>Ga0102924_1004693_pt1 | contig 13624 bp, 14 predicted proteins | sample PaiPotPPM11metaG_FD_80116 | JGI IMG/M metagenome (GOLD analysis project Ga0102924, IMG submission 80116) | Iron sulfur acid spring bacterial and archeal communities from Banff, Canada, to study Microbial Dark Matter (Phase II) - Paint Pots PPM... ... | reverse complement strand
GCGACGTCATCACCGCGGTCAACGGCACTCCGGTCAAGGATGCCCGCGACCTCGCCCGCACCATCGGCACGATGGCGCCGGACGCGTCGGTGAAGCTCGACATCGTCCGCAACGGTCAGCCGAAGACCATTTCGCTGACGCTCGGCACCCTGCCGAACGAGCAGCGTCAGGCCAAGGCCGACACCGGCAGCTCGTCGCAGCCGGCGGGCGTGCCGCATCTCGGCCTGCAGGTCGCTCCGGCGAGCGAAGTCGCGGGTTCGGGTGACAAGGGTGTCGTGGTCACGGCGGTCGACCCGGATGGTCCAGCGGCCGAGCAAGGCTTCCAGACCGGCAACGTCATCCTCGATGTCGGCGGCAAGGCCGTCACCAATGCCGGCGACATTCGCCAAGCGCTGACTGACGCCAAGTCGCAAGGCAAGCATCAGGTCCTGATGCGCGTGAAAATGGGCGACGCCACCCGCTTCGTGGCGCTGCCGCTCGGCAACGCCTAACGGGTTCTGCGGCGAGCATGATCCGGAAAAGTGGACACCGGTTTTCCGAAAAGATCATGCTCCACAGAAAAATGCTTAGAGCGAAGCCGTTTCGCTCTAAGCGTTGTTGAGAGTTGCGTAGTGGCCGCGCGCTTGTTGTGCTGCCGTTTGTCTCCAGGTTCAGCGCTGCGGCGCCGGTCGTGTGGGGATGGGTCGCAAGACCCGTCCCCATTCGTTTTGGCGAATGCTCAGCGATACGTTCGAACCAAACGCCGTGCTTCCTCGATTTTGTCTGTTTTTTGCCGCGTGTGGCCATGGCGGCACGTTTTGCGGGCAGCACATTGGCGGCTGATGGCCGGGTGCGGCCTTTAGCGCCGGCAAGAGCGAACGAATTTCGACCTTATTCGTTGTTAAGCGGTTCGCTGCCGCGCTGTTGCAATCAGCATGAAGGAGATCTCGATGTTTTGCTCGCGTATCGCTGTGATGTCGCTTCTTGCGGTGATGCTCGTCGGCGGAGCTGCACAAGCACAGACGCAGACGCCTGCGGCGCCGCCATCGATTTCCGCGCAGGCGTCGCAAACCGTGAATGACGTGTCGAAATGGACCCGCCAACACTGGCATGCCGCCAGGGCGAAGTGGCAGGAAGAAAAGATCGCCTGGAATGGCTGCCAGAACGAGGCGAAGGCGCAGAACCTTTCCGGCCGCAAGAGCTGGCAGTTTCTCTATGACTGTATGACGAAGAGCTGATCGCGCCGGAACAAGAGTGTCAGTGCGGCTCGCCGATCAGCCGATCGCTATTGGCGTGCACGCAATCGCGCAGCGGCGAATAGGCGCGCTCGGCGGCGACGAACACGCCGAGACCGTCCGACAGTGCCTGCTCGGCGGCGATGCCGGCATGGGTGAAGGCCTTGATCTTTTCCGCGACCATCTCGGCCGCTTCGTCAACGGCATTCGGCGCGCCGGTCGCGAACAGAAACAGCCGCGCCGACATCACGCTCTGCGCTTCGCGCGTGAAGCGCATTGTCTCGATCGTGGCCTCGATCATATTGCCCCAGAAGTCGCCCATTAGAGCCTCGGCTCGAGCCGCCGCGGGGTGAACAGAAGACGCGGGCTCGATCGAGCAAAGATCGCGCAAGTTTTCTAAATTTGCGGCCGGAATATCGTTAAATTTGGAGGGGTTCCGTTAGCTCCGGCCGCCCGCATCTTTCTGCAGACGCGCGTTGTTGCACTGCACGGGGCTGGAACCCCTGGCAACGAGGCGACTTCGAGCACCTCGCGCCGCAGCGATATTGCGCCGCACGACTAGCGCCTTGCATCGTCGCCTTCAAGGGACCACAACAACAAGACGACTCAGCGTCATGTGTCGTGTTGCGAAGCGGGGCGGGGGTTCATCTCGCTGTAAAAACGCTGCCACAGCAAAAGCGTAGAATCGCGGCTGCGGCATAAAGATAAAGCTCAAAGAGAAAACACAAGGAGTGACGCTCATGGCCACGCTGCAACACCGGCCTTCTCAAAATCTTCCGCCATACGAAACGCGCGGGCCGAACGAGACCATCAAGCTCATTCGCAAGCTGCGCTGGATCGGCATGGAGGAGGAAGCGGAGAAACTTCAGCGCGAGCTTTCTGAGCGCGAAGACGCCGCCGCTGACAGCGTTGTAGCCACCCCGCGCGAGACCGACTGATCACGCCGCGCGGCGACCTTTCAAGAAGACTTCAAACAAAAAGCGTTCGGAGGAAATCGGCCGTCAAAGGAGAACATGCGATGACTGCGCTTGTGGCCGTGGGATTTCTCGCCTTGACGTGGATCCTGGTGCTGTGGGGTTCGACGTATTTCAATCGCAACGTGGTGTGAACCGATCGCGCGGATTGACCTGCTATTGCTCAGGCCGATCCTCCTGACCGGTCTGCCCAATCAGGCAATGGCAGCCAGCGCCTGCATCAGGTCGAGATAAAGCTCGTCAGCGTCTTCTAATCCCGCTGAGAAGCGCAGCAGATCGCCTGGGCAGGGCGATCCGTCGCCTTCGATCGAGGCGCGGTGCTCGATCAGGCTTTCGATGCCGCCGAACGACGTCGCGCGTTTCCATAAATTGACCGAAGCTGCAACCGCGATGGCGGCGCGCTCGCCCTTTCCGATGCGGATCGAGAACATGCCGCCAAAGCCCCCGTGCATCTGCCGCAGCGCCGTGGCGTGGCCCGGATGTTCGGCCAGTCCGGGATAGAGGACTTCGGCGATCTCAGGATGTCCGACCAGGCGCTCGGAGAGGATCGCCGCGGTTCTGGCCTGGCTGTGCACACGGATGTCGAGCGTGCGCATGCCCCGCATCAGAAGCCAGGCATCGAAGGCGCCAAGCGCATTGCCGAGCTGGCCACGCATGGTGCGCAGCCGCGCCCATAATTCGCTGTCGTGCGCGCTGGCCAAGGCGCCGGCGACGACATCGGAATGGCCATTAAGATATTTGGTCGCCGAATGCATGACGATGTCGGCGCCGAGTGCGAGCGGACGCGTGAATACCGGCGTCGCCACGGTGGAGTCGACGCACAGGATCGCGCCCGTGCTTTGGGCAATATCCGCCACCGCCGCGATGTCGGTGATGGTCCACAACGGATTGCTCGGTGTCTCGATCCAGAACAGCCCAGTCTCGCCGGGCCGCACTGCTGCGCGCACGGCGTCAAGATCGGAGGTTTCGACGAAGCTGACGCTGTGACCATAACGGCCGATTTCCCGCAGCCAGGAGCGAAAGCCCCAATACATCACCTTCGAGGCAATGATGTGGGTCGGCTTCGTCAGAGCAAGGAGTACGCTCGCCGCCGCCGCCATACCCGAGCCGAACAGGAAGGCTTCCTCGGCGCCTTCAAGCTTGGCGATCAGGTCCTCGGCCTGCTGCAGCGAGGCATTGTCGGTGCGGCCATACACGAAGCCCGCGGGATAGCGGTTGTCCGCATCGCGCAGGAAGGTTGACGACATATGGATTGGCTGAGTAATCGCGCCGGTGATCAGTTCCCGGACGCCGGAAGCCTGGGCGACGAGCGTCTTCGTCGTCAAAGGCGACTTGGTGCGATCGTCCATGAATAACCTGTGTCCGGCGATTCCCGGAAAAATGATGGACGCACAATGGCGCGATAGCGAACGAGCAGTCGAGACTGTAAGAAGCTGTGGAAGAACCAATTGTCGTGCGGCAGGTTCCGGGAACTTTCTTAGCTTAAGTGCGCCGACCCGGGGCATCACATTCGCTTGGGGTCCCTGTGAACGGCTGGTGCGCGGCTAGCGCACCTGCCCGAGCAGCACCATCGAGATCGCCGGCACATAAGTGATTACGAGCAGAGCCACGAAGTTCAGCAGCACGAAAGGCACAACGCCGCGATAGATCATGCCCATCGGCGCATTGAAGATGGCGCGCGCCGCGAACAGGTTCAGCCCGAACGGCGGCATGTAGAGGCCGATCGAGAGATTCACCGCCATGATGATGCCGAAGTGTAACGCGTTGACCCCAGCGGCTTCGACGACGGGCAGCAGCAAAGGCGTCAGGATCAGGATTGCGGCCGGCGGCTCGAGGAAGCTGCCGGCGACCAGAAGCCCGGCGTTGACGAACAGCAGCGTCTGCCAGTTCGGCAGATGCATTTCGCTCACCGCATTGATGAGGCTTTGCGGAATGCCGCTGGTTGTCATCAGCCAGGAATAGACGCCCGCGCCGGTGACGATGATCAGGATCTGCGAGATCAGGACCGCCGACGACACTATGATCTGCCCCAGTTCGGCGATCCCCACCTCGCGATAGATGAACATGGCGACGAACAGTGAATAGACCACGGCGACGCCGGCCGCTTCCGTCGGCGTGAACACCCCGCCATAGATGCCGCCGAAGATCACGACGATGGTGCCGATCGCCCAGCTCGCTTCCTTGGTGGAAGCCCAGATGTTCTTCCAGCGCGCCGGCTCCGACAGCGGCACCATTTTGATCCGGGCATAGATCAGCACATAGACGGCGTCGACAATGCCGATCAAAAGGCTTGGCAGGATGCCCGCCGTGAACAGTTTGATCGCCGAAACCTGCGCCGACATTGCGTAAAGAATCATCGAAATCGACGGCGGAATGATCACGGCGACGGCGCCGGAAGACGTGATCAGCGCCACCGCGAAGCGCTCCGAATAGCCGTGCTTGGTCAGCGAGGGGAACAACAGCCGGCCGATGGCGACCACGGTGCCGACGGACGTGTGCGCCATGGCGCCGAACAATTCGGACGACGCGACCGTCGTGACGGCAAGCGAGCCGCGCACGCCGCCGACGATGGAGACCACCCAGTTGACGACGCGGTGCGCGATGCCGCCGCGGCCCATGATCTCACCGGCCAGCACGAAGAACGGCACCGCAAGCAAAGGGAAATTGTCGAGACTGGCGAACATGTAAGTTTGGATCGCTTGCAGCGGCGCATGCGCGACAAAGGCGATCGCGACGAGCGAGGTCAGCAGCAGCACGACAAAGACCGGCAGGCCGAGAATGAGAAGGATCACCGGCAGGATGAAATAGACGAAGCCTGCCAGCATTTCAGTGCTCGGCTCCGCCGCTGGGATCGCGGCTTGCGACAATGTCGTGGCGCGCGCCTTGCACGATGAGCCGGACGGCAATCAGCAGCGCCATCAACAGAAGGCCGACCGGAACCGCGGCCTGCGGGATGACCAGCGGGATATTCGCGGAATCGCTTCGCTGATCGAGCTCGCTGAGCATCGTGAGCACCGGCCAGGCGAAGACGGCGAGCGCGATGCAAGTGGCAATGGTGACGAGATCGGAGAAGATCTCGAAGCCGGCGCGGAGCTGCGGCGGCAGAGCCGATACCACGACATCCATGCGGATATTGCGCCCCATCCAGCCGACCGGGCCGGCGGCGAGAAAGACGCAGCCGATCATCAGAAACAGCATCACTTCCTCGGCCCAGGACAGCGACACCGACAGGAAATAGCGGCCAATGATATTGGCGAAATTGATGCCGACGCTCGCGATCAGCATCGCGCCTGCGACGACCCGCAGCACCGCCATCAAGGCCACAGCGCCGCGCCGCAGATTGTCCCGCATTGCGCGTTTTAATGCTTTGCTGCCGCGGCGCGGACCAGTTGCAGCATGTCATGCACCGCGGGCTGATCCTTGGTGACCGCGTCGCCGACCGGATCAAGCAGTGTCTTCATCTGCTTGAGATCGTCGGGTGAGAGCGTATGCACGGTGCCGCCGAGCGCGGTCCAGTCGTTCACGAGCTTTTTGGTGAAGTCTACTTCCCATTGCTGGGTCTTGGCTTCCACTGCGGCGCCGGAATCGATGACGACCTTCTGCAGATCGGGCGGCAACGTGTCGAGCCACGGCTTGCTGACCACGGCGATCGAGATAATAAACGTATCGTTGGTCACGGTGACGACTTTGAGCAGGTCGTTCATCTTGAAGGCGACGAAAACCGACAGGCCGGAGATCGTGCCATCGATGGTGCCTTGGTCGAGCGCCGGCACCACGTCGGACAGCGGCATGCCGATGCCGCTGGCGCCGAGCTTTGCCATCTTCTGGCGCTCCATCTCGGTGCCGTTGATCCGGAGCTTCTTGCCGCTGAAATCGGCAAGCTTCATGATGGCATTCTTGGCGCCATAGTCGGAAGCACCGAGATCTTCGGTGGCGATGCCGACCATGCGCTTGGGCGCCGCCAGATCGAACAACGCCTTCTTCACCGCCGGATCGTGAACGGTCGCCGCCGCGTTGGCTTCGTCGCGGAACAGCATCGGCGTCGAAAACACGCCGAAGCGCGGGTCGACGCCGACGAAGAAATCGACCGGGCCGACATAGCCCTGGATATTGCCGAGCTGCACGCCTTGGATTTCGCTCGGGATCGGGCCGAGCTGGCTTGCCGGATAGATCTGGACTTCGATCCGGCCGTTGGAAGTCTTCTCGACTTCTTCCTTGTAGAATTTGATGAATTGATGCTGGGTCTCGTTGATGGTCGCGGTGCCGACCTTCATCACGAAATCTGCGGCATTCGCCGGTACGGCCACGGCCAAAGAAATCGTCATGCCGGCCAGAGCGGCAGCGGTGATGCCCGCAAGCGCGTTGCGGGCGCGGATTGTGCGCAGAGCAGACATTGTTCCCATCCCCAGAGCGCGCGTTGCGCGTCATGTTTGTTTGGCCGCGCTCTTGTGGCTCAAGAATAAGGTCTCGAGCCCGCGCGTTCGACGGCCAACTATAGAGGTAACGGGAAACTTGCCAAGCGGCCTTTTGCCACTATCTACGGTACATTTTGCGGTTCATGGCGCATTGGTGTGGTGGCGTACGTTTGGCCGGCTTGCGCAAGAGCCGGCGTAGTACACTCAGCCTAATACATATGTGGAGGGGGCGGCGGCTGGTCTTGAAGCTGTTAGAGGCCGCGCTGCAAAATTGCGACGCCGATTCGCTCCAACGGGGGGACACCATGTCAAACAATTTGAAATCGATTTTTGCTTGCAGCGCGGCCGTGACGTTTATCGTCGCGGCATCCATTGCCACTTTTTCCTCCGCCAAAGCGGCGCCTCTGGATTTCTGCCGCGATTATGCCACGGCCGCGGTGCGGCAGGTCCAGCTCACCCGCTCGATCCCCGCTTGCAATCGTGGCACCGGGCCGCGCTGGACGAGCGATTATCGGGTCCACTTTGATTGGTGCATCGGCGCCGACCCGGGTGCGGTTGAGGCGGAAAGAAACGCCCGCACCAACTGGATCCGCAGCTGCCGCGGCATGTGAGCCGGTAGTCTGGCGGGACGGAGAAGAAAGCTTCAATTAGGTCTTCGTGCTTCCGTATTGCAGGACCTGCACTTTTTCGATGGTGACAAGGCCGCTTGTCATCATGCCGTCGAGCACGGGCAGGAAGGCGTCGATCTTATCCTGCGAGTCGACGATTTCGACGATGACGGGCAGGTCCTGCGACAGGCGCAGAATCTTGGTCGTATGGATATGGCTCGAATGGCCGAAGCCGATATGGCCACGCAAGACGGTCGCGCCGCCAAGCTGCATTTCACGGGCTTTCAGCACGATCGCCTCGTGCAGCGGCCGGCGCTCGAATCTGTCGTCTTCGCCGAAGAAGATGCGGAGCAAGACGGCGTCACGCGGGATTTGCATGGTCAGCTCCATCTAATTGAGTTGACGGTACCGGCAAGAATTGCGCCGGCCCAAACAGCGAGCAGGCAAAGCCCGACCGATAAGCCAATATTGCCCCCTGCACGCACCCACTCGCCGTCGTTCATGAGATTTAACGTCTGCAGGCTGAACGACGAGAATGTCGTATAGCCACCGCAAATCCCGATCATGACGAATTGCCGTACCGTCGAGGAGGCGTATACGCGTCCGTCAGGTCCTGTCAGCACCGCGAAAAAGCCAATGACGAAGGAGCCCGTGACATTGATGACGAGCGTGCCCCAGGGGAAGGTTTCGCCGAACGTTTGCGCGACGACGCCGGACAGCCAATAGCGTCCGACCGATCCGAACGCGCCGCCCACTGCGATCCAAAGATAGATGGCCATGCAGAATCTCATCTCCGCAAGATGTTTCAATAGCTATTCAAACAGATGCCGACAACGGGGCGCGTTTGCGCCTCGTTTTCCGCAATCAAAGGGGTTTTGGAGACAGCCGGAGCCAGAACAGACTCCTACCGACGCCAAGCGCCCAGTAGGAGTCATCAGCCTCATCGGCGGTTACGGGGGGACTCCATCCCTCGGGTCATTTTACCGGGGAAGTCGGTAATGGCAAGGCAACGAGTCTAGCCTGCCCGCCGCGCCGGCTCGGCCGGCATCTCCTCGGCCGTTCGCTCAAGCGCCGGAAACAGCCGGTCGGAATCGCCGCCGCTGTAGCGGAATTCGCTCTGCGCGATCCTGGCATTGTTGTGCTCGCGCAGCCGCGCGTCGGCCTCGCCATACAGAAAGGCAAGGAAGGCGTAGCGCTTGCCGCGGGTCATCGGCGTCACCTGATGCAGCGCGCCGCAGGAGAACACGACCGCGCCGCCATGCGGGGCGCGATAGGGGCGGGTGCCGAATTCGGGGAAAATGAGATCGCCGCCGTCATACTCGCCATTGAGATTGATGGTGACGGCGAAGCGGCGATGCTGCCCGCCGGCATTGATATTGTCGCGATGCCGGTAGAAGTGTCCGCCGGTGGCACTGTCGTAGCAGGCGACAATGTAGCGATCCATCCGTGTCGCCTGGAACTGGAAGAAGCGGTCGATCGCCGGCAGGAGCCGGCGCACGATCTGGCCGCGGATGACGTCGCGCACCTGCGGATGCAGGACGCTCAGATCGTTGCGGCGCTTGAGCCTGTGGTCGACCACGGTCGAGGTCTGGCCGTCCTTGTCGAACAGAAAGCCGGATTCGTTGCCGCCGAGCTTCTCGTAGAACTGAATCAGAAAATCGCAGGTCGGAAAGTCAAAAATGCGCGGCACCGTCAGAACTGGCGCGGTCAGCGGCACGCCCGCGGAATCGTCGACCGGGGGTAGGGCGGACAGCACGGTTCGGACGGTCTTGGCGTGGCCTTCCGGAAAATCCCACGGAATATCGGCGATGGCGCGCAGCATCGGATCGAGCACGATCGTGCGCGGCCTGCCGGCGGCGCCGAAGGCGCGGGTGATGGCGCCGTCATAGTCGGCGATGAAGGAGATCGCGAACGTGCTGAGCGCGACGTAATAGGATGGATCGCGCGGCGGCGCGGTGAAGATGCCGTAGAAGACGATACGGTCCTCGTGAAACAGCCGCGCGTCGTGCAGGAGCTTGGTGAGCTCTTCCTTGGCTTTGGGATCGTCGGGTGAGCCAAGAAAGCTCAGCACCACCCAGCGGCCGGCCGCGACCTGCAGGCTGAAAGCGCCTTCGCCGATCAGCGGCGCAGAGAACCATGGCACCGGATCGCCCAGAATGATGGCGCGGTCGCCGCCAGAATCTTGTGACATGAGGGAGCCTTTGCGGTTGAGCGCGATCTTCGGAAATCCGGCTTCCACTCTTCCGGGATCATGCGCGCGGATTGCGGTTTTGCCCGCCGTACCTTGCGTTTTTATGGTTAATAAAGTCCTAACGCGCCGGTGGCCGAAGGCATCAGGAAGCGGCGCGTCGCTGCTCGGGTTGCGCTGCCGCGGTCAATTCCGCGCCGATCGCGTCGATGGCCTGGACCAGAATGGTCAGATCGGCGTCGCTGGTGCGGTGGTTGGTGATGTTGACCCGGATGCAGAGGCACTCGCCGATCCGGCAGGTCGAGGGCGCGGCGATCCCGCGCCGCTGCAAGGTGGCGACGAGTTCGGCGTTCAGGGTATCAGTCGCCGCCTCATCCCAACTTTGGGGCTCGTAGCGGCAGCAGACGATTTGCAGCGATACCGGCGCCATGACCCGGATCGCTGGTCGGCTCGAAAGCTTTGCCGCGAGTATCTGTGCCTGCCGGCAGTTGCGCGCGATCGCTTCGCCGAGCCTGCGCGTGCCGTGCTCCTGCAGCGTGAACCAGATTTTGAGCGCGCGAAAGCCGCGCGACAGTTCGATGCCGAGATCGCAGGGCCACACATCGCCGCCGGCCAGCGCTGCGTCGGTGGCGAGATAGGGCGCACGGTCGGCAAAAGTGTCAAGCAGCGTTGTTTGATCGCGGACTAATAGACAACCGGCGTCATAGGGAACGTGCATCCACTTGTGAAAATCGAAGGCCAGCGAATCGGCAAGTTCGATGCCGGCAAGCCGTGGCGCGAGCTCCGGGCAGAGAACGGTCAGCGCGCCGAAGGCGCCGTCGACATGAAGCCAGAGTCGTTCATCGCGACAGAATTCGGCTAAAGCCGCGAGATCGTCGCTGGCACCGGTATTGACCGTTCCCACCGTCGCAATCACGCAGAACGGTTGCAACCCGTCAACGCGGTCCTGCTTCACCGCCGCGCGCAACCGGTCGAGGTCGATGGCAAAGCTCTCGTCGACGCCGATGCGGCGCAAGGCATTGCGGCCGAGCCCGAGCAATTCGAACGCCTGCATGATGCAGGAATGCGCCTCGCGCGACACATAGCCGGTGAGGCGCGCGGCGCTGAGACCCTCGCGCCGCACGTTGCAGGCGGCGCGGTTACGCGCGGCGGCAAGCCCGAGCAGATTCGCCATGGAGCTGCCACTGGTCAGCAATCCGCCGGCGGTGCGTTGTGGCAAGCCGAACCATTGCGCCATCCAATCGAGCACGCACCTTTCGACATGAATGGCGCCATGATCGCGGCCGCCGCAATTGGCGTTCATGGCGGCCGCGGCCATCTCGGCCAGCACGCCGCCGGCGGTGCCGGTGCCGTGGACCCAGCCCCAGAACCGCGGATGGGTATTGCCGGTCCCGTAGGGCAGGATCAGTTCGGCGAGGTCGCGCGCGGTATCTTGCAGGCCGCGCGGTTCGACCGGCGGCGGTTTTGCCAGGCGTTCCTTCACCCTGTCCGGCATCGGCGTCCAGACCGGGCCTTCGCCGGCGTGCGCGAGCCGCGAAATGAGCCGGTCCAGAAGCGCGTGCGCTTCGCCCCGGAAGGCGTCCCAATCCGCGGGATCGAGCAGCGAATGCACGGTTTCCGGGCTTTCGTCCGTCACGTCGTCTCTGGCTTTCGCTTGCGTCTATGATCCAGCGCTAGGAACGGTGATTCGCGATGCTGGAACAAGGGTTTCGAACATCGTGACGGGTCGAGCAGGCGCCAATTCCGAGCCGCCCGCTGCCGCGCGGCTACGCCAGCTCGACCGGGCGCTCGCGCGCGACGCCGATGATTTCGCAGCGCGGGCCGAGCGCGCCGGGCTTTTGCGCGAACAGGGCCGCTTCGAAGACGCCAAGCGTGATTATCTGGAACTGCTGCGCCGCAAGCCGGACGACTTTGCCGCGCTGAACGATTTCGGCACGCTGGTGCTCAATGCCGGCTATAGCGCGGCCGCGCGCTCGCTGTTCGCCGAAGCGGTGAGCCATCATCCAAACAATGCCAGTGGCCGCATCAATCTCGCCAATCTGTTGTTCTTGCGCGGCGAACACGCCGCCGCGCGCGAGCATTTTGACGCCGCACTCAAGATCGATCCCGGCCATATCCATGCCCATCGCGGCATGGGCAATCTGTTGGCCGCGCTCGGCGATAGCGCCGGCGCCAAGGCGCATCGCGACCAAGGCTTCAAAGGCCACGCCGTCACGGTGCTGTCTTATCGCGGCGAGGGCGCGCCGATCTCGGTGCTTCTTTTGGTTTCAGCGGCCGGTGGCAATATTCCAACGAGCGCACTGCTCGATGAGCGCCAATTCCACACCACGGTGTTAGTGATGGAATATGTCGAGCCGAATTTGGCGCTACCGCCGCACGATCTGGTCTTCAACAGTATCGGCGACGCTGATCTCTGCCATGACGGATTGCAGGCAGCGATGGCGCTTCTGTCGCGAACAACGAAGCCGGTCATCAATCATCCGGCGGCTGTGCTCAAGACCGGCCGCGCCGACAATGTCGAACGTCTGTGCGGTTTGCCGGACGTCGTGGTGCCGCGCATGGCGATGATGCCCAAGCGAAAACTGATGGACCATGGCGCGGCGGCGGAGATCGCGGGTCGCGGTTTTGTCTTTCCGCTGCTGGTCCGCGCAGTAGGCTTCCACACCGGCTTCCATTTTGTGCAAGTCGCGACGCCGCAAGAACTCAGTGCGGTCGTGGGGGATTTTCCGGGTGACGATGTCTGCGTGATCGAGCGTCTGGATGCGCACGACGGCGAAGGCATGTATCGCAAGTACCGTGCGATGTTCGTCGACGGCACATTATATCCGCTGCACCTCGCGGTTTCTCGCGATTGGAAGGTACATTACTTTACCGCCGATATGGCGGACTCGCCGGCGAACCGGGCCAAAGATCAAGCGTTTCTGGCCGACATGGCCGATGCGATCGGACAGCGCGCCATCGCCGGGCTCGAGCGTATCTGCGCCGCGCTCGCGCTCGACTATGGCGGCATCGATTTCGCAGTGAACGCGCTGGGAGAAATTCTGTTCTTCGAGGCCAACGCCACCATGGTTGTCTATCCGCCGGTCGCCGATCCGAAATGGGCCTACCGCCGGCCCGCTGTTGAAGCGGTGCTTACGGCGGTGCGGACCATGCTTGTCGATCGCGCCGCGCCGCTCGGATCCGTTGCCGCTACTGCCGTCCGCAATCCCCGGCGCTGATTCGTCCGTCACCGTGCCCGTCGACTTTCACGCTAAGCCGCGCAATTGATCGGCACTTGGAAGCGGGAAATGAAAGCAGCCGCGTTGCTGAGCGCCACTGGTTTTTAATTAGTCAAATGAGAGGTGACGAGAGTTCTTCAACGATTGCAACAACAGTCGGCGTCTGACGCGCGTCGTAGTTTTTAATTAGTCGAAAAAAAGCTTTTAATGACTATAAACTACTGATTTTACTGGAATATCTCATTAAATGCAGGTCTTATCGCGGCACAAGGGCGGCGGCGTGTCGCTGTCTCCATTCCACAAAAATTCTGCCGAGGAGACTTGTTGCGATGGGGATTCTGGCTCCGCTCATGGTCCGTCACGAGCGCTTGTCTCAAGCGCGGTCTCGCTTCGCTTTGCTTCTTGCCGCCGCGCCACTTCTGACGATGCCGCTGCCGGCCATTGCGGGCGACAATGTCGCCGATCTTGGGCAGGCCCGAACAAGCGATGCCGCCGAGCAAGCGATTTTGCATCGGCTCGACACCAAGCTCGATGCCATGGAGCAGCGCATCAAATCGCTTGAAGCGCAGCTCAAGCAGAAAGACGCGGCGCTCGCCGCAGCCGCCGCGCCGGCTGCCGCAACGTCAGGCGTGCAAGATCCCAAAGACGCGAAGCCGGACACCAAGAAAGCTGGCAATCCGAGCAAAGCTCGCACCGATACGGCCGCCGCAACCAGCACGCCCGCAAGTCCACCGGCGGCAGACGCGACGACACCTGCAGCAGCGCCGGCAAATGCCGGTACCTCCATCGCATCACCGCAGCCGGCCAAGAGCGGCGACAAGGCGATCCTCGGTCTGGTCGATTCACCGGTAACGGGTCTTTCGATCGGCGCCTATGGCGAAGTCCAATTTGGCTGGATGCAGAATCCGGCGGCCAACGGCCAGTGGCAGCTCGGCTCCGACCCCGCGCGCCGCCTTGTGCTGCTGCCGACCTACGCCATCACCGACAACATCATCTTCAATGCCGAG
>Ga0102924_1004692_pt1 | contig 13628 bp, 8 predicted proteins | sample PaiPotPPM11metaG_FD_80116 | JGI IMG/M metagenome (GOLD analysis project Ga0102924, IMG submission 80116) | Iron sulfur acid spring bacterial and archeal communities from Banff, Canada, to study Microbial Dark Matter (Phase II) - Paint Pots PPM... ... | reverse complement strand
CGCTTCGTTGATCGACGCGTACCGCTATTATAAGGAAAGCCGTTTTCAGCGGGTCGATAACATCAATGCGGACCTGACGCTCAGTACGATCGAACGCACGCACTACGTCGCGACGGGCGACCTCGAGGACGCGGGGACGCAGCCGTTTCGCGCCGCCGGTACGATCGACTACATCAAAGGTTACGCTCTCCATCGCGTGAGGGTGACTGCGATCCCGATGCGGACGATCGGTAACTACTTCATCGATTCGGCGGCGGCGCGCATTCTGGGCGGCGTCGTGCGCGGCATGGACGTGCGCATGTACGCATTCGACGTCAAGCCCAACGAGACGACGGCGTATCACATCATCGGATCCGGATATATGACCAAAGGATCGATGGAAGTGCGCGGCCTCTCTTCACCGATCCTCAAACTCGACGGTCCGATCAACATCTTCGACGGCGGTTTCGCGGCGCACCGTCTGTCGGCTAGGGTCGGACATATTCCGATCGTAATCGCGGGCGGCATCTTCGATTTTGTTCACCCGCAGTTCCGGCTGGGATTCGAGGGACGCGGCGACCTGCGCTATCTCAAAGAGATCGCGAACTTCGCCAAAGGCTTGCCGGTGTACGGCGGTGTGCGTATCCACGCGCTCGTCGAAGGCAATATCGACAACCCGCTGCTCTGGATCGGCTTCGACGGAAAGCGTTTCAACTACCAAGCCGTTCCGATCGACAATCCGCGCGGGATGGTCTCGCTCTACGGCAGCGATCTCGTCATTTTGCCGTTCCACGGCGAGTACAGCGGCATAAGCCTGCACGTGCAAGGCACACTGCAGCTCGGCGAGCACGTTACGTCGACGCTGGTGCTGCACGCGTTCGGACCTTCGACTCGCTTGCCGTATCTGGGCGCGATGGTTGCGGAGCAACCGATCAATACCGAGGCGCTGCTCAACGGAATCGATCTGAAGATTCGCGGACGCGGCTACTTGGTGTCGGTCCTGCATCCCGATGACGTCAACGGATTTTACAATTTCGACGAAAACGGAGTCGGATCGTTCGGCCCGATCGCAGTGCGCACGCCAAGCGGCGGAACGCTGGTCGCAGCTTTCGATCTGGATCGGCCGCACGGCAACAGCGCCTTCTGGGCTTCGGTCCAAAACGTTCGCCTGATCCAGCCGTCGCCGGTCGGATTGCCGGGAGTGAACATTCCCGAGCTCCCGCCTATCGACGCGCACATCACTCAAGCCAATATCGCGGCGACGGGATCCGCCGCGAATTCCGTCATCGGCGGATCGGTCGACATCTCACCGGCCGTCATTGCCGGCATTCCTTTCCATAGCTTACACGCGCAGTTTGCCGGTCCGTTCGCGGACGCGGAGATGAGCGCCATTCGCGCGGACGGTCCGTGGGGCACGTTTGATGGACGAGGTTCGCTTGCGCCGTCGGCGCTCATCGCGCGCGGAAACTATTCCGGAACGCTGCAAGGCCTGCGCGCATTTATCGGAAACTTCCCGGCGCACGGAACGATCCGCGGTGCGATGGGCATTGCGCTCGCGCAAGGCAAGGTCTACGTGCAGGCGCAGAACGCACAGCTTGGCGGCGCCACGATTCAGGGCATTCCCGTGCAAAGCGTTTCGGGAACGATGTCATTCGATCGCGGCGTTCTGCGTATTTACTCGGCGCAAGCGCGCGCGGCCGGCGGCCGCGTCGTCGCCGCGGGTTCGTTCGCTACAAGTCCTACGAACACGCCGACGCGCATGGCGATCGCAACGACGCAGCTCGACGCCGGCATGCTCAAAGGTTTCGGCGTTCCGGTCAGCGGCGGATCGCTGGTCGCGTTCGGTGCGATCATGCCGGGGCGATCGATTCCCGGAATCGATGCGGGTGTCGTGCTGCGCAATGGGACGGCAGCCGGATACGGGCCGTTCTCAGCGAGCGCGGAGATCGGCATAGCCAACGACACGCTGCAAGTGCGCAATGGCATTGCCGAGCTGGGATCGACTTTTGCAAATGTCAGCGGTTCGGTTGCCGGTTTGACTTCGGGTGCGCCGCAGTACGGTCTTCGCGCGCAAGTGCCGGTGGGAAACATCGCGCAGATGGCTCACCTGGCGCGCGTCCCGACGTATAACGCGGACGGAAGTTTTGTCGCCGACGTCAATATCGCCGGTGAAGGCAGCAATCCGTCGGTCGGCGGAAGCGTCGGCGTTCCCGTCGGTGAAATCAACGGCCTCGGATTCTCCGATGCGCTCGGACAGCTTTCGGCCAGCCGCAGTGGAATTGCCGTGCACGGGGGCTCGGTGCAGTTCGTTACGACGAAAGCGAACTTCTCCGCGGCCGTGACCAAAGGTGAAACTGCATTCGCGTTGCGTTCGCGCGGGGCGGATCTTTCGGACTTCAACGACTACTTCGACACGGGCGACACGCTCGCGGGCCACGGGAATCTGAACCTCGCCTTCGCGCAATACGGCAGCTTGGTTTTCACATCCGGCGATATCTCCATCGCGAACTTGCGATACCGGCGGTTTCCAATCGGCGACACGAGCGCGCACTGGACGAGCCTGCGCGACATCTTGCGCGGCAACGTAGCCGTCGGCGGAAATCATGGCCGTTTGCGAGCCGCCGGCAGCATTGCTTTCGCGCACACTCCGGACTTTCGCGATCTGATCGTCCATTCACGCTACGATATTTCGGGCACGCTCAGCGAGATCGATTTGGGCACGTGGCTGCCGGCCTTCGGTTTCCCCGAAGTGCCCGTCACCGGCCGCATTGACGGCAATCTGGCGGTGCGCGGAGCATACCCGCACTTAGGCCTGACGGGAAACGCGACAATCACGAACGGAACGCTCGGGCCGTTGCCGATCGAGCACGGCGACATTGCGGTGCACACGACCGGCGATCGCATCGACCTGACGCGCTTGGCGTTCTCGCTTCCGGCATTGGATGCGACCGGCAAAGGCAGTTTTGGATTCGCTACGACTTCGCCGATGAATCTGACGGTGCACGCGACGACGAGCGATCTCCCGCGGCTCGTCGCGCAAGCCACCAAAAAACACATCGATGTTACCGGCAGCCTTGAGACGACCTTGCAGCTCGGCGGAACGTTCCGCTCGCCGACGATCGCGGCGGCCGTCGCCGGCACGAACGTGAACGCTTACGGCATAGTGATGCCGGCGGTGGCCGGACAGGTCGCGCTGCGTGGCAACGATCTCGTCATCCGCAACGCGGAATTCAGTTTTGTAAAAGGCACCGCCGCGATCGCGGGGTCGGTCCCGATTCAACTGCAGCCCTTTACCTTCGGACCGCCGGCTGCGCAGATTTCGATGGATTTTCTGGCCAACGGCATCGATCTCTCATCCTTCAGCGGTTTTCTCGGGAACGACACCAAGCTCGGCGGCACGCTCCAAGGGCACATGGGCGTTTCCGGCACCGTTGGCGATCCGCGCATTCTGGGACAACTCGCGGTAAGCGGCGGCAGTTATCGAAGCGCGCTCGAAACGACGCCGATCACCGATACGGTCGCGCAGCTGACGTTCTTGGGCACGCACGCGACGCTCGATCGTTTGCAAGCCCACCCGGGGACGGGAACGCTAACGGGTTCGGGCAGCCTCGATTTCGCCGGCGGTCTGCACGGCGGACCGCTCGGGTATTCGATTGCGGTGAAGACGTCGGGCGCACAATTGAACTTACCGCAGTACGGAACGTACACGCTGACCTCAGTAGCCACGCTGGCGCGCGTGCCCGGACACTTGGCGACGCTCACCGGCAAGGCAACGATCACCGACTCGACCGTACCGTTTGCCGCATTCCTAAAATTCGGCGGCACGCCGGCCGCGCCGGGCGAGACGCCCTCCGGTCCTCCGTTCAATCTCGGATTTAATTTAGCGATCACCGCCGGCAAGAACGTACGCGTGCGTGGCGGCGGCGCCGGCATCTTCGGACTCGATATTGCCGGGCAGGGATCGGTCTTGCTGGCGGGCACGCTCCTGCAACCAACGCTCTCGGGACAGTTCAATTCCGCCGGCGGCACGCTGACCTACATCGATCACGCGTTCAAAGTGCGCACGGGGACGGTCACGTTCAATCCGGCCAACGGAGTGATTCCCGACATCTACGCCGTTGGGACAGCGCACGTCACGAATCCGGATCCCAACACGCAGCGCAACCCGACCGGCGCCGCGGACATCACGGTCACGGTCACCGGCCCCGTCACCAGCCCGCACGTCGCGTTTCAATCCGATCCGGCCGGCTACTCCGACCAGCAGATCATCGCCCTGCTGCTGCCGCTGGGCGGGCTCGTGGGGCCGATTCAATTCACGGACACCGGCGTCGTTCTGCCGCCCGGCCAATTGCCCGGCGCGCCGGCCCCCGGGACGACCGGCCTCCTGCCCCCCAACATTTTCGTGCAGCGTGAAAACGGCGTGCTCACGATCGGACAGGAAGCGTTCAATATCTTCAACGCGCAGTTTGCCAGCAGTTTGCTTTCGCCGGTGGAGAACGCGCTCGGCACCACGCTGGGCCTAAGCGACGTCAACCTGACCCTCGATTACACGGGCAACTTCGGCGTGAACTTCCGGCGACTGCTCGCGAAGAATTTCTATGCCCTCTACGGGACGACGCTGGGGGTTCCGATCCGCCAGACTTTCGGCTTCGTCTATCAGCCCAACACCTTCACCTCGGCGCAGTTCACGATGTTCATGCAGCAGGGACCCACACCGCTCTTTCAATCCGCCGCGTCGACGCTCCAGACCAACCCGCGCGCAGCTGCCGGCCAAGCCTTGCAAGGGACCAATGGCTTCACGTTCCTTTATCAGCGCTTGTTCTGAGCCCCCGGTGCCCTTGCGCAAGGGCCCTCGTGCAAGGACCACCTAGGGTGGCCGCGAACAGGCGGTGCGGGCCGAAACGGCGCGGGCGGCGGCCGCGTTACGGAGCTAACGCCACGGGCGTTAGACCACTCGTACTCTCAAGGAAGATATTGTTGATGACCTCGAGCCTCTGGGGTGCGCGCGGCGTGCTCCACCGGTGTGCCGGCATCGTCCTCACACTTGCCACAATAATCTCGCTGTTGACGCCCACGCCCGCGATCTCGGCAACGGCGCCGACGATCGTGTCCGTCGACATTTCGGGCAACGTTCACGTGCCGACCGCGACGATCATGAACGTCATCGCGGCAAGGCCGGGCCAGCCCTACGATCCGAAGGTCGTGCAGGGCGACCTGCAGCGAATCTTCGCGCTCGGCTATTTCGCCGATCAAGCCGCGCCGCTCGTTCGCCAGCGCCCGGGCGGTATCGCGATTACCTATCGCGTCATCGAAAATCCGGTCATCACCAAGATTACGTTTACCGGCAACACGCACGTCCCGACCGACACGCTGCTGGCGCTGATGGACACCTCCGTCGGCCAAGTGCTCAACACCAACACGCTGCGCCAAGATTTTCTCAAGATCAATTCCTATTACGATCGGATCGGATACGCGGGCCAGCTGCCCTCGCACGTCACCAATCTCAACGTCGACCCCTCGGGCGCTGTCACGCTGGATATCAAGGAAGGCTTGACGATAACCAAGGTCAACATCGGCGGCGATCCCGTGCTGCCGCCGAGCTTGATCCTGCCGGCGCTCAACGTCAAGGCGGGCGTCGAATACTCCGATGCCCTGCGCGACAAAGATTATCAGGTGCTGCAGAACCTCTATCAGGACAAGTTCAATTTGATCTTGGGCGGCTTCGAAGGCGGCATTGACGCCACGACGGTCGACCCGAAAGCCGGAACGGCAGAGGTTACGTACGATGTCTACGTCGCACGCGTGGGCCTGGTGCAAATCACCGGCAACACGAAGACGAAGGACCAAGTGATCCGCCGTGAGCTCGGACTGCGGCCGGGCATGATCGTCACCAAAGCCGGCGTGCAGCGCGATCTGGAACGTTTGAACAACACGCAGTTCTTCTCGAAAGTGGACATCAATCCGAAGCCTTGTCCCGACGAGATGGAGAAAAAAGATCCGGGCTGTATCGTGCTGGATTGGGTCGTCACCGAACAGAAGACCGCGCAAGCTTCAATCGGCGCGGGCTATTCGGGCGGCATCACCGGCCAAGGCCTGTACGGCACGATCGGATATACCGACAACAATCTGCACGGCACGGGCAACGGCGCCAGCTTCCAGTTCGAGCGCGGCGCGCGCAGCTACGTGACGCAGGCGTCGATCACGATTCCGTACGTTGGAAACTCGCCGAAGACCCAGCGCTACAGCTTCGGAGCGACAATTTTCGCAAACGGCTACACGTACTTCTATCCGGTGTACACGACCGCGGTCGGCAACGCCGCGAGCGGCAACACGTCGGCGCCGATTCCGGTCACGCTCTTGCCGAGCAATAATGCGGCTTTAGTGAGCGGTGTCGTGGCCACCAGCACGGCGAAGACCGCGGGCGCTTCGTTCCAGGTCGGCCGGCGAATGACCGAATCGATCCTCGCGCAGATCGGCTTGAACGTCGAAAACGTCACGAACAGCACGACGGTGCCTGCACCGTTTTTCTTCTCGTCCAGCCAGCCCAACATCATCGTGGGTCCGACGCCCGGACCACTGAGCAATCTCACCAACAACACCGGCAGCTTCGGCATCACGGCCTCCTCGATCGCCAACATCAACACGGGACAACCGTACCGGCTGAACTCGGTCTCCTTTTCGGTCTCGACGATTCCGGCCGCGACGCTCGACGACATCTTCAATCCGCGCCGCGGACAAACGCTTTCGTTCAGCGAGACGGTTTCGACTCCGTCGATCGGCTCGAACTTTTCGTTTACGCAGAGCATCTTGGACGCCGTGAAGTTCTTCCCGATACTCAAGGACTCGACGCTCGGTCTGCACGGGCAGGTGCGCGCGTCGACCGGAGCGATACCGCCGAGCGCGTTGTACACGTTCTCAGATCAAAATCTGCGCGGATACGACAGCGTTTTTTACGGCACGGACACGGTGCTCGGGCAGATCGAGCTTCGCAAGCCGGTAACGCCCGACCGCAAATTTGCGATTGCGATCTTCGGCGACGTCGGCGGCTGGCGCGTGCGCGGCGCGGCTCCCCTGCTGGATCCATACACAAACAGAATCATCGGTTACCCTGGAAACTGGTCCTATCGCGGTGACGTCGGCATCGGGTTCCGCTTCGACGTTCCGCAGCTAGGCTTGCACACAATCCGCATCGACTTTGCGAAAGGTTCGAACGGCAATCATACCAGCTTCGGCATCGGCCAAAGCTTTTAGGAGCTATGAAGAGTAAAGCAACGTTATTGTGGGCGGCAGCCGCGTTCGCGGCCGTACTCGCCGCTCCGGCCGCGGTGGCGGCCGATCTCACCGACGTCGGCTATTTAGATCAAGCTGCCGTCGGAGCGCTTCCGGAATTTCAGCGGGCCAACGCACAGGTTGCGCAATACAAGACCCGCCTCGATCCGCAGTTTGCCGCGGCGATGAAGCACGCGCGCAACGACGCGGACCGCCAGCGGATTTCGGGAGAGTTTCAGCAGAAATTCCTGGATAAGCAGCGGCAGGTGCTCGGGCCGCTCTTCGCGCGCGCGCAAACCGCGATCGCGCAGGTAGCCTCGAACGGGCGCCTTTCCGTCGTCGTCGACAAACGCATCGTCGTGTACGGCGGCCAGAACATCACCAAGAGCGTCGTCGACCTCGTCACCGGGCCCGGTCCGGTCGTGCCGCCGGCCAGCACGCCGCCGCCCGCCGTCATCGGTTTTGTCGACCAGTCTCAGATCGATCAGCTGCCGAAGATCAAGCAGGCCAACGACAACTTCTTGAAGTTTGCAAGCGACGCTCGCCAAAGCGCGCTGCAGAAAATGCAAGCTGCGAAGAACAACCAGCAGCAGCAACAGCAGATATTTCAGCAATACCAGAAGTCGCTGACGGACGAACAGAATCGGACCCTGAAACCGCTGGTCGATCAGACCCGCAGCGCGATGGCCAACGTCGCGCATCAGAAAAATCTGATCCTCGTGATCGATCGGGCGGATATCATCTACGGCGGAGCGGACATCACGGCTGATGTCCAAAATGCGCTCAAATAGAGCTCTTTGCGCCGCCTTTGCGGCCGCCGTCGTGATGCTGGCCGGTTGCGCGCAGCCGCGCGCCGACGATCCGAACGTGCGCGGGATCGGCTACGTGCGTCTGGACGAGGTTCTCAAAAAGCATCCGCTCTATCCGCAGCTCTCGCAGATCGACGATTCGATCGACGCGCTGGGATTGCGATCGCTGGGCGCGGGCGCGGTTCCCCACACCGGCAAACAGATCGCCAGCCAAACCAAAGAGTTGAACGCTGAATTGAAGGCCGCACAGGATCGCGCCAACGGCATCCTGCGCCAAAAGCAACAGGATTACGCGCAGCGGGAGCAAGCCGCTATTGCGGCGGCTCTGGCCGCCGCCGGCGCCGGCACGAACGGCGGAGGAAGCGCGCGGGCGATGCAGAGCATCACCGCCTCGCAAGCTCAACAAGTCACCGCACAAGCGAATACCGACTTTGCGCAGTATCAGCAAAGTGTGATCATGCAATCCAACGCGGCGCTCCAGTCGATCGGCAGTCAGCTGAGCGCACGCGCCGACCGCGCGTTTGCCCAGCGCGCGACGCAACTCCAGGAACGTGAATCCCAACTCTCGCTCGAGCTGTCGCAGCAGGATGCGAACAAGCGCCTGCAACTGCGCATGAAACTCAACGGTTTGGCTTTGCCGGATGCCACGCGTAAACAATACCGCGACGAACTGGCCGCGCTCGATCGAAACGAGGCGTCCGTCGTTTCGGCGCAGCGGAATCGCGATCGGCAAACGCTCGCAGCCTACCGCGTGCAACTCAATACGCAGGTCCGCAACGAAATGGCCGCGCAGTCGGCGAAAATTCATGCGGACACGCAAGCCAAACTGCAGACGCGGCGCAACGAGGTCTCGCAGCAAGTTGCATCACAATTGCAGGGGTTGCAGCCCGTCGCCGTGCCCTCGAATCTGCCGGCGGCGACGCGGGACCGGCTGGCTGCGATCGATCGCACCTTCAAAGCTCAATTCCAAGCCGAAGCGCAAAAAACCATCGCACAGTACCAAGCGACAAAGGCCGAGCTCGACGCCCGCTACGCTGAACTCCAGGGAGCCGACTCAACGGCGACCGGTGCGGCGAACACGCAGCTCGGACAGCTCCAGCGCGAGCGGGACGATCTCTACAATAAAATGGTGGAACAGATAAAACGCGACGCCGGAACAGTGGCGGCTAAGCGCGGATTGCAGGTCGTTTTGGTCAATATCGAAGCCGCGCCGGGCGGCATCGATCTGACCGGCGACGTCGAAAGGGACATCGAGAGTCTACACGAGTGAAAAAACATATTATGGTCATGGCCGCCTTGGCGGCGGCTGCGCTGGGCGGATGCGCCGGCGGAAGTCCAGTAGGCCTGGTCGACGTTCAGCGGCTGACGGCCAATTGGCCGCAGTATACAAACGCGCAAAACCAACTATTGGCGGATCAGCGCGCGATTGCTTCGGGTAAAGGTTCGAATGCCGCCAAGCAGCGCCAGGTAATCCAGCTGCAGCAGCGTTACGCGCAGATCTCCAATCAGCTCGTTTCGCAAGTCAGGGACGCGGCCGCAAAGATCGCGCAACAAAAGCAACTCAAATTGGTGGTGACTCGCGAGTTCGTCGGTTACGGCGGAACCGACATCACGCCGGACGTCGAAAAGCTCCTCGGCATCACCGAAAAACCGACGCCGACACCATAGGATCGCTGGTGCTTGGTACGCTCGGCCAGCTGGCGCAACGGGTCGGCGGCCGCGCAATCGGCGACCACACGTTTGCGATCGGGCGCATCGCGGCGATCGATGAGAGCGTCGCCGACGCGCTGACGTTCGCGACGACGGCCGCTTATCTCGAGGCCGCGCTAAAATCTCGCGCCGGTGCGGTGCTCGTGGACGAGGCGCTGCTCTCGCCGGCGCGGCAAGAAAATCCGGAGAAACCGCTCATCGCGGTAGCCAGCGCTCGGGCGGCGCTGGCGTCGCTCCTGCAAGCTTTTGAACGTCCGCGCAAACGCGGCCCATTTCGCCATCCGAGTGCAGTCGTCGACGAGCGCGCGGCGATTGGACCCGACGTCTATATCGGCCCGGGTGTTGTCGTCAGCGCAGGCGCGCGTGTAGGCGCGCGCAGCGTGCTCGAATCGTTCGCGTATGTCGGAAGCGACGCGCAGATCGGCGCGGATGCGCTGCTGCATCCGCACGCGTGCGTGCTCGATGGCTGTATTGCCGGCGATCGCGTCATCCTGCATTCGGGATCCGTCATCGGCAGCGATGGTTTCGGATACGTTTTCGTCGACGGGCGATTCGAACGCATTCCCCAGATTGGAAACGTCGTGCTCGGTGACGACGTCGAGATCGGTGCGAACACGTGCGTCGATCGCGCGCAGACCGGCAGCACGCAAATCGGCGACGGCACGAAGATCGACAACCTCTGCCAGATCGGGCACAACTGCCGGATCGGCAAACACTGCGGGATCGCCGCACAAGTCGGCTTGGCCGGCAGTACGAATCTCGGAGATTACGTACTCGTCGGCGGAAAAGCCGGATTTTCAGGCCATCTGAGCGTCGGATCGCGCGCCAAGATCGGCGGCGGAAGCGAAGTGTGGAAGGATGTTCCAGCGGACGCGTTCTACAGCGGCGTACCGGGCCGGCCTCATGCCGAACAAATGCGCAGAGAGGTCATGATTCGCAACCTGCCTAAGCTCGTCGCCCGTGTGGACGCCCTCGAAAAACGTCCGTAGACGTCCGTGACTCATTATCAAACGACCGTTCGTGAACCCGTTGCTTTTGAAGGCGTAGGTTTACATTCGGGCGAGCCGTGTCGCGTCGAGATTTTTCCCGCGCCGCCCGGCAGCGGATTGAAATTCCTGACCCGCGGAATAGAAATACCGGCACTCGCCGAGTACGTAGTCGAAACCGCGCGGGCCACGGTTATCGGCAAGGACGGCGTGACGATTTCAACCGTCGAGCACGTGCTCGCCGCCCTCTTCGGCATGGGTATCGCGAACGCGCAATTGTGCGTCGACGGTCCTGAGATTCCAGTCACCGACGGCAGCGCCAAAGTGTTCGCAGAGGGGATCGCGTCGGCCGGCATCACGACGCAGCGCGAAGTGCGCCCGCGTTACGTCCCGACCTCGCCGACCTTCGTGCGTGACGGAGACCGGCTCGTGACAATCTTACCGGCTGCGACATTCCGCGTGAAATTCGTCGCCGATTTTCCGGCACCGATCGGAACGCAACTCTTCGACGGCGAGATCGGAACCGAAACGTTCTTGAAGGAGATCGCCGGCGCGCGCACGTTCGGGTACGTGCACGAAGTGGAAAGTTTGCTCAAGCGCGGATTAGCCAAGGGCGGCACGCTCGAAAATGCACTTGTGTTCGGGCCCTCCGGCCCGCTGCAGCCGTTGCGTTTTGAAAACGAGCCCGTGCGCCACAAGGTGCTCGACCTCTTGGGTGATTTCGCGCTCTTGGGAGCGTGGCCGCAGTGCGAGCTCGTGGCATTCAAGAGCGGGCACAAGCTCCATTGCATAACGACCCTGCAGCTGCGCCGCGAGATGAGCTCGGTACTGCCCTCCGCGAAAGCGAGCTCCTGATGGCCGAACTCGACATCCGCCAAATCATGGAGATCCTGCCGCATCGCTATCCGCTGCTGCTGGTCGATCGCATTCTCGAGTTGGAGCCGGGCGTGCGCGCGCGCGGTTTCAAGAACGTCACCAACAACGAGCCCGTTTTTACCGGGCACTTTCCCGGCAATCCGGTCTTGCCCGGCGTGTACATGATCGAAGCGCTCGCCCAGCTGGGGGGGTGCGTCGTGCTCGAGTCCGGAGAGTTTTCGCGAAAGATTCCGTACTTGGCCGGAATCGAGCGCGCGAAATTTCGTCGTCCGGTCGTGCCGGGCGACTGCTTTATGATGGAAGCGACGCTTATCAAACACAAGCGCAACATCGGCTGGGTTCAGGCCGAAGGCCGCGTCGGCAACGAGTTCGCGGTCTCCGCGAAACTGATGTTTTCGATCTCTTCCGATCCGCGGCTGCTCGGGTACGACGCTTCTGTGCTGCATACGTAAGACGCGCGTAGCGCCTGTTAGACGATGATCCATCCGACCGCCATCGTTCACCCGAATGCCAACATCGATCGCGGCGTGGAGATCGGTCCCTACTGCGTCGTTGGTGAAAACGTAGCGATCGGACGCGGGTCCGTCCTGCAATCGCACGTCGTCATCAACGGCTGGACGACGATCGGCGAAGATTGCCAAATCTTCCCGTTCGCCACGATCGGCGCGGCCTCGCAGGACAAAAAGTATCTTGGCGAACGCGTATACACGCGCGTCGGCAGCCGGACGATCGTGCGCGAGTACGTCAGCATCCAGCGCGCGACGGGCGAAGATCAGGTCACGTCGGTCGGCGACGACTGTCTATTCCTCGCATACGTGCACATCGCACACAATTGCATTATTGGCAATAGCGTAACGATGAGCAACCTCGCGCAACTCGCCGGTCACTGCGTGATCGAAGACAATGCGCTCATCGGCGGCATGACGGCGCTGCATCAGTTCACGCGGGTCGGCCGATACGCGATGGTCGGCGGCGCCAGCCGGCTCACGCGCGACGTGCCGCCGTACTTTCTCGTTTCCGGAAATCCGGCGGAACCGTACGGACTTAACAGCGTGGGCTTACGCCGGGCCGAATTCTCGCCCGAGGAGCGCGCCGAGATAAAAGCGTTCTACAAGATGCTCTACGGCTCGAAGCTGAATCTCTCCCAAGCGATCGAAACCATGAAAGCCGAAGCGAGCACCGCTTCGGGCCGGCACATCATCGCATTTCTCGAGGGCGAATCGCAGCAAGGCATCCTTTTAAAATAGGATGCGTTATTTCTTTTCGACGGGCGAAGCCTCGGGCGAACTGACGGCGGTCGCTTTAGCCGAAGCGATCGCGCGGCTGGATCCGGACGCAGAGTTCGAAGGCATCGGTTCGGCGCGAATGCGCGCGGCGGGTTTCCGGGTGCGGCACGACAACGTGGGCTGGGCCAGCATGGGGCCGCTGGCCGCGCTCCCGCGGATCCCGAAGTTGCTGTTCATCGGGCTGCGGACTGCCGCGCACATCCTGCGGTCGAAGCCGGACCTGGTCGTCCTGATAGATTTTGGCGCGTTCAACGTTCGCTTGGCTCAACTGTTGCGCATCTTGGGCTATCGCGGTGCGATCCTCGACGTCTATCCGCCCGGAACGTGGATCGACGATCCAAAGCGCGCCAAAATTATTTCCCGGATTTCAACTCCGCTCACTGCATTCGCGCACCAGCGCGACTTTTTTCTCTCGCTGGGTTTGCCTATTGCCTATTTCGGTCACCCGCTGAGTTCACGATACCCGATGCGCACGGCGCGGCCGGCGCCGCCGCCGGACGGCGGCAAAGTCGCACTGTTGCCGGGAAGCCGCGCCAGCGAACTGCGCTATCACGTGCCGCTCTTGCTGAACGCGTATCGCCGGCTGAAAAAGAAGCGGCCGAACCTGCGCGCAGTTGCCGGTCCGGCCGACGAACGGTCCGAGCAGTTTATACGAAAATTCGCCGCGCGCGAAGGAATCGACGATCTCGAGTATGCGCGCGGCACGCTGGCGG
>Ga0102924_1004690_pt1 | contig 13634 bp, 10 predicted proteins | sample PaiPotPPM11metaG_FD_80116 | JGI IMG/M metagenome (GOLD analysis project Ga0102924, IMG submission 80116) | Iron sulfur acid spring bacterial and archeal communities from Banff, Canada, to study Microbial Dark Matter (Phase II) - Paint Pots PPM... ... | reverse complement strand
GGCCAACTTGCTCGCCGAGGCCGCCAGCGCCTACCTGCGAACCGCCGCCCACCAACCCGTGGCTTGGCGGCAATGGGACACGGCCGCTTTCCAAGAGGCCCAACGGCAGGACAAACCGATCCTGCTCGACATCGGCGCCGTTTGGTGTCACTGGTGCCACGTCATGGACCGCGAAAGCTACGAGGACGCGGCCACGGCGGCGCTCATCAACCAACACTTTATTGCCGTCAAGGTGGACCGCGACGAGCGACCCGATATCGACAGCCGCTACCAGGCCGCGATCAGCGCCCTCACCGGTCAGGGGGGGTGGCCGCTCACCGCTTTTCTTACCCCGGACGGGAAGCCGTTCTACGGGGGGACCTACTTCCCGCCGACCGAGCAGTACGGGCGGCCCAGTTTCCGGCGCGTCCTGGAATCGGTGGCACGTGCCTACGTGGAGCAGCACCAGCAGGTGCGCGAATCCGGCGAGCGGCTGCTGGAGGTGCTGGCACGGGGGGACGGCGCGCCCGCGGCGCCGGTCACCGAGAGGCTGGTGACGGCCATCCTGGACTCCGCCCAGCAAATGTTCGATCCCCGTCACGGTGGCTTCGGAAGCGCTCCCAAGTTTCCACACCCCGGCATCCTCGACCTGGTGCTGGACCGGCTGGGGCGGCAGCCTGATCCGGTGCTGCTCAACCTGGCCACCACCACGCTCGACGGCATGGCACGCGGTGGGGTGTACGACCAGTTGGCCGGCGGCTTTCACCGCTACAGCGTGGATGAACGCTGGTGCGTGCCGCACTTCGAGAAGATGGCGTACGACAACTCGGAGCTGCTGCGCAACTACGTGCACGCCTTCCAGGTCACCGGCGAGGTCCGCTATCGCGCGGTGGCGCTCGATATCGTTCGCTGGGTGGACGACTGGCTGACCGATCGCGAGTCGGGCGGCTTTTACAGCAGCCAGGATGCCGACATTTCGCTCGACGACGACGGCGATTACTTCACCTGGACGGTCGAGGAGGCGCGCGCCGTGCTCACTGCCGAGGAGTTCGAGGCGGCGGCCGTGCAGTACGACATCGAACCGCATGGCGAGATGCATCACAACCCGGCCAAGAATGTTCTCTGGGTCAAGGCCGACGACGCCGAGGTGGCGCGCGTCCTGGGCTGGGATGAGAGCGCGGCGCAGGCCCGGCTGGCCGAGGCGCGGACCAAGCTGGCGGCGGCGCGCCGCCTGCGTCCCACCCCGTTTATCGACCGTACGCTGTACGCCGGGTGGAACGGCATGTTCGTCAGCGCTTACCTGGCGGCGGCGCAGGGACTGGGGCCGCCGGACCAAGCCTCGGCGGCATGCCGCACCTTTGCGTTACGCACCCTGGACCGCATGTTGCGGGAACTGCGCCCCGGCGTGGGCGTGCCGCACGTCCTGGGCACCGCAGTCCCCGGCGTCGGCTTCCTCGATGACCAGGTCTTTACCGGGTTGGCCTGCCTGGATGCCTTTGGGGCGACCAGCGACAGCCGCTACTTCGAGGCCGCCCGCCAACTGGCGGAGCTCTGTCTCGCGGCCTACTGGGACGAGGCCGGCGAGGCGTTCTTCGACACGCGGCGCGACAGCCATGGCGGCGCGGTGGGCGCGCTGGCAATGCCGCGCAAGCACTGGCAGGACAGTCCGACGCCATCCGGCAACGCCGCCGCCGTCATCCTGCTGGAACGGCTCTACGGCTTGACCCACGAGCCGGCGTTCCACGCCCACGCCGGCGCCGCGCTGGCGGCCTTTGCCGGGCAGGCGGAGCAGTACGGCATCTTCGCCGCCACCTACGGCCTCGCGGCACAGCTCTATTTGAACGGCCCCGAACTGGTACTGATCCTGGAAGGCAACGACGGGACGCCCGGCGATCACCTGGCGCATGCGGCGCGGCGCCACTACCGCGCCGGGCGTACCGTCCTGAAGGTCAGCGGGCGCGAGGTGGGTCTGCCCGCCGCGGTTGCCGAAACCTTGGCCCAGTTGCCGGCGCACGACGCCGCGCAGGCGCTGGTCTGTTCCGGGTTCACCTGTCAAGCGCCGGTCTCGGATGCGCCCCGGTTGCTCGCCCTGCTGGGCGCGAAGTGAGTGCAATCGGTTCACAACTCGTTAGAATCGAGCATGGCGAATCGCCGCCCGCTGCACGTTAGGGCACGCCGCATGTGCCTGGTGTTGGGAGTCCTTCTGCCTTGGGTGGCGTGGGGTGACCGACCCCCTCCGCCCCAGCCCGCCGTCCTGCAGTTCACCAACGGCGACCGCCTCAGTGGCAGCGTGGTGCGCGCCGACAGCACGCATGTGGTCTTCAAGAGCGCCATCGCTGGCGAGATCACCGTTCCCTGGGCCAGCGTTCAGAACCTGGCGGCGGGTCCGGCGTTGGTCGTGGTGACCCGGAAATACGTGGTCCGCGGCGGCACCTTGGAAGGGGATCCGAACAATCTGACCATGGTGCGGCCCGGCTACCTCCCCACCGTGGTCCCGGTGAAGGATGTGGAGATGGTGGTCAGCGCGTCCACGTACGATGACGTGATCGCCGCCCAACCCCGGCCGTGGCAGGACTGGAAGGGAGCGGCGACGGCGGGCGTCAATTTCGTGGCGGCCACGCAGTCCGCGCGCGGTTTCAACGGCAGCTTGGCGCTGGTGCGCGCCCTGCCCAGCCTGGACTGGCTGCCTCCCGCTTCCAGCACCCAGATCCACGTGCAGGGCAATTACGGCGAGCTCTCCCAGCATGGCCTGCCGGTGGTGAAGACCGAGATCTACGGGGCCAGCGTGGAGCAGGACCAGTACGTGACCGCTCGCCGGCTCTTTGTCTTCGGGGACCTGCACCTGGATCACAACCTGGCGCAGGGACTCTCGCTGCAGCAGTCCTACGGCGGCGGCGTAGGCTGGAGTTTCAACCCGCACCACAACACGGCGCTCGAACTGAAGGGCAACCTGCATTTCACGCGGCAGGCGTTCTTCGCCCCGCAGGTCAATAACTTTGTTGCGGTCGGGTTGGGCGAGACGTTGCAGCACCGACTTCTGGGTCACCTGCAGTGGGATGAGAGCGTGACGGTCTCGCCGGCTCTGACGCAACGGAGGGCCTACCAGGTGGCGGGCGCCACCGGCCTGCTCATCCCCATTGCCCGGCGCTTCAGCTTCAATACCCGTCTCTCGGACAGCCTGATCGGCAACCCGCAGCCCGGTTTTCAACGCAACTCGCTGCAGTTCACCTCGGGGCTGCAGTACTCGCTGCACTAGACCGGCGGCCGGCGCGCGCTGGCGAACCCCGCCCGGTCAGCGTGCCAGCAGTTCGCGCGTCTCGCCGAGCGGCAGCAGGGCCGGGGCGGCCAGCTTGTTTTTCAAGTTGCGGGGCTGGTAGGCGTGGTCGAGGCGGAAGAGCTTGGCGAGCGTGAAGCTGCCGCAACCGGCCGCGCTGACCCGGGCGGCATCGCGCGGCAGGTTGGGGTTGAAGGCGGCGGCGCAGGTGACCAGCAGGGACTGCAAGTTTTCCCAGCGCGTGCCGGGCGCGACGCGGATGGCGCTGCGGAAGTAGCCCCCCCGGTCGATGCGGAAGTAGGCGATGCCGAAGTCCGAGCTGTACCAATGCGGGTCGCCGCGGAACTTGGCCAGGAAGCCCATGGCGCCGTCACGGGGCTGAGCCGCGGCCTCCAGGTAGAGATACTCCCTGGGGTCGGCAATCTTGCCCTGGCCGATCCCGGGAGCGGCGCTGACCTTGCCCTGCCGCGTCACCTCCTCGGCCATGATGCGGTAGCTCCACGGGTAAGCGTCCATGACCGCCTCGCGCGAGGCGTGGCTGAGGTCGAAGGGGAAGGGCGCCAGCCCGAAGCGCAGCGTGGGGCGCTCGCCGACCAACTCGCTGACCCGGTCGGAAACATTGTTGTTGTCGGTCGCGTCGACCAGCAACGGGTGCGCGTCAACGTGGGTTCCGGTGAAGGGATGGGTGTGATGCTGCGGGCCCTGGTAAATCTCGTCCAGCACGTGACCGGCGGGGTCGAGCGTCACCTGGTAGATCCATTCGATGTCGGCCGCCCGGCCCCAGCGGGCCACCCGGGCGCTGGCTTCGGTGCCGCCGTCCTCGTCGGTGAACACCACGCTGTACTGGATGGCGGTGTTGACGCCCGCCGGGCGCTGCTCGTACCACATCAGCAGGGGAATGTCGCTGTACTTCCCAACGGTATTGGGCCGGGCGTACAGAAACGGCGCATGTTGCAGCGCCACGGCGGCCGGTTGGGCGGCGTCGACGACCGAGGTGCGCAGGTCCTGCAGGCGGGCGGCGCCCGCCAACCGCGAGGACTGCGTGCTGTCGGGCGCGACGCTGATGCGGTGCTCGCCCGGCGTCAGACGGCCCAGGAGCACGTCGTAGCGAAACGGCTGGGCACCGGCAAACAGCACCAGGTTCTGCTGGAACATGCCGTCCACCAGGACCTGCAGCACGGCCGCCTCGTGGTCGGCCTGGCCCCAGTTGGTGCCTGGGGCCGAGGCGGTGACATGGACCATGACCTCGGCGGGGTGATCCAGGTGGAGGACACGCGTCGCGGGTCCTTGCGCCACGAGGGGCACGGCCAGCAGGGAGATATATAGAAAGCGGGTCACGTCGCCCAGTGTACGCAGTCATGGAACGGTCGTCCACGGCCCGGCTTGGAAGGGCTCGCAACCGCAACTTGTCGCGACTGGCCTAATGGAGCGGCAGGTCGAAGCGATATGCGCCCAGCGTGACGGAGACGACCGTCAGGTGCTGCCCGACGGGCGGCAGGGAAAAGAGAACATAACCGGCGCGCGTCTCCCCGCCCTTGACCACGACCGGGTCCAACTGTTCGCCCAGCGCCTGTTTCAACTCGCCCTGGTGTTTCCCCAGATTGCGGCGCTCTTCTTCGATTGCTTGGGCATGAGCAACGGGATCACTCGCCAGCACGCGTCCGATGGTGGAGTTGACCGGCGGGTAGGGTCCGGCACCCGCCCCCGGCAGCGTGCCCAGCATCCCCCCCGGCATCCCGCTACCGAACAAAAAACCGGTGCGGCTACGCTCCGCTGCGAGCTGAATGATGCCGGTGGCGAGCTTGACCTTGGCGCCGTCGCTGCGGGTCGCGACGACCCCACCCGGGTCGAAGCGCATGGCGCTGTCGTCACTGATCGGATCGAGATGATTGGTCAAGATGAGATGCACCTTGAGGTAGTCGCCCCACACCTCGGGCGCGGCCGCCACGCTCGAGTCGGGGCCAACCAGCAGCGCGTAGTTGAGTCCGCCGATCTTGGGGCCGCGACAATGGGCCTGCTCCAGGCACGGGGGGGGTGGCGGAGGTGGTGGCGCGGTCGCTTGGGCCACCAGCCGCCCGCTCCCCAACCCGGTCGCAAGTGCCAAGTAGACGAGGGCCTTCATGCCATCCATTGTGCGCCTGCCCGGAGTCCCCGGCGACGCCGCGCTTTTTTTGGACCGGAGGCGTAACCCCGGCCTCCCCGCGAGCGTGATGGGGTCTGTAAACCCGGCCCCAACCGCCGTGGATCTCGCCTGGAAAGGTACCTTTTATGCACCGTGCTTCCCGTATCGCGAGCGTCGTCAGCGTGTTAGCCCTTGTGGGCGTCTTGAATCTGGCTGCTGCCCCGGCGCCGTCCAGTACCCCGGCGGGTTACCGCGTGGTCAAAACGCTGTCCGTAGGAGGCGAGGGGTTCTGGGACTACCTTGCCGCGGACAGCGCGGCGCGCCGCTTGTATGTCACGCGCGGCACCCACGTCATGGTTTTTGACTTGGATTCCTGGGCCCAGGTCGGGGACATCACCGGCCTGCACGGCATCCATGGGGTGGCGATCGCGGCGCCGGAAGGCCGCGGCTACATCAGTGATGGGGGTAGTGCAGAAGCGGTGGCCTTTGACTTGAAGAGCTTGCATGTCTTGGGCAAGGTGAAGACCGGAGCGGGCGCGGACGCCATCCTGTACGACCCGGCCACCCATCGCGTGTTCACCTGGAACGGGCGGGCGAACACCGCCACCGCGATTGACGCCACGGCGAAGGATATTGACGACTCCGGCGTGGGGACCATCGTGCTGGGCGGCCGGCCGGAGTTTGCCGCCAGCGATGGCGCGGGCGCAATCTATGTCAACTTGGAAGACAAGAGCACGGTGCTCAAGATCGACGCCAAGTCGCTCAAGATCGTGGCGACCTGGCCGCTGGCGCCCTGCGAGGAACCGTCCGGCATGGCCATCGACACCGCGCACCATCGCCTCTTGATCGGGTGTGCCAACCATATGATGGCGGTGGTGAACGCCGATTCCGGGGCGGTCATCGCGACGCCTGCCATCGGCGCAGGGGTGGACGCCAACGGTTTCGATCCCGGTAGTCAACTCGGGTTCAGCTCGAATGGCCGCGACGCCAACCTGACCGTGGTCCAGGAAAAAGATCCCAACACTTTTATCGAACTGGGAAATGTGGCGACCGCCATGGGAGCGCGCACCATGACGATCGACCTGCAGACCCACAACGTCATCTTGGTAACGGCAAAGTTCGGTCCGCCCCCGGCGGCGACCACCGAACGGCCGCACCCCAGGCCGTCCATGGTGCCGGGTTCGTTCGAACTGTTGGTCGTGGGACGCTGACACGGGAACGCGGGGCGGCGTGAGTCGCCCGCGCCGGGCTACTCCTCCCGCCCCACTTTCAGGGGCACGAGGCGGGAGCTGCGCCAGCCGACCACACGGCCGTGGTCGAAGTAGACGGCTGAAGCGCCGTACATCCACATGTCGTCTTCGTAAGCCGACGGGGTTCCCTGCAAGGCGATGACGTCGTCCTGGTCCGATCCGACTCTGAAGTGTCCGGCGGCCGGTGCGGCGTGCCGGGCCTGCAACCGCAGCGGTAAAGGCGACAGGGGCGAGATATCCCAGCGCACCAGCTTTTGACCGGCGAATTCCACCCACGAATAGCCGTAGTACCATTTTTCGCCCGAGCGGGCGGTGGGCTCACCGACCAAGGCGCGCGCATCGTCCTTGCTTGAACCCAAAGAGAGCAGAGCCGCGGGTCGACGGGGAAGCACCATCCGTTCCACGGAGGGGAGGCTGGTGGGCAGGGCGGTGCCAGCCAACCAGCCCCCCTCAAAACCCTTCTGCGCGAGCGTGCCCACGCCCACAGCCATGGAATAAACCGCGGCCATCAGCAGCGCCGGCTTCCAGGTTAAACGCAGCCATCCCCAAGATGAACCCGCGACGGCGGGAACCGGAACCCGCACCAAGATGGGGCGGCTGACCGCCACACTGGGGCGCGCTTTGCCTTGCAGTTGTGCGTAGGCTTCGTTGATTTGCCGGATACGGCGCTGCGCCTCGGCTTGCGCCTCCGGCTTGCGAAACTGGTCGGGATGCCACAAACGGGCGAGACGACGGTAGGCGCGCTTGATTTCGTCCGGCGAGGCGCCGGGCGACACACCGAGGATGTAATGTGATTCCGACATACCTGGCGCGGCCCTGCACTGAGTCTACGCCTGAATTCCGTTTTGGGAAGCATCAAGCAGCCGGTGACTCAATCGCCGAATGAGAGCTGATCCGGCGTTGATGGCGGAAGTAACTGGAGGTGGTGGTGGACGTAATCGCGCACTCCTTCCTCCAAGCTGCGACTCTGGATCGGGCAGCCGGCCGCGGCGAGGCGTTCCATCACGGCGCAGGTGGAGTACTGGTAGGCGGCGCGCATCGCGGCGGGCATCTCGATGAAGCGAATCTGCGCCGGCTGTCCGAGGGCGGCAAAGACCGCGTGGGCGAGGTCGAGCCAGGTCCGCGGCCGCCCGCTGCCGACGTTGAAGATGCCGTTGGCTTCGCGATGCTCCAGCAGCCAGGCGGTCATGGCCACCGCGTCTTTGACATAGATGAAATCGCGTTCCTGGTGTCCGTCGCGGTACTCCGGGCGGTATGACTTGAACAAGGGGACGGGTTGGCCGGACTGCACCCGCTGGTAGGCCTTGAGAACCACGCTGCGCATGTCCTGCTTGTGGTACTCGTTGGGCCCGAAGACATTGAAGTACTTCAGTCCGGCAATCGTGTCGAGCAGGCCATGGTGCCGGGCCCAGAGGTCGAAGCAGTGCTTGGAAAAACCGTACTTGTTGAGTGGGCGCAGCGCATCCAGGGTCTCCGGCGACTCAGTGTAGCCCTGGCTGCCGTCCCCGTAAGTGGCGGCGCTCGAGGCGTAGACGAAGCGCACGCCCTGCGCTGCGCACCAGGTGGCGAGGCTGCGCGTGTAACCGAAGTTGTTGCGCATCAGGTAATCGGCGTCTGTTTCCAAGGTCGAACTGCAGGCCCCCAGGTGGGCGAGCGCCTCGATGGTGGGCAGTGAGCGTCCCCCGTTTTCGATGCGGGCGAGAAAGTCGTCCTTGTGCAGGTAATCGGCGAACTTCAATCCCAGCAGGTTGCGGTATCGGTCGTCCTGGCCCAGGACGTCCACCAGCAAGAGGTCGGAGCGCCCCAACTGGTTGAGGTGGGCGACGAGAACGCTGCCGATAAAACCTGCCGCACCGGTGACGACGATCATGCTTCCCCCGGGAGGGCCTGCAGGATCTCCTGCGGCGTGGCGGTGGCGGTGCCGGGCTTGGTGACGACCACTCCGGCGGCGAGATTGGCCAGGATGGCGGCTTCGCGCAACCCCAGCCCCGCCGCCATGGCCAGGCCCAGCGTGGCAAGGGCGGTGTCGCCGGCCCCGGTTACGTCGGAGACCGCCTGGCAGCCGGCAAACAGCCGGGTACGGCCGCCGTCGGCATCGCAGAGCAGCATGCCCTGGCTGCCGCGCGTGATCAGCAGGTGTTGCGGCCGGTGCAGCCGGAAGATGCGCGCCACGGCGCGTTCCAACTGGGCCTCCGATTCCACGGCAAACCCGGCGAGATGAGCCAACTCCCGCAAGTTGGGTTTCAGGACGCTGGCGCCGGGGTAGGGAAACCCATGCACCTTGGGATCGATGCACAACGGCAGCCGGCGCGCGGCGCAGAGGCGCGCCACGCCGCGCGCCAGCGCGGCCGTGACCCCGCCCTTGCCATAGTCGGAGAGCACGACCGCTCCGAACTCGTCCAGGCGTGCGGCCAAGCGGCGCAACAGCCGGCGCACGGTGACTTCGGGCAGGGCGGTGGTGACCTCGCGGTCGATACGCAGCACGTGTTTGTTTTGGGCCAACACGCGTTGCTTCACGGTGGTCGGACGCTGGGGGACCGCCAGCACGTCGGACGCATCGATTCCGATCCCGGCGACCAGTTGTTGCAGGCGGCGCCCGGCCTCATCGTCGCCCAACCAGCCGAACAGCGCGGCGCTGCCGCCCAAGGCCCGGACATTGGCGGCCACGTTGCCGGCGCCACCCAGCGACCATGACTCCCGCGTCAACAGCACCACCGGGACCGGCGCTTCCGGGGAGATGCGGGTGGCCTCGCCCCAGAGAAACTCGTCGAGGATCAGGTCGCCGACCACCGCCACGCGCTTGCCGCCCAGGGATCGCAGGAGTCCGGGAACCCGCGCCGGGCGCAGCGCGCCCGCCCGGGTGCGGCCCTTCGCGGTGTGTTCGAAGCGCAGTGCCTCATGCAGGTCGATCATTCGCTAGGTATGGTGCCACGAAGGTGGGTGAAAAGGGGAACCCGACCGCCGCCGCCTAAGGCGCCGCGAGAAAAAACTCCCGCACGTCCTCCATGTCCGAGGTGCGGCGATAGGGCGGCAAGCTTTCGAGAAACACTTTTCCATAACGCTGGCGCAGGATGCGGTTGTCGAGCAGAGCCAGCACGCCGCGGTCGGAGGCGGAGCGAATCAACCGGCCGAACCCCTGCTTGAGCGCCAGCACGGCCTCCGGGACCTGGAACTCGAAGAAGGCGTTGCGTCCGGCTTCGTTCAGGGCGTGGATGCGGGCCGCCACCACCGGGTCGCCGGGCGAGGCGAAGGGCAGCTTGTCGATGATGACGCAACTGAGTTGCTCGCCCTGCACGTCCACGCCCTGCCAGAAGCTGCTGGTGGCGAAGAGCACCGCGTGGGGCGTGGTGCGGAAGCGTTCGAGCAGCACGTGGCGGGGAGCCGTGCCCTGCAACAGGCTGGGATAGGGCCACCGCGACTCCAGGCGGCGGTGCAAGCCACGCATCTGTTCATGGCTGGTGCACAGCACGAAGGCGCGCCCCTGGGAGAGACGCACCAGGGCTTCGATCGTGTCCGCGGCGGCCGCACCGAACTCCGGGGAGCGCGGGTCCGGCATTCCGGTCGGCAGGTAAAGCAGCGCCTGGCGTTGGTAGTCAAACGGCGACGCCACCACCGCCTCGCGGGCCGAGTCGACGCCGAGCCGCTGGCGCAGGTAGGAGAAGTCCCCGTCCACGGCCAGCGTGGCCGAGGTCAGGATCACCGCGTCGACGGCCTCGAAGAGGTGGTCGCGCAGCAGGGCGTCCACCGCGATGGGGGTGGCCTGCAGAAAGATGCCGCGACCGCGCCGCTCGCACCAGTACACCACCCCCCGGTCGTGGCTTTCGAGCAGGTAGGCGAGGCGAATGCGAAGCTCGTCCACCCGCCGGCCCACGGCATGCACCGGTTCGGGCTTTTCGGGAATGCCGTCCAAGGCGGCGCGCAGACCGACCACGCTACCCAGAGCGTGGTCATAGAGCTCGAGGTTGTCCTCCAGGAACTGGTCGCGTTCCAGCAGCGCATGGCGTCCGTCGCGGGGTCCTCCGGAGGCGGCCACGGCAGCCAGTAACTGCAGGGTAAAGTCCCGCGCCGCGGTCGTCCGCGCCGCCAACTCGGGGGTCCACAGCGCATGAAGATGCAGGAGGGCATCCACGTCGCGCGCCAGGTCCTCGACCTGGTAGGAACTGGCCGCCACGCCGAAGTACTGTCCGGCGATCGCTTCCAGTTCGTGGGCTTCGTCGAAGATCACCGCCTCGTACGGCGGCAGAACGCCGGGCAGGTCGCGCTGCTTCAAGGTGAGGTCGGCGAAAAACAGGTGGTGATTGACCACCACCAGGTCGGCGGCCAGGGCGCGCTGATGCAGCCGGGTCAGAAAGCAGTCTTCGAAGCGGGCGCACTTCTGGCCGGTGCAGGTTTCCCGCCGGGCATTGAGATGCTCCCAGAGCACCGCATCCTCCGCGAGGAATGCGAGCTCGGCCCGGTCGCCGTCCGGGCTGGTCTCCGCCCAGCTCCGGATGCCGCGGTACTGCTCCAGTCCCTCGCTGTCGAGCAGGGTGGGCTGCAGCTCCAGGTCGGCGATCTTCTGCCGACAGGCATAGTTATTGCGGCCTTTCATGCAGACCACGTTCAAAGCGTGACCCAGGGTGCGTTCCAGCAACGGGATGTCCTTGAAGACGAGCTGTTCCTGGAGGTTCTTGGTCCCGGTCGAGACCAGCACCCGGCGTCCGCTGCGCAGCGCCGGAACCAGGTAGGCGAGCGTCTTGCCGGTGCCGGTCCCCGCTTCGAGCAACAAGTGCCGCCGGTCCTCAAGCGCCGCGGCCACCGCCTTGGCCATCACCAGTTGCCCGGGACGAAACTCGAAGGCCGGGTGGGAGCGGGCCAGCAGACCGCGCCGGCCCAGGATACGCTGGGCGTCAGGCAGCGGAGCAGAAGCCGGTGGGGCGGGAAGGGACATGCGACGCCACTTTTGCGTGGCAGCGGGAAACAGGCCACAATAAAGAAGCGCCGGGCTGCCGCTTCGATTGTAACGGCAGGGCGGCGCGATCCACGGGTACGACCACGCGGGGCGATCGCGATCGGCGTACCGTGCGACATTCCACGCGAGGGACCTGCGAGATGAGCAAAGCTGAAACTGCCAAGCCGGCCAAGCCGATTGATCCGCAACTGGCCGCCAGCCTGGTCAACCTGATCGCCGAGAGCATGGCCATCGAGGAGGCGGAACTCACGCCCAGCGCCTCCTTTCGCGACGACCTCAACGTTGACGATACCGACATTGCCGAGCTGTTCATGCGGGCCGAGGAACAGTACAAGGTCAAGGAATTCTCCGACGAGGAGTGGGAGGCCTGCCTGACGGTGGGCGACTTCATGCGCCTGGTGGCGGAGCGCGCGCCCAAGAAGAAGAAGTAGCCGACGTTGACGCCGACGTTTGGAGAGCCGACGCGGGCCGCCGCCCGGATCACGGCCTGAGGGGCGTGAATTCGATGGCGAAGCGCGGGCGCCGGTGGCTGACCACGGTGAGAATGGCGCCCAGCCCAGCCACCCCAATCAGGGCGAGGCCCAGCCCGGGATTTTCCAAGTGTGCCAAGTTGCCCGCCACCGAGAGCACCAGGCGTGGCGTGAGCGCCACCGCGTGGCCGCGCGCGAGATTGAGGGCGAGATAGAAGCTGTCGCCCAGCAGGACGCCGGCCAGCGTTAAGAGGGCGATCAACAGGTAGACCGCGGGGTGGAGCTTGCCGGTGCCGCGGAGAACGGACTCGGCGATCAGCAACCCGACCACGAAGGCGCCCGGCCAGAAGAGCGGTGGAAACAGGTAGGCTGCCAGGCCCCACGCCAGTCCCGCGGCAACCATGACGATCAGTCCGGCCAGGAAGCCGCGCAGCGGCTCGGGGGCGAACTGGGCGTACTCGGCCGCGGACAAGTCGAGCTTCTGCCGCAGTTGCTGCTGACAGCGGGCGCAGTGATAGCCGGGGATGCCGTTCAACAGGCTGACCTCCGGGGTGGGCGAGAGACACAATTCGCAGGCCGCGTCAAAGACCGGGGCCCACGGCCGCAGGGCGCTGAGCAGGGTGGCAACCAGCGCCGTCACCCGTTCCGGTTCCGGACGCCGCAGGCTGTAGCCCCAGTCCCAGCGCACGAAATCGTTGCCGACCTGCAGTTGGCGATAATGCCGGCGTGAAACCTTGTCGGCACCGAGCGGGCGCGGCAGCCCCGCGGCCGTCTCGCCGCCGACGGCGGGATCCAACACCGGCTCGGAAGCGAGGGCGGGCGGAGGAGCGGCGCCCGGGGCGTCCAGCTCACGACGCAGCCCCGGGTCCGTTTCAATCGCTTCCCGCACCACCTCGGGGTCGGGCACGCTGCGGAACCGCAGCAGCACGGTGAGCGCGCGCCGCCCTTGCAGGCTGCGCGAGGGGCCGATCACGACCAGGTAGCCGTGGCGCAGCCCGACCGCCGCCCCGGCGGGGTCCCGGAAAGGACCGCCGTGGGGCAGCCGCCGCAGGCCGTTGAGATCGGCGATACGCGTGAGGTAGATGTCGGCCATGGTTGTGACTAGGGGGTGGGCGCGGCCGGGGCGGCCGGCGCGGGCGTGATCTGGGTGCCGATGGCGGTGCCCGAGATGATCAGTTCGACGCGGCGGTTGAGTTGCCGGCCCGCGGCGGTGTCGTTGCTGGCCACCGGGTCGGCCTTGCCGAAGCCCTGCGAGGTGACCGCATCGGGGGCGATGCCTTGCGCGACCAGATAGGCGCGCACGGTGTCGGCGCGATTCTGCGAGAGTTTCTGGTTCAAGAGCTCGCCGCCGACGCTGTCGGTATGCCCTTCGACGGCCAGCTTGAGGCCCGGATAGGTGAGCAACACGCCGGAGATTTTGGCCAGCTTCTCGCGGGCGGCGGGGCGCAGCGTGTACTTGCCCGAGTCAAACAGCACGTCGGACATGTTGACGATCAGGCCACGGGCCGTATCGCGGGTTTCGAGGATGAGGTTGAGCTGTTGCAGGAGCCGGGCACGCAGGGCGGCCTTCTCGGCCTCGGCTTGTTGC
>Ga0102924_1004688_pt1 | contig 13637 bp, 12 predicted proteins | sample PaiPotPPM11metaG_FD_80116 | JGI IMG/M metagenome (GOLD analysis project Ga0102924, IMG submission 80116) | Iron sulfur acid spring bacterial and archeal communities from Banff, Canada, to study Microbial Dark Matter (Phase II) - Paint Pots PPM... ... | reverse complement strand
CCCTACCCTCCCCCGCAAGCGGGGGAGGGCAACTGAGGCGATCCGTTACTGGCTGATGTACCAATCGGCGGATTGGTTCATCCACCAGAATTCGTTGCCCTTGTAGCCGGCCAGCTTCTTGTTGTAGGCCTCGACGTCCACCGCCTGGTAGAGCGGAATCTCGGGGATGACGTCGGCCAGCCGTTTCTGGGCCACGATGTACTTGTCCTTCCGGTCCGACAGCTTGACCGACAACCGGGCCTGGTCGAGCGCCTGGTCGAGCTGTGGGTCGCTCATGAAGGTCGTGTTCTGCCCGACGCACCCGTTGGCGTCGGTTGGGATCTGGGAGCTGTGGTAAGCGGTGTAAGCCAGTGAGTCCGGCTCCGCCGGGTAGCTGTAGTTGTTGGTGTACATCGCGAGATCGAAGTTATGGCTGTAGATGATCCCGCCGCTGGTGCAGGAGCCGAACATCCGGCTGGCCGGAACGTTCGCGAACGGCTTGATGATCTGGATGCCGATCCCGGCGAGGTCGGAGGCGATCACGACTTCCTGCTCTTCGCGCAGCGGCAGGGTGGTCGTGATCAGGTGGAGCTGGACGCAGCGCCCCTGCGGATCGGTGCGAAATCCCTTGCAGGGTCCGGACGTCTCGAGCTTGTAGCCGGCATCGTTGAGCAGTTTGTTGGCGGCGGCCACGTCGTAGGGCGTGTGTTTGGCATTCGGATCCAGGCACCAGGCGCCGGTCTGGATGCACATCCAGGCGTCGGGAGGCACGACCGTCCGGCCGAGCAGCAGCGTGTCGACGATCCGTTGCCGGTCGATCGCCATCAAGATCGCCTTTCGCAGCGTGACGTCCTTGAGGAAGGTGTTGTGCAGGTTGATGTCGAGGTGCTCGCTGGCGCTGTCGAGGATCGTTACCGTGGTGACATCGCTCTGCCTGGAGAGCGATGGCAGCAAGGAGGGCCGCAGGTCCAGCGCCATGTCGACCGTGTTGGTGCGCAGCTCGTTGAGCTCGGTGTTGGCGTCCGCGTCGAATTTCACCCGGATCTCGTTGAGGTAGGGACGGCCACCCCCGCCCCACCAGTGGGGATTTCTCACCAACGTCAGGTGATCCCCGGTCACCCATTCCTTGAACATGAAGGGCCCCGTGCCGACCATGACCTTGTCGAGCGTGTCCGAGCCGCTGTAGCCGCCTGGAATGCTGACCGTGACCTTGTCGTGCGTGATATCGCCGGTCTTGGCCCAAACCTGCTGCAGCAGGTGCTCGGGCAGGACGCCGTAGGGGCCGGTTCCTAGCGTCAGGTAGGCGGCGTAGACGCTCTTGAAATGGACGATGGCGGTGAAGTCGTCGGGCGTATCGACGCTGTCGACCTGGTCCCAGCCGCTGGTCGATAGCAAAGGCGTCGGGTTCTTGTCGCGGTACTTGAGCCACCAGAAATCGAACGTGGCCTTGACGTCCTTGGAGGTGAATGCCACCCCGTCGTGCCACTTGACGCCGTGCCGTAGCTTCCACGTGACGTCCATCTTGTTCACATTGACTTTCACGTCCCCGTTTTCGAGCGTGGGGACTTCCGTGGCCAGCTCCGGAACCCAGTAATCGGACAGCTTGGGATTGGTGGGCAGCGGGTCCTGGTTCGCCTTGACAGTCAGCAGCCCTTCCATCGCTGGGTTGATATAGGCGCACGCATGCGATGCGGCGGACGTGATGTTGCAGGCTAAGAGGCTGTCCTGCTCCTGCCACGAGGCGACGGTGAGCTTCCCGCCCGCCTTGGGCGACGAGGTTGTCGTGCTGGCCGTCGGCGCGCACGCACCCAGAACCACCGTGCCCGCGGCTGCGACCACAAGCAGGCGCAACCAGCGCGGGCAAGTTCCTGTCATACACCCTCCGATATTGGGCGCATTCTACGGGCGCCCTCCCGAAAGGGTCAACGAAACTCCCGCTTTTCTAAGGTTCCCTAACAACACCGAGGGATAACCGCGCGCTTTTCCACACCGGAGCGCGCTCATTATCAGTCCACCCACCAGTCGGCCGCGTTCCACAGCGAGGTATCAGGCGCGGCGTTGGGCATCAAATTGTGCAAATGAGGGCTCGCCAGGATGACGAGTACGCGTTCGAAGAGCGGCAGCTCGAAGCCCTGATGCGCGTAAGCGCGCTCGAAGGCGGCGTAGGCTTTGGCCCGCTCGATCATCACGAGGGTCCCCCGGCCGCGATCGAGGTTGCGATCGAGATCCGGATTGTTGAAGCGGCCGAAGTTCGAGCCCCGCCCCTGGTTCTGATCGCTCGGGATCTGGGATGAATGCTCGAGCGGATAGACGCCGTCCGGGTCGGGACCGATGCTCCAGGTCCACAACCCGGCCTCGAACTGACCGCGCTCCAGCAGCCCACCCTCCGCGTAGCCGCTGAATAACTCGCTGGGGTGAGCGTCGGTTGGGATCACCTCGGCACCGAGTTTGCGCCAGTCCGCGATCATCTGATCGCGGATGGCGTTGCGGATGGGGCTGCCCAGGGCCGTCACCAGGTGAAAACTCAGGCGCCGTCCCTGCTTGCTGCGAATGCCATCCGGACCCACCGCCCACCCGTCGCCCTCGAGCAGTCGGGTGGCGCTCCCCAGGTCGTACACGAACGACGCGTTGGGATCGTGAAATGACGTCAGCGCACTGGGGATCGGCGACTCGGCGAGCTGCGCCTGGCCTTTGAAGAATTTCTTGACCATGGTGGGCCGGTCGATCGCCGTGCGCAGCGCCTGGAGGAGCACGGGATCGTCCTCCCAGGGCGGCGGCTGGCCAGTCGCCGGATTCGGATCGGCCTGGTTGAAGGTGACCTGCTCATAGGCGAGTTGAGATCGGTGCTGCGTCGTCGCCGATCCGGTGTTGGTGAGAGTCGCTAACTGGTCATCGGGGATTTCCAGCGCCAGCGACACCTGGCCCGCCCGCGCCGCATCGATGAGCTGCCCCGATTCCGGATAGAGCCTGTAGATGATGCTGTCGAGGTGCGGCCGCCGTCCTGACCGACCCTGTGACCACGCCTCGTTGCGAATCAGCGTGATGTGGTCGTCCGGAACCACTTCGGAGATCTTGAAGGGACCGCTGACGACATCGGGCCGGGCCCAGAAGGGGTCACCACCCAGCTTCTCGGGGGCAATCGCACCCAATCGATGCTGCGGCAGGATGGCCGAGAAGAGGTTGAGATACTTCGGATAGACCCGATCGAAGTGCAGCGTGAAGCGTTGCGCGTCGTGGATGTCGAACCGTGAGATCGACCGGTAGCCGTCCGGTGATAGGACACCCTGGACCTGCGGGTCGACGATCACCCTCCAGGTGAACGCCACGTCGTCCGCGGTCAGCGGCTGTCCATCCGACCAGCGCAGTCCGGACCGCAGCTGATAGGACACGTCCATCGTGCCGGCCGCGCGGTTCCAGACCACGTCCCCGTTCTGTAGCGTGGGCACGCGCTCGACCAGGTCGGCGATCGGCTGCAGGCTGCTGTCAAGCTTCACCAGGCCGCCGTAGAGAAGCGCGTCGACTTGCGCGGCGGGCACTTCTTCGTTGAAGAGCGGCGAAAAGTTCGTGGGGCTCTCCCAGTCCCCCACCACCAGGGTTCCGCCCTCGTGGCGGGCGGGCTCCGGCTGGTACTGCGATCCGGGAGGGCTGGCGGTGCCCAGGGAGATGCCAGGGACCGAGGGCGATGAACTGCAGCCGCCAAGCACAGGCAGCAGCGCCAGGGCAACGACCGAGGCTTTAAGCGGCCCCCGGTGTGGAAAGGGCCGCGTGGATTTAAGCGGCCCCCGGTGTGGAAAGGGCCGCGTGTTAGATGCTATCGAGGATCTTGCGGCGCTTCCGTTGGAATTCGCCCTCGGTGATGGCGCCCCGCTTACGGAGCTTTTCAAGCTGACCCATGTTGGAGATCAGGTCCACGAGAGGCGAGGAAAGCCGCTTGCTCAGATGCCGATCCTTGGTGCCGTCGAACTCCATCGGCCTGGTGTCCCAGGTCTTCAGGTAGAAAAGCGCCTTCAAGGCGGTGTAGGGGATGCCCAGGGTTTCGATCCGATCCTTCTCCACGGTCATCAGGCGCATCGTCACCCCGTGGCTGGCGTGCCGCAGCTCGCCATCGAGGTAGCCCCGCAAGACCTCACCGTCCTGGAAGCGAATGGCGACCTTCTTGCCGGCACGTGCTTGCTCGTCGGCGGTCGGTTGCCCGGCGGTGAGGGTGATGCGTTTGATCGACGGCAACGGGATGAGCGCGCGTTCATTGTTGCTCGCCTCGTCCGGCATCTCGAGCTCGATGTTCGGCTGGTCCAAGTCGATCGCGCCGACCTGGCCCTCCATGATCTCGTCGTCAAGAAACCGGACGGTAACCGTGGTGGCCTTTCCAGCCTGGGGACTGCCCATTTGTGGCCCTCGTGAAGGTGACGTCAGCGGCATTATAACGAGCCGTTTGCGGAACTCCTGCGAAAAGGTCGCGGCCGTGTGACAAAGTTGGAAATTGCGTCGCTGAGTCGTGCAATCAGCGCAAGACTGGGTGCTATGATTCGCCGCGCGACTCGGCGGGAGCAACCTCTCGTCGAACGATTTTGCCGAGTCCGGGGTGGGAGACAGTAGTGACGCGAGTTGCCAAGGGGCCCTCGGATCTCGATCTCATACGCGATTATCTCGGCGGCGACGTGGCCGCCTTCGACACTCTCTTCCGAAGGTACCACAAGGCGATCTACGGTCTGACATTCCGGCTTCTACGCGACCGCCAGCTGGCCGAGGATCTAACCCAGGAGACCTTCTTCCAGATCCTGCGCACCATCCACCGCATCAACGACAGCTTCAACTTCTCGGCCTGGATCCACCGGATCGCCACCAACCTCTGCTACGACGAGCTCCGCCGCCGCAAGAAGTTCCCCGAAGCCCAGGAGATCGATGACGAGGAAAGCGAAGACTCCGTCCTCCAGGTGCCGGATGGCGACGCTCGCAAGAGTCCGGAGGTCGCCCTTGAAATCAGTGAACTGCGCGATGCCGTCTGGTCGGTGGCGCGCCGCTTACCGGAGAAATACCGGCTGGTCCTGACTCTCCGTGAGCTGCAGGGTCTCAGCTACGCCAACATCGCCCGCAAGATGAAGGTTTCCGAGAGCGCGGTGGAGACCCTGCTGCACCGGGCCCGCCGACGCTTCAAGGAGGAGTACCTCTTCATGGAGGGGAAGGCCCAGACCGAGGAGACGCGCTGCCCGACGATCGCCTACCTGCTCGATAACTTCCCGCCCGGAACGCTTCGGCGGGAGCAACGGAAAATGGTGGGGCAGCACCTCGAGTCCTGCCCCGCCTGCACCGAGCGCTATCCAAACCCGCCGCATCTGCAACGCAATGACGTCATCGTGCAGCTGAATACCGGCGTGGTTACGCGGCGCCTGACGTCCAAGGTGCGGCACCCCAAAATCTCCTTCATGGACGGACGCGTCCAGGGCGGTTACCGCAAGCACTAATCCCGAGCGCGTTTCGGGGGCTCGATCGTCATCTCGATTTCCGTGATCTCCACGCCATGCCAGTGGCGATCACGTTCTTCGTGCTCGATCTCCCCGAGCTGGTGACGGTGCCGTGGATCCTCTGAGGGATGGTCGTGCTCGAAGGGGGAGTCCAGCCGATGACGGTGCTGCGATGCCTTACCGGCGCGCTCGGCTGGTGCGGTCATGATGATGTGCGTGTGGCTGTGGCGATCGTCGCCATGAGCCCCGTGGGCATGCTCGATCACCTCGATGAGGCGGTGCCGGTGGGGCGCCGCGTCGAAGGCGTGACGGTGGAGGTACTCGTCATCGTGGCGGTGAGGCATGCTCCGATCTTAGGCGGTGGGCCGGCCCTCACCGCAGGCGACGACCGGTCAACACCATCCACATCAGGCGGGTCGCCGCCCGCACCAGCAGCGGCCGTGCCTGGGCGATCGCGTCTTCGAGGGAGCTGGGTTCGACCACGGTCGCCTCGAGGCCGTCGAACAGCAGCCGCAGCTCGGTCTCGTCGGCGACGCTGCCGCCGACGGCGACCACTGGGATGCCAGCGTTCTTCGCATGGCGAGCCACCGCGGCCGGGCCCTTCCCGAAACGCGCCGTCTGCGAATCGATGCGGCCCTCGCCAGTGATCACGAGCTGCGCCCCGGTCAGGCGTTCGTCGAGCCGCAGCGCCTCCATCACCAGCTCGGCGCCGGGTTGCAGCCGGGCACCTAAGAAGGCGACGAGCCCGGCACCCAGCCCGCCCGCCGCACCGGCACCTGGCAATTGCTCGACGTCCACCCCGAGGTCGCGGCGGATGATCTGCGCGAAGTGATGGAGCGCGGCGTCGAGTTCCGCCATCATCTCCGGGGTCGCACCCTTCTGCGGGCCGTAGACGGCGCTGGCTCCACCTGGCCCCGTCAGCGGGTTGGTGACGTCGCAGGCGACCTCGACCTCCGCCTCCTTCCAGTTGGCGTGGACGCCGCCCACGCGGATCCGCGCCAACCGCCGTAGTGCCAATCCGCCGGGTGGCAGTTCGAGACCATTTTCATCGAGCAGGTGGTAGCCAAGCGCCTGCGCCATGCCGGCGCCGCCGTCATTGGTCGCGCTGCCGCCGATGCCGACGACGAAGCGGCGGGCGCCAGCGTCGTATGCGTGTTGCAAGAGCTCGCCGACGCCGTAGGTGGTGGTGATCCGCGGATCACGTTTTTCCTTTGGCACCAGCGCGAGCCCGGCCGCCTTCGCCATTTCGATCACGGCGGTGGATCCTCCATCGATCATCCCGTACTCGGCATCGACGGGATCACCCAGCGGCCCGCGAACTCGGAGCGTGCGCCGCTCGCCCTGCGTCGCCGCGACCAGCGCGTCGACCGTTCCATCGCCACCGTCTGCAATCGGTACCAGCACCAGGTCCGCATCCGGTGCCGCGATGCGAATGCCCTCGCCAATCGCGGTCGCCGCCTCGAGCGCGGACAGCGACCCTTTGAAGGCATTGGGCGCGATGACGATGCGCATCAGCGCCTCGCCAGCAGAGGTGTGGTGGCGGTCAGTAGACGGGTGTCAACCAGTTGCGGTACTTGGCGCTGTGTCCACGAACGATGTCGAAATACAGCTTCTGGAGCTGACTGACCACCGGCCCCACCTGACCATCGCCGATCGGCCGGCGATCGACATCGATCACGGGCGAGATCTGGGCGCCGGTTCCGCAGAGGAAGATCTCGTCGGCGATGTAGAGCTCGGAGCGATCGATGGAGCGCTCCACGACCTCCATGTCGAGCTCCTTGCGCAGCAGCTCGATCATCGCGAGCCGGGTCAAGCCCTCCAGGATGTTGTCGGAGGTGGGCGGCGTGAAGACCTTGCCGTCGCGGAGCAGGAAGATATTCTCGGCACTGCCCTCGCAGACGTGGCCATCCTGGGTCAGCATGATCGCCTCGTCGAACCCGTTTTCCATCGCCTCGGTCTTGGCGAGTGCCGAGTTGACGTAAATGCCGGTGATCTTGGCCCGAGCCGGTGCGGCGTTATCGTCGATGCGCCGCCAGCTCGACACCATGCAGCGGATGCCGCCGTCGACCTCGACGTAGTTGCCAAAGGGCGTGACGTAGATGGCGAACGAGTCCTTGAGGTTATGGAGACGGACCCCGATCTCTTCGGAACTCTTGAAGGCGAACGGCCGGATGTAGACGTCCTGGCGGAAGTTGTTGCGCCGAATGAGCTCAATGCTTGTTTCGCAGAGCTCGTCCAGGTTCATCGGGATATTGAGCTTCAGCACCTTCACCGAGTTCTGCATCCGGCGGTAGTGCTCCCGGAGCTTGAGGAGGAAGAGCTGCTCGTGCTCGGGGCTCCAGTAGCCTCGAATGCCCTCGAAGACCCCGGTCCCGTATTGCAACGCGTGGGTCATCAGGCCAACTTTGGCGTCGGCATAGCGCTTGACCTCCCCGTCGAGGTACACCCAGTACTGCCCCTGCTCCTTCCGCCGCCCCTCGGATGCGCGAGTAACGCCTTCTGCCTTGATCGCCATCAGCCGACGACCTCCTTTTGCCTTATCCAGAGGCGGCGTGAACTGGGCTCAGATCACTTCCGAGACCCTGGGCCGATTATATGCCCGCCTCCGGGGGCCCGAATAGGATCCAATGGACGTAACGAAATCGGCGTGAAATGAGTTCAAAAAATGCTGTGCTAAGCTTGGGGCGCCGGTGGCCCCCTTACGTATGAACCCCCGGGTGGTGCGCTGGTTCACCCCCGGCCTCCACGTCAAGCGATGGCTCGTCCTCCTGATGGTCGGGATGGTCCTGATCAGCCTCGGGATCGGCTATGCGCTGGCCAATGTCTACCGTTCCGGCGTCCAGCTTCCACACGTCTTCTACTACCTGACCCTCCAGTTCATGCACCGGTATGTCAGGGGCGCGCTCTTCGCCAGCCTCGGTCTGAGCATCATGCTGTACGCGCTGTACAAGCTCACCCAGTCGGTGCTGGGGCCGTTCCTACCGGGCCGGGACCGGGCGCTCTCCGAGATCATCTACAACTACCGCTTCCTGCAAAAAGGCCCCCGGGTAGTCGCCCTGGGCGGCGGCACCGGGCTCTCGACCCTGCTCCGCGGGCTGAAGAAGTACACCGGCAACCTGACCGCGATCGTGACCGTGGCGGACGACGGCGGGAGCTCGGGACGCCTCCGCAAGGAATACCGCATCCTGCCTCCCGGCGACTTCCGGCAGTGCATCACGGCGCTGGCTGACGTCGAGCCCCTGATGACGACCCTCTTCCAGCACCGCTTCAAGGAAGGCAGCCTGAACGGGCACTCCTTCGGCAACCTCTTCATCATGGCGATGGCCGAGATCACGGGCGACTTCGAGCACGCCATCCGCGAGTCCGGGCGGGTTCTCGCCGTCCGGGGCCAGATCGTGCCGTCGACGCTGCGCGACGTGACCCTGATCGCCGAGATGGCCGACGGCGAGACCCGGGTTGGCGAGTCGAGCATTCCCCATGCGAACGGCCACAGCGATGGCGGCGACGGTAACGGCGCGGTCGCCACCGCCACCGCCATCAAGCGCGTCTTCCTGCAACCCGAGTCCACCATCAACCCGGAAGCCGAGGAGGCGATCCTTAACGCCGAGATGATCACGGTCGGCCCGGGCAGCCTCTACACCAGCATCCTTCCCAACCTGGACGGCGACGGGATGGCCGGGGCGCGCAAAGCCTCCCCCGCAATCAAGGTCTTCATCTGCAACGTCGCGACTCAGCCGGGCGAGACCGACTTCTTTCGCGTCAGCGACCACCTCAAGGCCATCGAGAACCATCTTGGGACGAACATCTTCGACTTCGTGGTCGTCAACAGCAACAACAACTTCCCGCTGCCGTCGTCGGCCCAGACGGCCGGCATCAAGCGGGTGGTCTACGACCCGGCGACGGTCAACCAGCGCAGCATCCACGCCGTCCTCGTCGACGTCGTCAACCCGCGGATCTCCACCCACCATGATCCCGACAAGCTCGCCCGCGCGATTATGAAGAAAATCTGGCGTAGCTAGTTCCCGCTTCGCGTTCGCGGTTACACAGTGACTTGAGCGCGCCGATTGCGCCGTCCAGCCGCCCGCGGCGCACTCGGACTTAAGACGAGTGTCCTCGTTTGCTGGCGCGGGCAGCATGCGGCGCCGGCGCGTTACGGCCGAAAGGCCGGCTCGCCCTGCGGGCTCGCCCTTCTGCTAAGGCGGGATTGCCACCAGGTCGTGAAGGCGTCTTCACCGAAGAAGACGGCCAGGGCGAAGATGACGCCGCCGATGATGTCGACGATGTAGTGCTCGCCCAGGTAGACGATGCTGAGCCAGACGCAGGCGGTGTAGACCAGCGTCAGCCACGCGCGGCGGCCCCACAGGCGCAGGGCGAAGAGCGCACCAAGGAAGGGGAAGGCGGCATGGAGGGACGGCATCGCGGCGTACTGGTTGGGCGTCAGCCAGTGGTAGATGGTGGCCGGCACTGGCACGCCCGGGATGTCGGTGAAGCTCGGCAGGGTGTGATCGATGATCTTGACCACCCCGGGCACGGCCTTCCATGGCGGGGCGACCGGAAGCAACAGGAAGAAGACGAAGGCGGCAAACGACATCGCGATCAGCGCCCGCGAGAATCGTAGAAAGGTGTGCCGGTCGACGATCCAGAAGAGGTACCCGAGCCCGAGCGGAAACGCAAAGTGCAGGAAATAGAACATCGTGCCCGCGATGTCATACCAGCTCACGTGACCCTGGTGGTAGAACGCGTGCTGCAGAACCAGAGTGGGGATCTGGCCGAAACTGATCAGCCTTTCGAGCGAAGTCACGTCGTGAATCGGCATCCCGAGCTTGCCGCCGAGGCCGCGCAGATACTCGTAGGACAGAAAGAGAACGAGAAACGGGATCCAATCCGCGAGGAACAGCCGGGCCCGACCGAGGATCAGGGCCGCGATGAGCATCAGCAGGAGCAGGCGCTCGGGCGAGACCGACAGATGGAGGACGAAGACCATAAAAAGGGTCACGACCACCAGGTACCCGCCGACCAGCGACGGCAGGAGCCACGAGCGCCGGCGGGTCACGGTTGGACGCTGTGGCGCGTCAGCCGGCTGCACCGGGAAAGCTTACTCAACGACGGCGCAAACAGCCTTCCTTAAACCCCGCTGAGAAGCACATCAGAAGATGGGATTTCGCCAAAACCGCCGTTATATTGAGACTCGACATGGTAGAGACGGCCCCCGAGGTCACGCCCTCCCGCAGCCCACGGGTGCTTGTCGTCGACGACGAGCGCAGCATCGTGGACTTCATCCGCCTGGGGCTGCAGTACGAAGGCTTCCAGGTGCAGACCGCCCCGGACGGGCAGGCTGCCCTACGCATGATCAGTGAATTCAAGCCACACGTCGTCGTGCTGGACGTGATGATGCCCAAGCTTGACGGCCTGGCGGTTGCCGAGGCGATCCGCGGAAACAAGGACACCGGCGTCATCATCCTGTCGGCCAGAGACGAGGTCGCCGACCGCATCAAGGGCCTCGAGATCGGTGCCGACGATTACCTGGTCAAGCCGTTCGACTTCGGCGAGTTGCTGGCGCGGATCCGTGCCGTGATGCGGCGCCGAAATCCCAGCGCCGGCCCGCTGCTGCAGGTGCAGGACCTCACCATGGATGAACTGACCCGCGAGGTGCGCCGGGATGGGCGCACCATCGAGCTTTCGGCTCGTGAGTTCGATCTGTTGCGGCTGCTCATGATGCATCCCAACCAGGTGCTGGCCCGCGACCGCATCCTCGACCAGGTGTGGGGCTACAACTTCTTCGGCGACGCCAACAACGTCGAGGTCTACATCCGGTACCTTCGCCAGAAGCTCGGCGACGAGCAGCACAAGTTGATTCAGACGGTAAGGGGCGTCGGGTACCGCATCAAGTCATGAGCCGTCAGTCGCGCTGCGGCGGGCGCGGCTAGGCATGGCCCGCTTCCGATCGCTGCGCTGGCGGCTCACGTTTCTCTACCTCGGCTTGCTGTCGGTGCTGCTGCTGGCCGGGGGCGTGGCCCAGTACTTCGCTGCCCGCGAAGTCCTCTTCCGTACCAGTGCCGAGGCCCTGAGCAGCGAGTACGCCGCCGATCTTCTCGCCTTCCGCCGGCAGATCGGCACCCGGCCCGCCACATCGCTTCGGGCCCTCATGCTCTCGCACCAGTTCGCCACGGAACTCGCCTCCGGCCATACGTCGGCGGCAATCTTCGACGCCAACGGTGGTCTGGTGACTTCGGCGAGCGCCGGGATCACCCCGGATCAGCCGCCTCCGACGCTGACGACCACCGATTACCTGGACGCCATCCGAACCAAACCCAAGACCTACTACCTGGCCACCGCGACCGACGGCTCCACCCATCTCGCTGTCCTCAACGTGATTCGCCTCGGGAGCAAGCCCATCGGCGCGGTGCAACTGTCGATTCCCACCGCCGTGATCGATCAGACACTGCAGGCCGACCGCCAGCTGGCAATCGTGGGCTCGCTTCTCGTGCTCCTGGCGGCTCTGCTGCTGAGTCCGCTGATCATCGGCCGGGCGCTCCGCCCCCTCAAGCAGATGTCGGATACCGCAGGGAAGCTGGCTGGCGGCGATTACAAGCAGCGAGTCGCGGTGCCCAGGTCCAGCGACGAGATCGGCACGTTGGCGGTCGCCTTCAACCAGATGGCCGCGGGCATCGACCAGGCCTTCGAGGTCCAGCGGCAGTCGGAGGAGCAGATGCGGCACTTCGTCGCCGACGCCTCGCACGAGCTGCGCACGCCGCTGACTTCGATCGCCGGCTACGTCGATGTCCTTGGGCGTCGGGAGGTTGTCGACCCCGAGACACTGCAGACCTCGCTGGTTGCCATGCAGCAGGAGAGCGCCCGGATGACCCGGCTGGTCAACGACCTGCTCACGCTGACCCGCTTCGAATCGGGCAAGGCGCCCAGCCGCCAGCCGGTCGTGCTCGACCAGTTCGTCGGCCGGGCGCTCGACGAGCTGAGCCTGCGCGACAAGGGGGCGCTCGAGTCCCGCGACCTTCAGCCCGGCGTCACCGTGCGGGCCGACCCGGAGGCGCTTAAACAGGTGGTGAACAACCTGGCCCAGAACGCTCTCAAGTACGCGCCGGGCGCGGAACAACACTGGAGCGTGTTCCAGGCGGACGGCCGGGCCGCCATTCGGCTGCAGGACACGGGCCCTGGGATCTCGCGGCAGGACCTGCCGCACATCTTCGAGCGCTTCTACCGGGGGGAGAAGGCGCGCGACCGGTCGACGGGTGGCTCGGGTCTGGGCCTGGCGATCGCCAAGTCGATCGTCGAGGCCCATCAGGGCACAATCGAGGCGTCCAGCGAGCCCGGCCAGGGGGCCACCTTTACCGCCTGGCTGCCGCTGGCCGCCTAAGGCTTGAGGCGGATGATCGCCGAGATCTCGACCGGAACACCGAGCGGCAACTCGCTGGTTCCCAGCGCCTGCCGGGTGTGCCGCCCGCGTTCCCCGAACACTTTGTAGATCAGGTCTGAGGCGCCGTTGAGGACCTTCGGCTGCTCTTCGAACCCGGCGGCCGAGCGGACGAAGCCGCTGAGCTGGATGAACTGCTCGACTCGGTCGAGCGACCCGGCATGCTGGCGAATCAGCGCCATGATGTTGAGGGCGCAGATCTCGGCGGCGCGGGCCGCGTCCTTGACGCTCACGTCGGCGCCCACGACGCCGCGGTACTGCACAGCGCCGTTCCAGCTAGGGATGACGCCCGAGGTGTAGAGGAGCTCGCCGACCTGTTGGACGGGCACATAGGAGGCGAGCGCCTTGGGCGGCGACGGCAACTCCAGCGCTAGCGTCTTCAAGGTTGCCTCAGCGGAGTCCATCATCAGGACTCGCTTCGACCGGGTCGTGAGCACGCGGGATCGACCTCCTGAGCCCGCCTTCGACGGGCCGTAGCCATGAGGGTAGCGGCGCGGATCGCCGACCGCCAGCCTGAATCGGTGAAGAGATGGTTAACGGAGGAGGCCCACTTGTGACGGGGAGTCACGGCCGGTAAATGCGGCGATCCTCGCGCCGCATCCGCCAGCGCCGGGCCAGGATCACGGCGCCGAGGGCGACGAGCACGGCCAGGGCGACGGCGTAGGTCGTGTAGGCCGGCGAGCCGGCGGCGCGCCGAACCGGGGCTTGGGCCGGGGCGCTGGCGCGTGGCGTCGCCGCGGCCCTGCCGCTGGCGGAGGCTGCGGGGG
>Ga0102924_1004687_pt1 | contig 13646 bp, 9 predicted proteins | sample PaiPotPPM11metaG_FD_80116 | JGI IMG/M metagenome (GOLD analysis project Ga0102924, IMG submission 80116) | Iron sulfur acid spring bacterial and archeal communities from Banff, Canada, to study Microbial Dark Matter (Phase II) - Paint Pots PPM... ... | reverse complement strand
CTGTCGGTCATCCGCCGGGCCGAGCCCGCCAGCTCGACCCGCTCGGCCGCGGGATGCGCGCGCAGCGCCGCGACCAGCGGCTCTGCGATCGCGAGGGCGCGGTCGAGCACCACCCGCTGGCGCCGCTGGCCGGCGCCCTCGGCCGCCGCGGCGGCGAGCAGCGCCTCCTCGGCCTTCTCGCCGAAGCCCCTGAGCGAACGGATCCGCTGCTCCTGGGCCGCCGTCCGGAGCGAGTCCAGCGAGTCGATGCCGAGCTCCTCGAACAGCCGCCACGCGCGCTTCGGCCCAAGCCCGGGGAGCCGCGTGACCTCGATCAGTCCGGCGGGGAACTTCGCCCGCAGCTTCGCCGCGGCGGGGATCACGCCATCGGTCGCGAGCGCGAGCACTTTCTCCTGGATCGTCTGGCCGATCCCGGGCAACTCGGTTGCTTTTCCCTGGCGCGCGAGTGCTGCGACCGACACGGGCGCGTCGCGGACAGCCTTGGCGGCGTTGCGGTACGCGACCACTCGGTGGATGATCGCGCCGTCGAGCTCGTAGAGATCGCCGAGCTCGTCGAGCGCGGCGGCGACCTCGGCGTTGGTGGGGTCTCGCGCCGTCGTCGCGTTGCTCGGTGGGGGTGTGGGGATCGGGTCGTCGCTCACTTGCAAGCGGATCGCATCTGCCTGGAAGGCTATTCTGCCGTTGCGACCACCACGCTATACTTTTTGAAGCACTAACCGATCCTGTTCAACAAGGAGCCCCCAATGGCAGGCACCGTTGCCGAAGTAACCGACACCAACTTCCAGGCCGAAGTGATTGAGTCCGAAGTCCCTGTGCTGGTGGACTTCTGGGCGCCTTGGTGCGGGCCCTGCCGGATGGTCGCGCCCGTGGTCGAGGAGATCGCGCAGGAGCGTGGCGAGCAGCTGAAGGTCGTCAAGCTCAACATCGACGAGAACCAGAACACGGCGATTCAGTTCAACGTGCTCTCGATCCCCACGCTGATCCTGTTCCGCAACGGGGAAGTGGCGAAGACGGTGATCGGCGCCTACCCCAAGCGCAAGCTCGAAGCCGAGCTAGAGCCGGCGCTGGCGTAGGTCCTGCCGCGCTCGTCTGAGCGCGGGCGCCCGCACCTGGACGATCGAACTCAGGCATAGCGGCAGTTCGATCGTCCACGTCCGCCGGGCCGGCGATGTCGGCGCTCGATAAGGTCACGCCGCATGGACCGTACGATCCTGAACGCGGTTCCGTTCGGGTGGCTTTCGCTGATCGTCCTAGTGGTCGCGGTCGTCATCGGCGTGGGCGGGTTCACACTGCTGCGCCGGCTCGTGCCGAGCATCGCCGCGCACGCCGAGCAGCGCATTCTCTCCAGCGCATTCGCGATCTCGGCGAGCCTATTCTGCTTCCTGCTCGCATTCACGATCGGCCAGCTGTACACCAACTACGCGCATGCGAACGGCGACGTCAAACAGGAGGCGAATGCGCTCGAGGCTGTCCTCCGCGGCGCGCATGGGCTGCCCGCGTCAGTCGATGCGACGATCGACAAAGATGCGCTCGCGTACGCGGGGGAGGTACGCGGCCGCGAGTGGACGTTGATGCGCACGGGCCGCGTCGACGTGCGCGCCTGGGAGGACATCGACCGCATCTACGGGGCGCTTCAGACCTCCCGGCGTCACGTGGCCGCGAGTCCTTTCTTCGCGCAGATGCTATCTGCGGTTAGCAACCTTGCCGCGACTCGTCAGCTGCGCCTGGACGACATCGACCTGTCGATCCCCGCGCTGTTCAAGCTGCTGCTGCTCGGCGGGGCGCTGCTTGCGATCTACGGCACCTTCTACTTCCAGCCGTTCGGGGAGCCGTTGCAGGTGATCATGATCGGCGCCGCATCGGCGATGATCGGAATCGCGCTGCTGCTCGCGTTCGCGCTCGACTATCCGTATTCCGGCGGCGTCACCGTCTCGAGCGCGCCGTTCAACCAGAGCACGCTCCTGGTCCTGGCGGGCGAACGCTGAGCCCTACGCCAGGGCGACGGCGACGCGCAGCTCGCGGCCGTCGATCCGCACCGGCTCCGCGCCCTCGCGCGTACCGCGCGCTCGGCTTCCGGCCTCGCTTGATTGCGCGGTGCGCGAGTCGTCCTGCTGGGACTCGTAGCTGACCTGCGTCGCGAGCGTCTCGCCGGCGATGTAGTCCTGGTAGGCGCGGGCCGCCCCGACCAGGTCCTCGTCCCCGGAAAGGGTCAGCACGATCCGATCGGAGACATCGAGCCCGGCATCGCGGCGCGCGGCCTGCACCACGTGGACGATCTCCCTGGCCCAGCCTTCGACCTGCAGCTCGACGTCGATCTCCAGCTCAAGCGCGACCGCGTGCGAGCCTTCGCGCTCGACCTGGTAGCCCTCGAGTGGCTTCATCGCGACCAGCAGGTCGTCGGGTCCGAGCTCGTGGTCCGCTCCGGAGATCGTGATCGCGACCGGCCGGCCCTCGCGCAGCGCCTCCCCGACGCGAGCGGGGTCCAGCGCCGCCACCGCCGCGGCCACCAGCGGCATGTCCTTGCCGAATCGCGGGCCGAGCGCCCGGTAGTTGGGCTTGATCTCGAGCTCCCCGAGCTCGTCGGCCTCGGAGACGAACCGCAGCTCGCGCACGTTCAGCTCCTCGCGCACGATGCTCTCGAAGCGCTCGATCGCGGCCCGCTCCGAGCCGGCCGCGACTACCACCGCCGCGCGCAGCGGCTGACGGATCTTGATCGCCGCCTGCCCGCGGGCCGCCAGCGCGAGGCGAACGGTCTCACGCGCCACGGCCATTGCGTCCTCGAGCGCGAGGTCGCGAGCGCCGGGGACCGGGAAGTCGCACAGGTGGACGCTCGGCTCGGCGCCGTCGAGGTTGTCGTAGATCTCATCGGCGAGGAACGGGCAAAACGGGGCCAGCAGCTTGGCGATTGTCGTCAGGGCCGTGTGCAGGGTGGCGAACGCGACCGGATCTCCGTCCCAGAAGCGCCGTCGCGAGCGTCGCACGTACCAGTTGGACAGCTCCTCGACGAACGCCTGGATCGTGCGCCCGGCCGAGGTGGCGTCGAAGTTGTCGAGACGCGCGCGCACGGCATCCGTGGTCGCGCTCAGCCGCGAGAGTAGCCAGCGGTCGAGGTCGTCGGCCGGCGCAGCGCCCGGCACGGGGTTGTGCGCGATCGCGTTGGCGTTCGCGTAGCGCACGTAGAAGCCGTAGGTGTTCCACAGCTGCAGCAGGAACTGCCTGACGGCCTCGCCGATCGTCTCCATCGAGAAGCGGTAGCCGTCCCACGGCTGCTTTGAGGTGAAGAAGTACCAGCGCAGCGCGTCGGCGCCGAAGCGGTCGATCACCTCCCACGGCTCGACGGTATTGCCCTGGGACTTGGACATCTTGCGCCCCTGCTCGTCGAGGATCAGCCCCAGGCAGAGCACGTTTCGATACGACGAGCGGTCGAACAGCAGCGTCGAGACCGCCAGCAGCGAGTAGAACCAGCCACGAGTCTGGTCGAGCGCCTCGCAGATGTAGTCGGCGGGGAAGCGCTCCTGGAAGTGCTCGAGGTTCTCAAACGGCGCGTGGTGCTGGGCGAACGGCATCGAACCCGAGTCGAACCACACGTCGATCACCTCGGGGACTCTGTGCATCGGCTCGCTGCACTCCGCGCAGGAAAACGAGACGTCGTCGACGAACGGCCGGTGCGGGTCCGCCAGCTCGACGCCCGAGAGCTCGTGCAGCTCTGAGAGCGAGCCGATCACGCGCACGTGCCCGGCCTCGCAGCGCCACACAGGCAACGGAGTACCCCAGTAGCGCTCGCGCGAGAGCGCCCAGTCGACGTTGCCCTCAAGCCACTTGCCGAAACGACCATGCTTGACGTGCTCGGGATGCCAGTTGACGGTCTCGTTGGCGGCCAGCAGCCGCTCCTTGATCTCGCTCGTGGCGATGTACCAGGAGGGCTTGGCGTAGTAGAGCAGCGGCGTCCCGCAGCGCCAGCAGTGGGGGTAGGAGTGCTCGTAGGTCTCGGCTCGCAGCAGCTTCCCGCGCCCGCGGAGATCCTCGATCAGGTCGGAGTCGGCGTCCTTGACCGGACGGCCGGCGTACGGGCCGATCCGCTCGTCGAAGGTTCCGTCGAGCAGGACCGGATTGACCACGTTCAGCCCCTCCCTCTCGCCGAGTCGGAAGTCGTCCTCGCCGAAGGCGATCGCGGTGTGGACCAGGCCGGTGCCGTCCTCGGCGGTGACGAAGTCAGCCGGCAGGACCGTGTGCCCCTTGGGCCCGTATTCGCTCGCGGGGATGAAGTCGAACGGCGGCTCGTAGCGAGTCCCCACCAGCTCGCGGCCGGAAAAGCGCTCGAGCACCTCCACGTCGGGTCCGAGCACGCGCTCGAGGAGCGCCTCGGCGAGGATGAAGACGGTTCCGTCCTCGGCCCGCGCGCGGACGTAGGTCAGCTCTGGATTGACCGCGACGGCGGCGTTTGAGACCAGCGTCCAAGGGGTGGTCGTCCAGACCAGGAGCTGATCGCGGTCGTGGGCAGGACCGTGAGCCTCGCTCACGGGCAGGCGCACGTAGGCGCTCGGATCGAGCACGTCCTGGTAGGCGCCCGGCTGGCCGAGCTCGTGGCTCGAGAGCGTGACCTGGTCGCGAGGGCAGTAGGGAACGACCTTGAGTTTCTCGTACAGGAGCCCCTTCTCGTGAATCGTCTTCAGCGCCCACCAGACCGACTCGATGTAGGTGGGGTCGAGCGTCTTGTAGGCGTTCTCGAGGTCGATCCAGAACCCGATCCGCTCGGTCAGGCGGTTCCAGTCCTCGACGTGGCTGAGGACCTTCTCCCGGCAGCGGGCGTTGAACTCCGCAATCCCGAAGCGCTCGATGTCGGCCTTCGACGTGAATTCCAGCTCGGCCTCGACCGCCAGCTCGACGGGGAGCCCGTGGCAGTCCCAGCCGCCCTTGCGCTCGACGTAGTAGCCGCACATCGTCTTGTAGCGGGGGAACAGGTCCTTGAACACGCGGGACAGGACGTGGTGCGATCCGGGGGGCCCGTTGGCGGTCGGCGGCCCTTCGTAGAAGACCCAGGGGGGTGACCCGTCGCGTCGGCGGACCGACTCCGCGAATACGTCGCGCTCGCGCCAGCGCTCGAGTACGCGCTCCTCGACCTGAGGAAGAGCAGCGCGAGGATCGACCGGACGGTGTGGTGTCACGCGCATCGGCGGGTGATTCTAGGAGCAGCCCTCGGGCTGCCCGAGGCGCCGGCCCAGCGGGCTAGGCCGGGAGGGCGGCTGCCAGCGCGATTCGCGGCGCGGGTTCCGACGCGATCCCGGCGAGCGCCGGTGCCTGGAGCCGGGAGAGCAACTCGTCACGCGCGGCGACCGGGTTCTGACCCAAGCGGCAGATCGTGCTCGCCCCAGTGTCCGGGACGGCGCTGCGGTAATCGAACACGAGGACTTCATGGGCGGCGCTGCGCACGGCGTAAACCAGTCGCGCGATCTCGTCCAGTGAGATGCCGCTGCCGCTGAGCACGACTCCCTTGGGGTCGAGTGCGCGCAGGGCGCGTCCGAGGCGGCTGCGGTCGGTCGCGGGGCTCAAGCAGAGGGTGCGCACGCCGGCTCTGCGCAGGACCAGCTCGAGCGCTTGGGCGTGAAGCGTGTCGAGTTCGAAGGCGGTGCAGGCGTCGAGGATCAGGACGCCGTCGCTGCGGGTCGCCGGCGCCGCCAGTCGCTTGAGCGCCGAGAGCCAGCCGGTGGCGTGGCGCCACGCGAACTCGTAGCTTGCGGTGGAGGTGGTCCCCTGCTCGGCGTGGTCGGCGACCGCCGGGAGCAGCACCTCCTCGATCGTCCGCTCGACCGAGCGCAGCGCGAGGCTTTCCTCGAGCAGGCGATCGGCCTGCTGCTCGTCGAACTCTGCGAACGCAGTCGCGAGCCGCGGGCACGAGGCCGGTCCGACTCCGCGCTGCTGTGCGAGCGCGACGGCCGAGGAGACGTTGTGCGTCTCGGTCAGCGCCTGCTTCAGCGCTTCGATCTCCCGGTGCTGATACTGGCGGTGCCCGCCGGCGGAGCGCTCCGGGCGCGGAAACTCGTAGCGCCGCTCCCAGCTGCGAAGCGTGTTGGCGCTGATGCCGAGCATCGTTGCTGCAGCATTCGTCCGGATCATCGGTGGAGTTATCGGGCTTGCGCGCGCTTGGCGCAAGTGCCGCAACAACCCGTGCACGCCGCAATGGACTGCGAGGATGTGTGCGTTGCGCAATTTGCGATGCGGCTGAGGCTCTACCACCACCACGACGGCGCGCGCGTCGCCTACCGTGAAACGGGCACCGGCCCGGCGATCGCGCTGTTCCACTCGCTGGGGCTCTCGCACCGCGAGTGGGAGCCGATCGTGGCTCCGCTGTCTGCCCGCTTCCGTGTCGTGCTCCCCGACCTGCCCCTGCACGGAGACTCCGAGGACCGCCCGCGCCATCCGTACACGCTCGACTGGCTGACCGACGTGATGGCCGGCTTCTGCGGGGACGTCGTCGGACCGCGACCGCTGATCGCCGGCCATGATCTGGGCGCGGAGCTGGCGCTGCGAGCCGTCACCACCGGGCGGCTTGAGCCCTCGCGTCTGGTGCTGATGCCGAACCGCCTTCACCGCAGTGACCAGTTCGTGGGCAAGCGGGCCGCCTGGCGCGTCGCCTGCAGGGCGGCGGCCCTGCCGGGTCTCGATCGGCTGATGTCTCGCGGCGCGATGCTGGTCTTCCGCCCCGCGACCGGCGAGCGCCTGTCCGCGCAGCGCAACCCCGACGCCCGGGATCTGATCCGCCACGCGTTCGCGGACGTCGGCGGCAACGGGAACCGGGCAAGGTCGTGGTCGCGGTTCGCGCGTCGCTGGCCGACCGGTCCCCAGCGCGAACTGCTCGACGCCTATCCCCGAATTCACGTTCCGGTCCTGCTGCTGTGGGCGGATCAGGATCCGGCGCACCCGCCGATCGCCGCGCAGGAAGCACTGGACTTGATCCCAGGTTCGCAGCTGCGCACGCTCCCGGGGACTGGATTTCTGATGGCCTACGACGATCCCGTGTCGGTCGCGCGTGAGCTGATCGCGTTCTGCGGTTGAGCCCGGTGGAGTAGTTTTCAAAGCCGGCAAGCGAACCGCGAAAGGACCGACATGGGCGTTCAGGAACAAGAGCAGCTTTGGGGTGCGGAGACCACCAAGGCCCTGGACAACTTCCCGATCTCCGGGGAGCGGGTACCGGCCTCGGTGATCCACTGGCTTGCCCGGATCAAGGGCGCCGCCGCGCGCGTCAATCGAGACCTCGGACTGCTCGACGCCGACATCGCCGAGCGGATCGCCGCGGCAGCCGACCGCGTCGCGGAGGGGGAGTTCGACGACCAGTTCCCGCTCGACGTCTTCCAGACCGGGTCGGGTACCTCCACCAACATGAACGCCAACGAGGTGATCGCCACGCTCGCAGGCGAGGGCGTGCACCCCAATGACCACGTCAACATGGGGCAGTCCTCAAACGATGTGTTCCCCTCGGCGGTGCATCTGGCGGCGCTCGACACGGCGACGAACGAGCTGCTGCCGGCTCTCGAGCGCCTCGAGGCCGCGCTCCAGGCGAAGGCCGGCGAGTTCAAGGACGTCGTCAAGGCCGGGCGCACGCACCTGATGGATGCCGTCCCGGTCACCCTCGGCCAGGAGTTCTCCGGCTACGCCGCGCAAGTCCGGCTCGGAGCCCGCCGGATCCGCAACACCTTCCCGCAGGTCGCCCAGATCCCGCTCGGCGGGACCGCGACCGGCACCGGCCTGAACACCCACAAGGAGTTCGCCACGCGCGTGCGCGCGCGCCTGACGGAGGCCACCGGCCTCGACATCCGTGGCCCCGAGGACCCGTTCGAGGCGCAGGGCAACCGCGACGCGCTAGTCGAGCTCTCCGGGGCCCTGAAGGTGCTGGCGGTGTCGCTGATCAAGATCGCCAACGACCTCGCGATGATGGCCTCGGGCCCCCGTGCGGGGATCGGGGAGCTGCTGCTCCCGGAGCTTCAGAAGGGCTCCTCGATCATGCCCGGCAAGGTCAACCCGGTGATCCCCGAGGTCGTGATCCAGGTCTCGACCCACGTGATCGGCAACGACGCCGCGGTCACGATCGCCGGCACGCAGGGACAGTTCGAGCTCAACGTCCGCGTGCCGCTGATCGCGGCCAACCTGCTGCAGTCGATCAGGCTCCTGACCTCGACGACGCGGGTGTTCGCGGAGAAGTGCATCGACGGGACCCAGGCCAGTGAGGAGGGCACCAGCCGCTCCGCCGCAATGACGCTGGCGGCCGCCACAGCGCTGAACCCGTACATCGGCTATGACAAGGGCGCCGAGATCGTCAAGGAAGCGGCCAAGTCAGGGCGCCCGCTGCGCGACGTGGCGCTCGAGCTGGGCGTCGACGAGGAGACCTACGAGCAGGCGATGGACCTGCGCAAGATGGCGCAGGGGAACCTTTAGGCCCGCAGTCGCGTGAGCTCGGAGATTCCCGCGGGGACCGGGGATCGCCTCCCGGCGGGAGCGGTTGCCGCCCTCGCCGCGATGGGGCTGGCGGTGTTCGTCGTCGCCAACGACTTCACCGCGCTGTCGGTTGCCCTGCCGCAGATCGAGCGCCAGTTCAATACAGACGTCTCGTCGGTCCAGTGGGTGATCAACGCCTACGCGCTCGTGTTCGGTGTGCTGATCGTGACCGGGGGGCGGCTCGCGGACATGTTCGGCAGGCGGCGGATGTTCTTCGTCGGGGCGGGCATCTTTGCGGTCTTCTCGGTGCTCGGCGGCGTCGCGCAGAGCGCGGGCATGCTGATCGCCGCCCGGGGGTTGATGGCGATCGGTGGGGCGATGATGTGGCCCGCCACGCTTGGTATGACCTACGCGATCCTGCCTGAGAGCAAGGCGGGCCTTGCGGGCGGCTTGATCATCGGCGTGGCGGGGATCGGCAACGCGCTTGGCCCCTTGATCGGAGGGCTGCTGACGGACGTCGCCAGCTGGCGCTGGGTCTTGCTGCTGAATCTCCCAGTCGCGGCGGTCGCCTGCGCGGTCACCTGGGCCAAGGTGAAGGAGCCACCGGATCATCCGGCCCGCGGCCGGATCGACTACGGCGGGATCCTGACGTTGTCGCTCGGGCTCACCGCGCTCCTGGTGGCGCTTGACCAGGCCGGCGACTGGGGCTTCGGCGACCCGCGTGTGATCGCATTGTTGGTCGCGTTCGTCGTGCTGATCGCGAGCTTTCCGTTGATCGAGCGGCGGATGGGCGACGATGCGCTGATTCCGCGGGAGCTGCTTCACCAGCGCCAGTTCGTAGCGTGTTGCGCGGCGATTCCGCTGCTGGGTACGGCGTTCTTCGCGCTGCTGCTCTACCTCCCGCAGTTCATGCAGAAGCTGCTCGGCTTCTCGCCGCTGCAAGCGGGGATTGGACTGCTGCCGATGATGGCGGTGTTCGGAGCGGTGTCTTTCGTCGCCGGGACCCTGTACGACCGGCTCGGAGCCAAGCTCTCGACCGCCGGCGGCGCCGCGTGTATGGCGGTCGGCCTGCTGATCGTCAGCCTCGCCGGCGCGGGGTCCGGATACGGCCTGCTGGGGGCGGGGATGGCCTTGTTCGGGATCGGCGTGGGACTGTTCTTCTCGTCGGCCACCACCGCCGGGGTGACGGCGCTGGATCCTGCCAGGGCCAGCCTCGCGGGCGGGGTCCTCTACATGTTCCAGGTGGCGGGCGGCTCGATCGGGCTGGGGGTGACCACGGCCATCTTCAGCGCCGCCTCGCAGTCGACAGTCCACGCCGGGTCGGTCGCCCGTGCCTTGACCACGGCGCAGGAGCACGCCGTCAACGGGCTGCTCGCCGGCACCGATGACGCGCACGACCTGGTCGCGCAGTTTCCCCACTTGCGGGTCACGTTGGGCGCGCTCGCCCGCCACGCGTTCGCGGACGGAACCCAGACCGCCTTCCGTGTGGTGGCCGCGCTCGCTGCGGTCGCATTCCTGATCTCGGCGACCTTCATCACCGGGAGGCCGCGACTGCATCGCCAGCCCGCAGCCGAGCCCTCACCCGCCGCGGCGTAGGAACGCCGCAGCCTCGCAGGAGAACCTCAGGACTGAGCCCGGCCGGCTGCCGCCCACCTCGCCCCCCGTGAGGGACGAGGCGGACGCGGAGCCGGTTGCTAGAGGCCCATCGTGGCGATGATCTGCTGTGCCGAGGCGATCAGCGCGCTCGCCTGGTCGGCCGGGATCTGCTTTCCGGACTGAGCGCTGACGTGGTGCTGGAAGGCACGCAGCTGATTGGCCGCGGTCGCGAGTTGCCCCGCCGCGATGCTCGTCTGAGCCGTCTGCGCCTGCCCACCGAAGCTGCCTCCGTATGCCTGGGCGGTGCCTACGAGCGCGGCTGCCTGCCCGGCGGCACCGACGACCGTCACCGTGAACGTGGTCGTCCGTGGGCCGTTGGCGTCATTGGCGTCGGTCGCCGTGCAGGTGACCGACGTCGTGCCGATCGGGAAGACCGACCCCGACGCGATGTTGCAGCTGGCCGCCGGGGCGGTGCTGTCACCGGGGTCGCTCACCGGCGGTGAGAAGCTGACCGTCGTGCCGCTCGGACTGGTCGCGTCGACGGTCAGGTTGACCGAGGACAGGGACAGGTCAGCGTCGCGAACATTCAGCGGCAGCAGTGGGTAGGTGCGCGGCAGCTCTGAGCCGCACCAGCCATTGCCCCACAGGTCGACGACCTGGTTGTTGGCGCTGTAGGTGGCGCCGCCACGGGGGTCCCAGCCGTCGGCGTGAAACGCGTCCGGAACCACCGACAGATTGCTGCCGGTCAGGTCGACGTTGGCGACGCCGTTGGGGTATCCGATGTACAGCCCGCAGCCGGGGGCGTCCGCATACGGCACCCATGTACCGAACTGCGAGCCGCCGACGCTGGTGCTGTATGCGTGATCGCTCGCATCGACGCAGGTGGCCGCGGAGCAGGTCACGCCCGCCACGGTTGCGCCGTTGCCGACGAGGCGGACCTTCGTGTACGTGGTCTTCGTGGCGAACCGGGGATCGACCCACTGCGAGTAGTTGGCCGAGCCGGTGTTGACCAGCGTCAGGTAGCCGCGCGGGTCCGAGCCCGACAGGCCACTGCAGTACTCGGAAACGGTTGTGTTCCCGGCGATGATGTCGTAGGCGCCGTCAGCGGCGCCCGGATTATCAGCTGCGACCTGCGCGCACGACGTGTACGGACCGGTGGCGGCGCTTGCCTGCGGCGCGGCAATCGCCAGCGCCGGTAGCAGGCACATGGAGAGCCCGAGAAGTCGGGCAATGGCAGTCTTCAACGTTCCCCCTTTGTCTATGAGCATCCGTGCGACAGACGACCGCCGCCGAACCCGATTAGGCGGTCACGCCGAGCCCCAACGGCACCCCGTGGCAACCAGCCATGCCGAAAGCTACACGTTTGGGGAGACGGCGTTGTGGCAAACGGGTGAAGTAGGCCGTTTGCGCTAGTTCGTTCGGCTACCGGCCGCTGGCCGCGAACACCGCAGCCTCTGACTTGACCACCGCGATCAGGTTGCCGAGCGCGATGTTGGCGTCGACCAGATGCAGGCCCCAGGCGGGACCGAGGGTCTCCGGCAACGTCGGGGCGCCGCCGACGGGGGTGATCTGGAGAACGTTGGCGCGATTGGCCGACGAGCACGAAGCGCGATAGGAGCTCGGCACGCTCTCCCATGTCGTCCTCGGTGACGGCAGGGACACGCCGAGGTCTGGGAGGCCGGTGCTGGGGAAGATCGGGCTGACGAGGCCGCCCCCGCCGCCGAGTGCCGCCGGGTTCGTACACAGCACGACGTCGCCGCCGTGCGGCCGCGTGCCCAGAATCGCGAGCGGTCGTCCAAAGAAGCTCGGGTCAGGGACCGGCTGGTCGAACGTCGAGAACGCGATCACGCACCCCAGCTGCGTGGCCGAACGGCACGCCGGTACGTGGTTGAAGTCGCCGCCGACATCGCTGCCGCGCCTGACCTCTACGTTGCCGCCCATGAGGATCGCGGAGACGAGCAGCTTGCGCACCGCGGGCTTCGTGTCGATGTCCTTGGCGATCAGCTGACGCAGCATGAACGATCCCTGCGAATGGCCGACCAGGACGAAGCCGCGGCCGTGGTTGTAGTCCGCCAAGTACGTGCGGAAGGCGGCGCGAAGATCCGCGAGCGCGAGCCCCGTGCTCGGCGGAGTCGTCGGCTTGCCAAGCCCGATGCCGGCGAGTGTCACCTGCCGGTACATCGGCGCGAACATGCGGCAGTACTGCGAGTAGCGACCAGCCTGTGCAAGCGCGGCCGCCCGCTCGGCGGGCTCGATCTGGAGATTCGAGTTGCCCGTCTTCTGCGTGCTGACCGTGGGATAGACGTACAAGCAGTCGATCGCCGGGTGGCTGACCTGCTTGGGGTGCTGGACGCCCACCTGCTTGAGAGTCGGCGCGTACACCGTCGTCGAGAGTCCTGGGGTGCAGGGGTCGGGCAGCTGTCCCGGCTTGCACAGCCACACGGTTTTCGCGGAGCCCGCCGCCGCGGCGGCTCCGGCCCAGATCGCCACGACGAGCGCGGCAACTACAACCCCAAGGATCCTCGTGCGCATCCGTTCTCTCCTCCTCCGGGGCGCCTCCCGGCCCGGATACTAGCCCGGCCTCCGTCGGCGAGCGGCGCGCGCGTGCGGCTGCGGCGCGGGGCCGGCCACGGCGCGGGCGGCTAGGTCGCGACCGTCTCCGCGCCGAGCTGCTCCGAGATCGCCACGTCGATCGAGTAGTCGATCGGCACGACGATCAAGGACGGAAGCTCGAGCGCGAGCGCTTCGCGCAGCCGCTGGGCGAACTCCTCGGCACTCGCGCAGCGCCACGCCGGCATGCCGAAAGCCTCCGCGAGCTTGACGAAGTCGGGGTTGCCGAAGCTGACGTCGAAGTGGTGGCCGAACTTCTTGTCCTGCTTCCACGCGATCGAGCCGAACTCGCCGTTCTCCCAGATCACGTTGACGACCGGCGTCTTGAGGCGAACGGCGGTCTCGAGCTCCTGGCAGTTCATCAGGAAGCCGCCGTCGCCGCTGACGGCGACCACGTTGCGGTCGGGATACACGAGCTTCGCCCCGATTGCGGTCGGGAGCGCGAACCCCATCCCCGCGAGTCCGTTTGCAATCAGCACCGTCCCGGGCTCGTGGGCCGGGAACATCCGTCCGATCCAGAGCTTGTGCAGGCCGACATCCGAGACCAGCATGTCCTGTGGCCTGAGCGCCTCGCGGATGTCCGACAAGACGCGCGCCGGGCGCATCGGGAAGTGGTCGTCCTCGCGGCCCTCGGTGAGCGCCCCGATCACGACCTCGTGCAGATCGCACCACGATGGCGGGTGTGACGGCGCTCGATGGCAGGTGGCGGCGAGCCGCGCGACCACGTGCGCGATGTCGCCGATCAGCTCGACCTCGGGCATGAAGAACTCGTCGATCTCCGCCGCGACGCTGTCGATCATGATGATCCGCTTGTTCCCGCGGGGGTTCCAATGCTCGGGGGCGTGCTCGACCAGGTCGTAGCCGATCGTGATCACGAGGTCGGCGTCCTCGAAGCCGGCCATCTCGTAGTCACGCGTTTGGAGCCCGACCGTTCCAAGCGAATGGGGGTCCTCGAAGTCGACCAGGCCCTTGGCCATGAACGTCTCCGCGACCGGGATCCCGGTGGTGTG
>Ga0102924_1004686_pt1 | contig 13647 bp, 10 predicted proteins | sample PaiPotPPM11metaG_FD_80116 | JGI IMG/M metagenome (GOLD analysis project Ga0102924, IMG submission 80116) | Iron sulfur acid spring bacterial and archeal communities from Banff, Canada, to study Microbial Dark Matter (Phase II) - Paint Pots PPM... ... | reverse complement strand
TACATCAGGAAGAACGACGTCTTGGCCACCTCCGGGCCCTACCGCTACACGCGCAATCCGCTGTACCTGGGAAGTACGTTGCTGGGCATCGGCTTCGTGCTCGCCGGCGCCGACCCCTGGATGAGCCTGGGTGTGGCGCTGCTGTTCATCCTGGTTTACCTGCCGGTGATCCGTCGCGAAGAGGCCTTCTTGCAGCATCGTTTTGGGGCGGAGTTCGAGGCCTATGCGCGTCGGGTTCCCCGCCTGCTGCCGCGCTGGGGCGGGGGACCGATCGGCGGGACCTTTTCGGTGGCGCTGTACCTGCGCCATCGTGAGTACAATGCGCTGCTCGGGTACTTGGGCCTGACCGCAGTACTGCTTTTGCGACTCTGGGGCGTCTTACCCCATGGAGGCGGATGGTTGCGAACACTGCCATGACGAGCCGGGGCCGCCGCCGTGTCGGTGGGAGCTGCGGATGGACGGCGGTCATCCTGGTCGCCTGCGCCGCGGTGGTGCATGGCCAGAGCCCCCCAGTCCAACTGGGCGCCCGGTCCGGCGAGGTCCTGACCTACAGCGCCACCTGGAGGCTCTGGAACGCCGGCAACGCCGGCATCTCCTTTCAGGACGTGGGGCCCAACCGGCGGGTGGACTTTCGTGCTGAAACGACGGGGATTGCTGCGGTGCTCTTCCCGGTCCACGATCACAGCGAGTCCCTCTATGCGCCGCAGGCCTTTTGCACCTTGCAGGTCATCAAGGACACCAGCGAAGGGCGCCGCAAGCGCCATACCGCGATCCTCTATCACCCGGAGCAGCAGAAGTTGGTGCTTGACGAACAGAACTTGGACCGCAAACCGGTGGTCTCCAAGCACGAGGTGAAGCCGATTCCGGGCTGCGTGCTCGACCTGTTCAGTGCGTTGGCCTACGTGCGCAGCCTGCCCCTGGTGGTGGGCGAGGTTTATAACTTTCCGGTCAACGAGGGCGGCAAGACGGCGGAGGTGCGCGTGACCGCGGACCTGAAGGAACGCATCGTCACGCCCGCCGGCGCCTTTACCGCCATCCGCACCGAGCCGACGGTGTTCAACCAGCAGATTTTCCAGCGCGCCGGCAAGATGTGGGTCTGGTTCTCCGACGACGCGCGCCACCTGCCGGTGAAGCTGCAGGCCAAGGTGAGTTGGGGCACGATTACCGCGCTCCTGACGAAGGTGCAGGAGAAGTAAAGCCGCCGACATGCCCGGCGGACGTTGCACGCGCTCTTGTTACACTCATGGATGAATGACGTCGTCCACGGCGGGTCTGAATCCACAACAGCAGGAGGCGGTGCAGCACGGTGAGGGGCCGCTGCTGATCCTGGCCGGCGCCGGCAGCGGCAAGACGCGGGTCATCACCCAGCGTATCGCCCACTTGGTCACCGCCCACCGGGTGCCGACCAACGCCATCCTGGCCATGACCTTCACCAACAAGGCCGCCCAGGAGATGCAGCAACGGGTGGCCGGGCTGCTGGCCGGCAACTACGGCGGCACGCCGCTCATCGCGACGTTTCACTCCTTCTGCGTGCGGTTGCTGCGCCGCGACTACCCGCTCATCGGCGGCAGCAAGGATTTCGTCATCTACGCGGACGACGAGCAGATGGCGCTGGTCAAGGGCCTGTGCCGGCAGATGGGCCTGGACGACAAGCAGTTCACGCCGCGCACCATCCTGTCGCGTATTTCCAGCGCCAAGAACAAGGGCTGGACGCCGCGCGACCTGTACCAAGGCGCCGGCGATCCGCGCAGTGAACGGGTGGCGAGCGTGTGGGAGCGCTACCAGGCGGCGCTGCGCCAGGCCAACGCGCTCGACTTCGACGACCTGCTGCTGGAGAGCGAGCGCCTGCTGCGCGAGAGCGAGGAAGCCGGAACGCGCTACGGCGAGCGCTACCGCTTTCTGCTCATCGACGAGTACCAGGACACCAACCGGCCGCAGTACGAGCTGATGCGTTTGCTGACCCGCGTCCACCAGAACGTGTGCGTGGTGGGCGACGAGGACCAGAGTATTTACTCGTGGCGTGGGGCCGACATCCGCAATATTCTCGACTTCGAAAAGGATTACCCGGCGGTCAAGCTGATCCGCTTGGAACAGAACTACCGCTCCACGCGCAACATCCTGGACGCCGCTTCCGCGGTGGTGGCCAACAACACCGAGCGCAAGGGCAAGACGCTGTGGACCGAGGCCGGGGCCGGCGAGTCGGTCGGCTACTGCGAGGCGCCGGACGGCGAGAGCGAGGCCCTGTTCGTCGCCGACTGCATTCAACGCTACCTGCGCCGCGAGCCGCTGGGCCATGCCGCCATTCTGTACCGCACCAACAGCCAGTCGCGCATGTTCGAGGAGGCGTTGCGCCGCTACGCCTTGAAGTACAAGGTGATCGGCGGCCTCAGCTTCTACGAGCGGGCGGAGGTCAAGGACCTGCTCGCCTACCTCAAGCTGGCGCTGAACCCGCGCGACTCGATGGCCCTGCTGCGGGTCATCAACACCCCCACCCGCGGGATCGGCAAGACCACCGTCGAGGCGCTGGAGCAGACGGCGTTGGAACAGAACCAGACCCTGCTGGGCGCCATCGATATCGTTCTGCAGGGCCAGGAGGAAACCGCGCTCGCGCAACGGTCGCTGGGCGCGCTGCGCGAGTTTCGCCGCCTGGTGACCGACCTGACCGAGCTGGCCGGCGCCGGCGGCCATGCCCGCGATCTGCTGCGCTACGTCGTCGACCGAACCGCTTACGTGCGCCTGCTGGAACAGGCCGACACCCCCGAGGCGCTGGCGCGTATCGAGAACATCGGGGAGTTGCTGAACGCCGCGGCGGACTCCGCCGAACGCGGCGAATCGATCGCCGAGTTTCTCGATCACGCCGCCCTGGTCAGCGATCAGGACGAGTTCGACGCGGCCGCGCCGGTGACCCTGATGACGCTGCACGCCGCCAAGGGGCTGGAGTTCCCCTATGTGTTCCTGGTGGGGTTGGAGGACGGCTTGTTTCCCCACAGCCGCGCCCTGAACAGCCTGCGCGAGATGGAGGAGGAGCGCCGACTGTGTTACGTGGGCATGACCCGTGCCTGTCGGCGCCTGTATGTCACCCACGCCAGCTTCCGCCGCCGCTACGGCGCCGGCAGCTTGGAGCCGTCCATTCCCTCGCGCTTCTTGCGGGAGGTTCCCCTGCAGCTCTTCGAGGATCTCTCGGTGCGGGGCGGAGGCGGCAGCTTGGGCGCCATGTCCGGCGAGCGCTTGCCCGCCCCCGGCGAAACCCACTACGTCCGGGAAGGCTATAGCCAGGTGGAACCGTCGGGACGCTCCAAGCCGAGCTACAACTCGGTGGACAACATTTCCGCCTTCTTCCGCCGCAAGGATGCCCCCGCAGCCCCGGCCGTGGCGCGGCCCGCGCCGGAGTTTCCATCGCGGTCAGCGGGCGCCTCGGGCAGCTTCCGGGCCACGCCGCCCAGTACCGCCCGCGGCCTGAAACCCGGGTCCCGGGTCAAACATCAACGCTACGGCACGGGCACAGTTCTTCGTATCGAAGGGCAGGGCGAAGACGTCAAAGTCACAGTGTCCTTCCCGGGGTACGGGCTGAAAAAGATGGTGGAAAAGTTTGCCAGCTTGGAACTTGCCTGACGGGGACCGACCCGGGAATCAATCGTATGTCTTTGCGCTCTCGCTTCTTGCTGCTGTTGGTTGGCTTGGTGCTGGTTCCGCACCTGCCCTTGGCCGGCCAGGCGGGGCTTGCCCCGAGCGTCACGCCGCTCTATAACGCCCCGTCCAACTTGAAAGCGCGCGCGGTGGCCGAACAGGCGGTGGTGGCGCTGGGCGGGGAGGCCTACCTGCGTGCCCGCGACCGCACCGGCAACGGGCGTATCTACGCTTTTGACCGGCAGGGCGAGTTGGACAGCGCGGGAACCGTGTTCTGGACTTTCAGCCGCTTTCCCGACGCCGATCGCATCGAGCTCACCAAGCAGCGCGACGTCATTTACATCTACAACGGCGAGCAGGGATGGCAGGTGACCTACCGCGGCGTCGAGCCCTTGAAGCCGAAACAAATCGCGGAGCACTCCGACCTGGAACAGCATTCCATCGATCAAGTGCTGCGCAACTGGCTGCGCGACCCACAAACCCTGATGCTGGACAAGGGCATCAGCCTGGTGGAACAGCGGCAGGTCGAGATGGTGGACTTTTTTAACAAGCAGGATCAGGAGGTCAGCATCGCCTTCGACCTGGGTTCACATCTGCCGGTGAGCGAAACCTGGAAGCGGCGTGATCCGGACGGCGACGGCATGACCACGGTATCGCTCAGCTTCGGCAACTACCAGGTGGTGGACGGAATTAATACCGCGTTCGAGGTGCAGCGTTACGAGGATGGCAAACGAACGCAGCAGCGCTACTACCAGGCGGCCAGCTACACGCCCTTGGCGGACAGCCTGTTCGTGGCGCCGGTCAAGCCGAGGCCGTAGCGGGCGTGGCGCGCCGGTCAGCGGGATACGGGCCGGCGTTGACGCTCGTCGGGCAAGGCTTTCCGCGTGAGGGTCAAGACCATGACCGCCACGGCCGCCGCTGCCGGCAGCCAGAAGAAGCGCAGCGGGTGCCCGGCGGCCAGCAGGGCGGCAATTTTGGGGCCGGCGGCGGACCCTATCAGGCCGATCGTCATCATGGTTGCAAAGACCGCGCCGATGGCTTGCGGAAAGGCATCCGCCGCCTCGCCGAGCGTGGTGGGGAAGATGGCGGCCATGCCGAGGCCGAGCAGGAGCGTCCCCGCCCACAGGCCCAGCGGCCCGGTACTGAAGCCGGCCACGCCGGCCCCCACCAGGATGCAAGCGGCCGATCCCATCACCGTGCGGCGGCTGCCCCAGCGCGCGATCCACTGTCCGGCGGTCCAGCGTCCCAGGCCGAAGGCGGCGCTCAGGGTAAACAGCAGCAGCCCGGCTTGGCGGGCATCGAGGTGAAATCGGTCCGCCCCAATCTTGCCCGACCACACGAAGCCGGCATTTTCCGCCAGCGATTCCACCGCCAACAGCAGTCCAATCTGCCACACCAGTGGGTGCCAGACGAGGGGACGAAACCCTGCCGCCTCGCGCACGGTCGGGGGGGCGTCGGCGGGTGTCGGGAATTGCGCCGTCCACACTGCGATCCAGAGCAGGACGGCGAACGCTCCCAGGCAGAACAACATCGTCCGGCTCGCCGGGCCCGGCAGCGTGGCGACCAGGAGCGGGACGCTGATCGCGCCCAGGCTGAACAGGACGCCCAGCCGGTTGAGGGCCTGGCTGCGCCGCGTCGGGTACAGGTGGGCGATCATGGCGTTGCTGGCCGTGTTCAAAATTCCGCCGCCTAGCCCGTAGGTCAGGGCCGCCACCGCCAGGGTGGCGAAGTGATGCGCGCAAGCCATGCCCAAGGTGCCGGCCGCCGTGGTCGCCAGTCCCGTCAGCAACGGCGTACGTGCGCCGTGCGTATCGAGAAAGCTGCCGACCAGCAGGGTGGAGAGCAGCACGCCCAACGCGGGACAGGCGCCCAAGGTACCGGCTTGCTGGTAGCTGACGTGCAGCCCGGGCAACAGTGCGCCCATGAGTACCACCAAGCCGCCGAATAAAAACGTGCAGGCGTGCGCAAGGCGGGACAGGCACAGGGTGGAGGACTGGGGAGGCAAGACGACCATGATAACCGGGCCCCGGCCGCCGGTTTCCCTAAGGCGCGCGGGCGGGAAGACGGCGGCTGCACCTCAGGGCGTGTTGCGGTGGGGTTCCGGTGCATCCAGGTAGGCGTAGTAGCCCAGGTCTTCGCCCCGCAACAGCTTGGTGATGAAGATGACCTGCCCGACGTGCGTGCTGAAGTGCTCGACCACATGAAAGACGGCTTCCAAGACGTTGACCTCATGGCCTTGGATCCGGCGCCGCTCCAGCAACGTCTCCGGCGACAGCCCCAGCAGGACGGCATCCGCCTGCAGCAACGTTTCCTTCAGGCGGTGCAGGAGGATCTCGCCGTTCTCGCGCTGCGGCGTGACGAACTCCTCGGCGCGGCGGCGCGGCTCGATGGACAGGCCGCCGACGCCGGCCAACAACCACTGCCGCACGTTGCCGTTCAAATGAAGCAACAGGTGGCCCACGCTGTTGCAGGTGGGGCCACCCCGCCACCAGAGTTGCTCGGGCGTGAGGCGCGCAACGCAGTCCTGCAGGCGCGGCAGGTACTGGGTGGACAGCTTGGCGCGCGAGAACGCAATGAACGCGGCGGCCAAGTCGGCGGAGAGAGTGGCATCCATGGCGACAATCCAAGGCGCAGGCGATGCCGAAAGCGTATCAGCAACGTTGCCGAGCGCCGCGTTCTGGTCCAAGATCGCCTAGGGAGGCGCGCATGTCGGCCAAGGTCAAGGTGGGCATCATCGGGTCGCAGTTCGAAGCGGACATTCATGCCGCCGCCATGGCACAAGCGGCGGAGGACGCCGAGGTGGTGGCGGTGGCCTCGCCAACCCCGGGCCATGCCGCCGCGCTGGCCGAACGCCATGGCATCCCGCGGGTCTTTACCGACTACCGGAGCATGCTGCGCGAACCCGACATCGAGATGGTGACCATCGCCGCGCCCAATCGCCTGCACGCCGCCATGGCGCTCGACTGCTTCCGCGCCGGCAAGCACGTGGTGTGCGAGAAGCCGCTGGCCATGACGCTGGAGGAAGGCGAGGAGATGGTGGCGGCCGCGCGGCAGGCGGGACTGCTGCTGCTGTACGCCGAGGAACTGCTCTTTACGCCCAAGTACGTCAAGGCGAAGGAGATGGCCGATGCCGGCGCCTTCGGCCGGGTCCACCTGGTGAAGCAGAGCGAGAAACACTCCGGCCCGCACAGTCCGTGGTTCTGGGACATGGAGCGCTCCGGAGGCGGCGCCTTCATGGACCTCGGCTGCCACGGCATCGCCTTCTGCCACTGGTTCCTGGGCCGTCCCGCCATCCGCAGCGTCTACTGCCAGATGGGCACCCACGTCCACCAGGACAAGACACGCGGCGAGGACGAGGTCGTGTGCATCATCGAGTTCGCCAGCGGGGCCTGTGCCCTGATCGAGAACAGTTGGTCCAAGCGCGGCGGCATGGATGACCGCGTCGAAGTACACGGCGAAGGCGGCGTGACCTACGCCAACCTGCACATGGGCAACGCCCTGCCCACCTATAGCGAGTACGGCTACGGCTATGCGGTGGAGAAGGCCCCCGCGACGCGTGGCTGGAGTTACCCGGTGTTCGATGAACTGTGGAACTACGGCTTCCCGCAGGAGATGACCCACTTCGCGCGCTGCGTGCGCGGCAAGGAGACGCCCCTGGTCACGGGCCAGGACGGCCTGATCGTCATGGAAGCGCTCTATGCCGGGTACGCCTCCGCCGGGCGGGGCGCCAAGGTCCTGCTTCCGTTCCAGCCGCGTGGCGTCAAAAAGCCCGTCGACCTGTGGTGGGACGCCGCCCAGCCTGCCGCCGATTCTCCCCGATAGCCATGTGTCGCGAGCCCCCGTTCCGCATCACTCCTCACTCGTCACGCGTTACCCGGCAGGGCACAATGGATCATGGCCGTCACCTGCATCCTGAATGGCGCGGCGGGCTCCTGTGAAGTGGAGGAGGCGAGCCAGGCGCTCGGGCGCGTGTTCACCGAACGCGGAACCGCGGTTCGCATCGTGCTTCCCAAGCCGGGTGACGACCTGACGGCACTTGCCCGCCAGGCGGTGCAGGAGCAGGCCCCACTCCTGGTCGTGGGCGGGGGCGACGGCACCATCGGGTCAGTGGCCGGGGCGCTGGTCGGCAGCGGCACGGTATTGGGCGTCCTCCCGCTGGGCACGTTGAACCATTTCGCCAGGGACTTGGGCATTCCACTCGACCTGGACGGAGCTCTGGAGACGCTGCTGAACGGCACGGTGCGACGCGTCGATGTCGGAGAGGTGAACGGACGCGTCTTCCTGAACAACTCCGGCTTGGGCCTCTATCCCCACCTGGTGCGGGAACGCCAAGCCCAGCAAGGCCGGGGCTGGTCCAAATGGCCGGCGTTCCTCTACGGCCTCTGGGCGGTCTTTTGGCGGCATCGCCGCTTACGTCTGCGGCTGCAGTGGGACGGTGGCGACGCGGTGGCCTGCCGCACGCCCTTCGCTTTCGTCGGCAATAACGCCTACGTGGTCGAGGGGCTGGACATGGGGAGGCGGCTCCGGCTGGACGCCGGCCGACTCTGCGTCTACACCGCCCACCAGGCAGGCCGCAGGGAACTGGTGCGCTTGGTGGTCCAGGCGCTGTTGGGACGGCTGCCCCCCGGCGCCTTGGATACCATGGAGGTGGCGGAGCTTCGCATCCAGGCACGCAAACGAAAATTGAATGTTTCCACCGACGGCGAGGTGCATCGCATGACCACGCCCTTGCAGTACCGCATCGTTCCCGCCGCCTTGCAGGTCATGGCCCCGGCCAGTGCCCCCACCACGAGCTTGGACTGAGCCTGCCATGCGCACCTTGGCCCACCTGTCGGACTTGCATTTCGGCCACCTGGACCGCGCCGTGCTTGACGCCCTGCGCCTGGCCGTCAACCAGGCGTGCCCGGACGTGGTCGTCGTCTCCGGCGACCTGACCCAGCGCGCCCGGGCCGTCGAATTTGAGGATGCGCGCCGCTTTCTCGATGCGTTGCCCTCACCGCAGGTCGTGGTGCCCGGCAACCACGACATGCCGTTCTTCAACCTGCTCCGCCGCGGCCTGTGGCCGCTGGCGAAGTACCGGCGGTTCATCAACAGCGACACGGAACCCTTTTACTCGGACGGAGAGATTGTCGTGCTGGGCATCAACACGACGCGGGCCTCGACGCTGAAAAGCGGTCGCATCAACCGGCAGCAGGTGAGCGCGAGTTGCGAGCGGCTGGAACATTGCGGGCCGGAGGTGACGCGGGTGGTGGTGACCCACCACCCCTTCGACCTGCCGGCCAGCCACGGCCCCAGCGCGCTGGTCGGTCGGGCCCGCATGGCGATGAACGGTTTTGCCCGCTGCCAGGTGGATCTGTTTCTCGCCGGCCACCTGCACGTCAGCCACGCCGGGTCCAGCGCCCTGCGCTACAGCATTCCGGGGCATGCCGCGGTGGTCGTCCAGGCGGGCACCGCCGCCTCAACGCGCGGCCGCGGCGAACTGAACTCCTTCAACCTGATCCGCATCGACCGGCCCACGATGGAGGTGGAGCGCTGGAGTTGGGACGCGGGCCGGAGCCGGTTTGCGCGCGTGCTCAGCGAGTGCTTTCGGCGCATGCCGCACGGCTGGTCCCGCGTTCCGGGGAGCGCGCGCGACTGAGCAACGGCCCTTTCAGAAGTGGTACCGGTCGATATTGGCCCGCGTGAAATCGAGCGGGGGGCCGATGATGATGGTATGGCTGGCGGCGATGACCTGCACCGGACCCACGTCGGGAACATTCATGCCATCGGTTGGCGTCTCGCCGCGCATCACCTGCGCCGCCACCTGCAGCGTCAGCGCCCCGAGTTTGCCGGGGTCCCAGAGGGTGACGGTTTTCACCGTGCCGTCCTGGATGTAGCGCCGCATCAGGTCGGGGGTGGAGAGCCCGGTGACCGCCACCCGCCCCGCCTTCCCGGCCTGTTGCACGGCGCGCGCCGCCGCGGGCACGGCCGCCGAGCTGTTGCCGATGATGCCGCCGAGATCGGGATAGGCCTGCAAGAGCTGTTGTGCTTCCACAAACGCGAGCTGTTGATCGTCGTTGCCCGCCACCACCGTGACCAACTCCATTTGTGGGAAGCGCTCGGCGCGCTCGCGTTTCATCCACCCCAGCCACTGGTTGAGGTTGGAGGCGGTGAGAGAGCCGGTGATGATGGCGAACTTGCCGTGGCCGCCCATCTCGGCCGCCAACACATCCATGACGTGCCGGCCCAGCGCCTCCGGGTCCACTTGGTTGACGAACCACTCGGCCACGCCGGGCTGCGCGTTGGAGTCCCAGGTCAACACGTGGATCCCGTAGCGCCGTGCCCGTCGCAGCACCGGGGTGACCGCGTTGGGGTCGTCGCAAGAGACGGCCAGCACGCCGGGGTGGAGAGCCAACAGGCTGTCCAACACCTCGACCTGCAGGCCGGCGTCGGCGGCGGTGGGGCCGGTATACAGCAACTGCAAGCCGAGCTGCTGTGCCGCCCGTTGCGCGCCATCGCGCGCCGCGTTGAAGTAGGGAATGCCCAGCAGTTTGGGCACCAGCACCACCAAGTGAGCGGAGTTGCGCGGCAGGCGGCGACAGCCGGGCACCAGCAGACAGACGAGCAGGCCCAACACCGCGAGCCGTCCCTGCCGCGCGCCCGTTTCGCGCCGCGTCATGCTGCCACCTTGCCGGGGCGCAGGAGGTTGGCCAGCCCGACGGCGATCAGGAGCAGGCCGGCCACCACGGCGGTTTGCACGAACGCCGGCACCCCGAGGAGAGTCAGACCGTTGCCCACCACGTAAAACGTGGCAATGCCGATGACCGTGCCGGGCACGGAGGCCACGCCGCCCGTGACCGAGGTGCCGCCCAGCACGACGCCGGCGATGGCGGTGAGCAGCAGCGTCTGCCCCATGTCGGCGCGCGCGCTGGCCAGGCGCGCCACCATGAGCAGGCTGGCCAGCCCGCACAGCAGGCCCTGCGCGGTGTAGACCGCGATCAGGCTGGAACGGACCGGCATGGCCGAAAAGCGCGCCGCCACCGCGCTCTGCCCCTGGTGCAACAGGTACCGGCCCCACAGGCTGTAGCGCGCCACCAGGAAGCCGGCGATGGCGAGGGCCAAGAAAATCAGGCAGGCCGCCGGGACGCCCAGCCACGCGGCATCGCTCAACCGCAGCAGCCCATCGGGAAAGCCGGCAAAGCTGGCCCCGGCGCTGACCGCCACCGCCAAGCCGCCAAAAAAGATCATGGTCCCCAGCGTGACCAGAATCGGCGAGAGTCCCAGGCCGCCAATCAGCACCCCATTGCCCGCGCCACACAGGCTGCCGCACAGCAGGGCGACCCCGACGACGCCGGCGGTGCTGCCATGACGTTGTGCGGCCCACGCCGCGGCCACCGCCGACAAGCCCACGATCGAGCCGACTGAAAGGTCAATGCCGCCGCTGGCCAGCACCAGCGTCAGGCCGAGCGCGACCAGGCCCGCCTCGGCCATCGGTTGCACGAGCAACTGCCAGTTGGCCGCGGTCCAGAAGTCGCCGCTGCGCCCACCAACGTAGGCACAGAACAGGGCCAGCAGCACGCCGACGACCAGCGCCTGGGGAACGGCCGGGCGCGAACGGAGGCTGGTCATCCCGCTGCTCCTGACCGCAACGCGGCGCCCGGCAGCAGTGCCGCGGCGGAACGCGGGGCGCGGCGGCGCAGGCCGGCGGCCGCCACCCCGAGCAACACCAAGAGGCCGGTCGCGACGCCCTGCCAGAAGGTCGGGACGTGCATTAAAATCAGCGCCGACTGGATCGTGCCCAGCAGCAAGACGCCCAGCACGGTGCCGCGCAGCGTGCCGCGCCCACCCGCCAGGTTCGCTCCCCCCAGCACCACGGCCGAGATCACGGTCAGCTCATAACCCACCGCGGCATTGCCTTGTACCGAGCCCAGTTGCGCGGCGTAGAAGACCCCGGCCACGGCGGTCAACAGGCCCATCCCGCCGTAAACGGTGTAAAGAACGCCGCGGGTTGATACACCCAGGCGCCGGGCGGCAACCGGGGCGCCGCCGTAGCGAAAGATGTCGCGCCCCCATCGGGTGCGGTTCAGGAACACAGCCAGCAGCAGGGTCACGCCCAGCGCCGCCACCACCGCGCCGTCCATCCCGAGCGGGCCGGGATGACCGAAGGCCGCCAGCCACGCCGGCAGCGTCGTCACCCACTCGCCGCCGGTCCACTGCAACAACAGGCCGCGGTACAGGCCCAGCGTGCCGAGCGTGGCGACGATGGGAGGAATGCCCAGTTCGGCGATCAGCGCGGCATTGATCAGCCCCAAGCCCAGTCCGAGCGCCAAGGTTAGCAGCAGCGTCAACGGCGCAGCCATGCCGTGGTTGGCCAGCCGCGCCACCACGACGCTCACCACGGCCAGCATGGAACCCACCGAGACGTCGATCCCGGCGGTCAGAATCGTCATCAGCATGCCCAGCGCGAGCATGAGCAGCACCGCATTGCCGCGCAGCAACGCGGCCAGGTTGTCGGCATGGAAAAATCGCGGCGCCCAGATCGCCAACGCAACCAGCAGCGTGGCCACGCCGCAGGCCAGGCCGGCCTCGTAACTGGAAGGGAAGCGCGGGGCCGGCGACGCGAGCTCGACGGGCAGATCGGATGCCGCGGCGGCCGTCCCGGCCGAAGTCCCCAAACCGGTCATGGCGGCGATGATCGGTTCGCGTTCGGCGACGCTCGCCGGCGCGTTCAGGACCAGCCGGCCTTGGCGAAACACCAGGATGCGAGTCGCGAGTTCCAAAACCTCGTCGATATCGGAGCTGATGACCAGCACCGCGAGTCCCTGGGCAGCCAAGGCGCGAATCCGTTGATGGATTTCATGACGGGCCGCCACGTCGACCCCGGTGGTGGGTTCGTCCAAGACCAGGACCTTGGGGTGCGCGGCCAACCATTTGGCGAGCAACACCTTTTGTTGGTTGCCGCCGCTCAAGGTCCACAGCGGGCGCGCGATCTCCGGGGGTCGTACCTGGTGCGCCGCGACCTGCGCAGCCGCCCAGGCGCGCGTGTCGCGGACCCAGCCGCGGGCGGCCAGGCGCGGCAGGATGGCGCTGGCCAGGTTGCTCTCCACGCTTTGCTGTGGGAAGAGACCTTCCAGCAGGCGATGCTCCGGGACGTAGGCCAGTCCGGCGGCCAGCGCCGCACGAGGACTGCCGGACGCGACCCGCCGTCCGTCCACCTCCACCGTGCCGCGCTCGAGGGTGCGAAGGCCGACGACGGCTTGCGCCAGCTCGCTGCGGCCGGCCCCCACCAACCCGGCGCAAACCACCACCTCGCCCGCCTGAACGGTCAAGTCGACATCGGAAAACTCGCCCGACCGGCCGGCGTGCGTCACGCGCAGCAGGATGGAAGCATCGGGGGTCGCGGGCGGTCGCTGCACCGGGGACGCGTCGCTGTGCGCCCCGAACATCGCGACCCCGAGTTGGGCGTCGCTGGTGGACGCGGCCGCGGCGTCCAGCGCCACCTCGCCGTCACGCAACACCAGGAAGCGGTCCGCGACGCTCCGCACCTCGGCCATGCGATGGCTGACGAAGAGCACCGCGCTTCCCTGGGCGGCGAGCGCCCGGACCAGCCGCAGGAGCTGGTGCGCCTCATGTTGCGCGAGCGACGCGGTGGGTTCGTCGAGGATCAGGATGCGGGCCGCGGAGGTCAAGGCGCGGGCGATGGCGACCAGCTGCTGCTTCGCCACCGAGAGTTCCCCAACCGGCTGGTCCAAGGGAAGCGTCGTTTCCATGCGGTCCAGTACGGCCTGCGCCCCGCGCCGCGCGATCGCGGGATCGAAGCCGAGTCCGCCGCCGGCCGCGTCCCGTGCGGCAATGTTCTCGGCCACCGACAGGTTGGGGAAGAGGCTGAGATCCTGGTAAATAACGGCGACGCCGGCGGCCCGTGCGGCGGCGACGGAGGGCTGCAGCAGGCGCCCGGCAATACTGACCGTTCCGGCATCGGCCGCGAGCACCCCGGTCAAAATTTTGATCAGCGTCGACTTGCCGGCGCCGTTCTGTCCC
>Ga0102924_1004685_pt1 | contig 13649 bp, 8 predicted proteins | sample PaiPotPPM11metaG_FD_80116 | JGI IMG/M metagenome (GOLD analysis project Ga0102924, IMG submission 80116) | Iron sulfur acid spring bacterial and archeal communities from Banff, Canada, to study Microbial Dark Matter (Phase II) - Paint Pots PPM... ... | reverse complement strand
TGGCAAAGGAGAAAATGGTGGGATCCGCGGCCTGACGAGGCGCCGCGATCCGAGAACGACAGTCGCGAGTCATCGGACACCGCCGGGCTGACTGTCAGTTCAAGTCTCAGTTTCTACAGCTGACGCCGCCGGCGAGCACTCCGCGAAGAACCGCACGACGCGAAATCGTGTTTCGGCGAGTCATCTCGTTTCCTTATACTTGGGATCTACGAAGCGAAAAGAGTCGCTGGAGACCACGCTGACGAGCAGCTCGTCGACACGATTCCCCCCCGTGATCTCATGGCGCACACTCTGGTTGCTGCTCGTCCCGGGCGCTTGAAGGCGTTTCCCAAAGGTGCCGGCAAGCCGTAGACCTTCGCGAGCTCGTTATTCACAAACGTCGATTGGCTCTGGAAGAGCGAGAAGAAGTCGGCTTTCTGCGTGAGACGGTGCCGTCGACGCGGAGCTCGACCTCCTGCTGTCTCCGATGCTGCCGACGCACGCCGAGGTCACGACGGTCGCGGCGGCCAGCCAACGTGCGCTTGCTCGCTTGGTGTTCATGTTGCCGGCTGCATTCTGGTGAGTTGTGGTGCACTCACCCGCCGAGTTGTCGTCTTCGCCGGCGCGCGACTTTGTGCGCCCGGTCGACACGCTCGCTGCACCTTGCGGCCTGTCCACCCCTTTCTTGTCTGTTATTTCTTGTCTGTTGGTGCCGCGCGACACGGCGATCAGTCTTTCGATGTCTGCGGCGCGACCGCCTGCCGTCGGGTGCTCGCGGGCTAGCCAGGGGCGTGCCATGGAGCGGCCTCCTGTCGCAAAGGCCTCCAGCACCGAGTTGATCGCGCTGCGCCCCGGTGCTTTGCACGCTGGAGAGAGACCAACAGTGCGCACCCTGCGCGCAGCGGGTCCAAGCTGCACCCTCGCGGTCGCCCGGTCGTGAAAAAGAAACGACGCGTGCCGGCCGCGTCAGGAAGCGACGAACCTCACTTACTGACCGTCCCGGTCAGCTTGATGTCGCGGGACGAGCCGCCCACCAGGATGCTGAACGCGCCCGGCGTCGTCACCCATGCGTGGGTCGTCGTGTTCCAGATCTGAAAGGCGCGGGCGTCGAGCGCGATGCTGGCGTGGCGGGTCATTCCCGCGGGGATCGTCAGCTTCTGAAAGCCTTTCAGCTGCCTGGGCGGCTCGCCGGCAGCCATGGGCATCCCCACGTAGACCTGCGCCACCTCGGCGCCGTCCCGGGTGCCGCTGTTGGTGACATCGAACTCGACGGTGACCGGGTCGCTGGAGCCGGGGCTCACGTACAGGTTGGCGTACATGAACGTGGTGTACGAGAGGCCGAAGCCGAAGGGGAAGAGCGGCGCCACGCTGCGCGAGTCGTACGACCGGTATCCCATCAGCAACCCCTCGGAGTAGTGGGCCTGGGCGATCCCGGTGGTGGGGGTGGATGGATACTGCGAAGGCGTGTTCGCCGGGAGATCCACGAGCTCTGCCGGGAAGGTGAGGGGCAGCTTCCCTGACGGATTGACCGCGCCGAAGAGGACGTCCGCGACCGCGTTGCCGTCCTCCTCGCCCGGGTACCAGGCCTCGAGGATGGCCGGCACCTGGCTGGCCCAGGGCATCAGCGCGACAGAGCCGGTCTTGACCACAACGATCGTCTTCGGGCTCGACATCGCCACCGCTGCGATGAGCGCGTCCTGGTTGCCGCTGAGGGTGATGGGAAGGTCGGACCCCTCCGAGCGCGCGTCGCCGACCATGACGATCGCGACGTCCGCCGCCTTGGCGACGGCTTGTGCCGACGCGAGCGTCGTCCCCGGGTCCGTCGTGATGGTCGCGCCGCCGGCATGCGCCTGGATCCCCGCCCGCGGCGTCACCGTATACAGCGGAACGACCGCCGAGCTGCCGCCGCCGCCGGTCTTGGCCGTGTTCGGGCCGATCAGCGCGATCGTGTGGATCGACGCCGCGCTGAGGGGCAGGAGCGCGCTGTCGTTCTTGAGCAACACGATGCCGGCGGCGGCGATCTGCCGCGCGGTCATGCCGTCGGACGTCAGCATCGCCATGGGGATCGGCTGCGCTTTGGGAGGCGAGTCCCACAGGCCGAGCGCCATCGTCGTCGCAAACCGGCGCATGAGGTGCTCGTCGATGACCGACTGCATCACCGTCCCCGACGAGACCGCCGACGAGAGCGCGGTACCAAGGTACACGCCGCTAGGCATCTCCAAATCGAGCCCGTTGGTCACCGACGGCACCGTGCTGTGGACGGCGCCGAAGTCGGACGTCACCACGCCGGTGAACCCCCAGTCCCCCTTGAGGATCTGATTCAAGATCGTCCCATTCTCGCAGCTGTACATCCCGTTCACCTGTGGATATGCGCACATCACGGCGCCGACGCAGCCCTCTTTCACCGACATCTCGAACGGCAGCAGGTAAAGCTCCCGCTCGGTGCGCTCGTCGACGATCGCATTCATAGCGAGGCGGTTGGCCTCCTGCTCGTTATTGACGAAGTGCTTCGCCTCGCCGATCTCGCCCTGGCTCTGAATGTCTTGGATGTCGGCCGCCGCCATCTTGCCGGCCAGGAACGGATCCTCGCCCAGGTTCTCGAAGGTGCGCCCGGCCTGGGGGATGCATGTCGGGCCCTTCGAGGAGTTCGTTGCCTAGCGTCTTCGCTTCGCTGCCGACGACCTTCCCATAGGCGTTGGCCAGCCCGACGTCCCAGGTGGCGGCGAGGGCGAGCATGCAGGGCATCGCCGTGGCGGGGGGGACCGGTGTGACCGTTCCGTTGGTCGCTCCGTCCGGTCCATTCGTCACGACGAACGCGGGAACGTTCGGCGCAACCGCAGGAACGATGCGAATATCGGGCGACGCCCCACCCACTCCGTGCATCTCGAGCACCTTCTGGTCGAGCGTCATCATCGAGATAATGCCCGCTGCGCGCGTCGTCGACGGCGCCATGCACGTGGGGGCGGCACCGGACGAGGACCCCGGGGAAGCTCCCGATCCCGACGTGCTGCCCGAGCCGGAGGAGTCTCCCGAGCCCGACGAGCTCGATGTACCCGGCGAATCGGAGGAACCCGACGAGGCGCTGCCGCTCGACGAGTTGCCGCCACTCGACGAGTGGCCGGATCCCGAGCCGCCGTCACCACCGGACGCCCCTCCCTCCAAGCTGCCCGTCGAAGCGCCGTCGCCGCCCGTGCCGGGGCTCCCGCTGTCTCCGGGATTCCTCCCGCATGCCGCGGCCACGACAGACAGACAGGCGAGCACTCGACGATTCATGGTGGCGCTCTTCTGCCCGCTAAAGTTTGTTTCCCATGAGCGTGACCATGTATCCACTCGATATGTTCACCAACGCCTTCGATATCGGAGTGAACGTCTGCGAGCCCAGGGTGTTGAGGAGTTGATCTCGATGGTGTGTTGCCTACGCGAGTGGGTGGCGGGCACCTCACGAATCGATCGCTGCTAAAGACAACCCACGCGCTTGATGTCCAGCACGATATCGTCGTAATACACGTCGAACGCGTAGTTGCCGGGGTGCCAGTCGTAGATGCCGAACCCGAAGTCGGTGAACGCGCCGATCAAGCCGCTGTTCATGCCGTTGTAAAGGGGCGTGCCTGCGGCGCGGCCCGGCGGGTAGTCGACGTGATTGGCGTCGAGCGTACCGATCGACTGTCCGTTTCCCCACACGTTGATGACGTCCGGCTGATCGTTGAACTCCCACTCCAGGCACAGCCATGTCGCGACCGGTATCGGGCTCGGCACTTGGCTTTGCACTTCGCCCTGCGGAGATCCTTGCAGCTTGATGAACCCGAACTGCCAGCCGCTGCCGTGGCCCGCGAGCGACATGTAGGTGGGCTTCGGAAACCCCGATGTGCCGCCCCATACGAGCCCGAGATTGTTGCTTGTCGGTTGGGGTGCCGTGTAGAGATAGGCGCGACCGAAGTTGTGCACGTGTAGGCTCGCCGCCACGCCACTCGTGATGAGGTAAACGTAGGCTTGCGTGGCTCCGCTCGCAGGCTTTCCCAGGGAGTGGAACTGCACCGCGTACTGACCGTGAGCGACGGTCTGCCGCTGAACGGTCACGGTCGCGCCGCCGTACATCTGCGTGCTCCACTTGCGCGCGTCTAACTCTCCGTTCTCGAAGTCCTCGCAGAAGAGCCCCGCGCATGAGGTGCCGGCTTCGGTTCCGGCGTCCTCGCCTGCATCGGCGACGTCGTCGGTCGCGCCGCCTCCGGTCGCGTCGGTCGCAGCGTCGCCGGCGTCGCTCGCACGCGTTAGCGCCGCCTCTGTGCCACCGTCGTAGGGAAACACGGTCGCGTCTCCGGCGTTCTCATCTCCGGAGTCCGCCGGAGAGGCCCCATTGGCCGTGGCGTCGATGGCAGCGTCGCCGGGGCCTTGGGCGATCGGCGCGGTATCCGCGCTGGCGGCGCAGCTGGCGAGAGCGAGGACGGCAGGGGAGAGGAGCGGGTAGCGAGAGGCTGCCAGCATGGCGACTGTGTGGAGGGGCGCTCGGCTGCCAATCACTCTTTGTCACGCACGGTCCCAGGTTCCACGATTCGGGCTGCATCTCCCGCCTGCGCGACGTTCATCGCCTCCCCGCCAGAAGCCTCGGCGGAGGGCGCGTCCCCCCCCAGATCGTACCGGGCGCGCGCAAGGTGCGCGCGCTTGGTACAGACGGTCCAGTGACGCTCCCGGATCGCGGGTCGATCCGACGCGCAGCTCGGCGTCCTATCCGGCTCTGCGCGAGCACACCGGGGTGGCATGCTCCTGGCTACTCCGCACGCGCACTGCCGGCTGGTCGGTGTTCCGACAATCGCAGGCCCCGGGGCTCGGGATGGCAAGTATGAGCGATGACCGCAGCATGGCGCACCCGGTTCCGACCTCCTTCCCGGAGGTGTACCGGACGCACTTTTTGTTTGTTTGGCGAACGCTGGCCAGGCTGCGCGTGCGCAAAGCGGACCTACTGGACGTGACGCAGAACGTGTTCATCATCGTCCATCGGCAGCTCCCGGGCTTCGAGGGCCGCGCTGCGTTGACTACCTGGCTGTATTCGATCTGTCAGCGCGTCGCGAGGGACTACCTGCGTTCGGCGCTCATCCGGCGCGAGGTGCTCGTCGACGTGGGCGAGATCGCCCAGCGCGGAGCCATCCGCGGCAGCGCGGTGCCTTGGTTCGATTCGCAGGAGCTCGCGCAATTGCTCGAATCCATCTTGAGCAAGCTTCCCGAGAAACTCCGCGAGGCCTTCGTCCTGTTCGAGGTGGACGAGCTATCGGGGGACGAGATCGCGCGTTTGCTCGACATCCCCGTTGGGACTGTGCGCTCGCGAGTGCGTCTGGCGCGTGTGGCGTTCCGACGCAACATGAGGCGGCTCAGCGAGTCCGACGTCGAGGTGCCTCCCGCGGCTCGGTTCCTCATGGGAGTGGAAGGAGTGCGGTGATGCCGGATCCATCGCGCTTGACAGCGTGAACGGCAAGTTGGAGAGCGATCAGTTCGACAACGGGTAAATCGCATTCAGGTTGGCGCGAGGACTGCTCTTCTCCTCCTGTTTCTCTTACGTCGGCATTCGTGAACCCCCGCGGGAAAGGATCACCATGCGAAAGTCGCAGTTCCGCGGCGTCGCCGGCGGCGGCGGGCTATCCCCAGAGAGGCCGACAATGCGGCCAGGGCGGCGCCGGAGCGAGGAGTGGCCTTCGAGGGGGCGGCGCTGCAGCCCGAGGACTCGCCGGTGTTTGCGCTTGGGTAGCTTGGGTAAGCCATCGCGTCCCCCCCGGACCCGCCGCTGCTCGAGCCGCTCGCGGCGGCACCGTCCGGGCCCCAATTGGTCCCGCCGACCATGCCTCCTCCGCTCGTCGAGGAACCGCTGCCACCGCCGCCGCTGCTACTCCCGTTGCCGCCGCTGGCGTCGCTGCTGCCGCCGCTCCCGGTGCTTCCTGATCCGCTCCCGCTTCCCGCTTCCAGACTGACGCCTCCGCTGCTGCCAGCGCTGCTCCCGGCGCCAGCCTCCGGCTCGCCGACAGCGGCTTCGCTCGCGTCCTGCGATCCGCCGTCGTCACCGGGAGGAGCGCCCGCAGCGAAGAGCGTGAGGTCGACGGCGTTCGCCATGGCCTGCAGCCCCGCGGTGTTGGGGTGGAGGTTGTCGCCGCTGTTGTACGCTGGGAGATACTTGGTCGGGTTCGCCGGGTCGTGGGTGGCGTCGTCCATGTCGACGACACCGTCGCAACCGCTGCTGGCGCCGCGGACGAAGGCGTCGTACTGCTCGCGCCCGGTCTCCTCGGTGGCGGACCAGTAGTTCGCGCCCTGGAAGGGGGTCAGGGTCGCGCAGAGAAACTTGATGCCGCTCTGGTGGGCCATCGCCATGAGCTGCTTGGCCCCGGCGATGAGCTGAGCGCCCGTCGGGTGGCTGTCACCGAGGTCGTTGATCGGGTCGTCGGCGAAGATCACCCATTTCACGCCCGGTTGCGCTGCCACGTCGCGAGGGAAGCGGTGGAGCGCGCTCTGGCCGCTCCCGTCGACGAGGAGTTGATTGCCGCTGATTCCCTGGTTCAACACGCCCACGGTGTACCCGGCGTTGACCAGACGAACCGCGAGATCGTTGGGCCACCGGCGATTCGCATCCTGGGAGGACGCGACGCCATCGGTGATCGATGCGCCGAGCAGTACGAGGGCGCCCGCGGCGCCCGCGTTCTGGATGTCGAGGTTTACGAGGAAGTGGTATTGGCCGGTCGTCTGCGCGCCGTTCAGCGTCGCGCTGCCGCTCGCGTCTCCCGACGCGATGTAGTTCGTCTGAAGGCCGGTCCCGTGGCACGTCTCGTTGCCGGCCTTCTGCGGGAAGTAGATGCTGATCGCCACATCGGAGAGCGCGGCTACCGCGAAATCGACCGAGTCGCTGATGCCCGTCGCGCCGGCGGCGATCATCGTGGAACTCTGACCGCCGAAGGAGACCTTCCGGTCGGTGGACGTGTCGATGGTCGATCCGGAGGTCCGCCGCGCGATGTGCACGTCGCTCACGGTGAGTGGCTGCGACCCGAAGACGTTCGAGATCTGGATGCGCGCAGCGGTCCCGCCGATGCTGGTATGCACGATTTGCCGCAACGTCTGCCGGTTGAGCCCGAGCCCTGCGCCGCAGCTCACCGGGGAGGCCGCCCAGGTACCCACCCACGACGAGACGTCCGGGCTCTCCATGGCCAGCGTGTGCCCGGCCCTCTCGCCGTTCGCCCATCCATCGAGGTCGGAGGAGCATCCGGCCTCGAGGGCCACCACGAGAATCAACAATCGCGAAGCGCGCATCATCTCACCTCGAGCGGCGTAGTCAGATGCCAAGGCCGGTGGATGCCGACAGCGACTTCGCGCCGTCGTTGCGCGTGCCCGTGAGGTACGAATACGTGTAGCTACTCAGGGGCTTGGCGACGCGCTCGACGACGTAGATCCCGTTCGCCGCCGTGGGGAAGGTCAGCGTCGGTCCCGACGACGTCATGACGACGTTGCCTCCGGCGAGGTCGCGCACCTGCACCGAGCCGCTCGACCAGGGATTCACGACGGTCGCGGTGTTGCCGACGAGGCTCTTGACACCAACGTACTTGATGTCGCCCGCGTCCCGCTCCGAGGTCACCAGGAACCCGCCGCGGGCGGCCAGCGTGAAACGGCCGACGAACGTCGAGTCGCTCGGCACCGCCGGGAAGACGCGAATCTTTCCGTCGTAGCTCTGAAGGAGCGACTCGTTCACGACGTTCAGGTGGACGCCCAGAAATTCGAAGACGCCGTTGGTGTTGTTGGTCAGGCCGTTCGGGTAGCTCTGGTACTTCTGAAGCATGGTCTTCATGCCCTTGTTGGCGTCGTCCCCGAGCCCCAGGCGCGCGGCCTGGATCGCGTCGTTCGCCCAGATGTTGCCGTAGGGGAACGGTCGCTGCTGCCATGTCTTCACCGCCATCGCGTAGTCCGGAGCGCCGATCCCGGTAACGCTGTATGGCCAGATGATCTCACAAGCAACGTTCTCGCCGTTGCCCGGCTTGACCGTCGGCGGATCGTGCGGGAGGTACACCGTCCCGTCGGTCGGATACGGCGCCAGGTGGTCGAGGACGTCTTGCCACTGCGCGCGCAGGTTCGCGTCCACGCCGAGATCGGTGCTGGTCTGGATGACGACCGGGAACATGCTGCGCACCGCGGCGAGGTCGGTGATCGCGTTCTGCACGTTCCAATAGGTCTCGTGCGCGTTCGACAACGCCATGTAGTACTGCCCGGTCGTCGGATTCTTGGTGAGCTTCTGCTGGTAGAAGTCGGCGACCTCTCGCATGAACGGGTACGCGGTGTTCTTCAGGTAGGCGGCGTCGGCGGTGTACGCGTACTGAGCGTACATGTTCTCCGCGGCCTCGGTGCCGGTCGAGTAAATGTTATCGGTAAAGGGGCTGTTGATCGTGCCGTTGGCGTTTCCGTTCCAGCCCATCGTCTCCGGCACCCAGATGCCGGTGATGTTGTAGCGAGTCGCCGTGTACGCCTTGAGCGTGTTGAAGTTCCGGCTGTACATGTTGTTGAAGACGTTCATCACGTCGGAGTGGTTCGCCGCGAGGAACGAGTTGTAGACGTCGCGCTGGTTCCAGTACCAGTAGGCGTTGCTCCACTTCGTCGCATCCTGGGTTGCCCGGAAGACGCCGTTGATGAAGTGGAAGGGGTAATTGCCGTATCCGCCGGCGGCGACCATGTACGTCGCCAGGTAGTAGACGTTCTCCAGGTAGTCGGCATCGCCGGCGGCGTTCGAGTATTGCACGAACGACTTGGCCCAGAACGAGTGCCAGAACGCCCGATACTGCGGGAATGTCGCCGCGTACCCGGTCGACTTCGCGGCGGCTAGGAGCGACTGCGCCTGGGACACCGAGTTGTTACCCGGCGCGTTGAGGCGCGTGGCACTGGCGATCCAGATCGTGTAACTCGCGCTCGGCGTGATCGAGAGGCGGACGTCGCTGCCGTTCACCATCTTGCTGGTGAACGCCGCGCCCTCGACGGTCGCAGCGAGAGTGTAGCCGAAGTTGTCAGGGTCGCTCTGCCCGCGGCTGATGCCGGCGCCGCTCGCGTCGGCGAAGGTGGTGACCGTCTTCCACGTCTGAAGGTTCGGGACGGCGCCGGTGTTCCCCAGGGTCGACAGATCCCACAGGCTGAGGTCGAAGGAGACGCCCGACACGCCGCTGCGCGTGTCGTCGACGTGGATGCCGATGACCTCCGAGTTCGGCTGCCCGAAGATCGTGACGGTGCGGTCGGAGTCGTACGTCGTCGTCAGCGTGCCGTCGTAGAGCGAGAGGCGCTGCTGGAACTTGGTGTAACCGGTGTCCATTCCGGGAGTCGTCGCCAGGTTCGCCAGACCCGCGGAGAAGGCGGTCTGCTGGGAGGTGTCCACGCCGGAGACCTGCATCGTCAGGCCGTTCTGGCTCCAGACCATCGCGCCGACGTGGCCGTTGCCCACGGTCAGGCCGTAAAGAGGGTTCGTGTTCGGCTTGTTGAAGACGATGTCCTCTTTCGGCATGTACGTGGCGTAGTCGACGTTGAGCGTGCCGGTCATCGGGTTGAACGCCTCGCCGGTCGGTCGGTCCACGGTCGACGTCCCGCCGCCGGTCATGGCGTCCGCCCCGCTGTCGTCGCCCGCGGGGCCACCGTCCGCCGGCGAGCCGCTCGAACCCGAGGTGCCCGAGGAGCCGGCGGTGCCCGAGCTACCAGTGGCGCCCGAGGTGCCGGAGGAACCGGATGCGCCGGACGAGCTCGAGGGGCCGCCGGAACCCGAGCTGGAGGTGCCCGACGAGCCGCCCACGCCGCTTCCGCCCGAGCCGCCGGACCCCGAGGAGCTCGCGTTCGCCCCGCCGCTGCTACTCCCGCCGCCGGTAGGGGACCCTGCGTCATCGGAGGAACAAGCGCCGAGAGCCGTCATCCCGAGACCGGCGAGGAGCGCAACGACGAGGAAGGACGACCGCCATCGGGGCGAGCGGGGGCCGAACACATGCCGGTGTCTGTTCATGTTTCCCATCCGTTGACGGCGAACGCCAAAGGCGATCGTCGAAACTGTTCTATCCAGCATCTCGAATCAGTGCACACGGTCTTGTCGTCGCACGTTGTTTAGTGTCGAACGAATTCGATGAAATCCAGGCTGATCCCTGCCGTGAGGAACGTCAGCTGAATGTCGATCGGCCCGCTGAGAGCGACCCCAGACGCGATCTTCGTACCGATGTATTGTCCCGACGAGTTGGACACGTTCACCGGGATCGTCTGACCTCCCATGGTCAAGGTAATATTGTTGGTGTCGACGGACGACGCGTAGCGCGCATACACGTCATACGTCCCGTTTGCCAAGAACACGTGCTGCCACTTGAGCCATTCGTTCGCAGTTACCCAGCCGACGTACCAGCCGTGACCGGGCAGCGCGCCGACGTCGAGCGCGCGGCTGCTGTATTGCCCGCCCTCGTTCGTCGGCGTGCTGTCCATGAAGGAGTCGGCCGCCTCCGCCTCGAGCCGCCGGGTGAGAGTCTGCTTGTCGAGGAATTCGCGCGTGATTTCCAGGTACTGGCTGGGGTAATCCCACGTTGGGCTGCGGTAGCTTCCTGCCCCCTCGCGTATGTCCACGTAGCCTTCTTCGACGAACATCGTGGCGTTGCTCGTCAGGCTGGTATTGTTGCTCACCAGGCTCATATTGAGAATGTCGGTCCACGCGGTGCCGTGATTTCGGCTGAAGTCGGCCGCGTACACCTGGTTGGCGCCAGTGGCCGTGATCGGCTGGAAGCCCGGCACGCCAACGCCGATGGTGTAGCCGTTCCAGGTGTCGAAGGTGCCCGCCTTGCCGCAGCAGAACCACGACTGCACGGCGTCTGCATCTCCGCTCCCGGTGATCGTGGTATCTCCTTTCTTCCAGGTCTGGTCCACGACCATGAAGAGGTCCTCACCGTAGGCAGCCTTGAACTTTGCCTTCGCCGTGCGCAGCGCCCGCGACACGTTGCCCTGCATGTTCACGCTCCCCGGTGCGCCCCAACCGACCCAGACCGGCCGCCCGTTGTATCGCAGCCAGAGCTCCTTCGGGACGGCGTCGTGGAAACGTTTGAGCATGTAATCCCAGAAGATGCTGTCCATCGTCGTGGCATCGGACCAGTCGACGACGCCCGCCTTTCCGGTGATGGACTGGTAACAGCCCTCCCATGCTCCGGCGTCCTCGAATTGGCCGAGCGCAAACTGGTTGTTCATCGCCATGTCGCTCATGGCCTGGAACAGGTTCGTCTTCAGGTAGCCCCACTGGGCAGTCTCGTTGACCGAGGCGCGAGTGAGGATGACCGAGTGCTGAATGCCGCCGTACCGGAACTCCTCGAGGATGTTGTACCACCATCCAGGTTTCGAGTCGTTGTAGGGCTCGAACAGAGTGGTCTCGACGTTCGGCGATCCGGGAACGGTGGTGTTGCCAGACAGCTCGTAGAGCGGAGCCCAGATGGGCATATGCAGAGGCACCGCGGACTCGTCGATCGGCTGCAGATCGGGGATGCCGGGGTACTCGGTCTCCGAGAACGCCGAGTCGGTCGGCGCGTCGAAGACATTGCCGCCAGCGTCTTCAGGCGTCGCACCGGGCGCGTCCTCGACCGTGCCACCCTGAGCGTCGTCCGGCGGGCTGCCGGTGTCGGCACCGCTCACGATTGCGTCGCTTGCGCTCGCATCGGTCCCCGTTTGCGCGTCCATCGCAGTACCCGGCGATCCGGTATCGGACGCGTAGTCACCGCCGTTGCCGGCGTCGGTATACGATCCGTAGTCTGTGGTGGGTGAAGCATCCGCGCACTGGCATAGAGCCGCACCGAGGGGGAGGATGCATACGGCCTGCCTCAGGGTAGTGCAAAGTTCCATTCCGGTTCGCCTGGCTGGCCGACTGACATTCCGCCCGTTCTCGAAGTCGGTCATCGCGCATCTCGCATGATCACGTTGCATGGTCATCTCCCAGTTATCGCACTCTTGCTACATCGATAATTGCCGCTCACAAGAGCGTGATTGGCCCAGGCCGTCGCTTGCGTCGCAACACCCTCGTGCGGCGCTCTCGTGCGGCGCTGCGGCCTGCAATCGGCCAACACACGCTTGTGTGGATGCCCTCATCATTGGCGATCACGGGCTGTGCTGCTCGCTCGCGTCGTTGGATGCGCCACGCCCCGCCAAGCGGCGCGAACGCGAACCGAGCAGAGGCCGATCAGGATGACGCGGAACGCTCGAACGCTAATCGGTGCCGGAGTCGCGCCGGATCCGCGTGCGGTAAATGCTGTTTGCGTAGGGCCCGCCGCATTCCTCGGCTGGGTGGCCCGGACACATCACGCTGCACGTTCCCGGGCCGTAGAGGCCATAGCGGTCGCCGCAAAAGCATTGGGTTCCGTTTTGGGCGCCCGCGTACTGATAATCGTAGTCGGCACACGACGTGACACAGCCTTCGATCGTGTTGTTGCCATTGGTGTAGGCCATGAACGGCAGATCCCGATTGGTGCCGTTGTCCTTGTAACAGCCAACGTAGTCGAGAGCCGAGTCGCCAGTCGGAGAGCCCTCCCTCCGTCCGTCGCTCGCGCTCTCCGTCTCGCCGCCGGCGTCCCCGGCGGATCCGTCGTCGAAGCCATTGAACGACAGGAGGAGGGCGCAGCTCGAGAGGCCCACCGGCGCGATGGCAACGAGGAGACCACGGCAGAGGTATCTCACTGACGAGATTGTAACACTCGCCCGCGTAGGGGCAGGACGATCGCCGTCTGAGGGCGTGCGCCTTCGTGTCGACGAGTGCCTTCACGGATATCGGGCCTGCGCGGGCAACCCTGCGAGGGCAATGGACGCGGAGCATTGACCGCACGTGTTCCTCCTCGGAGTAGCGTGCGGTCTAGCCAGGAGCATGCCACGAGGCTCCAAGAGGTTACGCGCGTGCTCCGGAACGTCGATCCAGACGCCTCGCTGGCGACGCCGCTGTTTCCGTAGTTCCGCCGGCGCGGCGCAAGCCGCTGTACCGATAGTGCGCAGCCTGCGCACGCCCGGTACAATCTGGACCTGCCGGTCTGCCGGCCGCCGGAGGGTCAACCGAGATGCGTCAGAGCCCCTTGATCGGTCGTCGGATCTGGTACTTGTCGAGCCGCGCCACGAGCATCCGGCGGGAGATTCCCAGCAGCCGGGCCGCGGCGGATTGATTGCCGGCGCACTCTTCGAGGGCGCGGACGATCCGTTCGCGCTCGAAGGAGCGCGTCGCGCGGCTGACTTCGTCGCGCATGTTCGCCGCGCGCGGACCGTCGGCCTCCTCGCCATGGCGGGCAGGCGGCGACGACGACGGCGGCGCGGGCGTCGAGCCGGCAGTCGTGCATTCCTCCGGCAGATGCTCTACCTCGACGGTGTCGCCGGTACACAGCGCCGCTGCACGCTCCATCACGTGGCGCAGCTCGCGGACGTTGCCCGGCCAAGCGTACCGAGACAGACATTCGAGCGCGTCGGGGGCGATGCCGATCGGTCCGCGATCAAGCTTTGCGGAGGCTCGCTCGAGAAAGAGCGTTGCCAGCGGCGCAATCTCGCCCTGCCGGGAGGCCAGCGGCGGGATGACCAGGCACATTCCCTTCAGACGGAAGTACAGATCCCGGCGAAAGCCACCCTCGGCGACGAGCCGCTCGATGTCCCGGTTGGTCGCCGCCACGAAGCGCACGTCGACTGGCCGCGGT
>Ga0102924_1004684_pt1 | contig 13650 bp, 9 predicted proteins | sample PaiPotPPM11metaG_FD_80116 | JGI IMG/M metagenome (GOLD analysis project Ga0102924, IMG submission 80116) | Iron sulfur acid spring bacterial and archeal communities from Banff, Canada, to study Microbial Dark Matter (Phase II) - Paint Pots PPM... ... | reverse complement strand
CGCGCAATCAATCGTCCGATTATTCCATAACGCGAGTACGGCGCGGTGCGAGCATCGGCGCCAACGCGACGATCGTATGCGGCCATACCATCGGCGCGCATGCGTTTATCGGCGCCGGCGCCGTCGTCACGCGCGATGTCCCCGATTATGCCATTGCCCTCGGATGCCCGGCCCGGATCGTCGGCTATGCGTGTGAATGCGGGCTGCGTCTGCAGTTTGAATCCGGGCGTGCCCGATGCCCCGGGTGCCCGCGCGAGTACGAGCAATCCGGGGAACTGGTGAGCGGGGCATGACGATGCTGCCGATCGTCGATCTTACGACCCAATACGAGATCCTCGCTGCCGAGATCGACGCGGCGGTCAAGGGCGTCTTTGGAAGCGGCCATTACATTATGGGTCCCAACGTGGCGGCATTCGAGCGCGAAATAGCCGAGTACATCGGTACGCCCTTTGCCATAGCCGTCAATTCCGGAACGGACGCCTTGCAACTAGCTCTACGAAGCCTTGGAATCGGCCCCGGCGACGAGGTGATCACCACGCCGTTCACGTTCGCCGCCACGAGCGAAGCGATTGGGATCGTCGGCGCGACGCCGGTCTTCGTGGGCATCGATCCGGATACGTACAATCTCGATCCCTCGAAAGTCGAGGCCGCGATGACGCGTAGGACTCGGGCTATTCTGCCGGTCCATCTCTACGGCCGGCCGGCACCGATGGTTCCTATTATGGAGATCGCGCGTAAGGCGCAGCTCTTCGTCGTAGAAGATTGCGCACAGGCCATTGGAGCTCGCATCGGTGGCCGTCAAGTCGGCACCTTCGGCGATTTCGGTTGCTTCAGTTTCTTCCCCTCAAAGAACCTGGGCTGCTACGGTGACGGCGGGTTGCTAACGACTGCCTCCGAAGATCTGGCCGAGCGAGCGCGGATGCTGCGCGTACACGGTAGCAAAATCAAATATGCTCATAGCAGCCTAGGAATCAACAGCAGGCTCGATGAGGTGCAGGCTGCTATTTTGCGCGTGAAATTGCGACATCTCGACGGATGGAACCTGGCGCGCCGTGCCGCTGCGTCGCGTTACAACGTGCTGTTAGCGGAAGTCCCCGGGGTGAAAACCCCGACGGCCGACAGCGGCGGCCAACACAGCGTGTTTCACCAATACACCGTCCGCGTAGACGACCGCGCAGCCGTACAGGCGTGCCTGGCGAAGGCACAGATTCAGAGCATGGTTTACTACCCTATTCCTTTGCATCTGCAACAGGTCCACGCCGACCTCGGCTACACCCCGGGCTCGATGCCGCATTCCGAAAGAGCCGCACAGGAGGTCCTATCGCTCCCGATATTTCCGGAGTTGTCGAGCACCGACCAAGTTCGCGTAGCGATCGCGCTGCAGGACGCATTGGCGGTATTGGATCCGGCATGAACGTCGTAACCATAATCGGGGCCCGCCCGCAGTTCATCAAAGCTGCCGTGATGTCGGCGTACCTGCGCACCCGCGCACGCGAGGTAATGATTCATACCGGCCAGCATTACGACGCTCAAATGTCGCAAGTGTTCTTCGACGAGTTGGCGATGCCGGAGCCGGATTATCATCTCGGTGTCGGCTCCGGCGGGCACGGGGAGCAGACGGGCGAGATGTTAAAGCGGCTCGAGCCGATTTTGCAACAGGAACGTCCCGAGATGGTGCTTGTATACGGCGACACGAATAGCACGCTCGCGGGAGCCCTTGCCGCCAGTAAACTGCAGATTCCAATCGCCCATGTCGAAGCCGGGCTACGATCGTTCGACCGATCGATGCCCGAAGAAATCAATCGCGTTGTAACCGACCACCTTTCAACGTTGCATTTCGCTCCGAATCAGCGAGCCAAAGCGCAGCTCGAATCCGAAGGCATACAGGGCGCGGACGTAACCGGCGATCTGATGATCGATCTGCTAAGATGGACGCTCCCAACGCTGCAGCCCGGCAATACCATCATTTCCAACCTACGGCTCCTGCCGAAAGAATATGCGGTCGTAACGATCCATCGGGCATCAAATACCGATGACGAAGGCCGCTTTTCGCGCATCGTGAAGGGCTTGCGGTCGATTGGAATGCCCGTCGTCTTTCCCGTCCACCCGCGCAGCCGGGGCCTCGCCGAACGATATGGCTTGAGCATACCGAAGGGGGCGATCCACATGTGCGCTCCGCTATCGTATCGCGGGATGCTTTCGGTCATGCGCGATGCCAAGGTGATTCTGACCGATTCGGGCGGAGTCCAAAAGGAAGCACATGCATTGGCCGTGCCGTGCGTAACTTTGCGCGAAACGACCGAATGGACGGAGACGCTCATTGACGGTTGGAACGTCCTAGCGGGCGACGACCCCGCGGCGATACGGGCAGCCGCGCTTCGCCCGTCGCCCAGCGTGCCGCCGGCGCCCTATTTTGGCCACGGTCATGCCGCGCAACAGATTGGCGACATCGTGCTTCGCGGACGGCCGGGCACGCGAGCGGCCCAGGAACTCTTCGTATGATGCTCAGCGTTCGTCGCCAATTGGCGCTCTCCAACAAAGCAGCGACCTTCGTTTCGTTGGGGGTGGCGGGATTCGCGCTGGTCCTGTGCTGGATACTCCTGGGCGGCTCGAAGCACTCGTACGCGGCCGCTGTGGTCCTCGCATTTTTCCCCTTCGGCTGTTATCTTGCGGCATACCGCCCGATGATCTTCCCGTTTGGTCTGTTCGCTCTGCTCTTGCCGTTTGATAATCTTTTGGATTTTTCCAGCTTTGGAACGCTTACCAAACTCATTGCCGGCGTTTCGGCGCTTTGCGTCTTCTTGTGGACGGTCCGCGAGCGTCGTTTTATCGCGCCGCCTCGGGCCCTTTTCGTATGGATCGCGTTCTTGGGGTGGGCGGCGGCGACGAGCTTCTGGGCTTTGAACGTGACCGACGCGATACCGATGCTCGTAACCTATATTTTACTCATCGGACTTTTCGGTGTGATGTCCGTCGTCGAGATATCGCACAAGGACCTCTGGTTTGTCCTGGCGGCGGTCGTGGGCGGCGGGCTCATAGCCGCGATCTACGGAGCCTATTACTACCACACCGTGGGTCCCCAGCCGGATGGTCTGGCGCGACTCTTCGTCCGGGTCGGCGAAAACCGCACCATCGATCCCAACCACTTCGCGAACGGGCTGCTGCTCCCACTCGCGCTCGTACTCACGATGTTTTGGTCGACACAGCGTCTTCTCCTAAAGGCCGGATACTGCGTGGCGATCGTCACCATCCTTGCGGCCATGTATTTTGCCGCATCGCGAGGAGCGTTTCTGGGCGTGACGGCGATGTTCGCGTTCTTCTTACTCTTTGGGCGCCACCGGCTACAAACGCTCGCGACCGTGACGCTGGTTGCCCTGGTCGGCGTCATCTCGGGGAGCAGCATCCTTCAACGCTTCGCGGTGGCCGGGTCGACCGAGGGTGCCGGACGCCTTTCGTTGTGGCGTGTCGGCTATCACGCGTTCACAAAGCGCTGGCTTTCAGGCTGGGGTGTAGGCAATTACAAAAACGCCTACGATGCCTCTTTCCTTTCGGTCTATCAGGATCATCCGAATCCGTGGCATTTTGCCGCTCACGATCTCATCGTTTACAGCAGCGTGGAATTCGGAATCATCGGCCTCATCTTAGTATTGGCCGGGTTTGTGTCCGCATTTCTCATCGTCCGATCCATTGGGAAGAACCACCCGTTGTTCGATTTTCGGATTGCGGTTCAAGGGGCGATCATCGCCATGTTTGTCGTGTCGTTGACGGTGGACATCCTCTGGTACAAATATCTTTGGATGGCCTTTATCGCAGCGGCGCTCGTACGTTCCGCGGGGAGGCACCATGTTAACCGGCACGGCACCTAAGGATGCTCCGACGGTAATACCCTACTTCCGCCCCTCGATTAACGAAAGCGATATCGCGCGCGTCGCCGAGTGCCTGCGTAACGGCTGGCTCACGAGCGGATCCCGGGTGGCGCTTCTCGAGAGCACTTTTGCCGAAATGGCCGGCGTGAAGCACGCGATCGCCATTAATAGCTGCACTGCGGGGATACTCCTCGGCCTTATCGCCCTCGGCGTCGGCCCGGGCGACGAGGTGATTTTACCTTCCCTTTCATTTGTTGCCGCGGCAAATTGTGCAATTCAGCTTGGGGCGACCCCGGTTTTTTGCGACGTTTCGCCGGAGACGCTTTCCTGCAGCGCCGCCACCATCGAACCGCATATTTCCGCCTCGACCAAGGCCCTGGTCGTGATGCAGTATGCCGGGGCACCGATCGGCATCGCGGAGATATGCGCCCTCGCAAAGCGCCATGGCATCGCCGTGTTGGAGGACGCCGCGCTCAGCGTCGGGATGCACGATCGCGGTAGCTGGGCCGGCGTACATTCGGATGGGGCCGCCTACAGCTTTTATGCGACCAAAAATGTCACCTCGGCGGAGGGCGGGATATTCGTGACGCAACGGGATGACGTCGCGCAGCTCGTCCGTAGCCACGCGTTGCACGGCCTCTCGCGCGATGCGTGGAAGCGTCACGAGACGGCCCGGCCCTGGCAATACGACGTGGAAACGATCGGTCACAAAGCCAATCTGGCGGATCCGCTGGCGGCACTCGTCCTCTCGCAGCTCGGGCGTCTGGAAGAATTCCAGGCCCGGCGCGATCGGCTGGCGGCCTTCTATAACCAGCTCTTCGAGGGAGTCGACGGGATCGAGCCCGTCGCCCCCGAGCTGGGCCCCGCAGACCGCCACAGCTGGTGCTTTTATGCCGTGCGGATCGATCCGGAAAGGACCGGCTACACGCGGGACGACGCCATCGAGTATCTGCGCGCGCGCGGCATCGGCACAAGCGTTCACTACATCCCCACGCACCGGTTCCGCGCCTACGCGACATTCGCGGGTGCCGACCTGCCGGTCACCGAGCGAGCCTTCCCGGAACTGCTCTCGCTGCCGCTTTTTCCGGACATGAGCATGGCCCAGGCCGAGCACGTCGCCCTCACCCTAAAGAAGACGATTGCAGTCGCTCGCCTGGCCGGAAAGGAGGCAAGAATTTAACCATGTCTTTACACTATCTTTACACAAATGGTCTTGCTTGCGGCCTTTAGAGATTCATAAACGCGTCCGAAGACCCGGGTATGAAGACCTGGTCAGCGGCACTCGCCATACTCGTCCTCAGCGCTTGCGGCGGCGGCGGCTCGGGGGCATCCTCCGTGCCATCGCTCCCAAACACCGTCGCGCCCGGCCAGGGCGCCCTGACTGGCGGTAATTCGACGCCAACTCCGCCAGGCGTTAATCCGACGCCCGTCCCGACGAACCCGGCGCCCACCCCGACACCGCCAACGGTAGCGGCAGCTGGGTGTCCAATGTTCCCCGGTACGGCGGGTGGCAGCAGTGGCGGATGGTTTAATACCGACGTATCTTCCGCGCCAATTGACGGTAATTCAAATGCGTACATTAAAGCTTACGCGGATGTAAGTACTGCAGGATTCACTATTTGGTCACCTGCGGCACCGTATGTGAATATCGTCTCGACCTCGACGCCGCTTTTGCCCATCACGAGTTCACATCATCCCGCCAACTATTCTCCCTGGTCTATGCCTTGGGGATTACAAACTCGTGGGACGATGACGCAGATCGAAAGCAGTACCGGCAGTGACGGTCATTACGAAGTATTAACGACCGCGGAGAACGGAAGTATCCCCTCCTGCACCTTGTGGGAAGGCGGATATGTCGCTAATAATGGATCGTCTTTTAGTGTCTATAACGCTGGAAGATGGAACACGAGAGTACCCTTTTCGCCAACGCTCCAAGGATCATCAACGGCCGATGCTAGTGGGATCCCCTTAGCTGCCATAACAATACGGCCTGAAGAACTAGCCTCTGGGGCCATCAATCACGCTTTGGGTTGGAGCGCGATCGGCTGTGGAAAGCAGATGTCATTTAACCCCGCTACCTCCGTGCTGCCGAGCGCGCCCATGAGCGTTGGCTGTATGCCGTATAGCGGGCCGTCCGGCGATACGCCGATGCCGTACGGTAGCCATATTAGGCTTAAAGCGTCATTTAATGACGCTGGCTTTACCCCCGCAGCTCAAGTTATCGTAACCGCGCTGAAAAAGTATGGGGCATATCTGTTCGATACCGGATGCTGCAACGTTCTCGATGCCTCTAACGACCAATACGGTAGTATCAGCACGTACGTTAATTCGACGGTCGATCAAAATTTAAATTCGATTGTCATTACAGACTTCGACGTGATATCGCCGCAGAATAGCAACGCACCAAATTAAAAGCGACGTCTTTGGCAAAGGCGGCGCCGCTACTTGGGCGCAAACGGACTCGGCATACGAGCGGCCGCTCTACATACAGCGGCACGATCACGGCGAATTCAAGGCGATCGCAAACAACCGCGATCGCCTTGCTAGCATCCGACCGAGCGGAGATTCTCCTGTATCCATGAGCGTTTAGCGCTCGCTCGGATACCGCTCGTTAAAATTTGAGCGGCCTTTCGCACCCTACGAGGTATTTTTCATTCGGCCAAAAAACGACCCGCCTCAAGCACTTCGCGTTGCGATCGTTCCTGCTGAGCCTCAGTATTTACGGCGACGCCAGTCCACACGCGGCCCTAGGCCCGGCGCAGTTGCTTACAGCACCCATCGTCATTCCCGCTCGGCGCGTTCGCTCGCTCGTCGCATTCGGAGATCGCATGAACCATCGACGAATCAGCACGACACTTCAACGCCACGCGTTAGCGGACCGATGGCTGCGCGACACATTTGACGGTCATAATTTGTGACCATCGCTCACTACGTTGTTCCTGGAGACCCACCCAATGATTCGACAAACCCTCGTAAACGTTGGCGTATGCCTACTTGTAGTCTGTTCCGGGTGCGCTCAAAATGCGGCCCAGCCGACTCCGGTCATACCATCGGATTTACGCTCGACTACCACACAGGCCGTGTCGACCTCCGCCGTTGCCCCCGCACTTGCCGCGGGGTACGCTCCGACGCCGCTGGATCAGCACACGACCAGCCTTAAATGGGTGACGACACAGACAACTTCCGAGGTTTCTACGCTTGAGGGTGCGGGCGATTATACCGATTTTTACATATCGTCCATCCGCGAGCTTCCAAATTATGGCGGGACCGAGCCTGCGTGGAGCAGCGTGAATCTCCATGAGGATGCTTTTCAACACACGTCGGATCCGGCTACGCTAACGCTCGTGCCGTCCGCTTCCGCTGTAACGCTGAATTGGAAGCCCGATGCACGCGGCGTGACGATCGGCGGGTATGCGATATATAGAGGCACATCCGCAACATCGCTCTCTCGGGTCGCGACCGTCTCAGCCGGGCAAACATCGTATAAGGTGACCGGCCTGGCGCTTGGGCAGAAGTACTTCTTTAGCGTTCAAAGCATCATCGGCGGCGCGTCGACCCCCTATTCGTGGGCGGAGTCGGCAGCAGCCTCGGCGCCGAGCACGCTGAACCTCGATTCACCGAGCTACTCGCTCTCAGCTCAGCCTGCTCCCGGACACACGGTGACGTTGAGCGTTTCGGTGCACGGCAATTCGAGCGGCGCGCACATGGTCTTGCAGACCGAAGTCGCGCCGACCACGACAACGAAGCCCGTGTCCACGGCAATGTCGCTAGGATCGTCGAACGTGTATCACGGGGCGGTGACCGTGAGCATCCCGAGCGGATTCTACGGCGGCATCGCCTATCGCGTAGTCGACACGACGAGCGGCGTATCCTTACCGGCCGCCGGCCAATCCTATTATGTAACCTCGCCGAACAATCGTCTGCATTTCGGCCGCTACGCAAATAACTATCTGATGAATCCCGCCTCACCCGCGTGGCAGAAGTTGTTGGCTTCCTACATCACTTCGCTAGCCCAATCCGGAAAATACAACGGCGCACTCCTCGACGATACCGACGAGTATTTCGTCCAGACTCGCCCGGACGCGTTCCCGTACGGCTATTCGGACCAGCAGTATCTCTCTGGGGTCGCGACGGAATACGCAGGTTTGCGCGCCAACGTTCCGAGCAGCATTCAGCTCTCGGCGAACGGGTTTTCCAACGCCTCGGTAGTAGCCGCTTTGGCGTCCCACGTGAATGGTTCGGAAGTGGAAGAATTCGCCTACGATATTAGCAGCTGGCACTACGCGCCGACGTCGTACTGGATCAGCACCATGAACAACGTCTATAACATCGCGCAAAACGATCACCTCAAGACGCGGGTGCTTTCCGACGGTTCGACCGACGCCGGAGTTCGCTCGTATATCTTCGGTTCGTACCTCTTAGTCGCGAGCCCGAACACCTACTACGACCTCGAAACGGCGCTCGGCATGGGGCAAACGTTCCCCGAACTCGCAGCGCCGCTGGGCAGCCCCTCGCAGACCTTCAGCAACATCAGCCAGGCGTGGGTCGCAGCCGCCGGCGCCTACGAACGGCACTTCACCAACGGCTGGGTCATCGTCAATCCGAGCCAGTCGGCCTCGACCGCAACGATCGCGGTACCGGCGGGATACAGTCGCCTGATCATCAACGGCGGCTCGCTCGAGCAAGGCGGCACGACGTCGTTGCAGGCGGTTTCGAGCGTTAAACTCGGCCCGGATCAAGCGGCGATTTTCGTCGGAAAGTCGAGTGCGGCACCTACTGCCACACCTGCGCCGGTCGCAACAGCCAGCGCCTCGCCGGGAGCGTCGCCTACGCCCGCCACCAGTTCCTCGGCGAATCTGTTTAAGCCGATCTCACAAGGGGCCTCGTATACCGGCAGCGTCTTCACCGTAGCAGCCGGCAATCCGTCGGGCCTGATCATGAGCGGCAGCCCGAGCGGCATCTCCGGAGGCGTGGGCATTACGGTGCCCGCAGGCGCAACCATCACGCACGGCTGGCTCACCGGCAGCGGCGTCCTGGCCAAAACCTCTTGGCCATCCGGCACCTATACGGTTCACTACACGATTGCCGGCGGAAATACCGCGCTCACCCTCTCCAAAGTGGAAGTGCTGCGCGTCAATTCCACCGGTTCGTCCGTCCTCTCGGAAGTGGGATACCAAAACGTCTCCCAGGCGTTGGACGCCGCAACCTACACCTACGGCATCTCCGGAGCGGGACAACCATCGACCGCCACCAGCGATCTGCTAGGAGTGCGCTTTACGGTTAGGAACGCAAGCACGAGCCCGCAGAAGTTCTACTTCCAGGTAGGCCCGAGCGGAACGGCAACCGTGCAAGCACCCTGGTAGCGCAGAGCGTTAAGAAGGGCGGTCTAATACGATCGCAGCTTGACCGGGCGCTAACACCATACGTTGGATCGGTGTTAGCGTCCGGCTTTGCGGGTTGGTATCGACGGCGAGTGCGTAACGCGTCGCTTTGAATTCGATCGATTGACAATCGCCGCTCCCCGGCGGACAGACGAATACCGTCGCATTCGCATAGCGGCGTACGTACATACCGATTGAGGAATCGAAGAGTTGCCCAAGTGAGCTGGGACGCGCGATGGCGGGCGGCCCGAGATCGACGAATAGATCCGGAAACGTCGTTTGCGTTAACGCGCTGATCCCATAATACAGGCCGCCGTTACGATCGCCCAACGGCGCGTACTTGAGCAACTCGTAGACGGCGAAGCTATATTGGCGAGCGAGCGCCGAGCGGGGCGTAAAATTCTGGTTACCCGTAGGGATCATCCAGACGATGCGCCCCGCACGCAAATCGGCGAGCATGTCGGACATCGTCCGGCGCCAACCGGTGAGAGTCGCGGGATACGGGCCACCCACACCCGCCGACCAAGGAACGTCTTCATAAATTCTCCCGTCCCCGGAGAAATCTGCGCCCTGTGGGCCACCGTTGAGAATCGTCATGATGCCGAGATGCGCGAGCGCGGCGTGCGCGAAGCGCGGCCACTCGACGCTATCGCAACGGTATACGTCGGCATTCGTCCACATGGACGGATTTTGCTCGGGATAGGTTTCGGGACGCAGACGGGCGACCGTGTCCACGATGTCGTCGAGCTCGATCGCATCGTTATTCAGCCGTTGATGTATGTAACCGATCATCCGTATCGCGTCGCGGCGCTCTTGCGGAGAACAGTCGTTTAATATCCATGTATGATCGTTGTAGCGCGGGAACGCCGCGCGGTTATTCGGATTATCCACCCACCAATCGGTGCACGTCCACTGGGAGCAATATCGCAACGCGACCGAGCCGAACCAGTGTCCCCGGCCGCCGACCGGCAAACCGGTAGTGATCGCCCAATGCGTAGGCCCTCCACGCATCGGCACGGACTCAATCGCGCTTCCCGCTCGTGGATGATAGAGGTACTCCAGTCGTGGAGCGGACGTTGAACCGATCGAGTCCACACTACCGGTAAAGAACAGCATGCCGCCTGAATCGGGCGTGCGAGACGGGAGCGTGAATATCGGCCGTACCAAACCGCGATCTTGACACGATGCGGGAACCCGGCTTCCCGTTCGATTATCGATCGAGGTGTACGGCACGTCGTTTCCGTCCAACACACTGTTGACGTAGACGCGCGCCGACGCTCGGATCAGCACCGAAGGGTGATCCGTTGCGGCAGTTGACGCGAGTAATTCCCCACGGCGGCCATAGACGTTGTACCGCTGCGGTTGCCGTGCATCGGGTAGCCACGTCCACGCACACTCTGCACCGGAGCGCGATCCCGAAAGCATTCCGGGATCGCCGACGTGCACGAAGTCCTGCTCGTGGGTTTGCATCCACGGCAGATAGCTATTGGGATTGGGCGGGCGATAGGCCGTGTCGAAGCGCAGCGACGAGAAGTACACCGCGTGAATGGCGGCCGGATTCGCGGACCAAAATTCGTCGGCTTTTTGCACGGTCTGAGCGGTCGCTAACGAAAACGCCTTTAAACCCGCGCCTCCAAGCGGGTCGGGCAGAAAAGTCGCGAGGGCGGCCGAAGGCGGCGCAGCGTCGCGGCTTTGGACGATCGTAATCGGATTCCCGGTCGCATCGAAAGACGGCGCTCGCACCGCCGCACTCTCCACCAAAGCAAGCGCGGCTCGCGGGTGCTGCAGCGCGCTACAGGCCATCCCTACGGCGCAGGTGCCGACGCAAAGGACGAACGCCCGCAGAAGAGTTGGCATGGTCCATATCTTACATCGGCAACCCGTAAACGCGATGGACGCTCGGCCCCTTCGATAGGTCTCAAAGGTCCCACGGCTCCGGTACGATTTTGAGGCATGCTACAAGCGTGGACCAACCGATTTCTATCGTGGGTATCCAGCCCGCACGTACCGGCGACTGGGAAGACGCGCAGCGCGCCTCTCCTCCGGCGACATTCTTCGCGACCACGTCATGGGCTGCCGCCTGTGCGGCAGCCTTTCCGGGGCTTCTCAGTTCGCCCGTGCGCGTGCGATTTTCGGACGGAATGGAATGTATTCTTCCCTTAATGCGCTCGCGGTCGCGCCTGCGGCTCAACGAATATGCGGGCATGCCGCTTGGTTCGTACACCGCATTATTACCCGTGACCGACGGCGAGCTCGTGCCCGCGCACTACGAATCGCTGGTTCGAGCACTCGGTTCGATCGGCGACAAAGTGGCGCTGACGCTGTGGCCGCTGGACCCGGGGCTTCCCCCGGCCGGCGATCTATGTTTTTCCACTGCCGCCGTCGATTTGAAGGCCGGGTTCGAAGCGGTCATTGCCGGTTGGGACGGCAGGGCTCGCCGCATGGCGGGGCAGGCGCTTCGGCGCGGCGTGACGTGCGAGATCGATCGTTCCAGCGATGCCGTCGGCGCGTACTACGCGCTGCTGTGCGATGCCAGCGAGCGATGGGGATTGGAGAAGCCCGCCATTCCGGCCGCGTTATTCGAAGCTTTGCAAGGGTCGCCCGATGTTGAGTGCTGGTTCGCGAAGCTTGAAGATCAAGTGATCGCCGGCGGGGTGATGTTCTACGGACGGTCTGAAGCGTTTTTCTTTTCGGCTGCAATGCGCGCCGACTTCGGCACGATGCGCCCCAGTAACGCGCTCAACCACGCCATGATGCAGCAGGCCTGCGCGCGCGGTATTCGCTGGTATAACCTTGGCGCCAGCGAAGGGCTCCCGGGCGTCGAGCGCTTCAAACGTGGGCTCGGGGCGGCCCTGATCGCCTATGGTACGCATCGATCCCAATCTGCGCGCTCGGCCTTGATGGAGCGTGCAAAGCAGCTGCTGCGAGTTCGAGCCTCATGAGAAACGCGCTGCTGCTCTCGTATTATTTTCCGCCCGAACCGGAAGCGGGAGCGCTACGCGCCGGTTATCTGAAGAAATATTTATCCGAGCTTGGTTGGAACGTCGACGTCGTATCGAGAGAGCTCGCAGGGTGCGATTCGACTCCGGACGTGCTCCGCGTACGCGACCGCTTGAGCCCGGCAAAGGGTCGTCCGCTTGAGGCCTCCTCGAGCATTCGCAAAAGACGCTTCGCCGGTAACGTCCTGCGTAAGAGCGCAGGCTTTTTATGCTTTCCGGACCGCCAGGTCGGGTGGCTTCCGGCCGCGACCTCCGCCGCAGCTCGGCTGATCGGGCGAACGCAGTACCACGCGCTGCTCTCCACCGGCCCGCCGCACTCCGCTCACCTCGCCGCCGCCTTGCTTTCCAAACGTTTCCGCATTCCTTGGATCGCGGATTACCGCGATCTTTGGACCGGGAACCCCTATCAAAACGCCGTACGGAGCGGCCCGCTTTCCGCTATGGTCGAGCGTGCCGTCATGCGACATGCATCGAGCATCAGCACCGTAGCGCCGGCACTCGAGGAAACGTTGAAGCGCTTGTTGCCGGCCGCATCGATTCACGTGATCCCCAACGGGCCCGACATCTCCCCCGAGGCTCCGATCGAGCCTTCGGCGCCCGCGGCATTCAATATCTGTTACACGGGTCTGCTGTACAACGGTAAGCGCTGCCCCGATCCGCTCTTCGCTGCAATCCGCCAATTACGGGACCGGCAGCACCCTGCCGGACGTCTCGTCACGGTCGATTTTTACGGCCCCGATAAGGCCTACATTCTCGATCGCGCGCAAGCCTTCGGCGTCGCCGACTGCGTGAACGCGTGTGGCGTCATTCCTCGCGAGGAGGTGCTGCGCAAGCAACGCCAAGCGGCCGTGCTCCTCATCCTACTCAACATGGATCCGCGTACCGCGGGAGAATTCGGAAGTAAGATTTTCGAGTATATTTCGGCACGCCGCCCCATCCTCGCGATCGGACCCGCGCACAGCGTCCTGCGGTCCCTGCTGCAAGAAAGCGGCATCGGTCTCTTCGCCGCTAGCGCCGCCGCCTGTGCCGGCGCGCTCGCGCAACTCTACGAACGCTACCAAAGCGGCCAGCATGAATTCGTTCAGAATCCCCAATGGAAGCCATTCGACGCTCGTCAAATGGCACGCGCGTTCGCCGGCCTTTTGGATTCGGCATCGACGGCGGCGATTCGTGAGACTTAGGATCGCCCACGTTCTTTCGAACCTCGGTACCTATGGGGCGCAGCGCGTTGTCGCCGATCTTCTTCCGGAACTGCGCCTTGCCGGGTGCGACGTCGCGGCTTTAACGGTATACGAGGTTTCTGAGGAGTGCCGCACCTCGCTCTCGGGAATGGTTACGCCGCTGAATCGGCAGCGGGGAGATTTCAGCTTCTTCTCCCGGATGGTGTCGTTTTTGCGCGATTGG
>Ga0102924_1004683_pt1 | contig 13653 bp, 15 predicted proteins | sample PaiPotPPM11metaG_FD_80116 | JGI IMG/M metagenome (GOLD analysis project Ga0102924, IMG submission 80116) | Iron sulfur acid spring bacterial and archeal communities from Banff, Canada, to study Microbial Dark Matter (Phase II) - Paint Pots PPM... ... | reverse complement strand
TTGAGTATCGTCCCACGCTCGTAGGCGGACGCGATGGGGACTACTGCCCCGAAACGCCCGTTGACGTCTGTAACGACGTCTTGGCGGCTTACCACGATCGTCGGAACTTCCGAAGAGACCGTGGCCAGCAAGGTGATGGTGACCGGAGCGTTCGGCGGCGCCGTGCCGTCAACCGAGATTGCCTCTGCGCCCTGAAGCGGCTGAGCTTCAAGGGAGATAGCTCCGTGCGCAGTGGCATACGTTTGACCGATTACGGTGGGCCCGCCCGCGGTCCGGACCATTGAGGGGCTCCGGCTCGCGAGTACCGCCAGGCGATTTGCGAGGGCCGGCGTCACGTACAGGTCTCCGCGCGCGTAGCTCGGAGATTCGTCCGCGACGGCGATCTCGTTATTTACCTGGTAGACTGACTCTCCGGGCCGCAACACAACAACGATGCCGGGCCTGGAAAGGACGACGGAACTGCGGCCGGGTTCCCACTGGTAGGTGTATCCGGCCCGAGCGGCCACGCTCGCCAACGGCAAAAGCGCCCCGCCTCCGGCCGCAAGGGCCGGCAGGCTGGAAAGCATGAGTGCCGTGGCAAGAACCAAGGTCGTCCGCAAGTTACCCGTCTCCTATTCGGTGGCGCCATCATCCCATCGCCGGGCCCGCGGTTCAATAGAAAAGTGCCGGTCTGTACTGACTCTTTACTGCCTGTCTATTGATTGTTGACGTGTTAACGTATCTTGACGTGGGATAATCGTTCACGTTACGAACCGGAAGATTTCCGGCTCGTGTTTGCCTTTCGGAGGTCACAGCGGCCATGCGATCGATGCTCTTAGGAACCGTCGCCGCCCTCGCCCTCGCGGCTTTGGGCTCGTGCCCGGCGCTCGCGCAGTCGGAGAACGTCCAGCTGCTCTCGGTCCAGACGGCCCATTCGGTCCTTTTGCAGACTCCCGGGCTGACCCGGGTGGCAGTCGGCGACGGCCGGATCGCCGGCGTCGTGCCCATTGGCAGTTCCCAGTTGGTCATCAACGGCAAGGCCCCCGGCCATACGACCGTCTTCATTTGGGAATCCGGCCGCCGGGTGTCCTACGAAGTCACGGTGACGGAACAGCAGGTCGATCAGATCGCGCAGATGCTGCGTACCTCGATCGACGAGCCGAACGTGCAGGTCGTCAGTTTCAATAGTTCAGTCGTCGTGCGCGGAGTGGTGGCGGACGGCGCGCACTTTCAAATGCTCAGCGATATCCTGAGCCGCTTTGATAAATACGCGCAGCAACAGAAATACACGATTGTCAACGCGGTAACGGTCGCTCACCCGCTGGGGGATCTCCAACACGATCTGAGCGGCATTCCGGGTGCGGCCGGCATTCGGGTCGATCCCGACGGCAAGGGCAACGTGATCGTCAGCGGTCACGTGCACGACGCCCAGACCGTGGCGGCGATTCTCGAACACGCGCGGGGTTTGGCGGGGCCATATCTCGCCAGCGACGGCAAATTGATCAATCGCATCAGCACCGACACGAACAGCATGATCGACATCAAAGTCTACGTGCTCGAAGTCGACCGGACGGCGGCCAGCAACCTTGGGGTCCAGCTGCAAGCTGCCACCTTTACCGGCCCCAACACGTACTCACTTGGCACGCCGAGCTTTCCCGTCGTCGAGAGTCCAGGTGGCATAGGCAACGCATTTAAGATCGGCCCATTCTTTCGTGCGGTTACGCTTGCTCCGACCTTGAACTTGATGCTGCAAGAAAACCACGCGCGGTTGCTCTCGTCGCCGGATCTCGTCACGACACCCGGAACGGCCGCCACATTCTTGGTCGGCGGTTCGATCCCGATTCCGATCTCGAGCGGACTGGGAGCCGTAAGCATCCAGTACGAGCAATTCGGAGTCCAGCTCAACGTAACGCCGACGCTGCTCGGCAACGGCTCCGTAGAAGCGTTGATTGCGCCGGATATCTCAGATCTCGACTTCGCAGACGGCGTGAGTCAAAACGGTTTTGTGATACCGGCGCTCAAAGAAAGCAAGCTGTCGACCGATGTCATCACGCAGCCCGGCGAATCGATCATCATGGGCGGCATGGTGCGCCGCGTCGAGAGCCGCTTCATTCAAAAAATTCCGATCTTGGGCGATCTCCCGATTCTGGGCAAGCTCTTCCGCTCCGTCAGTTATCAGAACAACCAAAGCGACGTCGTCTTCGTGATGACGCCAGTGGTCATCACTCGCTGACATGAACCGCTCCCTTTTCCGGGCGTACGAGCGCGGTCAGGCGATCCCGATCATCGCGATCTGCTTGGTTGTCATCTTCGGTTTTGTCGCGCTCGCGGTTGACGTGGGCGCCAACCAATATCGGCAGCGCACGCAGCAAACTGCGGTCGATGCAGCAGCCCTAGCGGGAACCTCGGAACTGGAATACTCGAGCTCGAGCAGCGTCATAACGGCTGCAGCTCAAGCCGACGCGACGTCTAACGGGTTCACGGCCGATGCAAATGATACGGTGACCGTTAATTGGCCTCCGGTATCCGGAAATTACAACGGGAACAACAGCGCGGTGCAGGTGATCATCACCAGCACGCGCCCGAACGTCTTCGGCGGCATCATCGGTCAGAATTCGACGACCGTTTCGACAACCGCGACCGCAATACTCACGAGCGGCGGAGCAGCACCTTGCGTTTACCAGCTGGACCCCAACGGCGCTTTCACGGAAAACTCCGGCACGATCTATGCGCCGACATGCGGAATAATCGCAAATGGGGCGTCGAGCTACAACAACGGTACGATAACCGCTGACTCGGTGGGTTATGCCGGAACCCTCAGCGTCAACACAACGACGTTCGTGGGAGCCACTCCGGCTCCGTCGATCCCCGCCACCGATCCGTGCGCGCAGATTACGGGATGCGCATACCTCACCGACAACCCTCCGGCAACGACCCCGTGCCTGTATAACAACCTTACGATTCAGGGAAATACCACATTGTCGCCGGGCGTCTACTGCGGCGGGATAACGGACAACTCGTCCAACATCGCATTCAATCCGGGCGTTTACGTGCTGACGGGTAACTTTACGCTCAATGGAGCGACCACGATAACCGGCACGGGCGTTACCTTCGTGATGGACTCCGGCGGCATAACGATGAACGGCAACGGGACCGTCACGTTGAGCGCGCCGACCACCGGCTCGTACGCTAACACGCTCATTTATCAACCCAAGTCCAATACCACAGCGCCGACGTTGAACTCGGGCCACGGCGGGAGCCTTATCGGAGCGCTGTATTTTCCCGGCGCGACCGTCACCGGAAATAGCTCGGGCGATGCGTGGACGCTTCTCATCGCCGCTTCGATATCGCTCAATAGCGCGAGCTTGCTCGGGCCTAACGGCAAAGGCATGAATGCAGGAAATGCCAACGTGGTGCTGGCCGAGTGATCAAGGCCACTCATGGTCAGCGCGGCGCAGCGCTGGTCGAAATTGCAATCATTCTTCCGCTGCTGCTGTTGCTGGCGATTGGCGGAGTCGAGATTGGGCGGTACGCGAATTACGCGAATATCGCGGCCAACGCCGCTCATGCCGGCGTGCAGTGGGGCGCCCAAAGCTTAAGTACGGCGAGCAACAATACCGGAATGTATAACGCCGCAGCGCTCGATTGGGGAACAGCAACCGGACTATTCGCGTCGCCTTCGCACTACTGCCAGTGCTCGGATGGAACTGCGTCGACATGTCTCTCGACCGACTGCCCGCTCCCGTTGCACCGGATTCTTTGGGTGAAAGTCATCGTGACCGGAAGTCTAACCTCGTTACTTGCCTACCCCGGCCTGCCGCGCACGTTTACGATTTCGAAGACGGCCATCATGCGCGTGGACAATTAACGCGGTGCGAAGCACTCACGGGCAGCGCGGCAGCTCGATGGTGGAGTTCAGCATCGCCGCGAGCGTGCTACTATTTGTTCTGTTGGCGATTATGGAATTTGGCCAAGCGATGTTCGTCTACAACCTGGTCACCAACGACGCTAGGATCGGCGCGCGCTACGCGATCGTGCGCGGTTCGATGTGCACCTTTACGGGCTGCCCTGCCACGAGCCCCAGCATCCAAACCTACGTGCAGTCGATTTCCGCAAACGTCGATACCAGCCAGCTAGCGGTCACCACGACGTGGCCCGGTACCCCTGGCGGCTCGTGCACGACTACAACCAATGCTCCTGGCTGCCTGGTCGTGGTGAGCGTGTCGTATCCGATTCAGTCATTCGGTCCGTTTCATGCGATGTCCATATCGAGCCAATCGCAGATGTATATTTCACGCTGATATGAACCACGCTTTAGTACCGGCCGAGTTTTCCCGCCGCCGCGCGCAGACGGTGCCATTTGGTACGCGGGCGCGCGTTGCGCTGGCGCAAGGTGACGTTGAAGGCGGCTTTGCCTTGACGGGAGTCGATCGCCGCGCCGGCACGGCAATCTATGCTTTACGCATCGCGAACCAAAGTGCCAGCCCGCTGCGCGCCCGGATGACGTGCTCCAGGTCGCGCGGCGAGCCCATACTGGCCTATCCGCTTGACGTGCACGTCGCGCCGTTTGCGATCGTCGAAACATTGCTGCCGGTTCGGCTGGCCGAAGTCGGCCCGTTCGATCGCGCGATCGTCAAAGTTTCCGGCGCTGATATCGCCTTCACGTTGGAAGCTCCCGCTCCGCCGCGGTGCACCAAGCGCACGCGTTGGATTAGCGCCGGCGTGACGGCGGTCGCGGTGATCTTCGGCGGCGCTTTTGGTGCCGCAGCGGCCACGCCGCATCTCGACCTGCTCGCCGCACCGGCGCGCGCGTTTGCGGGTTCGCCCCTCGACGTGCCGTACGCATTCCGCGGCTGGGGTTCGATGCAGTATGAGCTGCAAACCAAAGATGGCCGGCAGCTGGCGGCCGGTTTACTGACTCAAACGCAAGGCACGCTGCATTTTTCGGTGCCGCGCGACGCGGGCGCCGAAGTCGTTCTTGCGGCCAGTGTCGCTGGACCGCTGGGCGCGGACCATCTGGCGCGTCATATTGTTCTTCTCGCGGCGCCGGCACAAAATGCGACAAAACCCGCTGCGCCTCGCATTGAGGAATTCACAATTACGACGCCGTCGGTTCGCGCCGGATCGCCGCTGCAAGTGCATTACACGACCAACGCAAGCTCGGGACAAGTTTGGCTCATCGACGAAACCGGACAGCTGTGGGCGAAGGTGCCAATCTCGGCCGACGGCACGAGCGTTTTGAAAGTTCCGCAAGCGGCCGCGGGTCACAAGATGCGCGTCGTGCTGCATGCGCGTAACGGTTCGGCCGACGCGGTCGCGACGTTGGGTGCGCTGGTGCTTCCGGGCGACGCCGTTTCGGCCGATGCGCCGGCTGCGAGTGCGGCGCAAAACAAAAACTTCGCTCTGAGTCTTTCGACCGATCGGGCCGCCCCCGGCGACGACATTGTCGTGACGCTGGGCGGAAATCACGGGGACGCGCGCGTCTCACTGACCGATGCGGCTGGGAACAGCGTCGAGCAAGGCGATCTTCCCTCAGGTCAGAGCGCCGTCACGTTGAGCGCACCGGCGGTGACCGCTACTACGACGTATTACGTCGTCGTCAACGTGACGTCGGGCGTCTCCGAACAGAGTTTGGTCCGAAAACTTATCGTGTCGCCGCGCTAACGCGCTTCGGTGACAGCGCGACCATGACGATCGCTGCCACGATGAATCCGACGTAGTAAGAGAGATCGCCGAACTGCGGATACGCGTTCGCGAACGGTCCGACGTACCAGGCTTGGTTCCAGAACGGCAGCGAGGCTGCCAACCCGATAATCCAAGCGTACAGACCCGCGCGAATGCGCGGCCCGTATTCGAGTTCTTCCGGCGCGACCCGTAGGCCGCGGCGCTGCAGCCAATCGATCAGAACCACAGCCGCCCACGGCGATGCCCAGTACGAGAGCAGCAACAGGAAATTGGTGTAGAGTTTGGCTGTCGCATCCGGATGGCCGCCGCCCGAAGCCAGCAGCGCGCCCAGCACGCCCACCATTATCGCGGCGCGCCAGCGCGCGATGCGCACGTGCGCGACGATGCCGACCACCAAGCCGACGGCGATCGCGAAACCCGCCGTAACGATCGCGGGCGTGTGCGCGATCGCAAAGAGCGCCGCGGTCAGGGCCGCAAAGAGGGCACCGATTGCAATCGGTGCGCGCAGCGAAGCCGTCGGAAATTTCACGACGAGCGCCGCCATCGCGCCGGAGTATAAGTTCATGCAATTGGCCGTGAGCGTTCCGAGCACGATGGTCAGCAAGACGAGCACCGCGACCACGTGCCCGGCGCCGGTCGATCCCAGCAGCGTCGCGATCGCTTGCGTCGGACTCACTTCGCCCAGATTGACGCCGCGAACAGCCGTCACCGTCGCGGCACCCATGATCTCCAGCACGATGCACGGGATGATTGTGCCAAGGAACGAGTACCACCAGATGTGGCGCGCGTCACTGTTTGCGGGCAAATAGCGAGAGTAGTCGGAAGCGCACGGGACCCAGCCGGTCGCGTATGAAAAACCGAGTGCGGTCGCCAATATGACGCCGCCGATCTCACCTCCCGCCGCGAAGGGCGCGTGCGCGTTGAAGGACGAGTGCCAGTTCGCGTGCGTGAACGTGATGACGCCGAGCAGTGCGAAACCGCCGCCCAGCAAGGCCGAGCTCACACGCTCGAACCAATGAATCATGTTGTAGCCGTAAACGGCCAGCAATATTTGCAATAACAACATGAGTCCTAACGCAAACGCGTACGGCAAGTTTGTGATCGTTTGCAGCGCGTATGCGCCGAAGACCGAATTGATCGCAAACCACCCCACGCCCGCGAGAAAACTGAGCGCCGCCGGAAGGGCGTTGCCGTAACGGCCGAACGCCAAGCGTGAAGCTACCATCTGCGGTACGCCGTAGCGCGGCCCGAACGTTCCGAGAATGCCCAGCAGCGCAAAGCCAAGCAGATTGCCGGCGACGAGTCCGGCCGCGGCGCCGGCTAAACTCGTTCCGTACAGCGCGACCGCGAAGACGCCGACCATCCACGTGGCGATCTCGGCGTTGGCGGAAAACCATAGGCCGAAGAGTTGCCGCGGATTGCCGTGACGCTGTTCGGGGGGAATGTATTCGATGCCGGTTGGTTCTACTGCGAGAACTTGGTCGCGATAGAGCGGCTCGCTCATGCAGCCGTGCGCAATTCGCTGCTCGTCACGAAGCGCACGCCGGCTTTTTCCATATCCGTTATGGCGGCGGCCTCGTCTTCGGGGCGCACGTTGACCGGCGCGATTGCGTCGCTCACGACCAGCGTTTCAAATCCGCTCTGCGCCGAAGCGAGGGCGGTTTCTTTCACGCAATAATCGGTCGCCAGGCCGGCTACGAAGATGCGGCGCACGCCGCGCGCCCGCAGTCTTTCGGCCAAGTCCGAGTTTTCGAACGCGCTATATCCGTGCCACGGCGCCATCGTTCCCTTGCTCAAGATCTCGTCGACGTACGCCAGGTTCATCTGCGGCGCAAAACCGGCGCCGTGTGTGTGCTGCAGGCAATGGTAGGGCCACTCTCCGCCATAATCTTTGAAGTGCGGATGCTCGCGCGGATGCCAGTCGCGCGTCGCGACGACGTACGGAAAGAGCGGCATGATGCGTTCGAGCGGTCCGAAGATGCGATTCCCTTCAGCCACCGCGAGCGCGCCGCCGGGCAAGAAATCGTTTTGGACGTCTACGACGATGAGTGCGTCACCCGCTCCGATCGTTTGCATGGTTACCTGTTTTGAATCTGCGCGATCCACAGTTCGACCGCGTCCGCGGCCGAAGGCAGGATCGCCGAAAGGTTCTCGTGCCCGTTCGCGGTGACGATCACGTCGTCTTCGATGCGCACGCCGATACCGCGGAATCGCTCCGGCACCGTGTCATCGTCGGGCTGGAAGTAGAGGCCGGGCTCGACCGTGAGCGCCATGCCGGTTTTCAGCTTGCCGTAGCGATAGTTTTCGCTGCGCGCCTTCGCGCAGTCGTGAACGTCGATGCCGAGCATATGGCTTACCCCGTGCAGCGTGTAGCGCCGGTAATATTGTTTCTGCGGATCGAGTGCTTCGTCGAGGGAGCAGCGCAGAATACCGAGATCGATCAGTCCTTGCGCGAGCACGCGCATCGCGGCGCGGTTGGGTTCGAGAAAATCGTTGCCCGGTTTGACTTGTGCGAAGGCCGCGCGCTGCGCTTCGTAGACCAGATCGTAGACCGCGCGCTGTTCGGCGCTGAAACGCCCGGAGATGGGCAGCGTGCGCGTGACGTCGGCGGTATAGAGCGATTCGACTTCGACGCCGGCGTCGAGCAGAAGGAGATCGCCCTGGCGCAGCTCGCCGTGATTGCGAATCCAGTGCAGCGTGCAAGCGTGTTCGCCGGCAGCCGCGATCGATAAATAGCCGGTGTCATTCGCTTCGATCCGCGCACGCGACCAGAAGGCCGCTTCGACTTCGCGTTCAGAATGCGCGCGGGGCAATGACCGGATCACGTCTTCAAAACCGCGCTTCGTGATTTCGACGCACGTCCGCAGCTGGTCGATTTCGTAGTCGTCTTTGATAAGGCGCATCTCCGCGAGATGCGTCGCGAGTTCCGGATCGTCATCGACGTTGCGCACCGTTACGCCGCGCGATCGCAGCTCGTCGAGATACGCGGTCGTCTGATCCATCGGCCGGCAGCGATCGACGCCGAAGTAAAGCTGACTTTCATCGACTCCGCGGTGGCGCCCGACCCACAACTCGCCATGCACGCGATCGGTGAAGAATGCGGCTTCGCCGCGATTGTGCGGCGGCACGAAAAGCACAGAGTCGTACGAGCCGTCACGCGGCTCGAGCACGAGCGTCGATCCCGCTTCGCCGGGTCCCATCAAATATGCAAAATCGCTCGACGGTCTGAACCGGAAGTGCGTATCGTTGGCGCGCACTTTTTCGCCGCCGGCCGGAATGACGAGCGCCGCATCGGCAAAGGCGCGCGCGAGTGCGGCACGCCGGGCGCTAAACCGCTCGAGTTGGCCGGAACGCGAAACCGTGATGGGCGCGTCGACCCAACCCTCAGACATGAATCGAACGAGCGCCTCGGGCGAATCGGGATCGTGGGCGGCTCTCTTGGGAGCGGCCTCGGGTGCTTTGCGGGTTTCCATGAAGGGTGGGTTCGCGGTCAGCGCAGTTTGGTCTTGGCCTGCGCCTGCTTGCCCTTCGACAGGCTCAGGGCAGGCTGTAAGTCGGCTTTCGGAACTTCGCTCTCGACGACCGCCGGTTCGGGCGCCGGCGCGGAGGCTTCCTCGGCTTTGGGCCGAGTGTGCTTAAGATTGGCCAGCGTTGCCTGAAACCGCTTGGCCCCGGGGTCGCCGCCTTTTCGCGCTCGTGCCATGTCTCTCTCTATGATTGTCCCCAAGTTGTTAGGGTTTCGGGGTGTTTCCCGGGGCCACTAAACATACTCGTGGACCCGGGAAATACCCCGGAACCCCAGGTGAAAGTCGTTTTCACTTTTGCTCCGGATCGGGTAGAATCGTCTTCACCTCACCTAAAGCTCGAAGAGAAAGTGATCGTTCATGTTGGCACAGGTTGGTAAGCCCGCCCCGGAATTCAAACTCCCCAGCACCAAAAGCGCGACCAGCGCGAAGGACCTCGGCAAGGAAATTGCCCTCTCCGACTACCGGGGCCGCTGGCTGGTTTTCTTCTTCTATCCGCTGGACTTCACGTTCGTGTGTCCGACGGAGATCACGGCGCTCTCGGACCGCTCCGACGAATTCAAAGCGATCGATTGTGACGTGCTCGGCGCGTCGACCGATTCGGTCTTCAGTCACTGGGCGTGGATCAACACGCCGCGCGAAAAAAATGGCATCGCGGGTCTGAAATATCCGCTCGTCGCCGACTTTACGAAGGAAACGGCGCGCGCGTACGGCGTGCTCAACGAGAAAAGCGGCGCCGCGCAGCGCGGACTCTTCATCATCGATCCGGAGGGCGTTCTGAAGTACGCCGTCGTGACGGACGACAACGTCGGCCGCAGCGTCGACGAAACGATCCGCGTGCTGCAGGCCCTGCAAACCGGCGGCCTCTGCCCGGCTGAATGGAAGCCCGGCAAAGCGTTGCTGCAAAAAGTCTAATGCCTTTACGGATGCGCAGCCCTTTCCCATCGCTGGAGGGGGTTGTGAATTGGGTCAACGGCGAGCCGAAACTCGACGAACTGCGCGGTTTTCCGGTGCTCGTGCAGTTTTGGTCGATCACGTGCCATCTCTGCCACAACGTCGCCGAGCAAGTCAGCGCGTGGCGCGAGCGATTCGGCAAGGAAGGCATGATCTTCATCGCAGTCCATCAACCCCGCTCGGAAGCCGAACTCGACGTCGAAGCGGTGCGCAAAGATGCGCTCGAGGAAATGGGCATGACGCAGCCGTGCGCGATCGACAACGAACACGTGCTGGTCGATCGTTTTCAAAATCAGTTCGTGCCCGCGTACTATGTATTCAACCGGCGCCACGAACTGCGGCATTTCCAAGCCGGCGACAAAGGCCACGATCGGCTCGAAGCTGCGATCGCGCGCGTTATCAACGAACCCGTGGAAGACGAAGTCCTTCAGTAATAGGGGACTTCGCTTCTCGCAAGTAACGACCGGCGTTGGAGAAGGAAGCATGGCGATCGCCTTCGTGCATCAGTACTTGCAACAGGTGCCTGTCCTCAGATGAGCACCGCCGCGCTGGCGGTGATTGCCGGTGCGATCATCGTGCTCGTCGCATTCGCCAAGCGCATCAACGTCGCGTATCCGATCGTGCTCGTGCTGGGCGGAATTGCGATCGGGTTCATTCCCGGAGTGCCGTTGGCGACGATGCCGCCAAATCTCGTGCTCCTCGTGTTTCTGCCGCCGATCTTGTACTGGGAGAGCGTCACGGCGCCGAGCAGCGATTTCCGGGCCGGTGCATGGTGGATCTTTCAACTTGCGTTTGGTCTGGTTATCGTCACGACAGTGGCAGTGGCAGTGGTCATCCATCGCCTAGACGCAGAGATTGGGTGGGCTGCGGCGTTCGTCCTCGGCGCGATCGTTTCATCGACCGACGAGGTAGCTTTTGTGAGCCTGGCGGAGCGGCTGCGCGTTCCGCGCCACCTCGTTGCAACGATCGAAGGCGAGAGTTTGATCAACGACGCGACGTCGCTGATCCTCTATAGCGTCGCGGTCGCGGCGGTCGTCGGACAGAGTTTTTCGCTGGGGCACGCTTTTGGTTCGCTGGTGATTTCCGTCGTTGCCGCAGTTGCAATCGGCCTTGCCGCCGGCGCCATCGTGGTGGGCGCGTGGGCGGTCGCGCAAGATGACCAGTTGCAGCCGATCATCTCGCTGATAGCTCCGTACATCTCGTATTTGCCGGCGTATTTCCTCCACGTATCGGGCGTGCTGGCGGTCGTCACGACCGGCTTGTTCGTCAGCCGGTTTATACCCCGCGTTACGCTGCCGCGTACGCGTTTGCGCGCCACCGGATTCTGGGTGACGATCGTGTTCGTCCTGAATGCATTCATCTTCGTACTGGTTGGGCTACAGTTTCGATCGATTGTATCGAATCTCTCGCACTTGAGTCACTCTATCGGCATGCTGATTTGGTATGGTGTGGTTGTCAGCGTGGTCGTGATCCTCGTGCGGATCGCCTGGGTCTTCGCGCAGGCGCTTTTGCCGGTTACGAATGAACCCGAGCACGTGCGCGGTGTAGCGGATTGGTCGCACGTAACCGTACTGGCATGGACGGGAATGCGCGGAGGCATTTCACTTGCGGCAGCGCTTGCCATACCGCTCACCGTTGCGGCCGGACCGTTTCCGCAGCGCGATCTCATTATTTTCTTGACGTTTTGCGTGCTCTTGGCAACGCTGGTCGGTCAAGGCGGGTCTTTGCCGTGGCTGCTCAAGAAGCTGCGCATCAAAGACGACGGCGCCGACGAGCGCGAGGAACGCCTGGCATTAGCGCGTACCGCGCGCATCGCCCTGATAAAACTGTCGGCGCTTCAGCGCGAACGGCAGATTCCGGCTCCGATCGTAGCGGCGCTGCGGCAGCGGTTTCGCTCCCGCTGGCGCGAGTTCGCTAACCCTAGAGACGGCGAGGTCTATCGCGAACGCGTCGCCTCGCTCTATCGCGACATCGAACGCGAATTGCTGGGCGTCCAGCGCGGAGAGCTGATCCGCCTACGCAATCGCGGAAATATCGATAATACGGTCATGCGCCGCGTTCAATTGCTGCTCGATCTCGAGGATGAAGAGATCAGTTTGCTCGGCAGCACTGGGCACACGGACATCGATCCGGAGAAATAAGTTACTCTTCGCCGTCAAAATAGTCGAGCGGTTCGGAGCGAATTACCCGGCGCTCCGGCGAGCGCACTATCCATTTTTGGCTGTCGGGATAATGGGTCGATTCACCCGTCGGGTTATCCGCCACTACGTAGAGGACGAGATCTTCCGTGCCGTTGTTGGTCATTTGGTGCGGCCGGCCGGGTTCGAAGATGAATGCGTCGCCGGTTTCGATCGGCGTCGTTCCACCCTCCTGCCGCACCACACCCGTGCCCGAAATCACATGATAGAATTCCCATTGCATGCTGTGCGAGTGGTAAGGGTACGGCGTTGCTCCCGGCGGTATTCGTGCGATCTCGACGTCGAAGGGATGGCGTTCCATAACATCGGTGGATTGCGGATTGCGTCCCAGGGCCTCGGAGACTTGAACGCCCGAACCCCGGAACTTCCCCTTTGGTGACGCCCACTCGAGCTCTTTGACATCTCTTGTGTTGACTTTGCGCATGGGCCGATTGTTCGGCCTGATAGCAGCGGACCTTTCTGGGCATAAACGGCCTATGTTAGGAAATAAGGACGCGATCGCTACGATCGCCGTCAAGGACTTAAAAGCGGCCGCGAAGTTTTACGGAGAGACGCTTGGCCTGAAGAAGGATGGCTCCGGCAAGAGAACGCCATCATGTACGCGAGCGGGAACTCTAAGGTGCTCGTCTATCAGTCGGAGTATGCCGGAACCAACAAAGCGACGACCGCGAATTGGGCGGTCGGCGCCGACCTCGAATCAGTTGTGCAGGGTCTTGCGAATAAGGGCGTCAAGTTCGAGCACTACGATATGCCCGGTGTCACGCGGGAAGGCGACATACATGTGGCAGGCGGCCAAAAAATCGCGTGGTTTAGAGATCCCGACGGCAACATTTTAGCCCTGCTTGGTTAAAGGAGGCCGCCGCTTCATGAAGGTTGTTTTCATAGCCGCGCGCCTGCTGCTCGGGCTCATATTCTTCGTAATGGGCCTTAACGGTTTTCTGTTCTTCATTCCTCCGCCGGCGCACATACCCGGCGCAGCCGGAGTTTTTTCGGGCGTCATGTTTACCTCACATTACATGTGGTTCACATCCGGCGTTCACGTGATCTGCGGGATCATGTTGCTCACCAATCAGTACGTTCCGCTGGCCTTGGTCGTGCTTGGGGCAGTGCTTTCGAACATTCTGGTTTTCCACATCACGATGTACCCGAGCGGTCTGCCGCAGGCCGTCATTACAACTGCGATCTGGGTGGTGGCGTGTTGGCCGTTGCGTTCGTATTTCGCGCCGCTTTTCGCGAGAACTGTCGCACGCCAACAGGAGATTCGGTGATGGAATTACAGCCGTACGTCTTTTTCTACGGACGCTGCAAAGAAG
>Ga0102924_1004679_pt1 | contig 13665 bp, 15 predicted proteins | sample PaiPotPPM11metaG_FD_80116 | JGI IMG/M metagenome (GOLD analysis project Ga0102924, IMG submission 80116) | Iron sulfur acid spring bacterial and archeal communities from Banff, Canada, to study Microbial Dark Matter (Phase II) - Paint Pots PPM... ... | reverse complement strand
GCACGATGTCGCGCACGCGCTGCGGCAGGTCGTCGCCAATTGTTTCATTGATGGACCTGGTAATCCGAATGTGCGTCATTTCTCTCCATATCTGTCCTGCTAGTGCTCCGTGCCATCGGGATCAAGGTCGCGCCGAGTGATGCGGCACCTTGATTCAGTGTCACGCTCTACAACCAGTAGACCGCAGCATTGCGATCCTGGGAAGCTCGTTCTTGACCCCCGCTCTTGACCCCCACCGCATCCCGTCAGAGCCACCTAAACTACTGTTAAACCACTGCATCCACGAGGGTTTCGGAACTTGCCACAGGCGTGCCGTCCAAGCGGGTCGTTGGTTCGAGTCCAACATCCGGAATGATCTTTATTGGCAGTTTTACGGACGAACATCAGGATACCACTTATCAAAAGTCTGAGCCTGACCTTTCTTGGAAACAGCGGGCGCGCGATCGAACCAAGCCAGCTCTTCGCCAATCCAAGCCGTCGCGGTGGACTCGGCGTTGGAACGGCACGCCACACCCAGCATGTTGGTGCGTTTGTACGCGGAACGTGCTATCGGCCAGCATTGCTCGCGGATAACGCCGAACGGATAGCAGGACGGTAACCCCAAGGCCGTAATGCTCCCTGCGCCGACAACATCCAGCACAGTTCCCACCAAAACCTTAACTCGGAGTAGCTGTGGTCTCTGTTCCGGCCGAAGATCGAAAAGGCCGATGGCGCGTCGGCGATGCCACATTCGCGCATTTGCGGCAGCCACTTCGAGTGTTTGATTCAGATAAAGAGCGCCGAATTCTTCTGGGGGATTCCAGCGCCCACCATTGCGCTTAGAATAGCTTGTGTCAAGCGGGTCAAGCCAGTGCGGCTTAAAAAGGCGAAAATATTCGCCTCCGCGAGTTATTGTTTCCAGCTGTTACGTTGCGCCGTACGAGAAGAGCCGCTTTAAATAACTGTAAATCGCCTCAGGCCCCTCCGCACGAATGGTTTCGAGAATCGTGCGGTTCCCGAGCCATTCATCCTTTGTCCTGATGATTTCCGGAATTCGCGAAGGGATGATCTCTCGGTGCATTACCTTCGCGAGATCATAAAGGCGCTCGACACTGGCTCGTCTAGCTTGCGGAATGCCATGCTCACGCCATCCGATAATGGACTGTCGCTGAATGTTAAAAAGCGAACCGATGTCGGAGTCGGTGAGGTGGAAAACGTCGGCTATTTGATCGAGTTGTAGGCAGGCTTCGCGATTCAGTGTGGGCATATCAAGAGTATACCAGTGAATGCAGTAGCCTTCAAGGTGCCTGCAAGTTCCGGGCCTCTTTCGAGCCGACGTGTGGCCTAAGGCAAGCAAGCACTAGGTTAGCCCGTGGGCCCCTTGGTCACGGGGAAGCCCCCGGAAAATGCTCGATAATTTTGTGGATCAATGTCAGAAAATGACGAAACATGGCACTGTTCACCGTTCCCGACGTCGATGCGGCCGCACACGTAGTGCGAGCTCATGGCTTTGAATTCTGTTAGATGAAAAGAGCGACGAGCGCGAGCGTCATGAAACCGCAGAGCGTCCACCCCATCACGTTGCTCAGCCGCGAGTTCGTGAACTCTTTCATGATGGCGCGATTGCCCGCAATTTGCGTAACCATGAACAACAGCACCGGCGAGATAATGCCGTTGAGTATTGCCGCATAATACAGCAGCTTGAAGGGCGGCACGTGTAGGAGGTTTACGAGCAGCCCGATCGCGCATGATGCGACGATGACTCCGTAAAAGCGCGGCTCCGCCCAAAACGGTTTGCTGAGCGTTCGCGACCAGTTGAATGCTCCGCCCATCGCGTAGGCTGAAGAGCCGGCCATCACCGGAATAGCCAGCAAACCCGAGCTGACGATGCCCAGGGCAAAGAGCAGAAACGTGAACGGGCCAGCAAGCGGCCGAAGCACCTGCGCAGCTTGCGCCGCGCTTTGCACGTTGGTGAAGCCGTGGGAGTTAAGCGTGGCCGCCGCCGTGACGATGACGAAGAACGTAATCGCGTTCGAGAAGAACATGCCGAAGGCGGTGTCGTGCCGCAAAAAGCTGATGGCGCCATGGGTTGTTTGCGGCCGGGATTCTGACGCCCATCCCGCAGGATGAGTCGATCGGAGCTCCTCTACTTCCTCGTCGGCTTGCCAAAAGAACTCGTACGGCGAGATGGTGACTCCGAAGACGGCGATCAGCGTCAGAATGAAGTCCCGATTCCATTGAAAGTGCGGCTCGAGCGTCGAGACCAAGGCGCGGCCCCAGTCGACGTGTACGGTAAATGCGCTAACGACGTATGTCAGAAGCGCTAGTCCGAGAAATTTGAGATAAGTGGCATAACTGCGGTACGGGACGAGCACGATCAGCGCTGTCGTCAAGATCGTCGTAAGCGCGAGCAGCACGGAATAGGGAATGGGCCACAGCAGGCGTGCCGATTCCGCCATAGCGCTCAGGTCGGCACCGATGTTGACGGTATTTGTCGTGACCTGGATAAAAATGACAAAGAGCAGCACGGGCCGGGCGTAGTTGTTGCGAATGACGGATGCTAGGCCTTGCCCGGTGACCAGGCCGATCCGGCCGCTCATCTCCTGGATTGCCGTCATAAACGGCAGGGAAAAGAGGGCGATCCACAGCTGTTGATAGCCGAACTGCGCGCCGGCCTGAATGTACGTCCCGATGCCGGCGGGATCGTCGTCCGACGCCCCGGTTACGAAACCGGGGCCGAGGTGCGTAAGGAGGTCTCGAAGCTTCACAAGCGATTACTCGTTGCGCGCAACGCTTCGACGGAACCCTGACCTTTGCTGCCGAATGCTGGCGGCAGCTCATGAGTTCCGCCACGAGTTCTGCCGGTTGGGTATTCCGCGGGGCCGCTGCAGTCATCGCAGCGGCAGTGGCCGATCCTATTATTGAAGGCCTGTCCAATGCGGGTGTTTTCGGGCCGGGACGCTTTACGGATCACAGCAATATCGATGTGATTCCTGCGCTCTGTATAGCGTTGGGATTACTGTTGATTCTGGTCGCGCTGCTTGCGCGCGGTCTCATCAAAGAAGGCCCTTATCCTCCGAAGTGGGTGAGATCCTGCGCGGTGTTTGTCGGCTCACGTTCTCTGTGGAATATGCTGCCTTCGACCTACTTGATGCAGATGATTGCGCTCTTCGGAATGGAAACGCTCGAACAAATCGCAACAGCCGGACATCCACTCGGCGCAATGGTGTGGCTGGGCGGTCCTGTAGCGGCCAGCATGATCATCCATGGGATAAGCTGCGTGGTCTTCACTTGGGCGCTTTCCCGTATCGTCGTTTCATCCGCGCGTACTATAGCGCGCGCCGTGCGGCAGGCCCTCGAACTTCTGCGAGCCCTCCTCGTCAATGATGCTCCAGCCGTGGCTGCATACCATGTCGCAGCGTGCAGGTTCATTGAGCCGTACCTTCGCGCACTGCAAGGCCGCGCGCCACCTATCCTCAGTCGGCCGTAACCTCCTAAGATTTATCGGCGCTCGTGCGCCATGCCCGACAGGATAATTCCATGAATGTATTCCATGGCGATGCGAAAGCATTGCGGCTCTTCATCGTGCTCGCCGCCGGCGCCCTCGCCGTCGCGGCCGGTTTCTTTACATTCCAAGGATCGCTCAGCCAAATTATTGCGCGAACGAGCGCAGAGCAAGCCTTCGGTTCGCACAGACTCAACATAGTGCTCCTTGGCTATCAAGAGGACGAAGGAAATTCGGACACGCTTCTTGTCGCGCATCTGGACGTTGACCGGCGGTCGGCAACACTCGTTTCTATACCACGCGACTCGTGGGTGGCTATTCCCGGACATGGCCACTCGAAGATCAACGCCGCGATCGGCCTTGGCGGGCCAAAGTTGTCCGCCCGGGTCGTATCTGACATGATTGGGGCGCCAATCGACGGCACAATCGCAGTCCGTCCTGAAGACGCCAAGCAGATCGTCGATGCGATGGGCGGGTTGAACGTAAATGTCGATGAGGACATGAACTACGACGACAACGCGGGCAATCTGCATATTCATTTGCACAGGGGCGAGCAATATTTAACCGGCGGCCAAGTCCTCGAGTACATCCGCTTTCGTCACGACGCCACGTCGGATTGGGGCCGCATGCGCCGGCAGCAAGCGGTGCTCAGGAACTTGCTCGACCAGCTCAGTCAGCCGCAGCAGTGGGCAAAGCTGCCGCAGATTCTTGCGCTTGCAGGCCGCGACGTCAAGACAACTCTTTCGCAGGCGCAGATGGCGGCGCTCTTGCAGATCTATCGTGGCGTTCCCGATGACAACGTGCGGACGTTCACGATGCCTGCACGCGAAGGATGGGTTGGAGGCGCGTCAGTCGTTTTCATTGATGACCGGTGGGCGAAGTGGATTGGGCGCCTGCTTTTCTCGAAGCGAGAGCCGCCTCAGGATGCGGTGCTGGTAGCCAACGCTACCGGGAATGCCGGCTTTGACCGGACAGTAGTTGCGGCAATGCGTGGCGGCGGTTGGAACGTGGGCACCTTCATCGATCAGCCGGAGAAGCCGAAAAGCCGTATCACCTTCGTATCGGTGGGCGCCGACGCTCTGGCAGGCGTGTTCGCGACCGTACCGCGCATTCGCAACAACAAGAATACCGTCTTGTTGCTTGGGGAAGATCTGACGCCGGACGTTGATCTTTAGCCAAAGGGCTACCTGTTAGTCAGCGGGTCGTCTTCGAGTCCAACATCCGGAGCCACTTCATTCAGCACTTATTCGCGCGGCGTCGCGCAGCAGCTTTTCTTGTTACTGGTGCGATCCCGACAAGGCAAGCCGCCACGATCCGCCGCGGGTAACTGAAACGCTGCTTCCGCTGGTGCCTTTGCCGCGCACCAGTTTGACCGTGTAGGAACAGTCACTATCGTAGACTTTGTGCCAGGTGCCTGAAATCGTGTTGTCAGGCAAGATCGTTCCATCGATGGTGGACCCGGCGCTTTGGCTCGACGTCAGCTGAAAGTTTCCGTCGGCCATGAGCTTCCCGGTATACGGGTCGTACTGCATCGAGGATCCATCGAATTCGAAAACCCCACCTTTTACGGAAACTGCGCCGTAGTCGTTCTGCGTTGAACCCACCTTCGGAAACGACTTGTAGAACGTACCTTCGCACCCTTCCAGCGACACGATCGTGCCGGAGAGATACATGCTCGCCGTGCGTTTGGCGTGGGTGGCCGCTCCATGCAATCCGGTAGCTTGCTTCGCGTGGTGAGCGCCGCCGGTCGTACCGCTTGCGAGATGGCCCGGGTGCGCATTGATTTGTTCTGGGCGAGAAAGCGAGACTTTCTGCCACCCCTTGTCAGGGTCGAATTTAAACTCTTCCTTAACCGGCTTTTCTCCGGGTACGCTCGTCGTCTTGGTTTGATGGCCACTCGTGACACCTCTTGCATCGCGATGTTCCTCAGTGTGGGTGTCGACGGTTTCGCCTGTTTTTTTGTTGACCCTCACGTTTTCCCAGACTTCATCGACCCCACCTATGGCGTCATACGTATCGGTCGATTTGTATGTCTCTACGGAGGTTTGCTGACCGCCTTCCTTGGGATCCTTATCGTACTTTGTGACCGTACTTTTGCTCGTCTCTTTGACATAATTTCCATCTCGATCTTTTTCCTCGGTCGAAGATGAGACTATGCGTACGTAATTGCCGTTGGTATCCACACCGCTCACTTCATGCGTTACAATTGTCTGCGTATGACCGTTCGCGAGCGAACTCGTCGACGTCGTCTCCGTGCCCTTGAGCCCGGAGAGCGGCTCCGTATAAGGCTTCGAAGTCTGTCCAACGCTCGTCGTCGGCGAAATCCACGCCAGCGCTACCGCCAATGCCACTATAGATCGCCACGAAAACCGCATACGCGCCTCCTTAGCAAGACGGGGTCAGTAGTTGAAGGTTATCGCGATCGTTCCTTGCGGCTTCCCAACTGCGGCCCGGTTCGTTTAATGAGTCACAAGTTTGGCAAAGCACGCGTAAATCACTATGATGCAGCTTAAGGTAAGGGCCGGAGGCGCGATGCTCGGCGCCGTCCTTTGTATGGCGGCGGCAACCCGTCCGGCTTTGTATGATGTGCCCTCGCCGCTGCCGGGTGCTTCGCCCGGCAGCGTGATCTGGGCGCGACTATTTACCGGCGCCGCGCTATTAAAGAATGCCGCGACGAACACGCTTGTGCTGTACCACACCGTTTCCGCAGGTGGGCGCGACGTTGCCGTTTCAGGGACCGTTGCAATTCCCAAAGGTTCTCCGCCGCCCGGAGGCTGGCCGGTGATCAGTTGGGCGCACGGCACGACGGGCAACGCGCCCCAGTGTGCGCCCTCCAAATCCGCGACGCAAAACACCGAGCAGCGCTTTCTAGAGCAGTGGGTTTTACAGGGCTTCGCCGTTGTGCAAACGGATTACGAGGGCGAGGGAACGCCGGGGTTACATCCGTATTTTGCGAGCATTTCCGGAGCGCATGATGTCATCGACATTGTTCGAGCGGCAAGACATCTCAATCCGGATATCAGCGATCGCTGGATCGCTATGGGACATTCAGAAGGCGCGACCATAGCGTTGTTTGTCGCGACGACGGCGCGCTCGTGGGCGCCCGAGCTGCGTCTCTTGGGCGCGATCGCTTACGCGCCCGGTTCAGACATTCCCGATTTCTTCGGAGAGACGAGCGTGAGTAGGCAACCAACGCCCCTGCTGCCGCTTCTTGGCATGATGATCGAAGGGATCGCGTCAACGGACCCGCGGGTCGACTTAAAAAATGTGTTGTCTCCGAAGGGCCTGGCATTGCTGCCGTCGCTTCAGAGCGATTGCATCGGAGCGCTGATGAACTCGCCGGCTTGGACGAGCATCCCACCGGCTGAAATTTTTGGGCCCGGTGCGCTATCGGGCCCGTTGGTACAAGACTTTATTAAAAACGAGCCATCGGACTTGCATTTGCAGGCGCCGGTGCTTATCGAACAAGGAACCAGCGATATGACCGTTCCGTATCAGGATTCCGATAATTTGCGTGCGAGTTTATGTAGAAACGGCTCGCACCTCGAACTCGATGCCGTGCAAGGAGGGACGCATGGGTCGGTTATGCCGCTCAGCTACGATCGCGTCAGCACGTGGATCTCGGATCGGCTGGCGGGCAAGCCGGCTTCCGAGAATTGTCCACCAACGTGAGATTATTTTGAGGCGAGCGTTGCGTCCAGCGAAATTGGGACGGCACGCAGCGCGCGGCTCAACGGACAGTTTTCTTTTGCCTGTTTCGCCAAACGCGCAAACTCTTCATTAGAAATGCCTAGTACCGCTGCCGTCGCGCTCAGCTCGATCAGCCTGATCTCGAAGCTCGCTTCCTTGCGCTCGAGATGAACGAGGGCTTTACTGTCGATCGAGGTTGGGGGATGACCGGCACGCGTCAGCTCGGAGCTCAGGGCCATTGTAAAGCACGCGGCATGCGAGGTCGCCAACAGCTCTTCAGGATTTGTCCCCGGGTCCGTGCTAAAGCGCGTGCCGAATGAATACTCTGCCTTGACCTTTGTTTTCGCGGTGGCCGCCTCGATCCAGCCGCGACGAAGTATCATTCGGGTTACCGTCGACGTTAACTGCGGCGAGCACGTTTCGAACTAGGCGCGATTAACGCACGATCGCTCCACGCGCAGCGCGAGATACTGCCGCTCCATGGGATTGCGCGCGAGGGCAAGCGCCGCTTGGAAATGCCTGCGCGCGCTATCGTGCTCGCCTCTGCGCAGCTCGAGCTCGCCGAGCGCGGCCGAGTAAAATGGATAGGTCGCGAGGCGATCGTTATCGGCGATCGCCCGGATCTCCTCGAGCCCGCGTTCCGGACCCTCAACCTGCGCGACGGCGATGGCGCGATTCAATGCGACGACCGGGGAAGGACGGAGAATCATCAGTGTGTCGTACATTGAGACAATGCTTTTCCAATCGGTGTCCTCTGCTCGCGCTGCGTTCGAGTGCAGCGACGCTATCGCGGCTTCGACATGATACTCGGAAACCTCCGAGCCGCTCGCCGAGAGTTCGAGGAATTCTTGCCCCTTCGCGATCAAGCCCGCGTCCCAGAGCGAGCGATCCTGATCGAGCAGCGAGCTCAAGTTGCCCGCAGCATCCAGACGTGCCGGTAGACGCGCTGCGTGCAGCCACATCAAGGCGCATAGCGCGTATGTCGCCGGTGTCGCCGCAAGAGGATGTTCGAGCAACAGCGCGGCGAGCCGCATCGCTTCCCGGCAAAGTTCAACGCGCACGGCCGACTCAGCGGACGCGCCATGGTAGCCTTCGTTAAAAAGTAAGTAAAGAGCGCGGCGCACGGCCGACAGGCGCGTCGAAAACTCACGATCGGCGAGATCGAACAGCCTTTTAGATGTGGCCAGCACGTGTTTTCCGCGTGAGAGGCGTTTCTCGATCGCGGAGCGAGTGCTGAAGAACGCGCTCGCGATTTCGTTTATCGTGAAACCGCATAACAGGTTCAGGGTCAGTGCAATCTGTGCTTGTTCGGACAGGCGCGGATCGCAACACGAAAACATCATGCGAAGCTGATCGTCCTTGATCGCGTTTTCGCCAAAGAATTCGTTGAGGGTCGGGACGAGCGTCCATTCGCTCTCGAGCAAACGGCCGAGCTCCGGTACGAGATTGCGGGCCGTGCGCTCGCGGCGCAAGAGGTCGATCGCCCGATTCTTGGCTGTTGTCATCAGCCACGCAGACGGGTTCTCAGGCACGCCGCGGATTTTCCAGACTTCCAGCGCACGGCAGAAGGCGTCTTGCGCGACGTCTTCCGCCAGTGCGAGGTTGTCGAGTCCAAACACGCGCGTGAGCGCGGTTACCATGCGCCCCGATTCGCGCCGGAAGAGATTCTCGTCGAGATTCACTACATCTGCATGACGGGTCGCACTTCGACCAGACCATCGGATTCGAAGATCGGGCAACCTTTCGAAAGCTCTGCCGCTTCCGCGAGGTCCTTGGCTTCGACGAGCGTGTAGCCGCCGACCAGGTCTTTGGACTCCGGATACGGGCCGTCTGTCACGATTTTCTGTTTGCCGCGGACGACTTTGCCCTCGGCCTCGAGCGGCTGCCCCCGGTCCTTGATGTGGCCGGTTTGGGTGAGCTCTTGCAGCCAGGCAGCCCACTTTTGCATCTGTTGCTCGCCTTGCGCCGGGGATGTAGGCCGCTGTCCGCCGCGGTACAGGTAGACAAATTCACTCATGGTACTTTCTCCTTATAGCGTGCGTCTTTGCTACGCTGAATCCTAGACGTTTGAACGGGCCGGAATCGGACATTCAAGGCCTGACGCGCAACCTCTGCGCCCGAGAGCGCGTCCTGGAGAGCTCCCGGAGGCGCACCCCATGGCTAAGATTCTACTGCAAACTACGATTCCGTTCGCTAACGACGACTGGAACATCGGCCGTTTTTCTTTGCTGCGCGAACATCTGGCCGGCGAACATGATGTCGTCGCGCGTAATCGCGAAAACGGGCCGGATGGATTGGATCCGGTGCTGGCAGGCTTGGCGGACAGCGACTTCGACCAGCTCTGGCTTTTTGCGGTGGATACCGGCAACGGGTTGCGGCTGCAGGAGTGCAGCGCTATTTCGAATTTCCGCAGGCGCGGCGGCGGCTTGATGGTCACGCGCGATCACGAGGATCTCGGCAGCTCGGTCTGCGACTTGGGAGGCGTCGGGGCGGCGCATCACTTTCATTCAAAGAACGTTGACCCCGAAATCGCTCGCGCGGGACGCGACGATCGCGATACGCCGGCGATCGATTGGCCCAACTTTCACTCGGGATCCAACGGCGATGTGCAAGAGATCGAGATCGTGGAGCCCGTGCATCCGCTGCTGTTGCGAAAAAATGGGGAACGGCTGAAGTACCTTCCCGCGCATCCACACGAAGGCGCGGTTAGCGCGCCGCCCGGCGATCCCACGGCGCGCGTCATCGCACGCGGTACCAGCGCGGTAACCGGCCGCAAGTTCAACCTAAGCGTGGCCTTCGATTCCCGGGACGGCGAAGGTAACGCGTTGGCCGAGTCGACCTTCCATCACTTCGCCGACTACAACTGGGACACGAGGATGGGGTGCCCGAGCTTCTTGTTGGAGCCGCCGAGCGATCGGATCCGTCGCGACCCCTCGCTGATTGACGACGTAAAAATGTTCTGCAGCAACCTTGCGAGCTGGCTATCGGTGCCGGTCGCGGCTCGTTAGGAACTCTTTGCGGCGCAACGATACCTTCAGAATCGTCGCTTACACAATCGCCTTTTATCTCGCGATCACTGCGTTCTTCGGATATCGGTTAGGCACGACGATCCATGCGGCAAAGTCCAATCCATACGTGGGGATCGGCTCGCAAATTCTTGGCCCTGCGGCGACGGAGAACCTTATGGTCGAGCAGTCGCGCTTGCCCGTAGTCATCACCGCCTCGCCGGCTTTCTGGCTCGCCCTGCGTCTAACCGAATAGGTTAATAACTATTTACCGTGCGTTATGACGATCTGCGTTTGGTTATCTTTCGAAGTCACCATTACGAGCGTTTGATTCGCGGTATTTTCGGCGGTCAAAAACTCAGCTATCGAAGCGCCGCTCTGGCTCACGTGCATTTTTTCGGAGCCCTTGGGCATGTGCGCTTGATACCAGGAGTCGTTAGTTGAAAACGATGCCATCGTGAACCGCTGCTCGTCGTTACGCTGATCGAACCGTTATCCGAGGATTGGGCCGCGCCCGGGTAGAGCGGCGCGCCGAGCTTCGAAGCGTCGACCGCGCCTTGTCCGACCGTTACTTTGCATTCCTTCGATTCATACGTCGTCGTGCTGCCGTTCTTGGTCACCGTCGCGGTGCCGTTGCCGGTGTTGTACGTTGTCTTTTGCGAACCGCAGGCCGCCAACGCGACGATGGAAAGCAAGAAGTAGTTTGTGCCTTAAATAAAACCGCGGAGCGGTAACTCCTGCCGCTGCAGCCAGTTGTCGGGAGCGTATTTCGCGCGCGCGTCGAGAGCGTGCAGCGTGTAGGCGTGCCGCGGCTTTTCGGAGCGATTGGGCGCGCTGTAGTGCGGCAGCAGACCGTTGAAAACCACGAGCGTTCCGGCTTCGACCTCGACCGGGACCGCATCGGCGATCGTCGGCCATGGCGTTTCGTCGAGCGTGACGAGCTGCGCCTTTCCGTCGCGCACTACAAACTGATTGCGCAGCGGCGAGCGATGACCGCCCGGCTGCACCCATAGGCAGCCGTTGCTGCGGTTCGCGTCGTCGAGTGCAAACCAGAACGCGGTTACACTTGTCGGATCCGAGCGCAAGAAGGCTGCGTCTTGATGCCAATCGACCGCGCCGCCGACGCGCGGCTGTTTGAAGATGTACATCGATTGGTAGAGCATCGGCTCACCGACCCCGGCCTGGCTTGCAATTTGCGCCAAGCGCGCATCGTGTGAAAAGCGATCGAAAACCGGATCGAGATCGTGCATCGCGTGGCCGATCTTGTTGACGGTGCGGCCGTCCTCTTCGAAAAAGCATCGAATCTTATCGCCCGAGGTCAGGAAGTACTCGTCGGATTTTTCCGCTTGATCGCGGGTGCTGAAGATCGAGATCGCTTCGGAGCGATCGAAGGCCGCGGCGATTTCTTCGGCTCGCCCGCGCAACGCTGCGAGCTCGTCGCGCGATTTGAAGCGCGGAAAGACGGCGTAACCGTCTTCGGAAAAACGCCGCATTCGGCTCAATAGTCCACGCGCGTTCCACGCCCCTGGAGTACGGCTCGCCGATACAGCTCGCGGGCGGCCGCGATGTCCTCGATGGCCATCCCGACGGATTTGAAGAGCGTGACGTCACTGCCCGAGGTTCGCCCTTGGGCAGTGCCGGCGGCCAGTTCCGCGAGATCGGCCAAAATGCGATCGGCACCGATAAGCCCCGCCGCGATCGGCATGCGCAGGTCATCGGCTTCATTAAGAACGCACTCCCGGTTGTCGACGAAGATGCGGCTGCGCTCGACTACCGCATTATCCAATTCGCGAAACGGCGGGACGGAAGAACCGACCGCATTCACGTGCATGCCTGGTTCAAGCCAGGCGCCCTCGAGCACGGGTTTGGTTGCGGCGGTCAGGGTGCACACGATCTGGGCGCCGCGCACCGCTTCGCGCGCGCTCGCGCTTGTTTCGATCTCGATCCCGCGCGCTGCGGCTGCGGCGTCCACGAAGGCGCGCGCATTGGCCGGCGTGCGGCTCCAAACTTTCACGCGTGCGATGGGCCGCACCGACATCATCGATTCCAAATGCGTGTGAGCCTGGGTTCCCGAACCGAGCAGAGCGAGGCAGCTGGCCGATTCTTTGGCGAGAATGCGCGTCGCCAGCGCGCTAACCGCGGCCGTGCGGATTGCCGTCACCGCACCCGCGTGAACGATCGCGAGCGGCTTTCCCGTCTGCGTTTCGTGCAGCAAGACGGAGCCTTGATGGGATTCGAGTCCGGCCGCGCGATTTTCGGGAAAAACCGTGATCACTTTGGCGCCCACCGCGTCCGGTTCGGCCAGAAAGCCGGGCATCATCCCGATTGCGCCACGACGATCCGGCAGCCACGCGATCGAGCGCAGCGGCTGCATGAAGCCGCCCCGAGCCACCGTCCGGAACGCGCCGTCCATCACCTCGATGCAGTCCGCAATGGGCAGCAGCTCGTGCACGTCGCGCTCGCCCAGGACGATCAGCTCCATTCGTGGACGCATTTAAATGAAAGAGCGGCCGTTTCCGGCCGCTCTTGGTTCTTTTCGGGGCTCAGCGCTTCTTGCGCCGTCCGCCCTTGCGTTTGGCTTTGCGAGCGGCTTTCTTACGTCCGCCCTTTTTGCGCCGGCCTTTGCGTGCGGCTTTCTTACGTCCGCCCTTTTTGCGTCCGCCCTTGCGCGCGGCTTTCTTGCGTCCGCCTTTGCGTGAGGCTTTCTTGCGTCCGCCCTTGCGTGCGGCTTTCTTGCGTCCGCCCGCCTTACGCGCGCTTTTGCGGCGCTTGCGAGGCTTGGGCGCGGCCGGCTTTTCACCCATCGTGCCGCCGTCTTGCATGAGATCGGAATCCATTAATTCCTCCGTTTTTGTTCCTCGCGCTTTTACAGCGCTCGTGCTGCATCATAGATTGTTTTTACGCAAAAAGCAAATGGTTAAAAAGGAAAGGATTTGTCGGGGGCTTGACTGGGGCGGTATACTAAGGCCCGTGAAAAAGCCCTTGATTATCGTGGAGTCGCCGACGAAGGCGCGCACGATCAAGAAGTTTCTTCCGGCCCGCTATGTCGTGAAGGCTTCGGTCGGCCACGTGCGCGATTTGCCCAAGAGCACCCTGGGCGTCGACGTCGAGCATGACTTTGCTCCGAAGTACCTCACGATCAAGGGCAAAGGCGACATCATCAAGGAGCTCAAGTCGGCGGTGAAAGGCGCGAGCGAAGTCTACCTCGCGACCGACCCGGACCGCGAAGGCGAAGCGATCGCCTGGCATTTAGCCGAGCTGCTGAAGCTCGACAGTCCCAAGCGCATCGAACTGCACGAAATCACCAAGGATGCGGCGATGGCGGCCATCAAGCACCCGCAGCCGATCGACTTGGATCGCGTCAACGCGCAGCAAGCTCGCAGGATCCTCGATAGGCTGGTCGGCTACAAGATCTCGCCGCTGCTCTGGGCCAAAGTGCGCGGCGGCCTGTCAGCCGGACGCGTGCAATCGGTTGCGGTCCGTTTG
>Ga0102924_1004675_pt1 | contig 13669 bp, 12 predicted proteins | sample PaiPotPPM11metaG_FD_80116 | JGI IMG/M metagenome (GOLD analysis project Ga0102924, IMG submission 80116) | Iron sulfur acid spring bacterial and archeal communities from Banff, Canada, to study Microbial Dark Matter (Phase II) - Paint Pots PPM... ... | reverse complement strand
TGGCCGGCGCGGTCGCCTTGGCCGGCGCCGGCGTCGGCGCCGGGGCTGGTTGGGGGGTCGGGGTGGCCTGCGCTTCGGGAGGTTCGCCTGCGGCTGACGAGGACGAGGCAGATGACGAGGACGTGGTGGACGTCGGCGCGGCGGCCGTCGCCGAGAGGGACTGGCTGGGCAGCACGATCTTCATCGGCTGGCGCGATGCGGCCAGCGTGTCGTTCACGCGCGAGCCGGCCACGTGACCGAGCAGCACGCCGAAGCCAAGGAACACCAGCACCAGCAAAGCCGATACCTTGCGCGGCGGCAGCGTCAGCCCCGGGCCGCGTGCCACCGCGCTCGATCGCGCCTGGGCGGTCGGCTCGGTCGTGGCATGCGGCGGCGGCGTCGCGCGCGACCGCTCGCCCGTGCGACGCAGCAACGCCACGAGCTGGGGGTCACGCGACCCCGTGCGCTGACCGCAGTTGACGCAGTAGTGCTGCTGGGGCTCCACAGGCGCGCCGCAGTCCTGGCAGGGGCCGAAGGGGTGCTCGCCGCCCATGCTCGGTGCCTACTCGTCCAGGCTGGAAGCAGAATCGCCGCCGCCCTGGGCGCTATCGCCGGCGAGCAGCGCGTCCATGACCGCGGTCGACGCGTCGGTAGTACCGGCCTCGATGGCCGCACTCGGCGTGCGCTCCATCAACGTTGCGCCACACTGCCAGCAGAACAGCGCTCCGCGGCTGTGGGGCGCTGCGCAGTGCGGGCAGCTGCCCGCGACCGCGTCCTCCTCCATCCGCAGCAGTCGCTCGACCTCGGCCAACTCGGCGTCGCGTTCCTGCAAGATCGCCGCCCGACGCACGAGCACGTCTAGGCGGAAGTGATCGCGAATCGCCATCTCGTAGGCCAGGCCGCCCAGGTCCCAGTGCAGCTCGGTGACCTGCTCGGCCAGCTCGTCGCGCCTGCGGCGCAGGTCAGAGCGCGCGTCTGTGTGAGCGAGCGGCGAGCGTGCGCCATCGCCGTTGGGCGAGCCCGCGCCGGCCACTGGCCCGGTGAAGCTGCTGTGCAGGGCCGAGCTTGCGATCGGCTCTTGCCCGTCTGCGCCGCCGGCGTCTCGGAGAATGCCCATGCTCAGCCCGTTTCGACCACGTTGGGGAGGTTCTTGGACGTTTCCTCGTAGCTCTTGCCTTTGCGGGTGTTGAGGCTTTTGAGGACCGTCGGCGGGGCGGGATGGTTCTCGCTCTGACCGACGCCCCCCGGGCTGGAGGCGGGCGGGCTCGCAGTTTGCGACGCCGAGCCCGAGCCGGCGTTGGACACGCGGATCACCGACGCGCCGGGGAAGCTCTTCTTCAGGCCTGCCAGCGCCTTTTCGGCCTGCGCCTTGGTGTGGTAGACGCCCGAGTAGATCACATAGCTGCCGGCCGTCAGGCTGGTGAATTCTTCGGACTTCAGGGCGCCGACGGCCTTGGCGCTCTTGGCGCCTGCGCTCGTCTTGGCCGCTTCCACGGCGCTCACGGTGGTGCCCGTCTGGGGCAGCGTCTGCAGCGCCACCGTGTAGCCGGTGCTGCCCGACGGCCAGCTGCTGGTGAACGTCGCTTGCGCCCCCGCGGGGGGCGTGGCGGCGCCGGTGGCAGGAGTGGCTGCGACGCTGATCGTCTGCGCGGGCGCCGGACTGGGCTTGGAGGTCCCGGAGCGGCCGATAAGCACGCCCACGCCCATCGCTAGCAGCAGCACGCCCACGCCCGCGATCACCGTGAGCGTGTTGGCGCGCTGTGCTGCCCCGCCGGCGGACGGGCTCGACTGCGGCGGGGGCGGCCCCGCGGGCGAGGACGCGAGGCCCGCCGACGCCCTGGACTGCGAGCGCAGGGGGGGTTCGCCGGCAAGGACGCTGCGCATGGGGGCGCGTCGCTCGCCGCACTCCAGGCAGTAGCGCTGGTTGCCCGCCAGCGGCGAGCCGCAGCCGGAGCACGCCTCGGCCGCGCCAATCGAGGGAGGGATCGCGGGATGCGAGCTGGCTATGGGTTCTGTGGACAGGGTGAGACCTTCGCGTTGCGTCTAGATGCTGCTACTGCAGATGCTGGCGCTCTGTTCGGACGGTCCGGAGGGCCGTTGCCCAGCAACCCGCGAGCGGCTTGTGCCAGATGATCGAGCCACCGGTGGCCGCCAGCGTAACGATTTGGTAAAAGCGGCGGGGCGCCGGCCGGCCTCAGGCCGCTGTCCGAGCCAGCGAGCCGGCAGGCTGCGATGCCGACGAGACCGCGTCCTCGGCGCCGCGGCGCGCGACGATCGCTGATTGCGTGAGCTCCCACGAGTGCTGCGCCGGCACAACGGCTTGCTGGGGGCCATGGACCTGCTGCTGGCGGTCACCGGCGCGCGCGGCGGCGCACAGGCTGACGACTGCCAGCAGCATGAGGATCCAGGCACCGACGACGAGCGGAAGGATCATGATTGCTCCGTTTGGAATCGCAGGGTACGCCAATGCCTCACTAAGTCTATCAAGAATATTGACGGCTCTGAAGCACAACCCGCAAAGAGCGTCTGAATCGCCCTGGGCGGGTACCCGGAGCGGGTCGGATCAGGCACCGAGCTCGGCCCGACATGCGCAAAGGGCACGACCCCGTCCGGGAAGGTCGTGCCCTTGCGCCGATGGGATGGCCGCTACCCGGCGCGAGCCTTGCGCTCGGCGGCCACCCGCTCGGCCCCGCCCCAACACCCCGGGACCGACGTGCCGTGAATCGTGTGGGGCGCGATCGGGACTGTCAATACGCAATTCTGCGAACATCGCCGACGCAGGGCTGACAATCACAGCCACGGCGATCGAGCGAAAAGCCAAAGCGATGGAGCGGCTGAGCGCAACCGACCTGAACAGCGTCCTCGAAGTGGCGCGCGAGCTCGGCGCGATGCGCGACGTGGACGAGCTGCGCGCGAGCGTGCTCGGGCAACTGCGCCGCCTGGTGGACTGCGACACGCTCTCCTTCAACGAGCTGGCGCCCGCGGACGGCGAGGCGATCATCGCGGCCGTCGATCCCGAAGAGATCCTGTGGGACGGAGCCGAGGAGCTATTCGGCGCCTACGCGCACCAGAACCCGCTGGTCGCCGCCGCCGGGCGCCCGGGCGACGTCGGCGTAAGGAAGTTCAGCGACCTCGTCAGCGCGCGGCAGCTGCACAGCCTCGACATCTATGACGTCATCTACAGGCAGATCGAAGTCGAGCACCAGATCGCCTTTACGCTGCCGGCCCCGTCGCGGCATGTGATCGGCTTCGCGCTGAACCGCAACCGCAGGCAACCCGACTTCTCCGAGCGTGACCGCAACATGCTCGAAGCGGTGCGGCCGTTTGTCGTGCAGGCCTATGAGACCGCTGCCGTGCGTAGCCGGCTCGCGGCGCTCGAGCGCCACGCGATCGCCCTGCGCGAGCGGGCGCAACTGCACCCCGACGCGCTGCGCGCGCGCGGCCTGACGGCGCGCGAGGTCGAGGTCCTGCGCCTGCTCGGCGACGGCCTGGCCAACGCCGCGATCGCACGCGAGCTCGCGCTGAGCGAGCGCACGGTTGCCAAGCATCTCGAACACGTCTACAGCAAGCTCGGTGTGGGCAACCGGACGGCCGCGCTCGCCCGCGCGCGCGAGGTCTCCGCGCCCGGGGAAGCCGTCTAGCATCCCGAGCACGCAGAGTTAGGTTCTAAGCCGCGCCAGGGGCGACCGCATCAACCGCGCTGCGGGCGTGTTGACGAGTACAGCCACGCTGGCGCGTGGAGGATCGAGCAGGCACCAAAACGGGATCGAGAGCAGGGAGGTACTCGCACATGACAACGAGCAGCAATGCCCGCCGCGGCGCCCTCAGCGCATCGCTTGCGCTGATCGCCCTGGTCGCGGTGCCGAGCGCCTCGCCGGCTACGGCCACGCCCAAATCCAAACCGACGAAGAAGAAGGTCGTCGCATCGACCGGCGCGGCCACGCACGTGCTCGACACCTCGGCGCTGCTCAACGCGTCGATCAACCCCAACGGCAACCAGACGAGCTACTACTTCCAGTGGGGCACGACGACGTCCTACGGCCTGCAAACGCCCACCATCGTGGTGGGCGCCGACACGACCAGGATCAAGGTCGGCCAGTCGATCGCCGGCCTGCAGACGGGCGTCACCTATCACTACCGCGTCGTAGCCGTGGTCTCGGGCGAAGCCCCGATCCTTGGGCGCGACCGCACGTTCTTCACCGGCAAGAGCACGCCGAAACTCGAAATCCCCCGCAACACCGACGTGGTGGTGGGCACTCCGTTCGTCGTGTCCGGCACGCTCACGGGGCCCAACAACGCACACCAGATGGTCGAGCTGCTGGGCTCGACCTACCCCTACCGCGAAGCCTTCACGGCTCTGGGCCCCGCAACCGTCACGGGCCCCACCGGGCAGTTCTTCTTCGCCGTCGCGCCGGTCTTCGCGAGCACGCAGTTGCGCGTGATGACCGTTGGCGGCCTGCGCCCGCTGATCAGCCGCGCCGAGACCGTCCACGCGCAGGCCAAGGTGGTACTGAAGGTGCGCACGAGCAAGACGCGGGGGCTCGTGCGCCTGTATGGAACAGTCGCACCCGCCGCGGTCGGCGCCCAGGTGCTGCTGCAGGTGCACGAGGCTGTCAAAGCGGGAGCGGGCAAGCCCGGCTCGGAAGTGACCGCCAGGTTCGTCGACCAGTTCTCAACAGTGGTCAAGAAGGCCGGCAAGAAGTTCTCGCGCTTCAGCATCGTGGTCAACGTCCGCGTCGGCGGGCGCTACCGCGCGGTGGTCAAGGTGCGCAAGGGTCCGGTGGTCACCGGCTACAGCACCACCGTGGTCCTGCAGGCCGGCGCCGGCGCCAAGAAAGCCAAGCCCAAGAAGCCCTAGCCAGGGCCTGCGGCTCGGCGAGGCGCTCGCCCGGCGGGCCTCTGCCCGCTGAACACGCTTCAGGCCCCGCCAAGCTCGGAGATCAGGCCGTGCTGGGCCAGCAGCCCCAGCACGCGCTCGACCTCCTCCTCGACCGTTTCGCGCGAGCTGCCCAGCACCAGGTCCGGTGCCGAAGGCGCCTCGTATGGCGCACCCACGCCGGTCATCCCAGACAGCTCGCCCGACTGCGCGCGCGCGTACAGCCCCTTCGGGTCGCGCTGCTGACAAAGCTCCAGGGGGGCATCCACGAAGATCTCCAAAAAGCGCAGGCCGTCGGCCTCGTGCAGCGCGGCTGCCGCCACGCGGTCGGCCTCGTAGGGGCTGACCAGGCTCACCAGGGCGACCGTCCCCGACTCGGCCAGCAAGCGCGCGACGTGGGCGGTGCGGCGCACGTTCTCGCGCCGCGCCACCTCGTCGAAGCCCAGATCGCCGTTGAGGCCATGGCGCAGGTTGTCGCCGTCGAGCAGGAAGGCCGGCTGGCCGGCTTCGATCAGGCGCTCCTCCACCGCGGCCGCCACCGTCGACTTGCCCGCGCCGGGCAGCCCCGTGAACCACAGCGTCGCCCCGCCATGCCCGAGCGTGCTCCAGCGCCGCTCGCGCGTCATCCGCGTGCCCTGCCAGCGCACGTTGGGGCTGCGCTCGCTCTTGACCTGCTCGTCTTCCTCGACCTCGGTGTCCAGGATTACGCCCGCCGCGACCGTTTCGTTGGTCGCCTCGTCGATCACGATCAGGCTGCCGGTGACGCGGTTGCGCCGGTAAGAGTCGAACACCAGCGGAGAGCTGAGGCGCATATGCACGCGCGCGAGGTCGTTGAGCTTGAGCGCGCCCACGTCCTCTTCCCGGCGCAGGCTCTCCACGTCGATGCGGTAGCGCACGTCCACGCCGCCGACCATCGCCGTGCGCGTGGTGTGCTTGACCAGATAGCGCCGGCGGGGGCTCAGCTCGTGCTCGGACATCCAGCACACCAGGCACTCGAAACTGCTCGACACCGACGGCTGGTTCTGCGTGCGCACGATCGTGCTGCCGCGCCCCACGTCGATGTCGTCGGCCAGGCGCAGCGCCACCGACATCGGCGGAAAGGCCTCCTGCACCGGCCCCTCGAAGGTGTCGATGGCGGCGACCGTGGTGTGCTGTCCGCTGGGCAGCACCACCACCTCGTCGCCCGGCCGGATCACGCCGCCGGCCACCTGGCCGGCGTAGGCCCGGTAGTCGGCCACGGCGGTCGCCGGCGGCCGGATCACCCACTGCACGGGGAAGCGCACGTCGATCAGGTTGCGGTCTGACGCGATGTGGACATGCTCGAGGTGGTAGAGCAGCGGCGGGCCCTGATACCAGGGCATCGCCTCGGAACGGTCGACCACGTTGTCGCCCAAAAGCGCCGAGATCGGGATGAACGTCACGTCGGGCATCTCCAGGCGCGCGGCGAAGCGGTCGAAGTCCTCCACGATCGCGTCGAAGACGCCCTCGTCGAAGTCGACCAGGTCCATCTTGTTCACGCATACCACCATGTGCGGGATGCCCAGCAGCGAGCTGATGAACGCATGGCGCTTGGACTGGGCGACGACGCCCTTGCGGGCGTCGATCAGCACGATCGCCAGATCAGCCGTGGAGGCGCCCGTGACCATGTTGCGCGTGTACTGCTCGTGGCCGGGCGTGTCGGCGATGATGAAGCGGCGCTGGGCGGTCGCGAAGTAACGGTAGGCGACGTCGATCGTGATTCCCTGCTCGCGCTCGGCGCGCAGGCCGTCGGTCAGCAGCGAGAGGTCGAGGAAGTCGTGGCCCATGCGCTGGCTGGTCTGCTCGACGTGCAGCAGCTGGTCTGAGAGGACCTGCTTGGAGTCATACAGCAGCCGGCCGATCAGCGTGCTCTTGCCGTCGTCCACCGAGCCCGCGGTGGCGAAGCGCAGCAGGTCGGCCGGGCGCTCGGTCAAGCGCCGCAGCACGTCCTGCGCTTCGCCGTGCAGGGCGACGGCGCCCGAGGGCACAGCAACGCGGCCGTTGCCATTGGCGCCCGCGCTCGACGACGGGCCGGCGGGGTCGGACTCGACGCTCATCAGAAGTAGCCCTTTCGCTTGCGGTCCTCCATGGCCGCCTCGGTCACGCGATCGTCCGCGCGCGTCTGGCCGCGCTCGGTCACCTCCGTGGCGGCAATCTCAGCGACCACCTCGGCCAGCGTAGCCGCGTCTGACTCCACTGCGCCCGTGCAGCTCATGTCCCCGACGGTGCGGTAGCGCACGGTCGCGCTGAACGGCTGCTCGCCCTCGATCATCTCTATAAACGGGCTGACGGCGTACAACATTCCGTCGCGAGCGAAAACCTCGCGCTCGTGGGCGAAGTAGATCGACGGCACCTCGAGCTCCTCCTCGGCGATGTACTGCCACACGTCGAGCTCGGTCCAGTTGGAGATCGGAAAGACGCGTGCATGCTCGCCCTTGCGGATGCGCCCATTGTAGAGGTTCCACACCTCCGGGCGCTGTTTTTGCGGCTCCCACTGACCAAACTCGTCGCGGAAAGACAGGATGCGCTCCTTGGCGCGCGCGCGCTCCTCGTCGCGCCTGGCCCCGCCGAAGGCCGCGTCGAACTCGTGCTGGGCGATCGCATCCAGCAGCGTGACTGTCTGCAAAGCGTTGCGCGAAGCGTTGGGACCCTTCTCCTCGACCACGCGCCCCTCACGGATCGAGTCCTCGACCGAGGCTACGATCAGGCGCTCGCCGAGCTCGGCGACGCGGCGGTCGCGGTACTCGATCGCCTCGGAAAAGTTGTGCCCCGTGTCCACATGCATCAACGGGAACGGGAACGGCGCCGGCCGGAAGGCCTTCTCGGCCAGGCGCAGCAGCACGATCGAGTCCTTGCCACCGCTGAACAGCAGAACCGGACGCTCGAATTCGGCGACCGTCTCGCGCATCACGTGCATCGCCTCGGCCTCTAGCGTGCGCAGGTGGGAAAGATGATAGGTAGCGGGCATCCGTGCGGTGGGGCTGAGCCTAGCCATTGCGCGATAAGGCACTTGTGAACTTTAGGGTGCGTCTGCGCTTTGTCAAGCCTTAGCCCGGCGACGGCGCTTAGCCCGGGCAGCGGCGCGACGGTAGACGGCCAGCGTGTCGGCCACATGGCGCGCCACCGTGAAGTCGCGCTCGACCCTCGCACGCCCTGCGCGGCCCAGCTCGCGGCCGCGGTCCGGACGCTCGGCGATCTGGGCGATCGCGCGGGCCCAGGCTTGGGGCTCGCGCGGCGCCAGCAGATAGCCCTCACGCCCGTCCTCGATGATCTCCGGCGGACCGCCCACGTCGGTTGCAAGCACCGGCACGCCGAGCGCCATCGCCTCGATCAGGGCGCGCCCGAACGGCTCCTCCCAGGAGGGCAGCAAGAGGACGTCCAGCGCGCGCATCAGCTCGGGCACGTCCTCGCGCTCTCCCAGCCACGACACGCGTTCCTGCAGGCCCGCGTCGGCCACGAGCGAGTGCAGGTGGGCCAGGTAGCGCCGGTTGTCAAAGCGCGTCGCGCGGGCGACGAACTTGGCCGAGCCGATCAGCAGCAGGTGCGCGTCTAGACCCGCTGCGCACGCCAGCGCCAGCGCTTCGATCGCCGTGTCTTGCCCCTTCCAGGGACTCAGCTGGCCGACCACGCCGAGCAACAGGTCGTGGGCGCCCGCATCGCCCAAGGCAGCGCGTGCGCGCTCGCGGTCGATGCGGGCCGGGTCGAAGCGCTCGAGGTCGACGGGGTTGTAGAGCACCTCAAGACGTGCGCCTGGGGCGACCGCGCGCACCGCCTCGGCCGTGTAGCGCGAGTTTGCGACCACCGTCGTGGCGGTGGCGGCGATCAGGCGCAGCGTGGCCGTGCTGACGGCGCCGGGGGGCAGACAGTCGCGCACGTGCACGACCTTCGCTGCGCGCATCGGCCCGGCCAGCGCGAGCACGATGCCGGCGCGGATCGAGTTGGCGTGGACCACATCGGCGCGGTGGTGGCGGGCGGCCAGGCGAACCTGGGCGCCGGCGATGCTCAGCTCCGCCAGCGCCTGGGGCGTGTGCAGCGGGTGTAGCCTGAGGCTGCCCGCGGTTCCGGTGATGGCGGTCGTCGGCAGGCCGAGCTCCCGCACGGCCTGCTCCAAGCGCCCGTGCGGGCTGGCGACGAGCGCGGAGACCTCGGGCGAAAGCCCCGCCAGCAGGCTGAGCAGCGAGCGCTCGGCGCCACTGACGACCTCGGTGTGGTTGACATAGAGGACGTTCACCGGCGCGCCCGCCGGGCCTGCGCGGCCTGTTCGAGCAGCACGTCTTGCAGGCGCCCCACCACCAGCGGCCAGGCAGATTCTTGCGCCCGCCGGGCCCCCGCCCGACCCAGCCGCTGGGCGAGATCGGAGTCGAGCAGCAGCGTCGCAATCGCCTCGCCCACCGCGCGCGGGTCGGCGGGGTCGACCAGCAGCCCCGTCTGCCCATCGAGCACCGCGTCCACCGCGCCACCCACATTGCCGGCCACCACCGGCTTGCCGTAGGCGGCCGCCTCGGTGTAGACGATCCCAAAGCCCTCGCCTGCCCGCCCAGCGCCCGGCAGGCGGCTGGGCATCGCCAGCAGGTCGGCACGCCGCAGCCACGTGTCGCACTCGGCGTCCGACAGCGCGCCGAGAAAACGCACCGAGTCAGCCACTCCATGCGCTCGCGCCAGCGCTTCGAGCTCCCCGCGCAGCGGCCCATCGCCGATCACAACCCACTGCACGTCGGGCACCCGCTCGCGGATAAGCGCCAGCGCGTGCACCAGCACGTCGTGGCCCTTGTAGCGGTCCTCGAGCCTTGCGACGGTCACGAACGTGGGCCGCTCGGCGGGCAGCGGCCGCAGGTCTGCTGGCAGATCCACACCGGGGGACACGCGGCGCATCTCGGCGACCGGGGCGCCGGTCGCACGGATCAGGCCTTCGGTGTAGGCGCTGACCGCCACCACCACGTCAGCGTGGGCGGCGGCGAACGCGGCGAGCCGTGCTTTGGCGGGGATCTCCTTGGCGTGGAAGTACTGCACCGTCCTGGCCCCCAGGGCCCGCCGGATGGCGGCCGCGGCGGGGCTGGCGACGAGGTGCAGGCTGAGCGTCACGTCGGGGCGAAAGCGCAGGGCGTCCGTCATCGCGACCGCGTTGAGCGCCACGTTGCGCGCGCCGCGCAGGCGGGGGTCGTTGGGCGCGCGCCTAATCGCGACCGCCTCACCGCGGGAGGGCGCGCCCCGGTCAAATGCCTCAGCGCCCGGGCGCGCGAGCGCGACCACCCTCGCGTCCATTGCCGTGACGCCCGTGGCGACACGATGGGCGGTCGTCTGGATGCCGCCGTGGGCGGGCGGGTAATCGGGGGTGATCAGCAACAGCCGGGGCCTGGCACCGACGGCGGCTGCCGGGACAGCGCGTGCGCATAGCATGGCGAGATCGTGCGTCAGGCGCTTGCGCCCTGCGAGCGCGCGACCCGGGAGAGCCGAGCGCGGACCATGTTGCGCACCCCCGCGCGCAGGCGCGGGCCGTCCAGCAGCGAAGCCAGCAGCAGCTCCCAGCCTCCCCGCAGGCGCCTGCCGTTGACCATGTCGGTGGCGCCGACGCGGTAGTAGTACATCCCCCACACCTTCTTTGCCCGTGTGAAGCGCTCCCACGGGGGCGCGGATGCCAGCTGGGCGGCGAACTCCTCCGGCCCGATCGGGTCGCGCCCGGCCACACGCCTGCGCTGATTCTCGGCTACGCGCCAGGCGCCCTGCTGTTTGTCCCAGAAGCTGTCCAGCTGCATCGAGCCCGCCCGCTTTCGATAGTAGACAAGCGGTTCGGGCAGGTTGATCACCACACCCTGGCCGGCCATCCGGCAGAAGAAATCGAACTCGTCTGCCGCTCCGTAATCGGTCGAATAGCCACCCACCGCGTCGAAGTCAGATCGCGCAAACAGCACCGAGGAGTGAATCACATAAAAGATACCCCCGGTCTGTCTGACCGAGTCGTAGTCGGCCTCGCTGGTCGGGCCCATGACAGCGGGCGAGACGACCTTCTTGGCATCGTTCATGTTGTGGCCGTGCGTGCCCAACAGTGCGATGCGCCGGCTGCCGTTCCAGGCGCGCAGGAACTGCAGCTGACGCTCCAGCTTGGTGAGAGCCCACACGTCGTCGGAATCGCACTCGGCGATCCACTCGCCGCGCGCCGCCGCGATCCCCGCGTTGCGCGCGGCCACGACGCCCGAGTGACCGGGGAGCCTCACGTAGTGAATCGCCACGCCGCCGGCCTGCCGGGCGGCGAAGTCGTGCACGAACTGCTCGGTTGCGTCCTGCGAGCCGTCGTCGGCCACGACGATCTCGCCGGGGGGCAGCGTCTGCGCGACGATCGACGTCAGCGCGTCGCCGATCCGGCCCACGTCGTTGAACGTCGGCACGACGACCGAGATCGACGCAGCGTCTGCGGGCACACTCGACGCGTGGCCGGCGGGCGGCTCAGGCGACGTCGTCATAGCCCCACTCGGACACCAGGTCGCGACCGAGGTACTCGCTGAGCGCGACCACCTCGCCCTTGAAGCGTTGGCGCAGCTCGCCCATCAACCGCGCGTCGGGCTCGGCGGGCGCGGTGAAGAAGATGCGATCGCGAATCGCCACGGCCGAGCTGCGGCTGAGCCCGGGCGGCGTGATCGCTTTCACCGACGCCTGCACGGCGCGCGCGAACGGTCCGCGCCCGGACGCCAAGGCGTGCACCAGCTGGTGTACGCGCTGGGCGCGCACCTGCACCGTTGGGTTGACCTGACGGGGGAGCACAGGAAGTTCCTCGGCGACGTCCAGGAAGCGCAGAACCCTGCGCACGGTTGCCTCGTTGTCGCGCCGGAAGTCGTCGTAGATCAGCACCAGTACCTGCTCGGGCGCGAACATGGCGTGATAGCGGCGCAGTTGCTCGACGTAGCGCACGTGGTCTGAGTACAGCAGCACGTTGGGGCGGTGAGAACGACGGGGAACGCGTTTTCCCTGACGCCTGTCGTCCTCAAGCGCCAGCGCCTTGCGCAGATCCTTCTCGGTCTCCACGTGCGCCTGCACGAACTGAAGATGCAGCGACCGCAGGAAGCTGGCCGGCTCGCGCAGGATGGCGATGATGCGCGCGGCGGGCTGCAACTCGGCGATCGCTGCCGCGGCGGTCTGCGAGGTCAGGTATGACGGGGAGGCCTCGCCGGCCAGCTGCCCCGGCGCGGCATCCGCGAACAGCGCCAGATACTGCTCGAGCGTGTCCGGCACAGGGTCGGTTGCAGGTATGTGAAAACGGTCGCGCAGGTCGCTGGCGAGAAACCGCGGCTCCTTGACCTCTGACATGAAGATCTGCGGGTGACGCTTGAGCATCGTGTAGAGCGCGGTCGTGCCGGACTTGGCCTGCCCGACGATGAAGAAATCCGGAACTCGCTGAGAGCTCCCGCGCCTGCCGGCGGCCGGCTCAGCCGAGGCGGTCATAGCCCCACAGCTTCACCATGTCGCGGTCCAGATGCTCGCTCAGTGCGACCACCTCGTCCTTGAAGCGGCGGCGCAGCTCGAGCATCAACCCCTGATCGGGCGGTCGCGGGTCGCCGTAGACGACGCGATCGCGGATCGCCATTGCCGACTCTCGGCTCAGCCGTCGCGGCGCGAGCGTCTTGGCGGCCGCCTGCACGGCGCGGGGAACGGCGGCGTCTCCCGCGGCGAGCGTGTGGACCATCGAATAGAGGCGCCGAGAGCGCACGCGCACGGTTGGGTTGGCCTCTCTGAGCACGACCGGATGGGTGTCGTCGACTTCCAAGAAACGCCATACCTTGCGCACGGTCGCCTCGTTGTCGCGACGGAAGTCGTCGTAGATCAAGACCAGCATCTGATCCTCTGAGAAGCGTTCGTGGTAGCGGCGCAACTGCTCGACGTAACGCACGTGGTCGGAGTAGAGCGTCGCGTTGGGCCAGTAGGGACTCTTCGGCAGGTGTCGTCCCTGGCGTCTTTCGGCCTCCAGCGCGAGCGCTCGGCGCAGATCCTTCTCCGGCTCGACGTAGACCTGCACGAATTGCATGTGCAGCGATCGCAGGAAGCTCGCCGGCTCGCGCAGGACGGCCACGACGCGCGCAGCCGGCTGCATTTCGGCGATGCGCCCCGCGGCCGTGGGAGACCACAGGTACAGAGATGACGCCTCGCCCGCGCGCTGGTCGGGGGTCGCGTCGGCGAACAGCGCCAGATACTCCTCGACCGTGCGCGGAGTGCTGCCGGTGCCTTCCGGACGCAGCGCGCTCAGCGGGCGCATCTCGTCGGCGAGGAACCACGGCTCCTTGTTGTACGGCAGATACAGCTGCGGATGCTGTCTGAGCATGTCCCACAGCGCGGTCGTTCCGCTCTTGCCGTGACCAACGACGAAAAAATCCGGGATCCTTCCCTGATGCGGGCGAACCGCGCCCTGCGGGCCTGCCTTGACCATCATGTTCGAGAGTGTAACGGGACACTCAAGCCGGTTCGAGCCCGCGGCGGGCGCCATCGACTACATTTGGGCGTGTGATCGGCTTGCTCGCGTCGGGGGCCGGCGTCGTGCTCGACGTCGACTGCCGTGAACGCTCCTACTAGGCTGCTGCGGGCAGCACTCGTCTGCCTGCTCGTGGCGATCGGGGCCGGCGCGCTCGCGGGCTGCGGGTCGAACTCGTCGGGCTCCGGATCGGGCTCGGCCAACGCCTCCAGCGAAGAAGCCGCCGAACGCAACGAAGAAGCGGCCAGCAAGCGAGAAGAAGCCGTCGAAATCGCAAAAGACCGCGAAGAGCTCGCAGAGATAGAAGGCAAGAAGCGCGAAGAAGCCGCAGAAGCCAACGC
>Ga0102924_1004674_pt1 | contig 13670 bp, 12 predicted proteins | sample PaiPotPPM11metaG_FD_80116 | JGI IMG/M metagenome (GOLD analysis project Ga0102924, IMG submission 80116) | Iron sulfur acid spring bacterial and archeal communities from Banff, Canada, to study Microbial Dark Matter (Phase II) - Paint Pots PPM... ... | reverse complement strand
GTTATGGTCTGAAAGATGGAGCGCCACGTTCTGCAAAATAAATGGGCTGAGGGACTGCGCGCAAAAAAGCGTATTGAATCAACCACAGAATTATGTGACGGAAAGAACTTCTTTGCAACTCGGCACGGTGGCAAAATACCCGGTGAATGCTGTTCAACGAAACGGTGCTCGAACATTTTCGAAATCCTCACAATGCCGGCAGCCTTCCAGACGCTACGGCCGTGGTCGAGGTCGTAAACCCGGTCTGCGGCGATGTATTGCGCTTGTCCGTGCGTATGGATGCGGGACGTGTTGCCGAAGCGCGATTCAAGACTCAGGGATGCGTCGCCGCGATTGCTGCGAGTTCCGTGCTAACCGACCGGCTGGTGGGGAAGCCTGCGAACGAGATTCGTTCCATCACGGCGAAGCAGATTTCCGAAGCGTTGGGGACGCTTCCCGATTCTACTTTTCACGCGGCGCAGCTTTGCGGAGACGCCGTCTCCGCTCTGTTTTTGAAACTGGTTTGAAACTCTCTGGTTATCTTCATCAACTGAGAGCCTTCTTAAGCGTTTCCGGATCATTCAAATTTAAAACGACGGCCTCTTCGTCAGTCTCAACTTCCGTCACCCCGTCGGCATGCGCCCAAACCACTTCTCGCGCGCCGACCTCCGGCGAAGCGGCCAGCAATTCTTTGAACAACGAAGCGCGAAAAATCGTGGGATGTCCCCTCTTTCGCTTATAGGTAGGCAGCACGATCAGTTTCTCGGTCGAATCAAATTCTTGGATAAGCTGGGCGACAAGGAAATTTGATATCAATGGGTGATCCACGGGACAGAGAATCAATCCTTCCGTTTCGCGAGGAAGGCAACGAATCACTGCCTGGATGGAAGAAAGCTGTCCTTGTTGCCAATTGGGATTTTCGAGAATCCACGCGGCATCGAGCGGAAGACGGCTGCGAATTTCCACGGCTTGCGCCCCCAGCACGATTCGCATGAGGCCGACGCGTTCATGGCGTGTGGCGGCAACGAGATGCTCGGCAAAAGTTTTCCCGCGATAGCTGAGCAGCGCCTTGGGCTGGCCCATGCGCCGTGATTCACCGGCGGCCAGGATGGCGACTGCGAGCATGTCGATTCAGACTTGTTGCGAGCTTGCGACTTTGGAAAGTCTTATGGATTTATGAGGGAGATTCAAAGCGTGGCGCCGAACGGCGATCAATTCTGCAGTAATACTTACGGCGATCTCTTCAGGCGTCAGCGCGCCAATTTCCAGACCAACCGGTGCGTGAACGCGCTCAAATTTGGCGGGCGAAACTCCGGCCATTTCCAGCGCCTTATAAACCGAGGCGACTTTGCGTTTGCTGCCGATCATTCCGATATAGCGAGGCGAAAACCCGCGCGATTCGGTTTCCACTGCCCACGACAACACGCGCATATCGTCTTTGTGGCCGCGAGTGACGATCACAATATAGCTCGCAGAATTAGGCCGGATCTTTTCGAAGGCGTCCTCGTAAGAAGTGTAAATTTCCGAGGACATAGGGAACCGTTCGGCGTTCGCGAATGTATCGCGGTCGTCCACAATCCCAATCGAAAATCCGGCTTGATGCGCCACGCGCGCCAAAGCCCCGGAAATGTGCCCGCCGCCGAAAATATAAAGCATGGGCTGGGGCAGAATTGGTTCCACGAAAATCTCCAGAGTCCCGCCGCAAATGAGGCCGGAATCGTAGCCCGCTTCATGGTTCAGATTAAACGTCATCTTGCGGGGTTGCTCGCTTTGAATTACTTCTTTAGCTGCGGCCCATACATCTGCTTCCACGCACCCGCCGCCCACCGTACCGAGGATCGAGCCATCGTCGCGGATAAGCATGCGCGAAGCTTCGTAGCTCGGGATTGAGCCGTTTGTGTGGACGATGGTCGCGAGCGCGGCGCGCTGTCCGAGCTTCCTAATCCGCACAATTTCTTCGAAAACGTCCATCGATTTTCTCGCATTACCTACAAAGAAAAGCTAGCACATTGTGCGGTGGTTGTCGCGGGATTCACTCTCCCTGAATCTTTTTTGGAGTTAGCGAAGGGAAGCGATGGATTTTCGATGCTTCACACGCTCCCGCCTTTTGCGCGCTCTCAACCAGCGCAGCTTTCACTCGCTGCGGAGTAAACGGCGCCTCCCTTAGACGGGCGCCGGTTGCGTCGAAGATAGCGTTTCCGATCGCGGCGGGAACTGCTGTGATGGCGGTTTCTCCCGCGCCGGTTGCAGGCACATCGGGAGGCGTCACAAAGACGGTCTCTACCGTGGGCATCTCGTAATCAAGATACAAACTGTTATAAGTCTCCCAATCGACCGAGGTCACGCGCCGGTTATCCCACGTAACTTCTTCCACCAACGCGCGGCTCATTCCTTGCAGGACGCCGCCTTCGATCTGATTTCGCAGGCCATCAGGGTTGGAGATAGGACCGCAGTCCAACGCAACTACGAACCGCCGCGGCCGGACAGTTCCTGTTTCCATATCTACGTCCGCCTCGGCCACGAGCGCAGCGTAGCCATTGTTTCCTTCATACGCAACGCAGGCGATGCCGCGTCCGCTTACAGTTCCGGTCCGAGAGATCCCAGCCTTTGGCGAAGACCGCGCCTGCCAATTCGCTGCTTGGGCGGCAGCCTTCACAACGCCGATGACTCGTGAGTTTTGCAGGTGCAGCAGCCTGAAAGCTACCGGGTCGGCCTTCGCGTGGGCGCAGAGTTCGTCCATAAAACATTCGTTGGCAAACGTATTCTGAATCCGCAACGGTGAACGAAGTGGCCCGGTGAAAAATGGCGAACGTAGAGTGTGAGTTAAGGCGCGTTCGCTACGGATGGTTCCGTCGCCACCGCAGTTGCCGGCAATGCAGCCTGCGAAGTACGACGGCACGGTGTTGCTCCGGTTGTGAAACTCGCCGGAGGGCGGCTTAGCAGGGCCGGGCTTAGGTAACTCGGGTTCATATCCCAACAGCATGCCGGTGATAACGTTGCCCGGCTGGTCGTAGCCCGGTCGATTGCCCATCGCAGCAACCCAGTCCTCGCGCTCCCATGCGATGATGTGTCCATCTTGCGCAAGACCGGCGCGAAGCTGAATCGTGCATGCGGAACCTAAGTTTTCCCACATCATTTCGTCTCGGCGCGAAAATTGCAGGCGGACCGGCTTTCCCACCGCCTGCGAAAGTATCGCCGCATCAAAGGAAACGGCGTCGGCGCCGTTCAGCCCGTAGCAGCCTGATCCTCGCACGTATATCACACGAACTTTTTCAAGCGGCATATTCAGAAGCTTTGCAACGATGCTTCTGGTCGGATAAGCCGACTGCGTTGCCGACCACACAGTTACACTGTCCTGCTTAACGTCGGCCACCGCGCACGATGCGCCTACCGATCCGTGCATCTGGTACGGATACGTGTAGCGCGCCCGTATCATGCTGGTCGCTTCAGCGAGACGAGCGTCAACATCTTGAGAGTCCACATTAAGCGCATCGCGGGAAGGCAGCTTCTGTATATGGTCAAAGAAATCCTTCTGCGGCGGGAGTTCCGGGCCAGGATTCCACTGCACCACCAATTGACGAGCGGCCAATGTTGCGTGGTACTGCGTCTCGGCCACGACGCCAACAAAATCTTTGCGGACGACTACCTTCACCAAACCTTGAATATTTCGCACCGATTGCTCATCTACATGCGCAAGCGTTGCTCCCATCTCCGGTGGCCGCACCACGCGCCCGTGCAACATTCCAGGCACTCGTACGTTGTGAACGAACTCGAACTGACCGGTCATCAGAGCGGTTCTATCCAGCGAAGGAATCGGCTTCCCTAGGACCGTCCAATCCGCCACGGATTTGCGTTTCGCTTTCACATTTAGCGGCAGATCGAAATGCTTGTTTCCAATAAGTTCCTCGTACTTGACATGGCGCCCTGTGGTGCCGGTGATGACGCCGTCCGCCACCGATAGATGCTCGACCGGCTCTCCTAATTTCTTAGCAGCGAGACTCAACAGTGCTTCCCGAGCCGTAGCTGCGGCGAGTGCGAGATTTTCCGAGTTGAAGTTCGTCGGAGTCGATTGGCTTCCAGACGTGGTTCCCTGATCCGGACAAACAGATGTATCGCACTGGATGAGCTTGACGCGCGCAATCCGAACGCACAGCTCCTCTGCGACGAGCTGTGATTGAACCGTAAAAATTCCCTGCCCGAAATCACATTTCCCCGTATATGCCGTGATTACCCCATCGTCGCCAACGGCTAACCAAGAATCGAGCTTTTCCGGATCAATGTGGGAGGGATGGGTGCCGAAGGGTCCTGGACTCTGCTGCGCGGACAATAGACTCAACGGCCCAGAACTGAAACTGACAATCAGAGCGCCACAGCTCTTAAGAAAGTCGCGCCGTGACTCAATCATGTTCGCTTCGCCTCGGCGTACTTTCGAATTGCCCGCAGCATGCGAATGTGCGTGAAGCAGCGGCACAAAATGCCACCCAAGGCATCGCGAATCTCTTGATCAGAGGCGTCGGGTTTCACATCGAGAACGGACTTCGCCGTAAGGATTACGCCGCTAAGGCAAAACCCGCATTGAGCCGCCCCTTCCTCAATAAACGCTTGCTGGATTGGGTGAGGCTTCTCAGGAGTGCCCAAGCCTTCCAGCGTGGTGACTTCGCTTTGACCAACTGCGCTTACCGGCTTGACGCACGATCGCACGACCTCGCCGCGAATGAGTACGGTGCAGGCTCCGCACTGAGCCATTCCACATCCGAATCGAGGTCCGCGCAACCCAAGTTCGTCGTTCAGAACAAATAGCAGTGGCGTTGCTGGATCGACTTCCACGACGTGCTGCACACCGTTCACATGCAGCGTGATCTTCTCCCTCATCGGAAAAGTTTGCTCCTGTACTTCTTCGAACCGGAGAGTGCGGCACGGCTACAAAGTCATGCAGAGAAGTGATGGCGACCCCGGTCGGAATCGAACCGACAACATTTAGCTTAGAAGGCTAACGCTCTATCCAGTTGAGCTACGGGGTCTCGGTGACAGTCTAGCAAAACTAGGGCGGCTCGCGAATACTGTCAAATTTGGTTCGTAAGAGACTACGCCGCCTTCCAAGTAGACAGTCGGGGGTTCGAATCTGGGAACGATTTTGTTCACGCGCATGGCATCACTGCGGTGTTAAAATACCGCTCTAAGGATTTCGGGTAGATCGCTGAGTCGGAGGGGTTATGGCATTTTTCAGCACGGCTAGCCAGCGTTTCGGAATCGCCGGGGAACTGCTCTCATTCTTTGCGCGTCACAAGCGCTGGTGGCTGCTGCCGGTGATTTGCGTGGTGCTTCTTGCCGGTGTGGTCATCGTGCTGGCGCAGAGCTCGGCCCTGGCCCCGTTCATCTACAGTTTGTTCTAGGGCTGCGCGGGAGTCTATGGCGGGAACTTTCGTCCAAAATTTGAAGGCTGGCTGGAACGCCTGGAAGCGTATAGCGCAGAAGATCGGTAATTTCCAGGCGCGCGTGCTGCTCACGATTTTGTATGCGGTAGTGGTTCTGCCGTTCGGTTTGATGTCCCGCTTGTTCTCCGACTCTCTTCAAATCAAGAAACGCCCGACGCAATGGATCGATCATCCCGCGGACGTTCACGACATGAGCTGGGCACAAAAACAATAGCTCATGCACATTCTTGGGGTTTCCTGCTATTACCATGATGCCGCCGCCGCGCTCTTGCGCGATGGCCAACTCGTCGCCGCCGCCGAAGAAGAGCGTTTCTCGCGCATCAAACACGATTTCGCTTTTCCCGCCAATGCCATAAGGTTTTGTCTTCAGCAGGGTCGAATAAAGGGAAGCGACATCGACTATGCCGTCTTTTTTGAGAAGCCCTTTCGCAAGTTCGATCGCATTCTCGCCAGCGTTCTTCAGACCTATCCGCAGTCCTGGAAGGTTTTTCGAGAGTCCATGATCGGCTGGATGCTGGATAAACTCTGGGTCGCGAGCACGCTCCAATCCGAGCTGGGCATTCCTCGCGAGAGAATTCTTTTTTCCGACCATCATTTATCTCATGCGGCCAGCGCTTTCCTTTGCTCACCATTTGAAGAGTCGGCGATTCTAACCGTCGATGGCGTTGGTGAGTGGGAGACCGCGGTCTCCGGCGTAGGCCGCGGCGCGGAAATTCGACTGAACAAAAATATTCAGTTTCCCCATTCCTTAGGCCTGCTCTACAGCGCGTTTACCGCCTTTCTCGGATTCGAAGTGAATGAAGGCGAATACAAGGTGATGGGGATGGCGCCTTATGGCACTCCGCGCTACCTGGACAAAGTCTGGAAGCTGGTGCAACAGAATAGCGACGGCTCCTTCTCGCTCGACATGGACTACTTCTGTTTTCAGCACTCAACGGATCGCATGTTCAACAGCCGGTTTGCCACCTTGTTCGGCGAGCCGCGCAAACCCAATCTGCCTTTCTTTACCGACGCCACGGGCTATCCGAAATATTTTGGCGAGCGCCCGGCGGATTACACCGAGCAATGCAGGTTGAACGAGCATTACGCAGACATCGCCGCCAGCATCCAGCGTGTTACGGAAGACTTACTGATCGGGATGGCGCGAGCCCTGCGCAATGAGACCGGTTTGAAAAAACTTTGCATGGCTGGCGGAGTGGCTTTAAACAGCGTCGCCAACACGCGCATTCTCCGGGAGTCTGGTTTCGACGAGCTTTTTATTCAACCTGCGGCGGGCGATTCGGGCGGCGCACTGGGCGCTGCTTCGTGGGCGCACCATTCCGTACTAGGTAATCCGCGCGCGTTCCGCATGGAACATGCCTGTTGGGGGCAGGAATACGATGCAACGGAGATCAGAGATTTTCTCAGCAGGCAGAATATCCCGCATCACGCGGCGTCCAACAGCGATGAAATGCTGGACCGCGTTACCGAATATTTGATCAACGGTAAAGTAGTCGGCTGGTTTCAAGGCCGTTTTGAATGGGGGCCTCGCGCGTTGGGGAGCCGCAGTATTCTCGCTGATCCCCGCAATCCGGGGATGAAAGATATCGTCAACACGAAAATCAAGTTCCGCGAACCGTATCGGCCGTTTGCGCCGTCGGTGGCCGCCGAATGTGCCACGAAGTTTTTTGCCCTCGGCGATGCGGCTCAGCAGTACCCGTTGCGTTATATGCTCTACGTCACGCCGGTAAAGCCGGAACACCACGCCACGCTGCCGGCGGTCACCCACGTGGATGGCACCGCTCGCGTGCAGACCGTTTTTGAGCAGCACAGCCCGCTCTACTACCATTTGATTAAGAGATTCGGACAGGCCACCGGCGTTCCGGTGGTTCTCAATACGTCCTTTAATTTGCGCGGAGAACCGATCGTGAACACTCCGGAAAACGCATTCAGCACGTTTTCCCGGAGCGAGATGGATTGCCTGGTCCTGGGAAATTTTCTGATCGAAAAGCGCAACTAATTTTTGAATCTTCTGCATCGAACCATACGGAGCGAAGCCGCCACGAGTATCACGAGCACACCAGAACGCCGGACCTTCCTGGGATCTGCTGGTTCCGTATTGAGACTTATCGGAATTAACTTCCTGATCTTCGTCATCCTGGCGGAATTGGCTTCTCTCGTCATTGTTCACTTGCCGAATTGGCCTTCCAGCAGGCCGAGCTACCGGCTCAGCTACAATTCGTTTTGGGCTGACATCAATCCGGTATTCGGAGTGTGGCATCGACCCAACGGAGTTTTCATTCACAAAGGCGGCTGCTACAGCGTTGAATACGATACGAATAGTTATGGCGCTCGGGACGTCGAGCGCAGCCTGCATTCGTCCCGCCCGCGGACGATTGTGCTCGGGGATTCTATGGTCGAAGGTCTTGGATTGCCCGCGGAAGCGCGTTTAAGCAATATTTTGGAAAGAGACACGGGAAGAGAGCATCTTAATTTCGGCACCGGCGGCAATTTCGGGCCGCTCCAATATGCGTTGCTATATAAGTCCATGGCCGCGGCGTTCGATCACGATCAAGTGATAGTAGCAGTGCTGCCCGACAACGATTTCCGCGACATGGACCAGGAATGGTGGCAGAAGACCGCGCCCGGCCGCTATCGGCCCTATTATGCAGCTGACTTTTCGGTCGTGTATGAAGGACATTTCGACCCCAACGCCGGAGAAAGCAAGTGGGACCACGTGGAAGCTGTTCTACGAGCCTACCTGGCTTCCTATCACGTTGGCCAATATTTGATTTCGCGATTTTATTGGCGCAACCTCCATCCCTATTCCGGCTACAACGATTACACCGAAATCGATCTCGCCCGCCTGAAGAGGTCGTTGGAAGATATCAAGAGCACTGCCGATGCACATGGCGCTAAAGTTACGGTAATTTTAATCCCGCGCCTTACTGATTTTCTTCGCCTGCATCAGGCGGGCACCAATCGCCTGGGACCTGTGATGGAAAGTTGGGGGCCGGAAGCCGGAATTCGCGTCAAGGATTTGTTGCCGGAAATGGACTCCAGAGCGAACGGAAACTTTCGCCAATATTTTCTTACGTGCGACGGCCATTGGTCGGCCCGCGGGAACGATGTGGCAGCTTCCATCGTAGAACCTTGGCTGGCCAATAATAAGTGAATGATTTTCGAAACAACTCTGCGGAGACTTTTTGCCGGTCCATCTGAAGTAAGCCGTTAGGAATCCGTCGTCACGGAAGCATCCCCAAACACTCGCCTGGTAATCCAACTAATCGGCGTCTCACGCGCCGGATGCGATGGTTCGGAAGTCGCGTAGTCGTTCGCTCGGGCGTTCCGTTCTCGCAAGAATGCGGTTCTAACTCTCGCTCGACGAAGAATAGGAAGGTAAACTAACTGTCGTGACTCTTACAAGGGATTCATTCCGGGAATCGCTAGGTCGCCCGGTCCCGAAACGGGTGACTCGGCCTGCCGGATTGATTTGGCTGGCCCTAACCGTATTGTTATGCGCGGTTTCCGTAGCGGCTCAATCTCAACCCCCAGTCCCCAACTTGGGAACACAGAGCGGCCAACCCACCCCGAGTGGCACAGGATCAGCAAACGGCGTCCAACAATCGGATCAACCCTCGCCAGGGGACATCACCGGAACTGTTCTCGATCAAACCGGAGCCGTGGTATCCGGGGCTCGCGTCACCCTCGTGATCGCCGGCCAAACGCCCGACCGCGAAGTGCTGTCCGGCAGCGACGGTCAATTCTCTTTTGCCAATGTGGCGCCGGGCACTTTTCAGCTGAACGTGTCGCTTGCGGGCTTCGCCACGAAAAAATTCTCTGGAACGCTGACTCCCGGTGATTACTACTTTGTTCCGCCCATCGCGCTGTCGGTCGCTACTGAAGTTACCGAAGTGCGAGTTGGACTCCCGACCGTCGAACTGGCGGAAGCGCAAATCAAGGACCAAGAAAAGCAGCGCGTGCTCGGCGTCATTCCGAATTTTTACGTGAGTTACGTTCCCAATGCGGCTCCGCTTACCCCCAAGCAGAAGTTCGAGCTGGCTTGGAGAACCACCATTGATCCGGTCACATTCCTAATAGTCGGAGGCACCGCGGGAATTCAGCAGGCGCAAAATAGTTTCAGCGGGTATGGACAAGGCGCGCAAGGTTACGGCAAGCGCTATGGCGCCAATTTCGCTGACAACATCACCGGCACGTTCCTTGGAGATGCGCTGCTGCCATCTCTCTTCAAACAGGATCCGCGCTACTTCTATAAAGGAACCGGGACCGTCAGGTCGCGGATTCTGTATGCGATCTCCATGTCGGTCATCTGCAAGGGCGATAACGGCCGCTGGCAGCTATATTATTCCGGCATCATGGGAGGGCTGGCCTCCGGCGGAATCTCGAATCTTTACTATCCAGCGAAAGATCGCGGTGCGGGGTTAGTGTTTGAAAATGAGATTATCGGGATCGGTGGAAGCGCCGCGGCCAACCTGATTCAAGAATTTGTGATACCGAAGCTGACCCCCAACTTTCCTAAGAACCGCGGCTCCAAACCCTGAAGCCGTTTTCTCCCTCCTTGCCATCCTGGTTTCGATTTGTTACTTTTGCTTTCGACTTTATTCGAGTTATTCCGCGGCGCTTTGCGGAAAGCGAGTGAACTTCATGAATGGGAAGCCGGCCCGCGCAAATCAAATGAATAATCAAATGAATGGTCGTTACCGCGCCCCGCTATCGGTCCTCTGCGTTATGGCGCTTGCGCTGACGCTCGCATGGATCGGCGGCTGCTCCAAAAAACCGGTTGCAGAACCTGCTCCGCCGCCGGCTGCGCCTTCTTCCGCCGTGCGCGTTTCGTCCGGCGCTGATTCCATTTCAATCGAAACTGCCACCGCCGAATTTACCATCGCGCCGGATGGCTACGTCGCCGCCAAACTTTTGAGCAATCAGCAGAGACTCTCGCTGGACGATGCGGGCGGCAACCCGGGAATCCTTGTAGTCGCCGCCGGCAAAGAAGTGAAAGATTTTGTCTTCGACTTGAAGAATGCCAAAACGTCATCGCCGGAGGGGAAGCTGGGTGGACAAGGTAAGCGGATTGTGGTCGACGGAAAGAGCGCGAGTACTGGCTTGGAAGCGTCGCTCACCGTCGAAGTTCACGATGAGTTTCCCAACGTTGCTTTGATCTCGGGGGCTCTTCGCAATACGGGAGCTCATGACATTTCGCTCGACCAAGTGGATATCGACCGTCACCGCTTGAACGCTTCTCTTGCCGATGCCAAGTCTGCTCCAAATCAAATGTGGTCGTTCCACGGTGCGAGTATTCGATGGGGCAAAGACACTGTCTTCGAGATGCCCAAGACCTTTCAACAGCAGAATCAAATGGGCTCGATGGTTGAAGTGAAAGGCGACTTGGGCCGCGTGGGCGGCGGCATTCCGGTCGTCGCGTTCTGGACCAGGCAAGTGGGCGAAGCAATCGGGCACGTCGAAATTCTGCCGTTGGTGCTTTCGATTCCGGTGAAAACGGAGAGCGATGGCCGCGTCGACGCTTCCGTTCACCTTCTTCCCAACACTGTTCTGAAATCTGGCGACACTTACGCGACGCCGCGCACATTTATTGCCGTCTATGCCGGCGATTACTACGAACCTCTGCGTATGTACTCCGATGTGATCGATCGGGAAGGCCTCACCAAGGCCACCAGTAACAATGAAGATTACGCCGTGAGCTGGTGCGGCTGGGGCTATCTCGCCGACGTCACGCCCAAGCAAATGCTCGGCACAATTCCGAAGCTGAAAGAGATGGGCATCCATTGGGCCACGCTCGACGATCGCTGGTTTAACAATTATGGCGATTGGCAGCCTCGTCCCGATACCTTTCCCGACGGCGAAATTCAGAAAATGGTCCAGCAGTTTCATGCGCAGGGAGTCAAAGTTCAACTTTGGTGGCTGCCGCTAGCGGTGGAAGACGGTGGGCCCGGATACGAGTCGCATAAATATGGCGTGTCGCAGGTAGTGAAGGATCATCCCGACTGGCTGGTGCTCGACAAGGATGGCAAGCCCGCGAAAATGACGCGCAATCTCTCTACCCTTTGTCCCGCGGTGCCCGAAGTTCGCGAATACTACAAACAACTAACCGAGCGATTCATTCACGATTGGGATTTCGACGGCCACAAGCTCGACAATATTTATAGCGTGCCGGCCTGTTACAACCCCAAGCATCATCACAAGTCTCCGCTCGATTCCGTTTATGCCATGGGCGAAATTTATAAAACTATTTTTGAAACCACGCGCGCGTTGAAGGCGGAAAGTGTTACGCAGAGCTGCCCGTGCGGCACGCCTCCCAGCATCGCCTGGTTGCGCTACATCGACCAAGCCGTAACTGCCGATCCGGTAGGATCTATCCAAGTTCGCCAGCGAGTGAAAATGTATAAAGCATTGATGGGGCCGCGCGCCGCGGTGTACGGCGACCACGTCGAGCTTACCCGAATTCAAAATCCCGATAGCAACGAGCGCGATCTGGGGTCCGATTTTGCTTCCACGCTCGGCACCGGCGGCGTCCTGGGCACGAAATTTGCCTGGCCGGACTACGGGCCGAAACTGAGCGACGTGTATTTGACTCCTGAAAAAGAAGCGCACTGGAAAAAATGGATCGGGCTCTACAACAAGGAAATGCTGTCGCGCGGCACGTTCAAGAATTTGTATGTCTACGGCTATGACGTCCCGGAAGCCTATGCCATCGAGAAGGATGGCGCGATGTACTACGCATTTTTTGCTCCCGGCGGCGATTCCGATAAGAATGTGCCGCAGAGTTGGTCAGGCGAAGTGGAACTGCGAGGTCTGGAGCCGGGGAAATATCACGTGGTGGATTATGTGAACAATAAGGACTTCGGAGTTGTTACCGCTCCCGATGCGCGGCTCAAGGTTGATTTCAGCGATCACCTGCTGCTCGAAGCGACTAAACAATAATTCTGAATCTTGCTGACCGGATTTTCAGTCACGTCCAAGTTGTTCATGGAAAAAGCGCGACATTTCGTTGTGATTGCGAAATGCTTCCGTGCCGCCTTCGCGTGTGGTGGAAAAAGCACCCGCGACATTGGCGAATTTCAGAGATTCCTCCACACTGGCCCCCTCGATGAAACGATGAATAAACCCAGCGTCGAAGCTATCGCCCGCGCCTACCACGTCAACCGCGTTGACCTGTAACATCGGCGCGCGCCATTCCTTCGTCCCTTCGCGCGCCAAAGCTCCTTGAGGACCAAGTTTCACAACCACCAGCGGAACCGTTTCCGAGAGTTTGTTAATCGCTCGCGCCAGATCTTCAGTTCCCGCAATTTTTTTCGCTTCGCGCTCGTTGGGGAAAAATATATCCACAGATTTCAGAACTTGCTGCAAATCGTCGGCCCAGCGATCTTCGGGATCGTCATTCGTGTCCAGAGAAGTCGTTAGCCCCTTGGCTTTTGCGCGGCGAAATAATTCGGCAAGTTGCGGCCGAAGCGCGCGGTGCAGGAAAAAAGAAGAAAGGTGCAGATGCCGGGCGGACAAAATGTAATCAAAATCGAGATCGGCGTAACTCAATTCAAACATCGTGCCGGGGTAGGTGAGAATGAATCGCTCGCTGGGATGCGCCAGAATTACGGAAAGGCCGGTCGCTGTAGTTTTTGCGACGGACACATGCGTTACATCAACTCCCCCTGCTTCCAGCCATCCGGCGGACATCTTTCCGAACGGATCGTCGCCGATCTTGGACACGATTCCCACATTCGTGCCCAGCACCGCAAGATTATGCGCAAAAATTGCGGAAGAGCTCCCCAACGTAAGCCGAAATCCTTCCACTAAAGTTTCCTGCTCCGGTTTTATCTCCTTGGGAAGGCCGTAGAGGATTAAATCGGGGTTAATCTCGCCCACCACGCAGACATCAGGTCGTGGCACGATTGGAGCCTCCGTCTCTGCCGTCGAGCATCACTACACGCGATAGATTGCGCGGCTGATCGGGATCGAAACCTTTTCGCATGCCGGTATAAAAACCGAGCAGTTGGCCCGCAACCACCGCCGCCGCAGCCCTGGCCACTTCCGGGACGTCCAGCGACAATTCAATCAGGTAATCCGCCGAACCACGGATCGCAGCGGTAGTGGAATTTGAAATTACCAGCGTCGCCCCGCCCAATTCTTTGATTTCTTCGAGAACAGAGACTTCCTCGGCGAATCCGCTTTCACTCAGAAAAAAAGTGATCAAGGTTTCCGGGCTCACAATCGCTTTGGGACCGTGTCGAAATTCCAGCGCGT
>Ga0102924_1004673_pt1 | contig 13671 bp, 9 predicted proteins | sample PaiPotPPM11metaG_FD_80116 | JGI IMG/M metagenome (GOLD analysis project Ga0102924, IMG submission 80116) | Iron sulfur acid spring bacterial and archeal communities from Banff, Canada, to study Microbial Dark Matter (Phase II) - Paint Pots PPM... ... | reverse complement strand
CTGATCCACGATCGCGATATACGAACCCAGGTAGGCAACCCCGATCGCCGCCAGATACATGAACGGCAAAGCGATCCACGCCGCCAACAGGCGCGTCGCGCACAGGAACGTCATCGAGTCGATTCCCATCACCTCAAGCGCGTCGATCTCGTCGGAGATGCGCATCGCGCCGAGCTCGGCCACGATGCCCGTGCCCACCTTCGCCGCCAGCATGTAGCCGAACACGTACGGCACCGCCTCGCGCAGGTTGCACCACGCCGCGAACACGCCCGCGTAGTTGGCCGTGCCGGTCGACTCGTTGAAGTACGCCGCCTCGATCCCGCAGGTGCCCAACCCGACAATGAACACCAGACTCCAGATGACCAGCGTGGAGAAGATGATCAGGATGCCCGCCTGGCGCAGCGTCTCGCCGAAGAAGCGAAACACGCGCCCGCCATACACGTCGCGCACGATCGTGCTCGTGAAGCGGCCGATCTCCCCGGTCGACGCCAGCCATTCGCGGGGCAGCGCGAGGAATTCGTTCACTTGATCACCAGGATTTGCGGGTGAGTGGCCAGCAGCGTCTGCGTGAACACGTAGTTGAACGCGCCGATACCCAGGAAGGAGATGACGACTGCTTCGTTGACCGCGCGGCCCACCCCCTCGGCGCCGCCGGACGCGGACATGCCCTTGTAGCAGCACACGATCGCGATGATCGCGCCGAACACCGTCGTCTTGAGCACCGACCCCCACAGGTCGGTGACCGACGAGTTCTCGAACAGCGTGTTCCAGAACGGGCCCAGCGTGCCACCGTTGACGATCTCCGCCAGCAGGCCCCCGAACAACCCGAACAGCACCGCGTAGATGTCAAACAGACCGGTCACGATCATCAACGCCAGGAACCTCGGCACGACAAGGTTCTTGACCGGGTCCACGCCGAGCACCTGCAGGGCATCTAGCTCCTCGCGCACCTTGCGCGCCCCCAGGTCCGCCGTGATCGCGCAGCCCGCCACGCCCGCAACCACGATCGAGGTCACGAACGGGCCGATTTCGCGGATGGCGGCCAGCACGAAGAAGCCGCCCAGGCGATCCAGCGCGCCGATCAGGACCAGGAAGTCCGCCGCCTGCAGGCCCGGCGCGCCGTAGCAGATGGCCACCGTGGAGATCAGCAGCGGAAACCAGACCAGCCGCAGCGTGAACAGGAACTGCGAGACCAGCTCGCCGCCGTAGGGGTAGGGCGGGCGCAGCGCGGAGGAGATCGTGCGACCCGTCAGGATCATCATGTCCCCGAATTCCTCGAGCACGTGTCGAAACGGGCTGCCCACCCGCTCGGCGACGCTGCGAACCATTTCCCTCCAACCCTCCTTGGGTCGCTGTCATGTTGCCCAGAAGTTGCCTCACGCACTCTACGCGATGCATCCGGCGTACGCCACCGCTACCCGTCCCGGCGGGGCCCGCCAGAGGCGCCCAGGGCGCTGGCGGCACTGGTATCGTGGCCCAACTGTGAGGGGGAGACAGAGAGTCGCTCACCTGTTCGCGCGCCCTGAACGCGGCACATACTCGCGCCCGTCGCGCGCGCTCGCTGCGTGCGCGACCGCGGTGTGTGCCGTCGCAATCGCCGGCTGCGGCGCCGCGCGCCAGGACGCCCACGAAGCTTCCGGCACCTTCGCCATGCAGATCGTCAGCGCGAGCTTCCCCGCCAAGCAGTCGATCGCGCGTCCCACCAAGCTGGAGCTGCGGGTGCGAAACAGCGGCTCAAAAGCGGTGCCCAATGTGGCCGTCACGCTGGACTCGCTCGAATACACCTCCAACTATCCCGAACTGGCCGACGACAAACGCCCGACCTGGGCGATCGAACGCGGCCCCGGCCCGGTCCCCCATCCCCCCGTGCCCACCCAGGAAGTCAGCCAGCTCGGCGGCGCGCAGACCGCCTACGTCAACACCTGGGCACTCGGATCGCTCGCCGCCGGCAAGACGCAGACGTTCGTGTGGCGCCTGGTGCCCGTCAAGTCCGGCCGCTACACCGTCGACTACACGCTCAACGCGGGCCTCGCCGGCAAGGCCAAGGCCAAGCTGGCCGCGGGCGGCGTGCCACATGGGCGCTTCAGCGTGGACATCGCGCCCGCGCCGGCGATCAGCCACGTCAACCCGAACACCGGCAAGGTCGCGCCCGGCGAATACCCCACCAGCGGCAGTCTCTAGCAGCCCTCGGCCTCGCCCTCGGCCATTTGGCCGGCTGTCCAAAGAGCGCCCCGGCGATTTCGCCATCCGGTGATGCCGTTTGGCCGTCCGGCCACTACGATTGCGTGCGGCCCGGCGCCTGCCGGAGTCCCAGCACGTCACCCTTTCTCCAGGAGGAATCGACCGAGGCCATGCCCAGGACCCGTCAGCAAAATGTCACCGCCGCACAGTGGAGCGCCAACGGGAGCGCGCTCGGCGCGCTCGACCTGACCCTCCCGGGCAACCAGGTCTTCGGAGCGAACGTCTTCTCGCCGGCGCTGCAGCGTCAGCGTCTGCCCAAGCACGTCTACAAGGCGCTGCAGCGCACGCTGGCGCGCGGCGAGGCGCTGGACACCTCGCTCGCCGATCAGGTCGCGCAGGCGATGAAGGACTGGGCGATGGAGAGGGGCGCCACCCACTACACGCACTGGTTCCAGCCGCTGACCGGGTCCACAGCGGAGAAGCACGACTCCTTCTACGCACCTGCCGGCGACGGCACCGCGATCAGCGAATTCTCCGGCAAGGAGCTCATCCAGGGCGAGCCCGACGCCTCTTCGTTTCCCACCGGCGGCATCCGCGCCACCTTCGAGGCGCGCGGCTACACCGCCTGGGACCCGACCTCCCCGGCCTTCATCCTGGAAAACCCCAACGGCGCGCTGCTGTGCATCCCCACCGCCTTCACCTCCTGGACCGGCGAGGCGCTCGACCACAAGATCCCCCTGCTGCGCTCGATGGACGCGCTGTCCGGCGCCGCCATCCGCGCCTTGGGACTGCTGGGCGTCGACGAGGCCAAGCGCGTCTTCACCACCACCGGCTGTGAGCAGGAGTACTTCCTGATCGACGAGCAGTACTACTTCGAACGCCCCGACCTGGTCACCACCGGACGCACCCTCTACGGCGCCAAACCGCCCAAGGGCCACGAGCTCGACGATCACTACTTCGGCTCGATCCCCGAGCGCGTGCTCGCCTACATGCTCGAGGTCGAGCAGGAGCTGGCCAAGCTGGGCATACCCATCAAGACGCGCCACAACGAGGTCGCCCCCAACCAGTTCGAGGTCGCGCCGATCTTCGAGAACTCAAACGTCGGCTCAGACCACCAGATGGTCACGATGCAGATCATGGAAAACACCGCCCGCCACTACGGGCTGGTGTGCCTGCTGCACGAGAAGCCGTTCGCCGGCGTCAACGGCTCGGGCAAGCACAACAACTGGTCGATGGGCACCGACACCGGGCTGAACCTGCTCGACCCCGGCGACACCCCCCACGAGAACCTGCAGTTCCTGTTCTTCGCGGCCGCCGTCATCCAGGCTGTCAACAAGCACCAGGCGCTGCTGCGCGCCTCGATCGCCAGCGCCGGGCAGGACCACCGGCTGGGCGCCAACGAGGCGCCGCCCGCGATCATCTCGATCTTCCTCGGCGCCGAGCTCGAGAAGGTCTTCACCGCGATCGAGACCGGCAAGACGCAGGCCTCCAAGCCCGGCTCGTTCCTCGGCCTGGGCACTCCCGTGCTGCCGCCGCTGCCGCTGCACGGCGGCGACCGCAACCGCACCAGCCCGTTCGCGTTCACCGGCAACAAGTTCGAGTTCCGCGCGCTCGGATCCAGCGCCTCGCCCGCCTGGCCCAACACGGTGCTCAACACGATCGTCGCCGAGTCCGTCGACGAGCTCGCCGAGAAGCTCAAGAGCGCGCTCAAAGGCTCCGGCGCCACTCTGGAGAAAGCCGTCACCAGCGTCGTCAAGGACGCCTGGGCCGCCAACAAGCAGATCGTCTTCGACGGCGACGGCTACTCCGAGGCGTGGCACAAGGAGGCCGAGAAACGCGGCCTCGCCAACCTGCGCACCACCCCCGACGCGCTGCCGTGGCTGATCGACAAACAGACCGTCGCCCTATTCAAAAAATACAAAGTGCTGTCCAAGCGCGAGCTGGAGTCGCGCTATGAGGTGTTCACCGAGCAGTACGCCACCAACATCAACATCGAGTCAGAGACCGCCTACGCGATCGCGCGCACGATGCTGCTGCCCGCTGCCGTGCGCTACCTCAACGAGCTCCAGGTCGTCGCCCTCGAGGAGCTCATCGGCGAGGTCGAGCCGCTCGTCAAGGAGTTGCACTACGCAATCATCAAGCTCGAGGACGCCAACCTCGACGAGAACCACCCGGACGGTACCGCCCAGAAGGAGGCGCTGTACATGCGCGACAGCGTCATCCCTGCCATGGAAGACGTGCGCGACGTCGCCGACCGGCTGGAGAAGCTGGTGGCGGACGATCTGTGGCCGTTGCCGAAGTACTCGGAGATGCTGTTCATCAAGTAGCGCTAATCGTAATTTTCCGCCCTCGCAATCCGGATTGTCCCCCCTCGCAATCCGGATCGTCCGCCTTGTGGCTTTGAGCTGAGGAACCCCACGTGGGCGCGGCGCTGACTCAGGACGACCACAGGCTCTGGTCCTCCCTCCCCAGCCGCCACAGCCCCACCGCCAGCCCGTGGGCGCGGCCGATCGCCAGCACGGCGCGTATGGCGTGGGCGTCCAGGTACCAGACCTGGTGGGTCACGCCGGCTTCGCTGTAGCTGAACGTCAGCTCCTGCGATTCCGGATCGCGCGCCGGCGTGGCGCCGACAGAGCGGGCCAGGGCCGCCACCGAGGAGTACTGGTAGGCGCTCGCTTCGTTGGCCGGGCCGCCGCCCGCAGGCCAGTCCAAGCCGTACATGGGGGCGCCGAGCACGAAACGCGACGCGTGGGGCAGCCCAGCGATGGAGGCAACCGTCGCCTCCACGTCGCCCAGCGGCGCGATCGGCCCGGGCGCCGAGCGCGCCCAGTGCGCACCCCACGCGAGCACGAACACGCTGTCCGCCGCTTCGCTGATGGCGCCGTAGTCGTACAGGCCGCTGGAGGGGGTCGCCTGCTGGGCGCCCGCCCCGTCCACCACAACCGCCAACCGCTTGCCGTGGCGATGCAGCTCGCCGGCCAACGCCGCGACGAACGAGCTGAGCGCCGCGCGATCTTGCGTGCCGTCGTTCTCGAAGTCCACGCACAGGCCCGCGTAGTGGCGGTCACGGGCGATGGTCGCCAGGCGCCGAAGCGTCGCCGCGCGCGTCGCCGGGTCGGTGAGGATGCGGTGCACCGTGGGGCCGTCCTGGCAGTTGACCCGCGGCATCACCATCATCTGGCTGGCGCTCGCGTAGTCGGTGATCGCCGGCACGTCGTGACCGGCGATCACCCCACTGGCGGTCTCGCATTCGAAGTACGTGGGGTACACCACGCCGATCGCCCGCGCGTGCGCCTTGAGGTCGGCCAGCGAGTCGGGCGCGCTGGCCAGCACGAAAGCCTGCAGGCGCGAGCGCGGGATGGCGTTAGCACGCGCCGGAGCGCTCAGCGCGCCGCTGCTCGCCAGCGCCAGCAGGGCCAGCACCGACGCACGAATGACCGTTCTGCTCACACGCCTATTGTGACCCGCCCAGTTGCGGAAGTTCCCAGATGCTCTGGTCCTCGGTGCCCAGCCGCCACAGACCCACTTTCAGGCCGAGGCTTTCCGCCAGCGCCGTGCGGATGGCGAGCGACTGGCGGTCCACGTACCAGACCTGATGTTCGACCCCGCCTTCGCTATAGGAGAAGTGCGGGCTGGCCGCGTTCGCTTCCCATTCGGGTGTCACGCCCAGCTGGCCCGCCAGCGTGGTCAGGCTGTCGTACTCCATCGCTGTGGCTGGGTGGTTGGGGCCGCCGCCTTCGGGCCAGTTGAGCCCGTACAAAGGCATGCCCAGCACGAACTTTTTCCGGTTGGGCAGCGTGGCGGTGTATTCGGCCACGCGTTTGAACCACGGCAGTTCATCGATCGACCCGGGCGTTGAGGTGGTCCAGTGGATGCCCCAGTCGAGCACGAACATGTAGTCGGACGGGCCCGACAGGGCCGCGTCGTCGTACATCGCCGCGCGCCCCGTCGGCACGTTGTAGTACTTGGCGGTGACCACCGTCGAGAGCTTGTCGCCCTGCGCGTGCAGGCGTTCGGCCAGCGCCGTGATGAACGCGGTGAACGGGTTGCGCTCGGCCGGCGGCGCCCCCTCGAAGTCGATCTGCACGCCGTCGTAGCCGTAGGTCTGACACAGCGCGGCCAGCCGTTCGATCGTCCGTTCGCGCACCGATGGTTCGTTCAGTATCTGTTCCTCGTCGGCCACGTTCTGGCAGTTGACCCGCGGCAGCACCGCGATCTTGCGCGCGATCGCCCAATGGGTGATCAGCTGATCGTCGCTGCCTTGGATTTCGCCGCCCGAGCCGCATTCGAAGTAGGTGGGGTAGACCACGCCGATCTGCTGGTAGTGGGCCTCGAGGTCTTCAAAGCTTTCGTCGGTCGAGGCCAGTACGTACGCCTGCACGCCGCCGTGGGTGGGCGCCGGAGCGGAGGTGTCCACGATCGTGGGCGCGCTCGGCGGGCTGATCGCCCCCAGCGAGTCCACCGCGCTGACCGTGAATTCGTATTCGCTTTCCGGCGCGAGGCTCGCCACCGTCATTTCCGTGCCGGACGTCTGCCCCACCGGGATTTCGTCGCGGAACACGCGGTAGCCGATGATGTCCCCGCTCACCGCAGTGCTCGGCTTCCAGCTGAGCACGGCCGACTGGCTGGTCACCGTGTCGGCCGACAGGCCCGTCGGCGCGGGCGGCGGCGTGTGGGTGGTGATCACCTTCAGTTGCGGGGTCGGTTCGCTGAGGTCGCCGTAGCTGTCCATCGTGGCCACCGCGAAGGTGTATTCCCGCGCGGACGCCAACGCCACGGTCGTGATCTGTCCTTCCACCACGCCCACCGGCTGGCCGTCCTCGTAGAGCAGGTAGCCCTTCACGCTGCCCGCGTTGGAGCTGCCCGCCTGCCAGGACAGCGTGACCGAGGTGTCGCTCACCTTCACCGCCGACAGCAGCGACGGGGGGTTGGGCGGCGCGTGCGGGCCGGACGGCGCCTGCGCGGCGCCGCCGGTCTGCGACGACGAGCTCGCCGCCGGCGAGGACGGCTGGCCTGGGCGCGCGCCGATCACCAACACGACGCTCGCGCCCACGTGCCCGAGCGTGTCGACCGCCGCCACAGTCACCCGGTTGGCCCGTCCGCTGCTCACGCGCAGGCCGAACTGCAGCCGGCGCGTCTGCCCCAGCACCGCGCCGTCGCGCTGCACGCGGTAGCCGGCGACCGGAGCGTCGCCCACCGGCGCCGCCCGCCAGCCGATCAGCGCGCCGCTTGGCGTGCCCGCCAGGACGCGCAGGTCGGACACGCGCCCCGGCGCCCGGAAGGCCACGGCCGCGCGCAGCCTGGCCGAGCAGGTGGGACGCGCGCCCGCGCTGCCCGTTTGCACCGTGTAGGTGACCGCCCGTCCCGGGGTGATCCTGATCACGATCGACTCGTGCGTCGTCTGGCCCACCGTCAGCCCCGCGCGAAGGACGCGATACGCGAGCCGCTCGCTCGCGCGAGCGCGGGCCGGCGCGCTCCAGCTCAGCCGCGCACGCTTGGCGCCCAGACGGTGCAGGCGTAGGTCGCGCGCCCCGCAGCGCGAGGTTGCGGCCGCGGCGGCGCGGGTCCCGTGCGCCAGGGCGGGCTGCCAGGCGCCGAAGCAGCCCAGCGCCATCGCCGCCAGCGCAAGCGCCTGCAATCCGGCCGCGCGGCCGCCACCAGCGCGGCTCATCGCCTCGCCCCCCTGGCGAAGGCCGCAGTGCCGGCCGGCGGGTGGGAGTGCGCATGTGAGCGGGCGCCGCTGTGCAGCAGGCGCTCGACGTCCGCCCGCAGCTCGCGCTCGAGCTTCACCGGCGCGCGCAGGAGCGAGGGCCCGGCCAGCACGACCGGCAGGATCGAGACGACCAGCACCATCACCGCGAGACCGTGCGCGATCGTCGCGAGCGGGCCGCTGCGGGCGGGAGGCCGCGTGTCGACGGGATCGAGGGCGTGCGCCATCTCCTATCCTGCTCCCCCGCCCGTGCCGGCCGTGGCCGGACGCGTCCCCCAGGACGCCGTGCGGCAGGTGGCGATCGCGTAATAGGTCTGCCACAGCATGATCGCCAGGTAGAAGAAGACGAACAGGACGCCGTACAGCCACACCAGGCTGTACTCGTCTTGGAAGATCACGTAATAGAGCGAGTAGACCATCGCCAGCGCATACAGGCCGGCGAGGTAGATGAGCGGCAGCGTGCCGCCGTGGATGAGAGGTCCCCACACGAGCGCGTGCACCGCGGCCACCGGCGCGATCAGCGGCAGGACTATGCTCAGGTAGGTAAACAGCGCGGCCACCGGATGCTTGCGCCAGATGAATTTGGCGACTTGCAGCGACTCGCGCGTCCACGAGCGCTTCCAGCGCGTCTGCTGGGTGACGAACGCGCGGAAGGTGGCCGGCACGATCGTGTGCGAGATGGCGCGCTTTTCATACACGATGCGCCAGTCGCGCAGCACGCAGTTGGTCAGCGAGCGGTCGTCGCCGAAGGTCGACTCGATCCCGAGGAAGCGCTGGCTCTCCCACCAGTCCATGCGCGGCAGGATCGCCTCGCGCCGGTAGGCCGAGAAGCAGCCCGAGCAGCAGGTCACCGCGTTGAACACCGATTCGGCCGCCTTGACCACGCGGAAGGCCACGAAGTAGCGCACGGCCTGCATGCGCGTGAGCCACGTGTCGCGCAGGTTGAGCACGTTGGCGTGCCCGCACACCGCGCCCACGCGGGGGTCGGCCAGCGGCTGCACGAGCAGGCGCAGGGCGTCGGGCTCGACCACCGAGTCGGAGTCCACGAACGCGATCACCTCCGCGCTGCTCGCGCGGATGCCCGCCGCCATGGCGGCGCGCTTGCCGCGGTTCTCAGGGAAGTCGATCACCCGCACGCGCCCGTCGGCTTCGCCGGCCACGCGCTCGATCTCCGCCAAAGTGGCGTCGGTCGAGCCGTCGTTGACCGCGATCAGCTCGAGCTTCTCGGGCGGGTAGCGCAGCTCCAGCAGCGAGCGCAGCGACGCGGCGATCGCCTCCTGCTCGTTGAAGCAGGGCATCACGATCGCGATCTGCGGCTCGATGCCCGCGTCCGGCTTGGCTCGATAGAACAGGCTCAAGACGAAGCGGCTGAGGATGTAGCTGGCCACGCACACGCTGTAGATGCCGAAGAACACGTTGGAGAACATCAGCCCCAGATAGGCCGCCTTGTAGGCCATCACGGCGACGATCAGCACGAGCAGGTAGACGGCCGCGAGCGCCTTCAGTGCGCGGTGGAGCGACATCGCCTCCACGGCGCCCTTCAACGACATCGCCTTGACAGCGTGTCTGAGCGAGATCCACATCAGGGGACGTGGCGCTCGCGCCCGGCGGGCGTGTGATAGGTGCAGTCGAGTACCGCCCGGCAACGCCTCAGCCAGCCGTAATCGTGCTGCGGATGGATCGTCACGACGATCGCCAGGTCGTAGTCTTCGGGACCGAAGCCCGACGCGTCGCGACGAGGGTCCGGGTCGACGCTTTCCAGCAGCAGATCGCCGACGCGCAGCTCGCCCACGAGCGGGTCGTGGTAGTCGACGTGCGCTCCTTCGTCGCGCAGGCGCTCGATGATCTCGACAGCCGGAGCTTCGCGGCTATCTGCCACGCCCGGCTTGTAGGAGACGCCCACGACCAGCACGCGCGCGTCGGCCAGCCGCCCGCCCGCCGCCACCAGCAGCTCGTGCGCGCGCCAGACCACGTGGCGCGGGCGCCCGGCGACTTTGCGCATCGCCTCCTCGGCCATCTCCGCCGGACGGCCGCGCTCGCGCAGCGGATGCAGCAGGTAGTGCGGGTCCACGCCGATGCAGTGACCGCCCACGCCCGCCGAGGGATAGTGGGCCATGAAGCCGTAGGGCTTGGTGGCGGCCGCGTCGGTCACCTCGATCGGGTCCAGCGCCAGCGTCTTGCACGCTTCGCCGATCTCAAACGCCAGCGCGATGTTGACCGCGCGGAAGGTGTTCTCGTACAGCTTGACCATCTCCGCGGCCTCAGGCGAGGACACGCGATGCAGCGCCAGGCAGGTGTGACGCAGCAGCTGCGACGCGCGCCTAAAGCACGTCTCGCTGACGGCGCCGATCACGCGCGGCGTGCGCAGCTGCTCGTGCTCGACCACGCCCGGATCGATCCGCTCGGGCGCGAACGCCACGAACACGTCCTCGCCCACACGCAGCCCGCGCTCCTCCAGCGGCGCCACGAGCAGCTCGCGGGTAGTGCCAACATAGGTGGTGGACGTCAGCACGAACGTCTGCCCCGCGCGCGCGTGCTCGACCACCGACGCGCACGCGCGCCGCAGGATCTCCGGCTGGGGCCGGCGCAACTCGTCGATCGGCGTGGGGACGCAGATCAGCACGAGGTCGGCCGCGTCGAGGGCGTCGATGCGCTCGGTCAGCACGAAGCCTTCGCCGTCGAGATAGCCGCTCAAGGCGCCCTGCTCGCTGTCCAGCAGCTCGGCCTCGCCGTTGCGGATCTCCTGCAGGCGCCGCTGCGAGACGTCAATCCCGATGATCCTCGCGCCCGCGCCGCGCAGCGCGATCGCCGTCGGCAAACCCACGTAGCCGAGGCCCACTACCGCCACCACCGCCTCCTCGGCAGACGTGACCGCGCCGTGGCGTGCTTCGGCGTCGTGGCGTGCGTCGGCGTCGCGACGTGCGTCGAGCTCGTCGACGTCCAGCACGCCAACGGTCGGCTCGTCAATCTCCTCGGTGGCGAGCGCTCCCAGTCCGGGCTCCGGCCTCATTTGCGTCCCCCTTCTCGATCGGGCTTTGGTGGATGTGTTTACGACATGACCGTCCCGGCGAGCCGCCGTAAGGCGCTCGCGGCGAGGCGGTTTGCAACTTGCTCAGGGCAGGTAGTAACGCCGGCCGGTCCGTTGTCGATAGGTGCAGTCGAGCACCTGCGGACAGCGCCGCAGCCAGCCGTAGTCGTAACCCTCGCGTATCGTCACGACGATCGCCAGGTCGTAATCTTCGGGACCGAAGCCGGACACATCTCGACGGGGGTCGGGGTCGACGCTGTAGACGTCCTCTCCGTCGAGCACCAGCACGGGAACGAGCGGATCGTGGAAGTCGACCTGGGCCCCGGTGGCGCGCAGGCGCTCGATGATCTCCACCGCCGGCGCCTCGCGGCGCTCGCCGAAGCCCACGTCGCTGGAGGCCCCCACGACCAGCACGCGAGCGTCGCGAATCTGCTTGGCTGAGCGCGCGAGCACGTCGTAGGCCCGCATCGCCATGCGGCGGGGACGTGCGTCGACCCTGCGCAGGGCCTCCTCGGCGAGCGTCGCCGGACGGCCGCGCTCGCGCAGCGGGTGCAGCAGGTGGTGGGGATCCGAGGCGACGCGGTGCGCCGGCATCGCAGGGCACGCACTGCGGCTCCTCGCGCCTGACGGCCTGGCGGCCGCGTCTGCGACCTCGGCCGGGCTAACGCCCTGGGTCCGGCAGGCGTCTGCCAGCTCGAACGCTAGCGCCACGTTGACCGCCTCGAAGGTGCTCTCGTACAGCCTGACCATCTCGGCGGTCTCCGGCGAGGAGACGCGCAACAGGTCCTGGCCCATGTTGCGCAGCAGCGCCGAGGCGTGCCTGAAGCACGTCTCGCTGACGGCGCCCACGATCAGCCGAGGCTGAGCCTGCCCGCCGTCGGCCTCGTCGGGGTCGACGTGCTCGGGGCAGAACGCCACGAAGACGTCCTCACCCACGTGCAGCCCGCGCTCTTGGAGCGGCTCGACAAGCAGCTTGCGCGTGCTGCCCACGCAGCTGGTCGACGTCAGCACAAGCGTTTGGCCGGCGCGTGCATGGCGCACCACCGACGCGCACGAGCGCTTGAGCCCCTCGGAGTTGGGCCGGCGCTGGCGGTCCAACGTGGCGGGCACGCAGATCAGAACCATGTCGGCGCCGCTCGCCGCCTCGATGCTGTCGGTCAGTTCGAATGCCGCGCCGCGGCACTGCTCACGCAACTGCGAGCGCAGGTCCTCCGGCAGCGCCGCCCGTCCGCAGCGGATGTCCGCCAGCCCGCTCGGCGAGGTTTCGATCCCCACGATGCGCAAGCCCGCACGACGCAGCGCCATCGCGCTGGATAGGCCTGCGTGGCCGAGACCCACGACCGCGACGAGCGCCTGAGCCTCCCCCACCTCCTGGTCTGCGTGCGCGCCCCTGCGCACGGTCACGTCGGCCTGCTCGAACGCTGCGGGCGCAAACGTCGCCACTGCGCCGTCGTCGTCGAGGGTGGGTATCTGCAGAAAGTCGACAGTCATGATGATGGTGGTCCCTTCTTCGTGCTGCGCGCCGGCGGCCCCCATGGTCGCCATCGCTGAGCAGTGTGCGCCTGCGCAAACGCGCTCGTGGAAATGTTGGACGCCTGACCGATGCGTTGGCACCAGGCGCTCTACGCGCTGTCGTCTGACGCGGGCAGGGGGGCTGCCCGAAAGGTGCCAGCAGCCCGTCCCGGCTGGGACTACGGACTAGCATTGCCTGCAATGTCCGAGCGCGATTACCTGAAAGCCATCCATGAGCACGTCGTCGTCTACGACGGCGGCATGGGCGCCACGCTGGAGCAGTTCGAGCTGACCAGCGAGGACTACGGCGGCCTGCAGGGCAAGTGCCACGAGGCGCTCGTGCTCAACCGCCCGGACGTGATCGAGGGCGTGCACGCTTCGATGCTCGACGCGGGCGCCGAAGTCGTCGAGACCGACACCTTCCAGGCATCGCGGATCAAGCTCGGCGAGTGGGGCCTGGCTGATTACACCGTCGAGATCAACACCAAGGCCGCCGAAATCGCGCGCAAGGCGGCGGGCGAACACCGCTTCGTGGCCGGCTCGATCGGCCCGACCGGCTACCTGCCCGCCTCCGAGGATCCCTCGCTCGGGCAGATCCGCTTTGGCGAGCTGGTCGAGGTCTTCAGCGAGCAGGCCGAGGGACTGATCGACGGCGGCGCCGACCTGTTGATCATCGAGACAGCGCAGGACATCCTGGAGGTCAAGGCCGCGGTGTTCGGCGCGCGCGCGGCGTTCAAGAGCAGCGGCCGTGAGCTGCCGATCCACACGTCCGTGTCGCTGCTGCCCAACGGCGGCAAGATGCTGCTCGGCACCGACATCTCAGCGGTGCTGACCACGCTGGAGGCACTGAAGGTCGACGTGATCGGCCTGAACTGCTCGACCGGCCCCGAGGACATGCGCGACGCGATCCGCTTCCTCGGTGAGTATTGCCCGGTACCGGTCGCGTGCATCCCCAACGCCGGCCTGCCGCTACAGGGCCCCGACGGCGAGACGATCTTCCCTGAGAAGCCCGAGCCGTTGGCCGAGGCGCTGAAGGAGTTCGTCGAGCGCTACAGCGTCGGGATCGTCGGCGGCTGCTGCGGAACCACGCCCGAGCATATCCGCGGGATCGCCGAGCGCGTGGCGACACGGCGGGCCGGGCCGGGGGTGGGCGGGCGTCCAAATCCGCGCCCGCCGCACCTCTCCTCGATGATCGCCGCGACGCCGCTGGCGCAGGAGCCCGCGCCGACGATGGTCGGAG
>Ga0102924_1004668_pt1 | contig 13679 bp, 11 predicted proteins | sample PaiPotPPM11metaG_FD_80116 | JGI IMG/M metagenome (GOLD analysis project Ga0102924, IMG submission 80116) | Iron sulfur acid spring bacterial and archeal communities from Banff, Canada, to study Microbial Dark Matter (Phase II) - Paint Pots PPM... ... | reverse complement strand
TCGATCGACCAGGGCAGCCAGGTCATCATCCGGACCACGGACAGCCAGGAGCTAACCTCGGCTTCTGTCAGCCACTCCACCGGCGCGTCGTCGGCACCGCGCCCGGCTCCCTCGGTCACCGGATCAGGATACTGACGCGGATGACCTTGGGAGCTCGGGCACGGCCGCTGGTCAGCCTCCGGCGGCTCGCCTCAGGCGCAGCGTCCGGATCTCGAACGGCCGGAACTCCAGCTCCACCGAGCTGCCGTCCACCACGGGCCGCGCCCCGCCGCCGGCCGCCGGCCGTTCCAGCAGGTCGGTCTCGGTAGCAGCGCCAACCGCGAACCCGGCCGTGGCCCGCGCGCGAGCCCGCCCGCCGCGCGACTCGTACAGGCGGACGACCACGTCGCCCGACTCGTCGTCGGCCAGCTTGACCGCCTCGACCACCACGGCCTGGTTGTCCACGGTCACCAGTGGCTCCACGGACTCGGCCGTGACCCCGCCGACCAGCCGCCCGGGCAGGTTGATGAGGTAGCCCTCGCGGACCGCGTCCCCGATCCCGGCGCCGGGCACGAAGGCGTAGCGGAACGTGTGCACGCCCTGGTCGGTCTCGGGGTCGGGGTAACGCGGCGCGCGCAGCAGGGACAGCCGCACCGTGGTCGTGGTGCCGCCGTCGTCCCGCACCGTGCGGGTGACGTCGTGGCCGTAGGTGGAGTCGTTGACCACCGCGGCGCCCCAGTCCGCCTCGCCGACGTGGAGGAAGCGGTGGGCGCAGATCTCGAACTTGGCCGCCTCCCAGCTGGTGTTGGTGTGCGTCGGGCGGAACACGTGACCGAACTGGGTCTCGCTGGCCGAGCGGTCGGCGTGCACGTCGACCGGGAAGGTGGCCTTGAGGAACTTCTCGGCCTCGTGCCAGTCGACCTCGGTCTCGAAGTCCAGGCGCCGGGCGCCGGCCCGCAGCGTGATCAGCTGGGTGACCTGGGAGGCACCGAAGGCCCGGGTCACGCGCACCGTCGCGGCCAGGTCCGCGGTCTCTTCCTCGGCTTTGACCAGCTCCAGCTCGGTGACGTCGGTCAGGTCGGTCACCGTGTTGCGGTAGAACCGGTCGACGTCCCAGGCGTCCCAGTTGACCGGGAAGTCGGGGTGCAGCTGGAGCAGGTTGGCGCTGGTGCCGGGGGCCACGGCCTCGCGCCCCGCCAATAGGTCGAGCACCGACGTGACCAGCCCGCGCTCATCGACGATGACCCGCAGCAATTTGTTATCTAGCAGGTAACCGCCGCCGGGCAGGTGCCGGGCCTCGACGGGCGACGCCGTCGCCCCCGGCCGCCCGGCGGACATGGCCGGGATGCCATCGCGCTCGAACGGCGCGGCGTTGAAGACGAGGCCCTCGCCGGCCGCCGATCCGGCCAGCGCTCGCTGCGCCCCGGCGATGATCTCCTCGAGCTCGGCGGCCACCGCGGCGTAGGTGGCCCGGGCCTCGCGGTGCACCCAGGCGATGGACGAGCCGGGCAGGATGTCGTGGAACTGGTGCAGCAGCACGATCTTCCACAGCCGGTCAAGCTGCTGGTAGGGGTAGTCATAGCCGCCCCGGACGGCGGCGGTGGCGGCCCACAGCTCGGCCTCGCGCAGCAGGTGCTCGCTGCGCCGGTTGCCCTGCTTGGTCTTGGCCTGGGAGGTGTAGGTGCCGCGGTGCAGCTCGAGGTACAGCTCACCGACCCAGACCGGCGGGTCCGGGTACTCGGCCTGGGCCTTGGCGAAGAACTCGGCCGGCTTCTCGATCCGCACCCGGGCCGAGCCCTCGAGGTCCTCCAGCCGCCGGGCCCGGTCCAGCATCTCCTGGGTCGGGCCGCCGCCGCCGTCGCCGTAGCCGAACGGCACCAGCGAGCGCCGGGCCCGGCCCTTGTCCCTGAAGTTGCGCACCAGGTGGGCCAGTTCCCGGCCGGACAGGTCCGAGTTGTAGGTGTCCACCGGCGGGAAGTGGGTGAACACGCGGGTGCCGTCGATGCCCTCCCAGTCGAAGGTGTGGTGCGGGAACTTGTTGGTCATGCTCCAGCTGATCTTCTGGGTGAGGAACCACTTCGAGCCCGAGAGCTTGATCAGCTGGGGCAGCCCGCCGGAGTAGCCGAACGAGTCGGGCAGCCAGACCTCCTCGGTCTCGATGCCGAACTCGTCCAGGTAGAACCGCTTGCCGTGGACGAACTGGCGGGCCATGGCCTCGCCGCCGGGCATGTTGGTGTCGGCCTCCACCCACATGCCGCCGACCGGCACGAACTGGCCGGCCGCGACCTTCTCGACGACCCGGGCGTACACCTTCGGATGATGCTCCTTGATCCAGGCCAGCTGCTGGGCCTGGGACATGACGAAGATGAACTCGGGATGCTCGTCCATCAGCGACGTGACGTTGGACGCGGTCCTGGCCACCTTGCGGATCGTCTCGCGCAGCGGCCACAGCCAGGCCGAGTCGATGTGCGCGTGCCCGGCCGCCGAGACCAGGTGCGCGGACGCGGTGGCGGGCGCGGCCAGCGCCGGGGCCAGCTCGGCGCGGGCGGCCGCCGCGGTGCCGGGCACGTCATCCAGGCTCAGGGCGTCCAGCGAACGCTCGATCGCCCGCAGGATCTCCCAGCGCCGCGGCCCGTCGACCGGCAGCTCCTTCATGAGCTGGGCCAGCACCTCCAGGTCGTGCACCAGTTCCCAGACCTCGGGATGGAACACCGCCAGGTCGGCCTGCTGCAGCTGGTAGATCGGCTGGTCCCCGGCGGTCAGCGTGTCGCCGAGCCAGGTGACCGGGCGGTCGATCGACGGGTTGGCCGCCGCCTCGACGAAGAACCGGACCTCGCCGTCAGCCGGGGCCAGCTGGCTCAGCTTCACCGACCGCTGGCGCGGGTGCAGCCCGCGCACCGGGGACCCGTCCAGCAGGTAGATCAGGCCCTCGGCCGCGAAGCCGGGGCCGCCGCCAAAGCCGAGATCAATGACCGCCACGACCTCCTGGCCGGCCCACTCGGGCGGCACCGTGCCGCGGAACGAGAACCACGTGGTGCCCCATGGCCTGCCCCAGGGTTCACCCACCTCGGCCGGGCCGTACTCCGCCGCCAGCCCCTCGGCCGGCGGCACTGGCTCGCCGGGCGCGTGCCAGGCGGCTACCTGCAACGGCACCGTCGCACCGTGCACCGCGGGGCGGATGCGCTCCCGCAGCACTCGGTCCAGACGTCGCTCGGTCAGCAGGCGGTCGTCATGCATGAGATCTGCTCCTCAGCTATGTAGCGGTGGGGCGCGCCGGCGCGGCGCGCCCGGAGGGCACGCCGCGCCGGCCGGCGGTCAGCTCTTCGGCTTGATGAAGCCGTTCTCGAGCATGACCGTCAGTTCCTGTGTCATGTTGCCCTGGCCCAGGACATTCCACATCGGGCTGGTGCCCTGCGAGTTCACCGGCGGCCAGTCGCCGAAGTTCTGCGACGAATAGGGGAACTGGTACACCTTCGTCGCATAGGTGATGAAGGGCAGCTGCTGGTTGACCAGGCGGGCCCAGTCCCAGACCAGCTTGTTCATCTCCGGGCCCGGCCCGACCTTCTCCGACTCCGAGTCGATGGTGGTCGGGATGTCGACCTTACCCAGGCCGGGGACGTTCATCGTCGGCCCGAAGCCCAGGCCGCGGTCACCGGAGAAGTTGCCGAGATGCTCGTAGTTGGTAATCGAGCCCAGCAGCTGGTCGAAGTTGTTGTACAGCGGATTGGGGCCGCCCTGGAGATCCATGGACAGCTGGAAGTCGCCCTTGAACACGTCGTTGGACTGGGTCGTGCCCTGAGTCGCGTCGAGGCTGGACTTGATCCCGAAGGCCGTGAGGGCACTAGACGCCTCGTCGAACGACGACACGATGTCGCTGGTCGCCGAGTTGACCAGGAACGACAGAGTGAAGGGCTTGCCGTTGGGCATCATCCACGTCGCGCCGCGCTTGTGGAACCCCGCCGACTGCAGCAGCGAGGTGGCCTTGGCGTGGTTGACCGGGTAGGTGTTGAGCTGGCTGATCTGGCTCGGCGTGAGATAGATCGGGTTGAGGTAAGTGGGCAGCCCGTCGGGCACCGTGTTCAGGACACCGCCCCGGTCCCTGATGGAGCCGCCGCCGTAGGCTGACGCGACCATGTTCGCCCGCGGTATCACGTAGGCGATCGCCTGGCGCACCGCGGTCATGTTCAGGGGATACGCATGGCTGTTGAACACCAGGCTGAAGGTGAATCCGCGGGGAATCGCGGTGTTCGACCCGCTCGTTGACTGCCACCGCTTCAGGATCGCCGGTGACATGTAGACGTTGGAGAAGTCGGCCGCGTCCGAGAAGAGCTTCGGGTAGATGGCCTGGTTCTGGTCATTGAGGTAGTCGATGCCGGGGATGTGCACCTGGGCCGCGTCGTAGAAGGTTGGCGACTTCACGAGCAGGGCCTCGGCGGTGTTAATGGCCTTGAGCGAGAACGGACCGTCGCCGATAATCTTCGGCACGTTGTACGCGGAGAGCTTCTTGAATGCCGCCTGCATCGCCGTGTACTGGGGCATCTTCTGCGCGGCCGCCGGGTTCTTGAAGTCCTCCGCGAAGTACGCGGCGTCCTCCTGCTCCAGGCTCGGGGTCACGAACTGGCCGTAGGTGCTGGCCGGCAGCATGGTCACGGTGAACAGCTGGTCCTCGAGCAGCGCCATGTCGGTGCCCGGTCGTGCGGTGACCACCACCTCGTGCGAGTTCGGCGCGGTCACGCCGGAGATGTAGAGCCATCCGGCGGTGTTGTTGGTGCCGTCCAGCACGATCGTGTCGTAGACGTCCTTGCTGGTGACGGCCTGGCCGTTCTGCCACTTGACGCCGGGGCGAATGTTGATGGTCAGGGTGTTGCCGCTGGTGCTCCAGCTGCTGGCCAGCTGGGGCGTGAAGCTGGTCAGGCTGGGGTCGTTCTCGACCGCCAGAGGCAGCTGGATCAGCCCTTCGCCGATGGTGAGGGCGATCGGGCTGTACGCGTTGAGCGACCACGTGGTACCCCAGCTACAGCACGGGTCCCACTTCAGGTAGGCCGCCGTGCCGGCTGCTCCGCCGCCTCCTCCTCCGCCGCCGCCGCTGCTGCACGCCGCTGCCGCCAGCGCGATGGCCGCGCCCGCCGCGGCCAGCCGCACCGACCTGCGTATTACCGACGGAGGACCGCTTCTGCCTGCTCTTCTTCTCACGCCTGTCTCCTTAGTTTTACTGGCGTCAGGTATCTGCTCGTCCCCCGCTATCTCCGCCCCGCTATCTGCGCCCCGTTTCTGTGGCGTCCCTGGTCAGCCGCAGGTAAATGGCCGGCCCGAGAGTGAGCATCAGGCTGACGACGATGGCGAAGTCGTCCGCCATCACGTCGGCCCGGTCCGGCATCGGCATCAGGCGGACCAGGACCGCCAGGACCAGCAGCACGAGCCCCGTCCGTACCAATAGCGCCGCCGTGAGCCGCAACATGGCTCAGACCACCTCCTCGTCAACTGCTCGCACGGCGGCCGCGGGTATCTCTTCCGGGTACCAGCACGCGCTCCAGTGCCCGTCCGCGGCGTCACCCGTCAGGCTCGGGGGCCGGTCGGTGCGACAGCGGTCGCGGACGAAGGGGCACCGGTTGGCGAAGACACAGCCGGTGTCGGCCGGGTAGGCCTCGACGCGCTCGGCCGCGATCCTGGTCGCCTCCGACCGCCGCCGGCGGGCCCGCCGCGGGTCGGGCTCGGGAATGGCGTCGAGCAGCAGGTACGTGTAAGGGTGCTGCGGCCGGGCGATGACCTCCTCGACCGGCCCGCTCTCGACCACCACGCCGAAGAACATCACGATGATCCGGCCGCCGGCCGCGAAGTACCGGACCACGCCGAAATCATGGCTGATAAACAAATAGGCCAGGCCGTGGCTCTGCCCCAGCGACTTGAGCAAGTCGAGGATCGAGATCCGCATCGACACGTCGAGCATGCTCACCGGCTCGTCGGCGACCAGCAGGCTGGGGCGCAGCGCCATGGCCCGGGCGATCACCAGCCGCTGGCGCTGCCCGCCGGAGAGCTGGTGGGGATAGCGCTCAAGGAAGGCCTGGCTGGTGTCCAGGCCGGCCAGCCCGAGCAGCCGCCTGACCTCGTCGTGTGTTTCCCGGCGGGGGACGATCCGGTGGTAGCGCAGCCCGCCCGCCAGCGTCTCGTCCACCGTGATCCCCGGGTTAAGCGCTCCGTAGGGATCCTGGTGAACTAGCTGGACCGACTGGCGGTACTCCCGGTACTGAGAGCCGCGCAGCTTCCAGATGTCGGCGCCCTCGAAGTTCACCGTGCCGGCGGATGGCTGCATCAGCCCGACGATCGCCCGGCCCAGCGTGGTCTTCCCGCACCCGGACTCCCCGACCACGGCCAGGGTCTGGCCGGCCTCGATGTCGACGCTCACGTCCTGGAGCACCGGGCGGTCGTCCCTGGCGGTCTGGTACCGGTGCGACACGTGCTCAACGTTCAGCAAGCTCACTGGCGGCCTTCCCTCCCAGCTCGCTGTTCACGACATGACAGGACACCGCGTGACCCGACGCGCCGACCTTCAGCTCCGGCTCGGTCTCCGAGCAGATCGGCTGGGCCAGCCCGCAGCGGGGCGCGAACCGGCAGCCCGGCGGCAGGTCGCTCAGATCAGGCACCTGGCCCGGAATCGACCGCAGGCTGGCCGGATCGGCGGTCACGCTCGGCATGGCCGAGATGAGCGCCTTCACGTAGGGATGCCGGCGCTCGTCGAAGAAGATCTCCTCGACGGTGCCCGACTCGACCAGGCGCCCGGCGTACATGACGGCCACCCGCTGGGCCAGCTCGGCCACCACGGCCAGGTCGTGGGTAACGAACACCACCGTGGTGTCGAGCGTCTCGTGCAGGTCCCTGATGATGTCGATGACCAGCCGCTGGCTCAGTACGTCGAGTGCGGTGGTCGGCTCGTCAAGTACCAGCACCTCAGGCTTGAGCAGCAGGGCGATGGCGATGGCCACCCTTTGTTTCATGCCGCCTGACAGCCGGCTCTCGAAGGTCTGCCAGACCTGCTCGGGCCGCAGCCGGACCAGCTGGAGGAGTTCCTCGAAATGCTTGCGGCCCTCCTGACGGCTCGGGTACACCTCCGGGTGGGCCTCGAGGATGTGCTCGACCTGCGCGCCGATCGTGATCACGGGATTGAACGCGCTCATGGCGGCCTGGAAGACCACCGCGATGTGCTGGGCCCGCATCCGCCGGAGCTCCTTGTAGCTCATCCGGGCCAGGTCCTGGCCGCGGAAGCGGACCTCCCCCGACACGATGCGGCCGGGCGGCGGCACCAGGCCCAGCAGCGAGTAGGCCAGCGTGGACTTCCCGCAGCCCGACTCGCCCACCAGGCTGTACACGTTGCCCTGGCCGATCGACAGGCTCACGTTCTCGACCGCCAGCACCGGGCCGAAGCCCACGGTGAGGTCGCGTACCTCGATCAGGCTGTCCTCGGCCATTACTGGACCCGCAGCCGGGGGTTGAACAGCCGGTCCATCGCCCGCGAGAAGTACACCAGCGCCACCTGGAGGAAGACGATCGCCAGCATCGGCGAGAACAGGTACAGGGCGCTCTGGCTGGTGTAGAGCGCGCCCTGGCTGATCGCGAGGTTGATCATGATCCCCCAGTTCGTGCCGGTGATCGGCGCGACGCCGAGCAGGTACAGGCCGACCTCGGCGTAGATGGCGTCGGTCACCGCGAGCAGGAAGTGGATGGCCACGTACGGGCCGATGTTCGGCAGCAGCTGCCGGCCGACGATGTTGCGCAGCGGGAGCCCCTGCACCTTGGCCGCGTCGATGAAGTCGCTGGTCCGCAGGCTGAGGGCCTGTGATCGCACCGCCCTGGCCAGCCCGGCCCATCCGGTCACCGACAGGATCGCGGCCAGCACGAACGGATTGGTGGTCCGCACGATGGCCGCGATCACGATGACCAGGGGCAGTCCGGGGATGGTGAGGAACACGTCGGTGATGCGCATCACGACCTGATCCACGGCACCGCCGAGGTAGCCGGCGACCAGGCCGACTATCACGCCCACGGTCACCACCATCACGGCCGCGGCGATGCCGACCTCCATGATCGGCCGCGTTCCGATGATCAGCTCGCTCAGCACGCTGTTGCCGAGGAAGTCGGTGCCGAGCGGGTACTTGGCCGACGGCGGCAGGTAGGCCAGGGCCGGGTTCTTCACGTAGCCGACGTGGGTCGCGAACGGGCCGGCGATCGCCACGACGATGTAGATCAGGATCACGATGGCGCCGATCAGCGCGGGCTTGTCGCCCCGGCAGATCCGCCACAGGTCGCGAAAGAACTTCATGCCGCTGACCTCCCGGCAGTTTGCGCGTCCGCCTCGACCGCCTGGCCGCTGGCCGTCAGCCCGATCCGCCGGGCCCGGCCCGGGCTCATGATCCGCGGATCCACCAGCGGGTACACCAGGTCGACGATGAGGTTCGACACCACCACCGCGATGGTGATCAGCAGGAAGCAGCCCATCATCACCGGGTAATCGCGCTGGTTAACCGACTGGACCAGGTAGTAGCCGAGTCCGGGGTAGACGAAGAAGGTCTCGATGAACACCGAGCCGCCGAACATGTAGCCCAGCGACAGCCCGAGGTTGGTCACCATCGGCAGCATGGCGTTGCGGCCGATGTAGGACCGGGTCACCCGGTACCGGGACAGCCCCCACGACTCCCCGGCTCGCACGTAGTCGGCGCCCATGATCGTCGACACCGAGCCCTTCATGGTCAGGGCCCAGCCGCCGAACGCCACGATCACGTAGGACAGCACCGGGAGGATGGCGTGCTGCAGCACGCTGCCGATGAACGAGACGTTCCAGCCGGGTGTCACGGTCAGCGCGTACGGCCCCGACGCCGGGAGGGCGTGTTCCTGGTCGGCGACCAGGTAGATCAGCACCAGCGCGACGAGGTAGTTCGGCACCGCGGCCAGGAACGACACCACGCCGGTCGCGATCTTGGCCAGCAGGCTCTGGGGGAACGCGGCGATCAGCGTCCCGACCATCACCCCGAGGACGAAGCTGACCAGCAGGGCCAGCCCGACCACCAGCAGGGTCCAGGGCAGCGCGCCCACGATCACGCTGAGCACGGTCTTGCCGGGATCGAGGATGGACGTACCGAAGTTCCCGTGGGCGGCGTTCCCCAGGTAGCTCAGGTACTGGTGCCACAGCGGGCCCTTGGGCTGGACGCCGTAGGCCTCCTGGACCTTGGCCGCGATCTCCGAGGTGGTGAGGCCGCCTTGCGCCGCGAGCTGGGACTCCAGGTAGGACATGGCGTTGCCGGGCATCAGCCGGACCATGAAAAACGTCAGCGTGACAACGGCCCAGATCGTGACCAGCGCCAGTGCTAGTCGCTTGGCGATGAAGGCGGCCATTAGCCCGCAGGTATCCCGCGTGTGCGCATCTCTGCTATCCCGCGTGTGCGCATCTCTGCCTCCACTCCGGGCAATTCAGCCTTGATCGAGGCCCGGCCGCGCGCTCTACCAGCAAGAAGGCTGGCGGCTGCCTGGGCCAAGGTCATTTGCTATTTGTATGCAGCAAATGATGAATGAGGCCATGCGTCGCTGTCAATAGTCGATATGTCAGGACAAACGGAGTACACTCACGCGCGCCCGGGCCGGGCGCGGTGCGGCGGCGTTGCCCGGGCGGTCAGTGGGCGACGGGCAGCCCGGTCACCGCGCTGATCAGGTCGGCGGCCCGGCTGACCGCCTGCGCGGGTGACAGCCGGGCCGTGAGGACCGCCTCCAGCATCGCCCTGAGCTGTGCCGACACCAGCGCGTAGGCCGGCGTGACCGGCCGGGTGATCGCGCCCTCGAGCAGGCCCACCGTGAACGCGTGGAACGGCGAGCTGCCGACCAGTTCCTCGGCCACCGAGCGGCGCGGCGGGATCTGGCCGGTGCGGGCGAAGAAGCGCGCCATGGCCGGCCGCGTGACCGCGCCCTTGAGCACCTCCATGGCCGCGGCCGGCTGCTTGGCCTGGCGCGGGATGCAGTACACCCAGCCGCCCACCAGCACCGAGGACTGGCCGCGCGGCCCGGCCGGCACCGGCATGAAGCCGAACGTGTCGGTGAGCTCATCCAGCTCCAGGCCGGCGAAGCGGGCCAGCGTGGGCGCCTCGTAACTGCCGCCGAAGGCCATCAGCGCCTCGCCCCTGGCCAGCATGTGGATCGACCGGTCGCGGCCGGGCGCCGCGGTGGCCAGCACCTTGTCGTCCACCAGCTCCTGGATCAGCGCCATGGCCTCCACGCTGGCCGGGGAGTCGAGCGTCACCGCGTCCGGGCCGAGCACCCGGGCCGCGTTCGAGGCCAGCAGCGCGACCAGGCAGTAGGTGGCGAACTCGTCGGCCGACGGCCCGGCGGGCATAACGAGCACCGGCCCGCCCCGCGTGGCGACCAGCCGACGCCCGGTCTCCCGCAGTTCCTCCCAGGTGCGCGGGGCGTCCGCGCCGATCGCGGCCCGCTGATACCACATCCCGGCCAGGTCCATCTCCGCCTGCACGGCCAGGGTCCCGTCGCCGATGCGGTGCACGTCGACGAACGGCTCGAGGAAGTCGGCCCGCAGCTCGTTCTCCACCCAGGACGGGTCAACTTCCTCCAGCGGCCACAGGAACCCGGACGCCGCGAACTCGGCCACCCAAACCGAGTCGATGATGGCCAGGTCTGGCGCGCGTCCCTCGGCCACCGCCCGGACGAAGGCCGCGTGCACCTCGTTCAGCTCCGTCTCGGCCACCGACAGCCGGATGCCCGGCGCCCCCGCCCGCAGGTGCGGCGTCCACCGGTCAAACGCCGGCATCAGCACGCGGACCTCCCCCGAGTCCGCCCGGCGGGCCAGCCAGTGCGGGTTCACGAACGTGCCGTGCCGGCGGCGGCGCAGCACCACGCCCTCGGCGGCCAGGTCGGTCAGGGCATGCGTGACCGGGGTCCGGCTCAGGCCGAACCGCTCGCACAGCTCGTGCTCGGTGGGCAGGCGACCATCCGTCCCGTAGACCCCGCTCAGGATCTCCTCGGTGAGCAGCGTCTTGAGCTGGTAATAGACCGGGATCGGCTGGTCACGGGTCAGATCCATACCGACATGATGCACTCCGTCTTGGACACAGCCGGTAACCGGCAGGCTATCCGGCCGGGAAGATGCCCTGGCCAGGGGTCAGGATTCCGGCCGGATCATATCGGTGCCGCGCGGCGGCCAGGGCAGCGAACTCCGGGCCGAAGTGCTGCCGCCAGTCGGCCGGGGTCAGCGGGATCGAGCCGATCGGGTATTCGTATCCGCCCAGCTCGCGGGCCTGGTCGAACAGGGCCCGGTTGGCGGCGAGCAGCTCGGCGGCCGGCAGGGCCCCGCCCGAGTCCGGCGCCGCCGTCCTGAGCACCGAGAACAGGAAGATCACCGGCTCGTCCGGCACCCGCAGCAGCGGCGCCCGCAGCAGGCCGCGTGGCAGCGGGTACAGCAAGATCACTCCGCTGGCGCCGATGTCGGCCTCGGTCAGGCCGGTCATCACGCCGGACACGAACGAGTCCGTGGCCGTGCCGGGCAGGAACATGTTCCACCACGGGTGCGGGTCGTTCCACTCGCCGGTCGACTTCAGGAACGCCACGGCCGACGCCAGCCGGTCCAGGAACGCGAAGTAGCCCAGCGTGCTGACCTGCTGCTTTCCCGGCTCGAAGTGCAGGCCGGCGAGCAGCTCGCTGTCGTCGGGCGGCTGCGAGTCGTAGTAAGCGCCCGCCTCCAGGTAGTACAGCCAGCCCGGGCCGTCCGGGTTCAGCTCCGCCTCGCCCTCGGCGAAGTCGAACCGGCCGTCGGCCAGCACCAGCCGCTGGTCGGCGGTGAGGGCGTCCGCGGTCGGGTAGTACAGGATGAAGTGCCGCACGTGGCTGGGCGCGGGCACCAGCTTCAGCGTGGCCCGGACCAGCACCGCGCACTGGCCCAGGCCCGAAAGCACGGCGTGGAACAGGTCCGGCCTGCGGTCCGGCGAGCAGGCCAGCCGGTGGCCGTCGCCGGTGATCACTTCAAGCTCGAGCACGTTGTCGACCTGGGCGCCGTAGTGCGGCGACGTGCCGCCGATGCCGCCCACCGACAGCGTGCCGCCGACCGACAGCTCCAGGTAGTCGGTCAGCACCGGCGGCGTCAGCCCGTGCGGCAGGGCCGCGTGCAGCAGCGCGCTCCACCGGGCGCCGGCCTGCACGATGGCCGTGCCGTCGGGGGTGACGCTGATCGCGTCCAGCGGGCTCATCTCGATCACCAGGCCGCCCAGCGCCTGGGCCTGCCCGCGCGGCGCGGCCGGGATCCCGTGCCTGCTGCAGAACCTGAGCATGATCGCGATGTCGTCCGCATCGCCCGGCTGCAGCACGGCCCAGGGCAGGTCATGCACGATATGGCCGAAATCATCCGCCGCCGCCGACCGGGCCGCCTTGGAGAACAGCAGCCGGCCCTTGAGCCTGGGCACCGGCACGGCCGGCGGCCGGGCCGCCCGGCCGGCTAACCAGCTGCGCGTCACCGGATTGAATCCGGTGACCAAGGCACCTGCGGCGATGCCGGACAGGACGCTGCGCCGAGTCGGTAAGGGTCGCATCATTTCCTCCCGTGGGCCCTCTGCAGTCAAACACCTACTGCCCGTCGCCCGCCAGCGACTTTGTTTCAAGTCCTTCTCGGGCCCAGCGGTATTCAGCCCCACCGGCTGATCTCGCCGGCCGGGAAGGCGGCGAACGCGCCGGTCTCGGCGCCGGTCTTGAGGCTGGTCAGGTAGGCGCCCCAGTTGGTGCTGCAGCCGCTCATGAACTCGCTGGCCTGCTGCCAGTCGGCGTGGGTGAACAGCAGCGTGGTGCCGCCGTTGCTGTCGGGGCGGAGGGTGAAATTGATCCGGGTGCCGATCCACGAGTCGGGCCCGTCGGTGACCTGCCACACCACCTCGTCCGGGTTGTCGGTCAGGACCTGCATGACGGCGGCGGGCTTGTCGGAGGCGCCGAAGTAGACGCTGATGCTGGAGCCGACGGCGTGCTCGCCGGCGAGCGGCCGCCCGGACCACCAGCGGCCCACGCCGTCGGTGCTGGCGATGAGGTCGTGCACCCGCTGCTGCGGGGCGTCGATGCTGATGCGGTGCAGGATGTCAGGCATTGCGGTTCCCTTCGGCCGGCCGCCCCGTCGGGCGGATCTGCAGCAGTGACGAACGGTCCGCCGCCAGACGGACAAACCAGAGCTGAGAAACATTCGCGGCTGACCGGTGTCCGTCTACGACGGCACCGTTCGTCTGATACTCGAAACCGGACCGACCTGTGACTGGAGGACTCATGCAGTACGCATTGCTGGCCTACTCGCCCGCCGGGACCACAGACCGGGCAAATCAGCCGATGGCGGGCTCGCTCGCCGCCCTGCTCGACCGGCCGAGCGTCACCGGCTATGCCCGGCTGCACGCCGAGGAGTCGGCGACCACGCTGCGCAACGACGAGGGGCGGACGCTGCTGACCGACGGGCCGTTCATCGACAGCAAGGAGTACCTGGCCGGCCTGATCCTCATCGAGGCCGACAACCTCGACGGGGCGCTGGCCATCGCCGAGGAGATGCTCCAGCAGACCAGGCCCGGCACCGCGCTGGAGGTGCGGCCGGTCTTCGAGGGGCGCTTCCGTGACGCTTGACGCCGTCTTCCGCGACCACTGGGGCCGGGTGCTGGCCACCTTGGTCGGCATCCTCGGCGACATCGAGC
>Ga0102924_1004664_pt1 | contig 13682 bp, 11 predicted proteins | sample PaiPotPPM11metaG_FD_80116 | JGI IMG/M metagenome (GOLD analysis project Ga0102924, IMG submission 80116) | Iron sulfur acid spring bacterial and archeal communities from Banff, Canada, to study Microbial Dark Matter (Phase II) - Paint Pots PPM... ... | reverse complement strand
GGCGGTGACTATCTTCGTCTTCGTTCTCATCGCTAACTGGCTAGAACTCCTGCCCAGTGACGGATACCTCAAGTCGCCAAGCGCCGATGTCAACTTCACCTACGCCCTGGCGTTGCTGGTGATCATCTGGACGCACGTAAACGGCGTGCGCCACGTGGGGTTCAGGCACTACATCAAGCACGTGTTCTTCCCGCCCGGGCGCCCCGCTTGGCTCGCCCCCTTTAACCTCATCGAAGAAATCGTCCGCCCGTTCACGCTGGCGCTGCGGCTCTTCGGGAACATACTGGCCGGCGGCATCATGCTTTCGGTGATCGCCCTGCTGCCGTTCTACATAACACCAGCGCTGGGCGAAGCCGCCTGGGATCTTTTCGATATGTTCATCGGCCTGATTCAGGCGGGCATCTTTGCCCTGTTGACCATTCTCTACTTTGGATTCGCCGTGGAGTCCTAGCCGCCTCCCAAGGTCAGTTACGTAATATTCAGGCAAAGACGAAAGTGAGGGCCAGTGGCCGCAACAGACATGGAAAAGGCAATCGAAGCCGCGGGCGCGTTCATCGGCGGCGGCCTCCTGCTCGGCGGGGGGGCCATCGGCGCCGCGATCGGCGACGGTCTCGCCGGCAGCGCCACCATCAGCGGTGTCGCCCGGCAACCGGAAGCGCAGACCCGCCTGTTCACGATCTTCTTCACCACGGTCGGCCTGTGCGAGGCGATGTACTTCATCAACCTCGCGTTCATGGCCCTGTTCGTGTTCGTGTTCGGCAAGTCAGTCTAAGTACCCGCCATGTCACACCCACTTGCTGCCGCCGGCGGCAACTTCCTGATTCCGAACATGACCTTCGTCGTCGAACTGGCGGCGTTCGTCATCGTCCTCGGGGTGCTGTGGCGGTACGTCATCCCGCCCGTGCAGCAGGCGATGACCGCGCGCCAGGAAATAGCGCGGAAGCTGGTGAGCGACAGCCAGGAAGCCAAGCAGCTACTCGAGCAAGCGCAGACCGCCTACCAGACGGCGATGGCCGACGCCCGCCACGAGGCCGCGCAGTTGCGGGCCCAGGCCCAAGAGCAGCGGAGAGAGATCGTCGCGGGAGCCTCGACGGAGGCCGCGGCAAGGGCCGCGGAGATCATCTCCCGCAGCGAGGCCCGGCTGGTCGCCGAGCGGCGGCAAGCGATCCGTCAGCTCAAGGACGACTTGGGCAACGTCGCGGTTGAACTCGCCGAGAAGATCCTTGGCGAAGCACTGGCCGACGACCAGCGCCAGAGCCGTCTAATCGACCGGTTCCTGAACCAGATCGAGGAAGAGGCGAGCGCCGGGGTACGTCGCCAAGCTAACTAAAGACGACGCGAAAAAGAAGAACAAAATCCACCTATAGCCGCATGCCATTTTCGGTGGGATCGTCAGGAACGTGGGGGTACCTTCCTGCCGATGAAGATAGGGAACCACATGCGACGCACCATGACCCTGGCGGCTGCGGGCGCCGCCGCGATCGCCTTGCTGCTCGGAGCCAGCCCGGCCTACGCCGCCGGATGGACCCTCGTCTCCGCCCCGCCGACGGGGGAGGCCTACCTGCTCAGCGTCAGCACGGAGGCCAACACCGACGGCTGGGCCGTCGGCAACGTCGAGACCAGCGGCAAGTGGATGCCGCTCATCGATCACTGGAACGGCTCGTCGTGGACAGAGTCCACCGCGCTCAACTATTCGTCGTACTACTCGGCGACCTTCGATGGCGTCAGCGCCTCGAGCACCAGCGACGCCTGGGCGGTCGGGTACTACAACACCGCGAAAGACGACTATTACCCGACCACGGCCCACTGGAACGGCACGTCCTGGTCCACCGTGTCCGCGGCGCAGTGCACGACCGGCGGTCAGAACGTCTTCGCGGACCTGACGGGCGTGACGGACATCAGCTCCACCGACGCGTACGCGATCGGCGAGTGCGTCTCGCATGCGAGCCAGATCATGGAGCAGTGGAACGGCACCGCCTGGTCCACGGTGACGCTCCCGGACCCCGATCCGTCCGACCCCGGACTTCAGCAGCAGCTGTACGGCGTCTCGGCGGACTCCGCCAGTGACGTGTGGGCGGTCGGAACGCACCTGGTGCTGAACAGCACCGGGGACACCTTCGTGCCATGGTCGGTCCACTGGAACGGCAGTTCCTGGACCGTCGTGTCCATGCCGCCGGTGTCGAGCAGCAACTCGGCGGTCATGAGCATTCCCCGGGCCATCGACGTCATCAGCCCGACCAACGTATGGGCGGTCGGCGACTACGGTACCGACGACAACGACGGCGGCACTTCGACCGGCACCGTCATCTGGCACTACAACGGGACCGCGTGGAGCATCGTGCCGAGCCCGACCGCGGGCACCGCGCCGAACCTGCACTCGGTAACCGGGCTGGGCACCGCCCATGCCTGGGCCGTCGGCTACGCCACCCCCGCCGGAGCAACCGAGCCGCAGACCTTCAGCCTGAGCTGGAACGGCAGCACCTGGTCGGTCGTGCCCAGCCCCAGTAAGGGCGTGGAGAGCATGTTCGTCGGCGCGGCCACTACTCCAGGCGGCGCCGTGAACGCGGTCGGCTGGACCAGCCCCTCCTCCGGCGCCTACAACACCCTCGCGGCGGCGACTACCGGCTGACCTATCCACGGCTGGCCGGGCAAGTGGCCGTCGACCTAAACACCACCGTTGCGTAAGTGGATGTTTACCTAGCGGTCACGCTGATTGGCGGATTAGATGGTATAGGTTTGAGTTATTTGCTACCTGTTCTTCTTGGCGATGTCTTGTTTGATAGGAACGGAATCTGTCACGAAGGGGGCAACGCGCATGGCCCGCGCAAAGCGATCCCACTCGAAGAAGACGAAGGTGAATATTCGCAGGCGAAAAGCAGGGCAGCGGGAACCGACATGGCATTGGCGGCTTGGAAGCCTGCTGATCGTGGGCGCGATCGGCTTCGTCCTGGCCCCGAAGTCGGTGGCGGAGGCCGCTGAACTCAAGGCCCCGGTCAAGCCGCAACTGAACGTCGTCGATATCGGAGACTTGTACTCCTACGGCTACGCCACGAGTTCCACATCGGCGCTGCGTAAGTCGGTGCCGCCAACGCTCCAGGCACTCAACCAGGTACAGGCAGCAAACAGCGGCGTGCGGCTGAAAGTGCTGTTCATCCCAGTCACGGCCGCTACGAGCAGCGCGCTATTCGATTCGGAGAACAACGAACTGCCCGCCCTAATCAACGCCGTCGCGCATTCAAGCGTCGTCATCGTCGGCGTCGGCGGTGGCAACACCCCCCTTGCCGGGTCAATGCGAAGCGTGCTGTTCGGCACCGCGGCCTCGGCGGACACTTTCCCGCAGCTGATGACAAGCTTCGACGACGGTTACTATCTGTATAACCAAGAGGGTCTGCTTAGCGCGATCGCCGCCCACGCCGCTCCGGGCACGTCGATCGTCACGCTGGGGTACCCGGCGATCGAGGGGAAGCAAGGGACATCCGGTTTCTCGTGGTGGTCGCCGTACACCTGGGGCACGGTCAGCCAGGCCCAAGCGAACATGTCCGATCAGCTCGTGTCGGCGCTGAACACGGCGGACGACCAGGCCACGAGCATGGTCGCGGCCGCGCATCCCGACCTGCACTTCCTCTACGCCGACCTGTCCGGCGCGATGGTGGGCACCGGGCCGTCCGGCTCGGCGACCGGCTCGCAGCAGGGGCAGGGCCGTCCCACGAACACAACAATCGGCAGTGACCTGCTGCCGTACGTCAGCCAGGCGGCGGACAACAAGCTGGTCACGATGAACGTGCACGCTGCCCCGAGCACCCCGCTGGTCGCGTCGGCCTCCCCGTGGCAGCTGAGCGTCGTCCTGCCCGTCTCGGCTCCGGCGGCGCCGCCGCCCACGACCGCCGCGGCCGCCCCATCGCCGCAGAACAACCAGGACAACCCGAGCACCCCGGTCTATGAGCCCCTGGTGTGGCCCGGCTTCCTCGCCCAACCGTCACGGCCTGCGGTTGTCGGGCTTCCACCGGGCAGTGCGGGTATCCCCGCTCCCACGGCTTCCGCCTCACCAGCCGCAGGAAGTACCTCGACCGCTCAGGGCGGGAACGGCCAGCCGACAGCCGGCGCTGACCAGCCGACGCCAGGTGCGAAGCCAACGCCGGTCGTCCAGCTGGTACTGGTACCCATCGGGCAACCGGCACCGGTCAGCCAGCCTGCGCAGTCCTCCGGCAACGGCACATCCGCATCGACGGGAAATGTGAAGGCGGGCCCAATAGTCACACCCATCTCTGGTGCCGACAGCAGCAACAACGGCTCCTCTTCGGCAACACCACCGAAGAAGGCTCCGTCGCCCGGCAATCCGCCTGCGCTGCCGATGATCCCGGCTCCGCCGTCGCCGCTTCCGAAACCCATCACCACGGACGCGCCGGCCCCAGGCACGGGTTCAGAACCGGCCGGAGCCCCCGGTACCACGCCCACGGCAACACCAGCTAAGACGGTCACCACCAGCCAGCCGCCCGCTTCCAGCCCGCCGCCTGGCAACGGCGCGCCCGCCCCGACGGCGTCTCCATCTACGACACCGTCAGCAGGCCAGGCCGTTACTCCGACCCGGAACCCGATTCCGTCGCAGGCGACGCCGCGCGTGCTACCCGTTGCTCCCACGAGTCCGACCGCCCCAACCACTCCCGCCACGACTCCGGGCACGCCAGCCCCAAGCACGGGTTCACCTGCGGCCGCAAGCCCGGGCACCACGCCCACGGCAACGCCACCAAACACGGTCACACCGCTGACCGGGTTCGCGGCGACACCACCGAGTACACCCGCCACGGCCACGTCCGCCAGTGCGCCTACCGCAGCCACATCGGCCCCGGCCACGACAACCGCTGGACCACCCACGGGTACGCCAACTACGGCCACGCCAACTGCGGCCACCCCAGCTCCGGCCACGCCAGCCACGGGCACGCCAGCCACGAGCACGCCAGCCGCGGGCACGGCAACTGCGGCCGCCCCGGCTCCGGCCACGGCAACCGCAGCCACACCCACCGCTGCTACGCCGGCTCCGGCCACTCCTGCTCCGGCCACGGCAACCGCAGCCACACCCACTGCCGCTACGCCGACTCCGGCCGCTCCGGCTCCGGCCAGGGCAACCGCAGCCACACCCACTGCGGCTACGCCGACTGCGGCCGCCCCGGCTCCGGCCACGCCGGCTGCCGCGACTAGTGGCGGAAGCGCACCCAGCGATTCTGCCAGCGCTTCCGGCGCGACTGCTCCGTCCGGGAGCACGGCTCCGGCTCCCGGCGCCGCCTCTTAAGGGTTCCGAAGGGGGCGTGGCCGGCCTTAGCGGCGGGTCACGCTCCCTTTCCTTTTGGCTTTGCTGACTTCGCCAGGATCAGTTTTCGCAGCGCGGACGGGCTCAGGCCGCCCCCGAGAGCCTTTCCGTCCAGCGTCAGCGCCGGCATGGTGCCGACGCCGGCGTTGATGATCTGATCGCTGAATGGTGCATCTTGCACGGCGTACTGCTGGGACTGGACGCATTGCGCGAAGGCGCGACCGGTGATGCCGGCGTCCTTGCCCAGCCTGACGAGCTGACTGACCGGGAAACCACCGGAGGCCGTCTGGGTCGGCTGATTGGCGTAGAGCTCGTTGTGGTACTTGACCCAGCGGCTCGGCGGTGCGCATCTGGCCGCTGCCCACGCCCGGACGGAGTTGGTCAGCTGGGGCTGGCCGGGATAGACCGTGAACACGTAGTAGACGACCTTCACCTTGCCCTGCTCGGCAAGCTGCTGGATCACCGCACCATCCGATCCCTCGAACGTGCGGCAGGCGGGACATTGGAAGTCCTCGTAGACGTCGAGGACGGGCGAACTGACGCCCGGCCGGGCCATGGTCACGCTGTTGTCGGCGTTGAGCGTCACCGGCGCGTAGGGCCCTTGGTAGCCGAACGGGGCCGGCGGAATGGGAGCATGGCCGCCGGGACGGGACGCGATGATGCCGACCGCGGCCGCCGCGGCCAGCACCAGCACGCCCGCGCCTGCGGCCAGCGCGCGGATCCGCCGCCGTCTGGCGATGCGCTCTCGTTCGACGCGGATGCGGTCCCGCGCCGATATCCGCGGGGCGCCGTTGGTTGTCGAAGTCCTTGCGGGCCGGTCCGTTACGGCTGGAGCGCCCGGCCACAAGGCGGCATCGAGGTCCGCTCCCGGCGCCGGGCGCTCGCCGCCGACCTCCGCTCGGCTGGATGGCGCCTCGTCTGTCATCGTCGTTGGCCTGTCAGGTACCGTCCGGCGTGAGCGGCACCGCGGGTGCACTGGGCCGCCATGAGGTGATGCCGAGCAGGTCACCCAGCATGGCAACTCGGCTCTCCGCGATCACGGACCCCGGCGGGCCGTCGCCGCTGTCCTGGTAGCGCATCCCTTGCCGGCGGAACGCGGTGCCGATGTTGACCCCATCGCGGATCACCTGCTCCCACGTCGCCGCGGGCGCGATGACGGTCCAGCGGGCGTCCTCGCCGCAGGGCCCGCTGCCGCTCAGGACTTTCCGGGCCGCGGGGTCGACGAGCCACCAGGCATCGCCGTCGGTGTCCGACGGCGCCAAGGCGACCAGCACGAAGGTCTCCTCCGAGTACGGTTTCCACCCGGCATCGAACGAGTCGCCCAAGCCGCGCAGCCCGCTCTGCAACCTTTCGCTGACCATTAGCGATCCGGCTGGTACCGGATCCGGAGAACTCCGCATGGCAGCCGGCGGCAGCAGTGCCCGGCCATCAACAGCGACCCGCAGGTCACCCGGCCGGGCGGCCACCCCCCAGCTCTCATCGACGCGCCGGTACCCGAGCGGGCCCGCCAGCGAGTTCACCATCGGTGCCATTGGCGCTATCAGGTTCACCGGGATGGACCATCCCCGGCCGAGCGAGTCGCCGGTGACCCGCGAGGTGCTCCAGACCTTGAAGTCCCCGGCACCGAACCGCTCATGGTCGGCGGAAAAGGACTGCTCCGCTATTCCGGGGACCGGCGAAAGCCCGAGGAACTCGAAAATCTGCTGCGTGACCGCATCCGGCTCCGCAACCAGGTCCTCGTAACGGACCCGGTGGCATGCCTGCGGATATCTCTCCTCCACGGCCAGAATCGCGGCCGTATGCTCCACCCAGTACCGGGCCAGCGCGACCACCGAGTTGCCCGGTGCCCCGGCTGCGTACGCGTCGAACCCGTAGTCGTTCAATCCCCACGGGCAGGCCTCTATCCCCGAAGCGATCATGTCCATCGGATGCCGGTGCAGGCAGATGAACTTCGCCTCCGGGTACACACTCAACAGCATGTCCGCGTACTGAGCCGTGCCCAGGTTCTTGTCGCAGTAGCGCTTCTTACCGCGCCGGGCCAGATACGGGCCGACCATCATGTCGACGGTATGCCGTATCCCATGGATCACGGATGCCGCGGACTGGGCGACCTGGCTATCGGTCGGCCCCTGGGGCGGCAACGGAAGTGCTTCCATCGCCGCCCACAGGCTGATAAGCCGCCCGATAACCTCGGGGAACTTCGTCTCCGGCGGGCAGGCCAGATCCGGATGGGCATCCAGCAGCACCCGCAGGAGAGTCGACCCAGATCGTCCCGTGCACAGCACGAACACCGGATTCGAACTGGCTCCTGCGTAAGGCTGGCGGCTGGGCCCGGCCTCGTCGAGCCCCGCAGCCTCAGTCATTGTCCGCCAACTCCGTCTCAGTCCCCGCCGCCGCCATCGCCGCCGACGCCGCCGCCGAGGTCCCCGCCGCCGAGGTCCGCACTCGCTAGGTCCGTAGTGCCGAGGTCCGAACTGCCGAGACCCGTACTATCCACCGTGCCATCGATCGGAGTCGTCACGGACGGGATAGACGGGACGGTAGCTACTGGAGCGGGAGCGGGTGCTGGCGCCGTGATCGAACCCAGCGGCGAGGAACCCGGAATGCCTCCGATCGGCGAAATGCCTCCGATCGGCGAAATGCCTCCCACCGGCGAAATGACTCCCACCGGGATGATCGGCGCGGCGGGCGCCGGTGCCACCGCCGTGTCGACCGGTGCGGCGGGCGCCGGCGGTGCGGCGGGTGCGGCCGGTGCGGCGGGTGCCTGCGGAGCAGGGTTGTCCGCCGGCGCCGCGGGTGCGGCATCGGCCTGTGCCGGAGCTTGCTGTGCCTGCGGTGCGGTACTACCGGAACCATCAGGCGCGGCGGATGAGCCGCCACCAGGCGCGGCGGCAGCAGTAGACCCACCAGGCGCGGCCGACGCCGAACCACTGGAAGCGGACCCATCAGGCGCGGCCGACGAAGAACCGCCAGGCGCGACACCGCCGGGAGCACCGGGAGCGGAACCAGTCGGAGCAGGAGCGGCAGGCGCAGTAGACGAGTCACCGCCGGGAGCAGCGGGAGCAGGAGTACCAGGTGCAGTCCCACCGGGAGTACCAGGAGTCGAACCATCCGGAGTGCCGGTACCGGGCGCGCTCCCACCCGGGGTGGTGGGCGCAGTCCCGCCAGAAGTCGAACCACCCGGAGTACCGGGCGCAGTCCCGCCGGGGCTACCAGGAGTCGAACCATCCGGAGTGCCGGTACCGGGCGCAGTCCCGCCCGGCGTGCCAGGAGTCGAACCACCCGAAGTGCCGGGCGCAGTCCCGCCAGGTGCGGCGGGTGCGGTGCCGCCGGGCGCGGTGGTGGTGGCGCCGGGTCCGGTTGTGGTGACGGTGCCGTCGGGCGTGACCGAGGTGACGGTGCCGTCGGGGGCGATGGTGTAAACCGTTCCGTCCGGCCCGACGATCACCTGGTTGTTCTGCCCGCTGCTGCCGCCGGTCAGGTAGTTGTACAGGCTGTGCAGGAGGCTGCCGCCGGCCCCCGCGGTGTACCCGAGGGCCAGCCCGCCGGCGGTGATGTTGCCGGCGTCGCCGGCGCCTTTAAGGAAGGATTGCGTCGTTCCGCCCAGGGCGCCCTGGCCGGCCAGGGTGAACGTCCCAACGGTCCCGGCGCCCAGGCCGAGCTCACCCCCCAGTGACGTGCCGGCCGCGTTGGCGTCGGACAGCGCGTTGAGCAGGCCGTTGCCGCCGGTGGTGCTCCCCGGCGTGCCGCTGGGGGCGGCCGGGGTGTAGGCGAAGGTTCCGTCGGGCTGCATGGTTATGTTGTTGTACAGGCCGTTCAGGTAGCCGTACGTGGCCCCGCCGCCGAAGGCTAGGGCCGCGCCGCCCTTGGCCCCGGCCCCGTAGGCGGCGGCCGTCGCCAAGGGGTCGAACGGGCCCGACTCCGCCGTGCCGATCGCGGTCGGGATCGCCAGCGCCGGGCCGCCGATCGCCGCGCCGAGCGGCGCCGCTGCCTTGCCGTCGGCGGCCGCGGTGGCGACCGCCGCCGGGTTCGCCTGCGTCACCGCGTTGTACAAAGACCCCAGCGCAGCCGTCGCGCTGGCCGGCATCGGGGTGCCCGGCGGGAGCGTGACGGTCCCGCCGCCCTCGGGCAGAAACCCGGTGATGCTGCCATCGGGGTTGCTCGTGTAGACAATCCCGCCCAACCCGACCACTATCTGATTCGCGGGCGAAGCAGAAGCAGTCGTCGCACCAGGCACCGTCGCGCCGGGAACGGCAGGCGCGGCGCTGCTGGAGGTGGCGGGCGCGGTAGCGGGGGCGGGGAAGTTGATGACGCTGCCGTAGGGCGTGACCGCGGTGACGCTGTTGTCGGCGTTGGTGATGTAGCTGGTTCCGTCGGGCCCGATGGTCACCTGGTTGGCGGCGGGCTGCGAACTGCCGGTCCCCGTGCTAGTGCCGCTGCCGCCGGTCAGGTAGTTGTACAGGCTGTTCGCGAGGCTGCCGCCGGCGCCCGCGGTGTACCCGAGGGCCAGCCCGCCGGCGGCGATGTTGCCGGCGGCGCCGGCGCCCTTGAGGAAGGATTGCGTCGTTCCGCCCAGGGCGCCCTGGCCGGCCAGGCCGAACGTCCCAACGGTCCCGGCGCCCAGGCCGAGCTCACCCCCCAGTGACGTGCCGGCCGCGTTGGCGTCGGACAACGCGTTGAGCAGGCCGTTGCCGCCGGTGGCGCTGCCCGGCGTGCCGCTTGGAGCGGCCGGCGTGTAAGCGAAGGTGCCATCCGGCTGCATGGTTATGTTGTTGTACAGGCCGTTCAGGTACCCGTACGTGGCCCCGCCGCCGAAGGCTAGGGCCGCGCCGCCCTTGGCCCCGGCCCCGTAAGCGGCGGCCGACGCCAGGAGGCCACCGCCGGTCGCGGCCGTGCCGATCACGGCCGCCGGGCCGCCGATCGCCGCGCCGAGCGGCGCCGCTGCCTTGCCGTCGGCGGCAGCGGTGGCGACCGCCGCCGGGTTCGCCTGCATCACCGAATCGGCCAAAGACCCCAGCGCAGCCGTCGCGCTGGCCGGCATCGGGGTGCCCGCCGGGTACGTAATGGTCCCGCCGCCCAGGTCCATCGGCAACGACCCGGTGATGCTGCCATCGGCGTTCTTCGTATAGACAATCCCGCCCAACCCGATCACCATCTGATTCGCGGGCGAAGCAGCCGCAGGCGCGGCGACGCTACCAGGAACCGCAGCCACGGGACCACTAGCCGCAGCCGGCTGGGTATCCGCGACGTCGACGGCGTTCAGGTGTCCACCCGGGGCTGCGGCGGCGGGCGCCAGCGCCTGACCGGGACCGCTGGCCGCGACGGCGACCGATGCCATGCCGCCAAGCAGCAGCGGGCCGACGGTAGCCACGCTTGCGGCCCTCCGCGATCGCATGGGCGCGATCTTCGCTGCCTCCACCGGATAGCGGGCCGACGGCAGCTCGGCCGCGTACTTCCGCCAGGGACTATGGTTGGCCACCGCGTCGACGAGGCCGCGGGCGGTGGCGACGGGCAGCATGATCGCACCGGAGTCGTTGGACCAGCGGGCGACCCGGGCTTCTTCATCGTGCTGGACGCCGACGTAAGCGGGCAGCCCAAGGGACGCCAGCCGGTCCAGCAGGCCATCTTCATAAAGGGTCACTACCTGCGGTGCATGCCCGGCGGAGGCCAGCTGCCGACGGTAGTCGGAGTCGGCGAACACCCGGCCGCGGGCGACCGGTACCAGCGCCATCGCTCTGTGCCCGTCCCGCACCAGGCGGTCCTCCAGCGCCGCACCGACACTGAGCGCTAGGCGGCCATCCCTGATCAAAACCAGATAGACCTGCGACCTTATCATCCGTAACCTTTCGTTAACCGGCGCTTCTCCGTAATTTCCCTTTTACGGTGCAATTACTTGGATCAAGATCTATATCTAGAACCAAGCGGAAGGTGTCTCGGGTCACCAGATGTCGCATCGGTCATGCTACCGCCTGTTTTGTTTTGTTGGAAGGCTGGTATCCCCGACCCGGCGATTCACCGGCGACGCCAGCCGGTACCGCGGGCGGTAGACGGGCCGTGCGCCGAGGGCAGTCGTCCGCCATTGTCCCCCTGCTCAGAGAATTATCCTGGAAACTTTTTCCAACGCGGAAACTTTTCGCGCTATGCGAGCGAAAAAGTTCCGCAGTAATAATAGTTTCCGCGGTAATACCCAGGCCGCATCGGGTGGCAGGATATTCGGCATTCCGCGTGCGGCGTGGATTGGTTTAGGCCTATCGGCGGCACCGGAGCCGGGTCTGAAACTTATCACAGCGACGGCCGGCACCCGGATTGCCGGTAGCGGGAAGAACATCGGGTACCTGACCGCGGCCAACATCGCCGAGAAGGCCACGGGTTCCTGGACCAGCCCGCGACGCACATCAAGTACGGTTCCGGCTGGAAGGTCACCGTCCCCGGCGGCGAGCTGACCGTCACCCCTGACCTGCGCGACCAGGAAGTGGACCGACCGGCCCAGGGCAACATCTACTGGGAGGGCGACGTCACGATCACCGGCAAGATCGGCGGCGCCACGGTCAGCGGCGACGGGTACACGGAGCTCAACCCGGACGCCGCCGGGCGCTGACCTGCGTAATGCCGAGCTACGCCAGGCCAGTCATCAGCTCGCCCCAGGCGAGGCCCGCGGCCGACGACGGCTCGGTGAACCGGGCGAGCCGGGCCGTGGCCACCCGGGCGGCGTAGGGGTCCGCGGTGGCGTGCTCACCGCAGCGGCTGAAGAACATCTGCGACAACCAGTCGGCGAACTCCTGGTACCGCCAGGTGCGGGCAAGGCACGTGCCGGAGTAGGCGTCCAGGCCGCTGTCGTCACCGGCCAGGACGTAGTCGCGGGCCGCGTTGACGAAAGTCTCGGCGTCGTAGAGGGCAAGGTTCATGCCCTTGGCGCCCATCGGAGAGATCACGTGGGCCGCGTCGCCGAGGAGGTACAGCCGGCCGTAGCTCATCGGCTCGAAGACCTGGCTGCGCAGCCGGACGAGCTCGGTCTCGGTGATGGGGCCGTCGGCGAGGTCCGGCCGCCAGAAGCGCTCGCGCAGCTGCGACCAGATCCGCTCCGGTGGCCAGTCCGCTTGCGTGTCGCCCGCGGGGATTTCCAGGTAGAACCGGGCCGCCTTCTGGCCCCGGGCGAAGGCAGCCGCGAAGCCCCTGGCGCCGACGCCGAAGCACGGGTAGCGCGGGGCCGGGGCGTCGGCGAGGACGGCCAGCCAGGTCACGCCGTAGTCGCGGGTGTAAGCCGTCAGCACGCCGGAGGGAATGCTACCGCGGCTCACGCCGTGGTCCCCGTCGCAGCCCGCGATGAGGTCGCACGCGATCGCGTGGGCGGTGCCTCCGCCGTCGGTGTAGGAGACGACGGGCCGCTGCGCGTCCAGTCCGCTCATCGTCACGTCGGCGACCTCGAACCGCAGGTCTCCGCCGTCGTCGAGGAACGCGGCGATCAGGTTGCGGACCAGGGCCTGCTGCGGGGCCAGCACCCCGACGTACTCCTGAGCGTGAGCGTCGCGACCAACGAAGACCGGTTCCCCGTCGACCCGGACCTCGAGCGTGTTGTCCGCCGGGAACGTGCCGAGCAGGTCGCCAAGCCCCCACTCGGTGAACATCCGCACCCCGCGGTACTCCACAATGCCGGCCCGCTGCCGCTGCTCGACGTAGGCGCGCGACTGCCGCTCCAGGACGACGCAGTCGATGCCGCTCCGCCGCAGCAGCATCGCGGCGGTCAGCCCGGCAACACCCCCGCCCACGATCGCGACGGTCGTTTCCTCGCGCGTTGCCTGCGTCGTCATGAGGCGCACCTATCGGCGTGAATGGGTCATTGCGGCAAACCGGGGCAATCGTAACCCGGAGACGGCGGGCAATGGGCCCTCACCGTCCCAGTCTGACCCGGCGAGCCACCGCGCCCCCGTTCGGGATGAAAAGAATACTCATCCAGAACGGAGGCGTTGTATCACCTGGACGGCATCAGAGACAGCACGATCGGCCACTGCGCCCGATCGCGCATCCCACTGGGACGCCGACAACAACCGCGACGCAGGCGGCGGTCAGTGCGTTGGCGACCTGATGCTCGCCGGCCAGGCGCAGTCGCTGCGCGCTCCCACGACGACTGTGAACAGGGCGCCCGTTAGATCAGCTTTCCTCAAGAGCGAGCCGGGGAGATCGGCGACCGCGACGTCTGCGGGGAGCATCGGAAGCGTCGCTTGCGCGCTTGGGATTACGCAGTTGGGATTACACCGGGTACTGGTAGGGGCCTTGGGTGTAGGTTCGGCCGCTGGGTGTTGTCCACTGGTGCCAGCCGGGTTTGGGCTGGGTGAGTGTCCAGCCGGGTGACTGCTTGACCCGGTGGCATTTCCTGCTG
>Ga0102924_1004663_pt1 | contig 13683 bp, 11 predicted proteins | sample PaiPotPPM11metaG_FD_80116 | JGI IMG/M metagenome (GOLD analysis project Ga0102924, IMG submission 80116) | Iron sulfur acid spring bacterial and archeal communities from Banff, Canada, to study Microbial Dark Matter (Phase II) - Paint Pots PPM... ... | reverse complement strand
TCTGAACGATTGGCCGAGGCGATGCGCGAGGAATTATGCGACATCATCAGCGGTGAACTGCAGGATCCGCGGGTCGGACTTGCCATCATCACGGAGGTGAAGCTGCCGCCCGACTTGCGGATCGCGCAGGTCTTTGTCAGCGTGGCGGGAGACGAAACGGAACAGCACGCGTCCTTGCAGGGGCTGATGGCTGCGAAAGGGTTCATCCGCTCGCAACTCGCGGTTCGGTTGCAGCTTCGCCGTCTTCCGGACCTGCGCTTCGAGCTGGATCGTTCCCGGGAGCTGGGCCAGCGACTCGACACGCTTTTGACACGCTCCGCCAAGCGGAGCCGCCCGCGGAACTTACGAAAGTCCGAATCCTCGACCTGACAATTTACATTCTGTCCGAAGCACCCGCCGAGTTGACTCCTGTGGAGCCGGGATCGCAAGCGGAGGACTGCGAAATTCCTGCGGGCGGGTCCGGTGCCGCCCCTGCTCGATTGGGCGAGAGGGAGCGTGGTGGCCTGAACCCGGGTAAAGGGGCAGCGACCCATGGGAGCGCCGAGAGGCGCCAGCCCCGCGCTTGGCCAACGCGCCAGCGTCCCGGTGTCTGACGTAAACTGAACTCAGGAGGTGGGTTTGAGGGTTGCGTTGCAGCATTTTCGCCCGAACGGAGGCTCGTTTCACGGCGAGCAGGTCTTCGTGATTTCCGGGCTCGCCCAGGATCCGCATTTCCGTCTGAGTCCCGACATCCTGCACGGCGAGGGAAGAGTGGAGGATTTCTGCCTGGTCTATCTCGGAGCGCCGGCGATCGGCGGTGCGATTGGTCTCTCCGGCGCGGATGAAGACACCGAGCAGACCGAACCGTACGTGGTGTATCGTCGCGGCCTGGAGGGTGGGCAAGTGGTGGTTGCCGCTCGCCTCGACTGGGAGGGAGTCTTTACCATTCTTTCCAACGACGATGAATGCGCGGAACTGCTCTTCGAAGCAATGCTGACCCGCTCCGCTCCCGAAGAGGTCAACCGTTCCTGGACTGACGATCGCTCGTCACTGGAAATGTTTCAGCAGATCTTATTGCTGACCTGAGCCCGCCCATGCAGGACGCCAACCCAACCGAGCGCCCCTTCTTCGAGTTTCAAGATGTCTCGAAGGCCTTCGACGGCACGTCGATTCTGGACAGCGTCAGCTTTGCGGTGTCGCGTGGAGAAACGCTGGGCATCATGGGTCGCAGCGGCGTTGGAAAGTCGGTCTCGCTGAAGCTGATCATGGGGTTCTTGAAGCCGGACGCCGGGCGTATCGTTGCTGCCGGCGAGGACATCACCGACTGGAACGAAGAACAACTGAACGCGATCCACCGCCAGGTGACGATGGTCTTCCAGAGTGGCGCGTTGTTCGATTCGCTGACGGTTGGAGAAAACGTCGCCTTTCCCCTGCGCGAGAAAAGGACCTTAAGTGACGACGCCATTGATCACGAGGTCGACAGCCTGCTGGACATGCTCGACCTTTTGAAGTACAAGAATGAGCCGCCGGCCGGTCTTTCCACCGGCATGAAGCGTGCCGTCGCCATCGCGCGCGCCCTGGCCTCCAAGCCCGAGGCCATTCTTTACGATGAGCCCACGACCATGGTCGATCCGCTGATGGTACATACCATCGGCGATCTCATTCAGCGGGTCAAAAAGCAGGTCAAGCTCACCAGCATCGTGGTGACGCATGACACACGCCTGGCGCGCCGGCTGGCCGATCGCCTGGTTTTCCTGCACGAGGGGCGGGCCCACTTCTTCGGAACAGTGGCGGAAATGGAAGCCTCCAATGATCCGTTGCTGCGCGACTTCCTGCAGCAGGACGAGATGGTGGCGGTGCCTTGAGACGGCCGCCGTCAGGGCTTGCGGCGGTGTGCTTCGGCGAGGGCCTCGATGATGCGGCCACGCAGCCCGGCAGGAACCGGCTGCAGCTCCTCGTCGCGATAAAAGGAGATCGTCTTGCGGCAGGTATCGACCACTACACGGCAATTGCCGCATTTGCCGAGATGGGACTCCAATTCGGCGCGGAGCGTGGCGACGGTGGTCGGATCGAGGACGGCTTCCATTTCCTGAACAAACTCGGAACACTTCATACGGAAACCGCCTCGTGGTGTTTCTTAAAGTAACGGTTTAGTTTTTCGCGGAGCTGCAAACGGGCCCGCAAGAGGCGCGATTTCACGGCGGGCACCGAGATGTCGAGCGCCTCCGCGGTCTCCTCGGTCGAAAGTTCCTCGACGTCGCGCAGTTGAAACACGGCGCGATAAGGCAACGCCAGCGACTGGATGGCACGCTGCAAGATGCCCTTGACCTCGTGCTGGGTGTATTGCTGCTCCGGGTTGGGGTGCCAATCTTCGACTTCGCGTGGGATCAACCCATCCTCGGTCTGGATGTCCTCATCGAGCGAGACGGTACGCCAGTCTTCTGTTTGCGCAGGCGCATCAGCGCCTCGTTGACCGTGATGCGAACGATCCAAGTGTAGAAACGGGAGTTGCGCTGAAATTGCGCCAGCTTCGAGTAGGCCTTGAGGAAGGCTTCCTGCAGGACATCTTCGGCGTCCTCGGAGTTACCGGTGATGCGTTCGGCGAGGCGGAAGAGGCGGCGCTCGTAACGCTCCACCAGGCGCTCGAAGGCCCCCAAGTCGCCGCCTTGTGCGGCGAGGACCAGGGTCATCTCGTCGTCTGTCGGTACCTGCACGTTGAGGGACTCGCCCGCCATGCTCCCAGGTTCCCCGTTCCCCTCCGGGGATGCAAGTGACGGAGGGATGGACGGCTGGCAGACGCTCAGCAGGACGAGTGCCGGACCAGCAGTGTGCCAGCGCCAACCCCTCCGTGTGCGCTCCTTTGGGGGATCGTATGCGGGTGAGGGCCAGATCTAGCATCGGGAACCATGGACGTGCTGGTGGCGGCAACACAACTGCGCGAGTTCTTTGGAGACCATGCCGTCGTGCGCGCGAGCGAGCCGGAGGGGGTGACCTTGATGCTTGGCGGGGGGGCCTCCGGATACGCCCTGAATACAGAGCACGACAAACTGGTGCTGCATCTGTGGACCTCAGAGCGCAGCCTGGTACGGCGCGTCGTAGCGGTAGCCGCCGAGCGGCGTGCGCTGGCACTGCAATGCACGCGCTTCGGACAGAGTCGGGCCACGCCGCTTTACCTCGAATCGGGAGAGGAGACGTCTCGTGCCCTCAACAGAGGGCCGCGCTCGGAATTTCAATCGCGGCTACGGGCGGCGCTCAGGCGAGCGTGGCCCGGGGCGCGAATCGTTCCGGGCGTGGCGGGAACTGAGCTGCCCGAAGCACAGCACCAGTGCATCCTGCTGCGTGAGGGGCGCCATCAGGCGGCCTGCGTCGCCGCGGCGCCTGACGAGCCGCAGGCAGTCCTGGATGCCACCCTGACCCGCCTGCTGCTCTGGGCCGACACGATGCAGATGCGGCTGCCGGGCAGCCTGCTGTCCGGTCGGAGGGTGATCCTGCCTGCCGGCCGTCATGCAACGGTGCGCGCTCGCATGAGTTGCTTGCGCGATCGGCTGGGATGGGAACTCTATGAGTACGACGCCAGGCGACCGCGCCATGCGCCTCTCGATCTGACGCGGGTCGAGATTCACGACGGCAATCTGGAGTCGCGGTTACGCCGGGCAGTGGGCACTAGTCGGGAGCTGTCGCCCGCGGCAGCGGCGTTGCTGGAACGGATGCGGAGCCTCTGTCCTTCCATCGCGCCAACATGGGACGCCGAGGGGATGACGCACTTTAGGGTGCACGGGCTGGAGTGCGTTCGCCAGGCGCGCTTGCATGAGTCGCTGCTCGCTCCCTTTGTCTATGGCGTCGGCGGCGAGGCGACGCCGCTCACCGCGGCCGCTTGGCCGGATTTCGAGCGGTGGCTGCGCCAACTGTCCCTGCAACGCCGTTCCGATTCCGTGGAACGCACGTTTTGGTATCGGCTGCGCGCCGAGGACTGGATGGAAGAGCTGCTGCGGCGCGATCTGAGTCAGGTGGAACCGTTGTGCGACGCGCGCTACGTCTACTCGCAGGTGCCGGTTTGCGCCGGCGTGCAGCGTGACGTGCTCGATCTGCTCGCCGTGCGCCGCGATGGTGTGCTTTGCGTCATGGAACTGAAGGCCGAAGAGAATCTGGGCTTCCCCTTGCAGGGACTCGATTACTGGCTGCGCGTCCGTCGGCACCAGCAGCAGGGCGACTTCGAGCGTTTGGGATACTTCCCGGGCGTGCGCCTGAATCCCGCGCCGCCGGTGCTGTACCTGGTGGCTCCGGCCCTGCGCTGGCATCCTCGCTCCGTCGTCCTGCTACGGGCCATCCGTCCCGAGATTCCTGTGCTGCGGCTGGGACTGAACGAGGAGTGGCGTCGTGGCATCCGGGTGTTGGAGAAGCGGGGCGGGTAGCTCCGCCCGCCTCCCCATCCTGCCGCGCTAGCATCCTTCGGCCTTTTGCCCTCGCTTTCGATCCCCCACCCGCCACGCCCCACCCCCCACCTTCCCCTGCGGTACGCTGAAGGGAATGGACTTCAACTTAGTCAGCGAGTACCAGCCGCAGGGTGACCAGGGTCGGGCGATTGAGACCTTGCTGCGTGGCATCCGCGACTCGGAAGGGCACCAGGTGCTGCTCGGCGTCACCGGCTCGGGTAAGACGTTCACCATGGCCAAGGTGATCGAGACAGTGGGCCGCCCGACGCTGGTTTTGGCTCACAACAAGACCCTGGCCGCGCAGTTGTACCACGAGTTCAAGAGCTTCTTTCCGCAGAACGCGGTGGAGTACTTCGTTTCCTACTACGACTATTACCAGCCGGAGGCCTATGTGCCGGCGGCCGACCTGTACATCGAAAAGGAGGCCACCATCAATCAGGAGCTGGACACACTGCGACTCTCCGCCACCCGGTCGTTGTTCGAGCGGCGCGACTGCATCATTGTCTCCTCGGTTTCCTGTATCTATGGCCTGGGGTCGCCCGAGGCGTACTACGGCATGATCCTGCTGTTGGAGAAGGGCCAGAAGATCACGCGCGAGGAGATCCTGCGCAGGCTGGTCGATATTCTTTACGAGCGCAACGATCATGAGCCGCGCCGGGGCACGTTCCGGGTGCGGGGTGATGTCATCGAGGTGTTTCCGCCCTACGACGACGATGCCTTCCGCATCGAGTTGTGGGGCAATGAGATTGCGGGACTGGCGCAGGTGGACCCGCTGCTGGGGCAAGTGAAGCAGAAGTTTGCCCGCCTGACCATCTATCCCAAGACGCACTACGTCATCACACCGCCTGCGCGCGAAGCTGCGGTGCATTCGATTCTGCGCGAGTTGGAGTGGTGGTTGCCACAGTTGCAAGCGCAGGGCAAGATCGTCGAGGCCCAACGTCTGGAGCAGCGTACCCGCTTCGACATCGAGATGATGCGCGAGATCGGCTACTGCCACGGCGTGGAAAACTACTCGCGCCACTTCACCGGGCGCCTGCCGGGGGAGGCGCCCCCTACGTTGCTGGACTATTTTCCCGCCGATGCCCTGATGTTCCTCGATGAAAGCCATCAGACCGTGCCGCAACTGCATGGTATGTACCACGGCGACCGCTCGCGCAAGGAGACCCTGGTTTCCTACGGTTTCCGCTTACCCTCGGCCCTGGACAACCGTCCGCTGACCTTTGCGGAGTTTGAACAGCGCGTGCGCCAGGTGGTCTACGTGTCGGCCACGCCGGGGCCGTATGAGCTGACGCGCAGTTCGGGGGTGGTCGTGGAACAGGTGATCCGTCCCACCGGTCTGATTGATCCGGAGGTGGAGGTGCGGCCGAGTCGCGGCCAGGTGGATGACCTGCTGGCCGAGATCCGCACTCGCGTCGCAGCCCAGGAGCGCGTCCTGGTCACGACGCTGACCAAACGCATGGCGGAAGACCTGGCAGAGTATTACGGGGAAGTCGGGGTGCGCTGCCGCTACCTGCACAGCGAAATCGAAACGCTCGATCGCATCAAGATCCTGCGCGATCTGCGGCGCGGCGAGTTCGACGTCCTGATCGGCATCAATTTGTTGCGCGAAGGGCTCGATTTGCCGGAGGTCTCGTTGGTCGCCATCCTGGACGCCGATAAGGAAGGTTTCCTGCGCTCCGCCGGCTCGCTGATCCAGACCATTGGCCGCGCCGCCCGCCACCTGCACGGCAAGGCGGTGCTTTACGCCGATCGCATCACCGCCTCGATGCGCCTCGCCATGGACGAGACGACGCGGCGACGCACCTTGCAGACGGCTTACAACGCCGAACATGGCATCACCCCGACCAGCATCCTGCGGCCGCTGAGCATGAGCCTTGTGGGAGCTGCCGAAGCCGACCTGATGCCGGCACTGGTGGATGCCGAACTGGACGCCTTCGCCTCCAGCGCCGAACTGGCGGAGCATATCGCTCGCTTGGACAGCGAGATGCGTGAGGCCGCCAAACAGTTCGACTTCGAACGCGCCGCCCGCCTGCGCGACCGCGTCAAGCAATTGCGCGACCGCCAGATCGAAGTCGGCTGAACGGCCGCCGGTGCAGGACGGACTCATCCCGAGCGGCGCTTTGTTTAAAGTCCAACCACCACCATCCACCAACGCCACAGCTCTTCGATCGCGTCTCCGTTCGTCGAAGGAGGCCATTTTCCGACATCAAACCGCCATCCGGCGTCCATTTGTTACCATCAAAGCCCATGCGTTGGAGCCAGACCTTCATCCCCACGCTGCGCGAAGCCCCGGCTGATGCCGAGGTGGCCAGCCACATTTTTTTGCTGCGCGCGGGGTACATCCGTCAGCTCTCGGCGGGCATATACAGTTACCTTTTTCTGGGCCAGCGGGCGCTGTTGAAGATCATCGCCATTGTGCGGGAGGAGATGGACGCCATCGGTCAGGAGTTCCTGCTGCCGGCTCTGCATCCCGCCGAATTATGGCAGTCCAGCGGTCGATGGCAGGGCATGGGCGACAACATGTTCCGCCTCAAGGACCGCTACCAGCGCGACTTCTGCCTCGGCATGACACACGAAGAGGTCATGGCGGATATCGCCCGCAAGGAGCTGCGTTCTTACAAGCAGTTGCCGCAGATCTGGTACCAGATTCAGAACAAGTTTCGCGACGAGCCCCGGCCGAAGAGCGGGCTGCTGCGGGTCCGGCAGTTCACGATGAAGGACTCCTACAGTTTCGACATTGACGAGGCCGGCCTCGATCTGAGTTACAAGAAGCATCACGCCGCTTACTGCCGCATTTTCGAGCGCTGCGGCCTGAACTACGTGGTCGTCGAGGCGCACTCGGGCGCCATGGGTGGTTCGCAGTCGCACGAGTTCATGGTGCAAAGCGATGCCGGCGAGGACCTGGTGGCGGTTTGCCGGGCGTGCGGCTACGCCGCTAATCTCGAAAAAGCCAGTGCGGCCGTCCCGCCAGCCAGCGATCCCGAGGCCGGTCAGGAGCCCGCACTGTTTGCCACGCCGGGACAACGTACGATTGCCGAAGTGACCGCCTTCACCGGGGAAGATGCCAATCGCCTGATCAAGTCCTTGCTCTACATGGTGGACGAGGAGGGGAAGCAAGTTCCGGTCCTTTTTTTACTCACCGGTACCCATGAGCTGAATGAGGCCAAGATGGGGGCCGCCTTGGGCGGGCACGCCGCCCGTCCAGCACAAGCCGGCGAGATTGAAAAGTACACCGGCGCGCCTGCAGGCTCGGTCGGACCGGTGGGCCTTTCCGGCGTGCGCCTAGTGGCCGATCTCGCCCTGCGGGGGCGCCGTTCCCTTATCGCGGGGGCTAATCGTGAGGGCCACCATTTGCGCCATGTGACGCCGGAACGCGATTTCCAGACGGAGTGGGCCGACCTGCGCACCGTCTGCGACGGCGACCTGTGTCCACAGTGCCAAGCTCCACTTAAGGTCATTAAAACGGTCGAGATCGGACATATTTTCAAGCTGGGACGCAAGTACACCGAGAGCATGCAGGTGCGGGTGCTCGACGCCAACGGCCGCGAGATCGTGCCCATCATGGGGTCGTACGGAATTGGCATTGAGCGGATCCTGACGGCACTGATTGAGCAGAATCACGACGAGGCCGGCTTTTGGATGCCGCCTGTTGTGGCGCCCTTCGACGTGGTCGTGACGCCCGTGAATCTGAAGGATCCCGCGATTATGGCCGTGGCCCATGACGTCTATGCGACCTTGCGGCGCGCTGGAAAGGATGTGCTTCTGGACGATCGCGACGAACGTCCTGGGGTGAAATTTAAGGATGCCGAGTTGATCGGAATCCCCGTCCGGGTGACGGTGGGCAAGAAGGCGGGGGAGGGTATTGTTGAAGTGGTACAGCGTTCCACCCGGGAGGTGCAAGAAGTACCGGTTGCGGCACTTTTAGATGCGGTGGCGCTGGCCAGTGGTGCGGCACGCCTGCAAGAATCAACCCGTTAAACAGTTGATTCGAAACCACGCGCTCGTCGTGGACGTCTTTGGCCGTAGAATTGCCCGCGAGGATAACGGACAGGTTCGTCTCCGCCGGGACAGCAGACGGGGAACATTTAGGTAGGCAGTGAGACTTGGCAACCTCTTTACGCTGTTTTTGGTCGTCGGTGGCGCTTATCTCAGCGTCAAGGTCCTGCCGTCGTTCATGGCCAACTATGAGTTTCAGAACGCCATCGAGCAGGAGGCGCGTCTCTCGATCTATACCGGAGCGGACATTGACGATATCCGGACGCGGGTCATGGACAAGGCGAAGACCTTGAGCCTGCCAATCTCAGACGATGATGTTGAGATTGAACGTTCTCCATCGTCGGTCCACATCGTGGTCAACTATGACGTTCCGATTCAGGTTCCGGTGAGACCCTTCAGTCTTCATTTCAGCGCCAATTACCTGGAAAGCCACTATTAAGCAGTGGCAGGCGCCGCGAGTACGACCCGGCCGCGGGGGGAGCGGCAGGCGCTGCCGAACCTGTCCCCTGATCGGCGTCCCTTTCACCCTGTCGGCAACGGCGCTATGCTGACTGAAACCGTCACCTCGCGGAGCGTACTCTGAAGGTCATTGTCCATACGCAGCGTTGGGTCCGTTTGCTGGCTCATCCCGTTAGCAAGGTGCTGATGGGAACGGTGCTGCTGGTCGCCGTCATTGGCGGCGAAATTTTCATCCACTACTACAATTTCTACGCCAATATCATCGACCGTCGGCTCAGCGGCGAGATTTTTGCGCACCCGACGCTGGTCTACGCCGCGTCCCGGACGCTTTTTCCGGGAGAATCCGACACCCCGGAAGACGTGGCGGCGCAGTTGCAGCGCGCGGGCTACAGCGACACCGATTCAACGGTGGGAACCTTTGTCCTGCACGGGGACATGCTGGAAGTGCGCCCCGGACCGCAATCGTTTCATTCGCCGGTTCCAGCCGTGCTGCGTTTCCAGAAGGGCCATATCCTCTCGATCATCAACCCGGCGAGCGGCGAGAGCCTGCGCAGTTACGCGCTTGAACCGCAGTTGCTGACCTCCTTGTTCAACGAGAAGCGCGAGAAGCGCCGCCTGTTGAAGTACAGCGACCTGCCTCTGCCGCTGGTGCAGGCGGTGCTGGCGGCCGAAGATCGCGAGTATTTTCACCACGGCGCAGTCAATTACCTGCGCATCCTGGCGTCCGCCTACAACGATATCAAGACGGGGCGGCCGAACCAGGGTGGCAGCACCATCACCATGCAGGTGGCGCGCAATTTCTTTCTCTCCTCCGAGAAAAAAATGAGCCGCAAAGTGGCGGAGCTGCTGATTGCCTTCGAGCTTGAGCAGCGTCTGACCAAGCCGCAGATCTTCGAGCTCTATGCCAACCAGACCGATATGGGGCATCGTGGCAGCTTCGAGATCCACGGCTTCGGCGAGGCAGCGAAGACCTACTTCAATAAAGATGTTTCGCAGCTGACCATCGCGGAGTGCGCGCTGCTGGCAGGCATCATTCATGCTCCCAATCTCGATTCCCCCTACCGTCACCCGGATTACGCGCTACGCCGCCGCAATCAGTTCGTGTTGCCCAACATGCTGAAGGCCGGCTGGATCACGCCGACGGAAGAAGCGACGGCGGAAGCCGAGCCACTCAAGCTGGCGCCGCTCAATTCCGACGCCAGCGAAGCCCCTTATTTCGTGGATCTGCTGCGTGACCGGCTCAGTGAGGACCTCCCCGATCGTGACCTGACCACTGACAGCCTGCATGTCTACACCACGCTCGATCCCGACCTGCAGCGCGCCGCTGCGCAGGCCGTGCAGGACGGTATGAAGCTGGTGGATGCGCAACTGGAACAGCGCTACGCACGACATCGGAAAGGCAAGGGGGCCAATGTCACCTTTCCACATGCCCAGGCCGCCTTGATTGCACTCGATCCGCACACCGGGGCGGTGAAGGCGTTGGTGGGAGGACGCAACTACGGCATCAGCCAACTGGATCACATTGTGCGGCTGCGGCCCACCGGGAGCATTTTCAAGCCGATCGTCTACGCCGCGGCTCTCAACCTGGCCCTGCAGGGCGGACAGCCGGTGCTGACCACCACCTCCACCGTGCTCGATCAGCCGACGGTGTTCGAAGGCGGCTACGCCCCGGCCAACTTCGAAAACAAGTATTTTGGGCGTGTTACCCTGCGTACCGCCCTGGCCCACTCGCTCAACAACGCCACCATCTCGGTGGCGCAGGAGATCGGCTACGGTCGGGTCGCGGACCTGGCCCACCAACTGGGAATCGCCAGCGTGCAACCGACGCCCTCGGAGGCGATTGGGACCTATTCGGCGTCGCCGCTGCAGATGGCGGAGGCCTACACTGTTTTTGCTAACCACGGAATACGGGTGCAGCCCCAGTTCTACTACTCGGTGCAGGAACCGGGAGGCGCAGTCGTGCTGCAGCCGCAGCCCCGCACGGAGGACGTCCTGGATCCGCGCGTCGTTTACCTGGTCACCAGCATGTTGCAGTCGGTGATGAACAATGGCACGGCTGCGCGGGTGCGCACGCTGGGATTCACGGCGCCGGCGGCCGGTAAGACGGGGAGTTCGCACGACGGCTGGTTTGCCGGTTATACCAGCAACCTGCTCTGCCTCGTCTGGGTGGGAATGGACGACTACACCAACCTCAACATCGAAGGTTCGCGCTCTGCCCTGCCGATCTGGGGCGAGTTCATGAAAGCGGCGGTCAGCTTGCCCAGCTACCACGGCGTGCAGGATTTTGCGCCGCCCGCCGGACTGGTTGCGGTGACGGTAGATGACCAAACCCTGCAGGTGGCCACGCCGCTCTGTCCGGCCACGCACGTCGAGTACTACCTTCCGGGAACTCAGCCGACCCAGACTTGTACGTTGCACACGATGCCCATCACCCCCCAGGGCTTGGTGAGCAAGGCATTGAACTTGATCGGCATTCATGCCGGGAGTGAGGCGCCGCCGCCCCCGGTCACCGTGACAACCGGGAGCGGGCCGGTCGCGCCGCAAGTCGCCGGCGGCGCTCCCCAGCCGGAAGCGCCGGTGAAACCCAAAAAAAGGGGATTTTTCGGCCGCATTTTCGGAGGCGGGAAGAAGGCGCCTCCGCCTCCACCCCCCGACCCGCAGTAAGATAGGCCCGGACGAGGCGTCCAGCGCCTGCGACAAATCGGCACGGCCGTATCCGACCTGCGCCGATGCCGTGCAGGCTGGACTTCCAGGGTGTGCGGATGAAGCTGGCTTGGTTCCGCTGCGGTGCGCTGGTCCTGCTGGTCCTGTGTCTGGGACAGAGACTGAAGCCGCAAAATGTTTCACCCCCGGGCGCCCCCAGCCCGGCGGCAAGCCTCAACTCCTCGCGGCCGCTGACGGTTGGGGAGCGCGCCGACATCGCCATGGCGCGCAAGCGCTACGACCTGGCTTTGGACCTGCTGCAGGAGGCAGCTCGACAGCAGCCTCGCGATGCCATGCTATGGAACAAAATTGGCATCGCTTATCACCAGCTCAACGAGTTGCCGCAGGCTCAGAAGGCCTATCGGCAAGCCTTGAAGCTCAATCCGCGTATGCCGGAGGCGACCAACAATCTGGGGGCGGTCTATTTTGCGGAACGCAAGGACGGGAAAGCAGCCAAGCAGTTCAAAAAGGCGATCAAGCTGCAAGGCAACGTCTCCGCCTACTACGTCAATCTCGGCGCCGTTGAGTTCAACCGCAATCATATGACTGCGGCGCGGCAAAGTTTTCTCCAGGCCCTGAAGCTGGATCCCGACGCCCTGAATGCGGGAAGCCGTGGCGGGACGGTTGTCAAGTTCCAGGACATGCATGATCCCGCACGCTACCATTTCCTGCTGGCGCGGCTGTACAGTTCGCTGGGACGGGTGGAGGACGCGCTGCACCAGTTTCGCCAGGCGCAGGAGTTGCACTATGCGCATTTGCGTGACGCGCTGAAGGACGACGCCTTTGCGCCCCTGCGCGCGCTCCCGGAGTTTCAGCGGTTGATGCCGGAAAAACGGTGACCTGGGTGGACGCGTCCGTCTCCTTACCAGATCAGATCGAACTCCGGGACGAAATAGCGGTACTGATTGGCAAGAAAGCTGCCGAAGCGGCGGTCGGCGCGATTGGCCTGCACGTCGCGGGGATTGAAGTGCCCCAGGGTGTTGTAGACGTCGAAGCCGTAGCGCACGGTGTACTTGTCAAAGAATTTGGTGTCTTTGGTGAGGGTCAGATCCAGAGACTGGAACCGGGGGAAACGACGGCTGTTGCGGGCGCGGTAGTAGCTGTAATCGGCATTGAGCACGGAATATGGAAAGCCCGTATGCCACTCAAAAATCGGTGAAAGCGTGACCGCCATCGGCAGGTGAAAGACGCCCCAAGCGAGAAAGCGGTTGGGAATGTCGAACGGCAGCGTGCCGTACTGGTTGCGGCGGATCAAGGGGTCGGCGAAGCCGCCGAAAAAAGTGGTGAAGTCGTTCAGGTCGCCCTGGGCGCGGCTGTGAATGAAAGATAAATTCAACAACTGACTACGCAAGAACTCGTACTTTCCGGTGAGTTCGAACTTGGCATAGCGCGTCGTGCCCGAGTTGCGCAGGGTCGTGGCAATCGCGCCCGTGCCGTCGCGCGCTATGTCCACCACGAACTGGCGACGGGTGTTGCTTTGCAGGTAGTTGCCGCTCACCACGAGACGCGGGGTGAAACGCTTTTCGAGAGAAACGTTCCAGGTCGTGCTGTACGGCAGGAAATTGAAGCTGCCCGGCTCGAAGCGGCGGGGGCGGGCGGAGGCGGTGAAATCGAGCAGGAGGTTGGGCAGAGTCCGGTCCGAGGTGACCCGCGTACCAGTGGCGTCGTAATGGATGGAGTGGCGCCGGGGATAACGAGGAAAGGCCACGACGTTGAGCGGTAAGCGTTCGTAAAAGATACCGATGCCGCCGCGCACAACAAAGTCGTTTCCGGGCGCAAAGGAGAATCCGACCCGTGGCGCCACGTGCAGATCGTCGACCTCGCTTTGCTGCTCATAACGCAACCCGGCATCGAACGAGAGCTTGGAGTTCAATAGCCATTGATCTTGGGCATAGGCGCTGAACTCGGTGTTGTTGACGTTTAGGCGGGCGTCGCCAAGGAAATCCAGGCGTTGACTCAGGGTCCCGTCCGGACGAAACACCAGAACCGGGTGACCGATAAAAGTACCGCGTGTTGTGACGCTGCTCAAGGCGGTGCCGAACTTGAACTGGTGCTGCCCGTGATACTGCCGCAGCATGGGCACGAATGCGCCTTCCCAGGCCACGCGCGTGGC
>Ga0102924_1004662_pt1 | contig 13683 bp, 8 predicted proteins | sample PaiPotPPM11metaG_FD_80116 | JGI IMG/M metagenome (GOLD analysis project Ga0102924, IMG submission 80116) | Iron sulfur acid spring bacterial and archeal communities from Banff, Canada, to study Microbial Dark Matter (Phase II) - Paint Pots PPM... ... | reverse complement strand
CCACATCGGTGACGAAATGCTCGAAGTGATGCTGCTCGCGGAAGAACTTGGTGTGGTTGGTCGACAGCGCGTTGATGAAGAGCTGCAGTTCCTCGGCGGAATTTTCCTTCAGGTACTGGCGGTATTCCTCGAACGACGGCAGGCCGAGAGTGCGCAGCCGCCGCGACAGCCGGCCGTAGAGCAGATTCTTCTTGGCCTCCGGCAGCATGATGCCGGCATGCTCATAGGCGATCTTCGACAGCGCCTGAAAATCGGCTTCGGAAAATTCGAATTCGCGCTGTGCCGGAATGTCGGGAATGACAACCGTTGCCAGCGCTTCGCGAGCCAATGCCATTAGAAAGCTTCCCCGTCCGTGCCTAACTCAACGCCACCTTCGCGCGCCGCAACCGACTTATCGTCGCCCGCCGCCGGGGTGCTTGGGCGAAGGTTACGATCAAAACCAAAACTGATCGTAAAAGCGCCGCATGCCGACAGCCCCGAGCAAGGCCCAGGCGGCATTTTGCGAGGTCAGGAATTACGAATGGGTTCAGAAAGAATTGCGGTTGCGCGGAAATCGCAGCGGTTTGGTTATAGTGGGATAATTAACCAAACTTGGATCGCGTTCGTAAAAGGCACGGCCGGCTCACTCTGGCTTGATGTTCTCGGCGCGGATCACCTTCGCCCATTTCGCGGTTTCGCCGGCGATCAGCGTCTTGAAATCGTCCGGACTACCGGGCAGCGGGGTGCCGCCGAGATCGGCAAGCCGCGACTTGATCGCGGGATCGGCCAGCGCCGCATTGATCCCGGCATTGAGCTTGGCCACGATCTGCCGCGGCGTGCCCTTGGGCGCGCCGAAGCCGCCGACGGCGCTGGCTTCGTAGCCCGGCACGAAATCGGCCACCGTCGGTATGCCGGGCAGCGCCTCGGAACGCGCGGCCGTAGTCACCGCGAGCGGCCGCAGCCTACCGGCTCTGATATAGCCGATCGAGGACGGCATCAGATCGAACATCACTTGCACGCGTCCGGCGATGAGATCGGTGAGCGCCGGCGCCGAACCGCGATAGGGCACGTGGACCATCTCGGCGCCGGTCAGCATCTGAAACAGCGCGCCGGCCATATGGGTCGAATTGCCGATGCCGCCGGACGCCATGTTGACCTTGCCGGGATTGGCTTTGCAGTAGGCAATGAATTCCGGAACGGTTTTGACCGGCAGATCCGGGGTTACTTCCATGATCAGCGGGCCGCGGGTATTGGCCGCGATCGGCTCGATGTCGCGGATGAAATCATACGGCAGCGTCGAATAGAGCGTCGCGTTGATGTAATTGCTGGTGCTGATCCAGAGCAGCGTGTAGCCGTCGGGCGGCGCATGCACGACGAGTTCGGTGGCCACCGTGTTACTTGCGCCCGGCCGGTTGTCGATGACGAAGGGCTGGCCGAGCCGGTCCGACAAAAACTGGCCAAGGAGCCGGGCGCTGATATCGGCCGACTGGCCGGGCGGAAAGCCGACCACGAGCCGCACCGGATGGTTCGGATAATCGTCGGCCGTTGCGCGCCGTGCCGCGGCAAGTGCGGCGGCACTAGCGGCCGCATACAGGAATTGCCGACGCCTAAGCTTGGTGAAGCTCTTCATCACGCGCCATCCCCGTTGACGCCCAACGCGCACTCCCGGTCAGTAAGGAGTCTTCTTGACGTCACCGGAGCCCGCCACGTACCAGCGCTCGCTGACAAAGGATTTTCCGGCGAGCCGATCGGCGAGCCAGTCGGCGACCAGGATTTGCGGGAACGGCCCGAGATTGGCGGCCGGCACATTGCCGACGGAATGGCGCGATTCCTGATAGACGACAAACTGTTTCGGTCCGCTGAGCGCCGCCAGCAGCCGCTCGGTATGTTCGAGCGGGCTCAGTTCCTCCGCCTCGCCTGCCACGCAGAGATAGGGCACCTTGATCTTCTCGGCATGGCCTTCCCAGGTGATCTTCTGGCGAAACGCGTCGAACTCGTCTTCGTCGGTGATTCCCGACATATACATGAAGCGCTTCTTGAAGGTCGGCGAGGCTTCCTGAAAGATCGTATGGCAGCCCGGCTCATGGCAGACCGACATCACCGAGCAGGCCTTGATGCGCGGCTCGTTGGCGGTGAGCACGGTGCCGAACAGCGAGCCGAAGCTCGTGCCGGACACGCCTATGCGCGTCGCGTCGAGCTCCGGCCGCGCCGCGATCCAATCGACCAGCGCCGAGCCCGCCGCCATCCAGTTCTCCATGGTGAAATAGAGCCCGATCATCGGCGCCTCATATTGGCCCGGCCCGTCGATCGCGAGCACCGCCATGCCGCGATTGAGAAACTTGTCGCCATAGAGCGCGACCTGGATTTCCTTGTAGCTGTCCATGCCGGGGACGGCGATCACCACCGGCACTTTGCCGCTCGAATAATTCGGCGGCAGGTGCAGCCAGGCCGGGATCGCCTTGTCCTTGAACGGCACCCACACCGCTTCGACATGATGATCGGCGAGCGCGGCATATTTGGCGTAACATTCGCGCTTCTTGTTGTTGTAGGCGATGTTGGTCTCGTCGTTCTGGTCATAGGGCCATTGCGCCGCGCCCCAATGCACCGCGGCCATGAAGAAATTGTCGCGCGCGGTCACCTTGTGGTCGGCGAGCGCTGCGGCGTCGGCCTTGGCCTCGCGGCGGCGGGCGACGGCGGCGAAGGCCGGACCGATGTCGGCCATCTTCTTCACCCGCTCGCGGATGGCGGCGAAATCGGCATTGGCCTCGATCCCGCAGGGCGCGTGGATGTAGAGCGAGCGCGGCTGGTCCCAATCGATGCCGTTGGCGCGGATGATGTTGTCGATCACCCAGCGCTGCTCGTCGAAGCGCCGCACATGCGGCTCGCCGCGCTGATCGCGTATCGGAGAAGGGGCTTGCTGCGGGCGGTTCATGACGTGACGCTCCCTGGAATTCCTATGGATCGCGGCGCGCCAAAAAAATCAATGCCCGCCGCATCGGGCGGGCATTATCGGCCGAGCCGCCGGCCCATTTCAACGCCGGTTCCCGCGCACCGGGCACATACTATACGCTCACGTGCGACGGATGACGAAGTCGAGAATACCGCAGCCATTAACGGACGAACTCATCGTGGACCGGCGCGATGCGCCCGTGCTAGCCTTTCGCCAAGGGCTTTGCGCTGATGACTACCGACGTAGAACGCTCGCACCCTGTAGGCGGCGTGATCCGTGCTGGCGATGCCACTGCGCGCGCGATCGCGGCTTTAAGCAATGGACGCCCCCAGGAGGCGGAAAGGATCGCCGGCGAGGCGCTGCGCGCCGTTCCGGGCAACAGCGAGGCGCTTTCGATTCTCGGCCAGTCCTTGCTGATGCAAGGCCGCGTGGACGATGCCATCGCCGCGCTCGAGGGCGCGGGCAGCCGCGACCCACGCGTCGAGACGCAATTGGCGCTCGCCCTCCACCAAGCCCGGCGGAACGAGGACGCGCTCAAGCAGCTCAGACGCGCGGTCAAACGACGTCCGCCTTTTGCACCAGCCTTCCATCAGCTCGGGGCGCTGCTCTTCACAATGAAACGCTATGCGGAATCGATCGAGGCGCTCGAGCGCGGCCGCGCCGTTGCACCTGCCATGCCCGAACTGCCTATTCAGCTCGGTTACGTTTTCTTGGCGCAGCGGAATTCGATCAAAGCCAAACAGGCCTTCGCTGCCGCACTGAATATTGCCCCTTCCGCCACAGCGGCCTTGTGGGGCATGGGAAAGGCGCATCAGCAGATTGGCGAGAGCAAGGAGGCGAGCGGCTATTTTCGCAAGTGTCTCGGCCTGACGCCGAATGACGCGGGCACCTGGCTCAATCTCGGTCATTCGCTGGTGGAAGCCGGCGACGTCGACGCCGGCCTTGAATGCTTTCGCGCTGCCGCCCGTGGCGATCACCAGCGCTACTTCGGGGCGCTGTCGACTTTGGTGAAAGCAAGCCGCGGTCGTTTCTGGCTGAAGCCGAGCGACGCCCGGCGGTCGCTGCGCAGCGGAAAGAGCTAACGCTTCGGCGCGCGGAACTGACGCCGATAGATTCCATGACCGCCGGCGATCGTGTCCTGGGTCTCGATCATGCGGCCGAAGCCGTCTTCCGACAGTTCGGCAAAATCCGCGCCCCAGGTCTCGCGCTTTATCGGCACGCATTGCGCGATTGGAGTGCCCTTCGGTAGCACCCCGTTGAAGCTCGCGTTGTTCCATCGCGCCGGAAAATGAATGGGCGTGAAGCGGAACTCATCGCAATCGACGAGCCCGGTCAGTGTGGTGAACGGCAGGTCGTCCCGATTGATGGGATGCGTGAACAACAGCGAATAGCCCGGCGGCGCCTCGACAATCCAAAAGTTGTTGAACTTGAGCAGGAAACGGTCGTCCTCAAAGAACGGCGTGCCGACTGCTTGGCTTGGATCATGAAAATCAATCGGCGAATGCGGGTATTCGCTGACCAGGCCTTTGGGCAATTCGAAGTTCCAGTTGAACTCGCCGTCGCGAACTTCAAGGTCGGCCGCCAGCGGCATCAGATAGCCCGACGTCATGGCATCGATGAACGGTGGGCATTTCTTCACAGTAAAGCTTGACTCGCCCATGCTCGCGTTGAAGGCCCTTTGCGGGAGGGCCTTGAACCAATCGGGCAACCCAAGCACCGCTGGTATCGGGCGCGGGAGAATGCTGCCAAACCCGGGCGGGCACCGGAACTTGAGCCCGATCTCATTGGGCGGATTCATGGCAATGCCGAGCCAAATGCGTGAGAATTTTCAAACGACGGCGTCGAAAACGGGCATTCCGTAGTTCGCGATTTTCAGGCTACGTAGGCGCCGCTGGGAATGATAGATTTACACACGTAAAAACCAACCACAAAGCCGTTTATTCCGTATAAACACCAGCGCATGTGCGCAGGGGTGATGGCCTGCCGTCCCGCCATCTCCGATTTGCCGCCCAGCGCAATTCCGCAGCAGCATCTACTCGCGCCGTGTCCGCGCGCCGTCGGTACTGGGCGCCCCTTCTCTGACGAAGATGCTGTTGATGGCGCTCGTGCAGTTGATGCCGAAGAAGTCGGTATATTTGCTGTCCACGAGATAGGGCCGGCCGGCGATGGTCTCGGCGATCCGGCCTTGCTTGGGAAAGCTGTCCTCGACGACGAGATAATCGCCGGCGGTGAGCAGTGTCTCCAGGCTGCGTAGCATCGCGCCGAGATCGCCATGGAAGTCCTCGATCACGAGGCACGGTCGACGAAACTCGCGCCTTTCGTTCACCGCCGCCGCGAGCCAGGCAGTGCAATCGGATTGCACGAAGCTAATACGCGGATCGGCGACCTCGGTCGCCGCGGTGTCGATCGATATGATATCCGTCGTCAGCCCTGCGGCGGCGCACAGATCGGCGAAGAACAGCCCGGAACCACCGGCGCCGGCGCCAAGCTCGATGATCGTGCCGGGCCGCAATTCGTTGACCAGCATCGCATAGATGGCGAGGTCATAACTCGCCTTGAAACAGGGAACGCCGCGCCACAGAAAGGCCGGGCCGGCGCCCTGGCCGTACAGCATCTGGCGCAAGCCCAATTCCGTACCGCGCACCGGCTCGCTATCGAGTTCGGCGACGAATTGCAGGCGTTTCGACCAGCGCTGGAATCTTTCGTGCGATTGCCGGCGCAGATAATGCGCCGCAACGAACACCGCCTGCGGCGGCCACTGGTCGTGCACCAGGTGAGTGAGCAAATAGTTCTGCAGGAAGCTCGGCACATCCTTATAGGCTTCCATATCGGTTTTGAGCCGGCTTCGGATCTGATCCTTTGCCGATGGATCGAGCTTCGGCAGCGCTCTTGCGCCGCGCATGAAGGTTTCGATCAAATGCCGGAAATAACGGGACGATTGCTCGGTATGCAGTGCGAGAAAGTCCGACAGAGCGCGAACGAATTCTCTGTCACCATTCATGCCGCGCCCTCGAAGTGCGATCGAGCTGACGTTCCTTGCAAGCTCAATTAGGAAAGCCGCCGGCTAGGAGTCAAGCCGGAGCCGGGTTGCCTTTCATTGGCCCCACCGGCGTGACGAAAATCAGGAGGTTGGCGATGATGATGGTGGCGGCAAGGAAATAGAACGCAGCCATGATGCCATAGTGATCGGCAACGATGCCGGCACTGATCGGGCCGACCGCCATGCCGAGCGCCTGCATACCGAACAAGATGCCGACCGCGCTGCCGCCCATGCCGGGCGGCGTCGCGTCAAGCAGCCAGGCCTGCAGCACGGCGCGAACGGCAAAGAGAAAGAATCCGAGGATCGCCACCAACAGAACGAACCATTGCGTCCCGCCTGCAAAGGTCATGGCCAGAATCACGACGGCGGTCATCGACATGCTCGACATGATGATCTGGCGGCGGCCGATGCGGTCGGACAAATGTCCGGCGATCGGGGCGGCGATGAAGCCGCAAGCCTGCAGCGCGAACAGGCAGACGCCGACCCACTTGGTCGGATATTTCATCACGTCGGTCAGATAGAGCGGCAGAAAAGTAAGCAGCGCGCCCTGCGTGATGGAACGGAAGGTCGAGCCGATCGACAGGGTCACAAGCGCGCGGTTGCGCAGAAGCTTGCCCAACATGCGCAGCCGCTCCGCGCCCGGGATTTTATCCGGCTTGGCCTTGGCGAAACCGCTGCGGATATCGGCCATCTGCAGGCGTCCGACATAGACCAGAATGATGCCGGCGACGACGATGCCCGGAATGACGTTCATCACTACAACGCTGCGCCAGCTGTAGAACGTCAGCAGCCAGCCGACGGCCAGCGGAGCCAAGGCATCGCCGACATTGGCGCCCATGCCGTGGAACGACATGGCTAGTCCCTTGCGATCGGGGAATCGGTCGCCGAGCCACGGGATCGCGGTCGGATGCCAGATATTGTTGCCGATGCCGACCAGCGTCGCGCAGACCAGGATCATCCAATAAGTGTGCGAGACCCCCATGATCAGATAGGGGAAGCCGATCCAGCACAGCGAGATTGCCATCAGCAATCCCTTGCGACCGACGGTATCGACGAAAATGCCGCCCGGCACATTGGCGATGGCGCCGGCGGCATATTGGCAAGTCAGGATCGACCCGATCTCGGCGTAGTTGAGACCGAGCTCATTCCCGATCAGAGGCAGGAGAATATAGAACGTTGCCGGGTACCAATGGGTGAGCGCATGGCCGATGCTGATCACCCAGACTTCACGAAACGACCGCCGCGGGACCGCATTCATTGTTATTGTCGTCGCGGTCATTTCCCCTCCGCTATTCCGCAGCCTCGTCGCCTTGGCTCGGCGCCGGCGCGGCACTTTCCTTTGTGCTGCTTATGGGGCGAACGTCCCGGACTCGAACTGGGAATCCGCCGCGCGCACGCGGTGTGCTACCGCGCCGGGTCTGGCCCGACAAGCCTCGCTTCGGCGCGGCAGCCTTGCGCGCGAGAAACGGCGGCGCCGCGGAAAGTTCGAAGCGCAAAACGGCTCGGGCCGCTGACACGGGCGTAACCGACATGGATGCGACCGACCTTGGCGTAACCGGCACGGCGGCGGCTATCTCTCGACTTGGTTGGCGAAAGCTTGCAACTGAACTCATAGCGCGAGAGATGACAAAACACACCAAAAAATTGTCAATGCTCCGGTTATGAAAATTGCCGGGCCAAAGCCGCCGCGATTGCCTGATTCGGCGCCCCGTTCATGCCTTTGGCGCCAAGGGATGACCGATCCGTGGACGACCCGGCCCGGCGCGGTAGGCCAACCTAAAGGTTACCGGCCTGTATCCGCATTTTTCCTCATAAGCGACAGGAGTTTCCGCGCTCCCCACCAACGGCGCAGTAACAAATATCCGTCACATTAGATGCGGACGGCCCGATATCGACGAGCCCCGGAATGGCAAAGCGGCTGGGTGCATTTCGGCAAACCACGACCTATTTGGGGGTCGCGGTTATCGCCATCGTGTGGGGCGGCATTTATCTGCTGGCCAGCCGCGAGCACGAGCGCGCCTATTCGGATGCGGTCCGCCAAGGCAGCAATCTGACGCGGGTGCTCGAAGAATATATCAGGCGCGTTGTCCGTGAATCCGACACTGCGCTGCTGGCGCTGCGCCGCGCCTATGAGAACGATCCGGACAATTTCGACCTCGCCGCCTGGGCCAAGACCAATCAGCTGCACGGCGATATGATGGTGCAGTTCGGCATTTCCAGTGCCGGGGGCTTCATCAGGCAATCCACCCAAGGGCCGGTGACGACGCAGATCTATGTCGGCGATCGTCCGCATTTCCAGTTTCAAGTGGAGCACGTCGAAGACGAACTCTATATCAGCGCGCCCATCATTGGGCGTATCAGCCAGAAGCAAACGATCCAGTTCTCGCGGCGGCTGAGACGGCCGGATGGCATATTCGACGGCGTCGCCGTGACGTCGGTGGACGTGAAGCACCTCGAGAATTTCTTTAGCTCGCTCGATATCGGCCATGGCGGCGTGGTCTCGCTCGTCGGCCTCGACGGCATCCTGCGTGCACGCGGCGGCAGCGATCCGAGCGCGCAGCGCTTTACCGGCATCTCGATCAGCAAATCGCCGCTGTTTCCTGCGCTCGGCTGGTCGCCGGACGGTCATTATTGGAACACGTCCAGCAGCAGCGCCCGCTTCGACAACATCATCCGACTGATGTCGTACCGGGCGGTCGAAGGATTTCCCCTGGTCGCCGTCGTCGGCATGTCCAGGGACGATATCTTCAGCCAGTCGAACGAGACGCTGCGGCACTATCTCGTGATCGGCTCGGTGCTGACAGCGATCGTGCTCGTGGTCATGATGCTCGGTGCCGCTGAGCGCCAGCGCGTGCTCTCCGCCACCAGCGAATTGCAGCGCTCCAAGCAATCGCTCGAACAGAGCAACCGGTTGTTGCACGCAGCTTTGGGGAACATGTCGCACGGCCTGTCGATGTTCGACCGCGATCATCGGCTGGTCATGTGCAACGATCGCTACGCCGAAATGTACGGTCTGCGGCCGGAACAAATCGAGCCCGGCGCATCGCTGCAGTCGATTCTCGAGGCTCGCATTGCCACCGGCAAGGCGCCGATTGGCTCCGCGGAATATATCACCCTGCGGGTCAATCAGGTGTCGAGCAATGTTGCGTTCTCCTCGCAGAACGAGCTGACCGACGGGCGCGTCATTTTCGTCAATCACCAGCCGCTGCCCGAGGGCGGCTGGGTCGCCATCCATAACGACATCACCGAGCAGAAGAATACCGAGCGCGCGCTGGTCGAAAGCACCGAGGCCCTGAAGCACTCCAACGCCCGGTTTGCCGCGGCGCTGCAAAACATGTCGCAAGGCCTGTGCATGTTCGACGCCGAGCATCGGATCCTGGTCGCCAACGAGCGTTATCGGCAGATCTACAACCTGCCCGAGGAGCTGGTGAAGCGGGGCACGCAATTCGAAGGGATCGTCGATTATCGCAAGGTCAGCGGCAATTTCACCGGCGCCGACGCGGCCGAATATATCGCCGCCCAATTCCGCACTTCGACCGACATCGAGAAGCTCGGCAACGGCCGCGTCATCATGATCCTGCGGCATGCGATGGCCGACGGCTGCTGGCTCACCACGCACGAGGACATCACCGAGCGCTGGCGCACCGAGACGCGCGTCGCCTATCTGGCGCATCATGACGCGCTCACCGGCCTCGCCAATCGCGCGGCGCTGGTCGAAAAGATCGAAGACGCCTGCTCGCGCTATCGCTGGCGCGGCGAGGAATTCAACGTCCTCATGGTGGACCTCGACCGCTTCAAGCAGGTCAACGACACGTTCGGGCACCCTTCCGGCGACGAACTGCTCAAGCAGGTGGCCGAGCGGATCAAGGATGCGCTCAGCGAAACCGATGTGCTGGCGCGGCTCGGCGGCGATGAATTCGCCATCATCCAGTTCGATGATTCACAGCAGACCGACGCCGCCGAGGCGCTTGCCGCCAGAATCATCGCGCTAATCGCCGAACCGTTCTCGGTCGGCGACAACGATGTCGGCATCGGCGCCAGCATCGGCATCGCGCTCGCGCCCGAGCACGGCACCCATGCCGACGATCTTCTGAAGAAGGCCGATCTGGCGCTCTATCACGCCAAGGCCGCCGGCCGTAATCGCTATGCGATCTTCGAAGCAGCGCTGGGCCAGGCCGCGGTCGCCAAGCATACGCTCGAGAACGAGATGCGCCGGGCGCTCACCCGCAAGGAATTCGAAATCGACTTCCAGCCCATCGTCGACACCAAGACGCTGGAAATGCGCGGCGCCGAGACGCTGATCCGCTGGCGGCACCCGGAGAAAGGCCTGATCTCGCCCGAGCAGTTCATCCCGCTCGCCGAGGAATCCGGCACGATCCTGCAGATCGGCGAATGGGTACTCGAGAGCGCCTGCAAGGAAGCGGTGAAATGGCCGGCCGCGGTGAAGGTGGCGGTCAACCTGTCCGCGGTGCAGCTGCGCAGCTCGAACTTTCTCGATTACATCATGTGCGTGCTCGTCGAGACCGGCCTGCCGCCGGAGCGGCTCGAGCTCGAAGTCACCGAGACCGCGCTCATCGATCAGGGCGCCGATTGCATCGGGTTGCTGCGCAAGATCAAGAATCTCGGCATCACGGTCGCGCTTGACGATTTCGGCACCGGATATTCGTCGCTCAATCAGCTGACGATGTTCCCCTTCGACAAGATCAAGATCGACAAGTCCTTCACCCGCGACATGACCACGCGCACCGACTGCGCGGCGATCGTCTCGGCCGTTCTTGCGCTGGCCCACAGCATGGGCATTGAGACCACGGCGGAAGGCGTCGAGACCGCAGACCAACTCGCCATTCTGCGCATGGCCGGCGTGTCCACGGTCCAGGGCTTTCTCATTCAGAAGCCGTGTCCCGCATCAGAATTGAAGTTTGACGGATACCAGATCTCAGGAGCAGTCGACGATGCCGCTTAAAGATGCGCTGCCGGCGATGCCGGTCGTCGAGGGAAGCGCCGCGCCAACCGGTTCGGCGCCGCCGCCCTATGTCAACAATGCGGCAGCGAAGTCGCTGATCGACGAGCTCGAAGACGCCATCGCCCATGCCGATCTGCGCCACCGCGCCACCGTGATGCGGCGGCTCACCGACCTGTTCATCATGAACGGCTCGGACTTCACCGAAGAACATGTGGCGATGTTCGACGAGGTGATGAGCCGGCTGATCGCGGCGATCGACAGTTCGGCGCGCGCCGAGTTCGGCAACCTCCTCGCCAAGAACCCGAATGCGCCGATGATGACGTCGCGCATTCTGGCGCTCGACGACGAGATCATGGTCGCCGGCCCGATCCTGTCGCATTCGAAAGTGCTCGACGACGCCACCTTGATCCAGAGCGCCAAGACCAAGAGCCAAGACCATCTTTACGCGATCTCGCTGCGCGACACGATCGGCGAGGCGATCACCGATGTGCTTTTGGAGCGCGGCGACAAGGAGGTCGTGCGCAGCACCGCGAAGAACCCCGGCGCCAAATTCTCCGACTTCGGCCACACCGAGCTGGTCACGCGCTCGCGCGAAGACGCCGAGCTCGCGCTGCGCATCTGGGCGCGGTCGGACATCCCGCGCCAGCATCTTTTGAGCCTGTTTTCGTCCGCTTCCGAAGAAGTGCAAAGACAGCTCGAGACCGCTGACCGCCAGAAGGTCCAGCTCTACCGCTATCTCGTCGCGCAGGCCAAAACCCAGATCCAGACCAAGATGCGCGAAAACTCGGAAAGCTATGCGCAAGCACGGCCTCAGGTCGAAGCGCTGCACCGCGCCGGCGACTTGAACGGAGACAGGCTCGCGGAATTCGCCCAGGCCGGGAAATTCGACGAAGTGACGGTCGCCCTGTCACTGCTGTGCGATCTGCCGGTGGGACATATCGAGCGCGCCATCGTCCATCATCGCGCCGATCACCTGATGGTGTTGGCCAAGGCGCTTGGGCTCAGCTGGGAGACGACGCGGGCCATTCTGCGCATGCGCGGACCGGCGCGCGCCGCGAGCCCGGCCGAGATCGAGGCCAACGCGCAAAGCTTCGCCAAGCTGCAACAGAAGACCGCCGTCGCGGCGATGGATTTCTACCGGCTGCGGGCGCGCGCCGAAGCGCAGCTCGAACAGGGCTAGAGCGCGCGCGAAGCTATCCGCGGCGCGTCCTGCATCTCGTTGACCCGACCCTTGGCGGCGGCGAGTTTCTTACTCCGAATTTCCCGAGCATTGGCACCCCTAACGCCCACATTGACAAGGCGGGCGCAGCCGCCATTCTGCGCCGGCGTCTTCGTTCACACGATGCCATCAGCAAGCCGCAGGAGCCGATCATGGAACAGAGCAACGTCAAGGCCCATATCGCCTATGACGATCTGCGCGAATGGCTCGCGCATGCCGAACGGCTGGGCGAGGTGCGCAACGTCTCGGGCGCGAGCTGGCAGGAAGATATCGGGCTCGCTGCGGAAGCCGTGCTGCGCGCCGAGAACGGCCCCTGTGTCGTGTTCGACGATATTCCCGGCTGCCCCAAGGGCTTTCGCGTATTGCTCAACATGTTCGCCGGCACCCGCCGCAACATGACGCTCGGCTTTCCCGATCATCTGTCGAAATGGGAATTGAGCGACTCCTACCGCGAGGCCTATCTGAAAGACCAGAAGATCGTACCGCATCGGATCGTCGAGCACGGCCCGATTCTCGAAAACGTGCTGCTGGGCGACGATATCGACGTCACCAAATTCCCCGCGCCGGTCTGGCACGAGAAGGACGGCGGCCGTTACATCGGCACCGGCACCTACAGCATCACCCGCGACCCCGAAGAGAACTGGCTCAATGCCGGCGCCTATCGCGCACAGGTGCACTCTCCCAATACGGTCGGCATCCTGATCGCGGCTGGCCATCACGGCGACATCCATCGCGCCAAATATTTCAAGCGCGGCGAGCCGATGCCGGTCGCCATGGTGCTCGGCGGCGATCCGCTGACATTCTTTTACGGCGGCCTCGAAGTGCCCTACGGCGTGTTCGAGATCGACGTCATCGGCGGCTTGCGCGGCCGGCCAGTGGAGATGGTGCGCGGCAAGGTCACCGGCCTGCCATTTCCGGCCAATGCCGAGATCGTGCTCGAAGGCTTCGTCACCGACGGCAAGACCGAAGTCGAAGGCCCGTTCGGCGAATGGACCGGGCATTATGCCGGCGGCGCCAAGCCTGCATCCGTGCTCGACATCAAGGCGATCTATCACCGCAACGATCCGATCCTGCTCGGCGTGCCGCCGATGGGCGCGGGTCCTGACGAAATGGCGCGCTATCGCGCGGTGCTGCGTTCGGCGACGATCAAGCAGAACATGACCAATGCCGGCGTGCCCGGCGTGCAGCAGGTGTGGTGTCACGAGATCGGCGGCGCGCGGCTGTTTCACGGCGTGTCGATCACGCAGCGCTATCCCGGCCACGCGGTGCAGGCCGGCCACATCGCGGCGCAATGCGGCGCCTCGGCCTATGCCTCCAAATATATCGTGGTGGTCGATGATGATGTCGACGTTAGCAATCTCGATCATCTGCTGTGGGCGATGCTGACGCGCACCGATCCGTCGCAGTCGATCCAGTTCATCAACGGCTCGTGGGACTCGCCGGCCGATCCAACGCTGCCGCCATGGAAGCGCGCCGCGGACGACATGACTCATTCGGTTGCCGTGATCGACGCCTGCCGACCGTTTCATTGG
>Ga0102924_1004660_pt1 | contig 13686 bp, 7 predicted proteins | sample PaiPotPPM11metaG_FD_80116 | JGI IMG/M metagenome (GOLD analysis project Ga0102924, IMG submission 80116) | Iron sulfur acid spring bacterial and archeal communities from Banff, Canada, to study Microbial Dark Matter (Phase II) - Paint Pots PPM... ... | reverse complement strand
CCCCCTCTCCCACGTGCACGCGCGCCGCCGCGAGCAGCGCCCGGGCTCGACGAGCCGGCGTCACGTGCGCGGCGAGACGTTCGCGAAGCTCGGGCATCGCACGCACCGCGGCGTCGGCCTCGATGACCGACGCGTCGTCGTCCGGGTCGCGGAGGGCCGCGGCGACCGCCGCGCGAGCGCGAAGGGACTCGTCGCCGAGCGCTGCGGCGATTTTGCCGAACAGGTGGAGGACGGGGATCCCGGCATTCGCGCGAGGGTCCTCCGCGTGGGCGAGCGCCACCGAGAGGCGCTCGCTCGCATTCGCCGCGAGGGCGAGAGTCGTCGCCCGGACGGCCAGCGCTCCGTACTCGTCCACGTCGGCGTCGCACGCAAACGCCCGCTCGAGCGACTTGAAGGCACCGTCCGCGTCGGCGAAAAGGTCCAGCGCCGCGATCGCGAACGCGATCGCGGCGCGCGCCCCGTCGGGGCCAGACAGTCGATCGGCGATCTTGCCGGCGGCGCGGGACAGTCGCACCTCGAGCGCGTCGCGCTCCTCGGGCCCCAGTCGCAAGAGCTCGCGGGCGGCGTCGCTCAAGAGCGAAATGGTTTCGACGGTCGGCGAAACGATCGCCGCTCGCAGGAGCACGTCGACCCTCCTGTGCGCGCCCTCTTCTCCCTTGCCGGCGATCGCCGCGGCGCGCACGAGCCAGGTGGCGCGGGCCGAGGCCGGCTGGGCGCTCTCCGCCACTTGCTCCACCGTGCGAACCGCGTTCCCCGGGTCCCCGGCGCGCTCCGCCGCCCGCGCGAGCAGCTGGAAGCTGGACCCCTCCGAGGGCACCGCGCCGAAGGCCTGCGCCGCGTGCTTCAACGCGAGGACATGGGCGCCGCGCCGCTCGAAGAAGCGCGCCCCGCGATAGTGCGCCGCGCGCCGACCGAAGCGGCCGAGGGCGCGCGTCGCGACGAGGTCGTACAGGGCAGACAGGGCCTCCAGCTCGCCGGTTCGATCCGCGGCGCTCTCGGCCATCTCGAGCGCCTCGGCGCACGAGGGGCGACGAACGATTCCGCGAGCAGCGATGTCGAACGCAAAGCGGGCCTCGCCGACCGAGAGAGCGGCGCGCGCGACATCCGCTGCAACGAGGCCTGCCGTCGCGGCGTCCGGCTCCGTTTCCACGAGCCGGGTCAGGTACGAGAAGGCGAACTCCGCTCCGCCGAACGCGACGAGGTCGAGCGTGAGCGTCGCGTACCCCCGCGCCGGGGCCGCGCGCGCGGCACGCTCCCAGGCGGCGACGGCGCCCACCCGGTCGTCCGCCAGGTCCCAGAGCGCGGCCCCGAGATCGCGCCACGCGACCGCAGCGTCCCCCGGGGATTCTCCCAGTGGCGTCCGCAACGCTTTGGCGTGGAGGCGCCACACCTGCGCATCGGGCGTCGCAGGACGGTCCGCCAGCCGGCCGACGTGGCGATCGATGCTCGGGTCGGTCAATCCCTCGCGGAGGGCGCGCAACACGATCCGCGCCTCCCCTTCTTCGTCACCCAGGCGCTCGCGCAAATCGGCCAGCTGGAGGAAGATCCTCCGCCGATCGGCGGGCTCGAGCCCCGAAGAGATCCACCTCTCGAGGATGGCCGCGGCGAAGGCGTCGTCCGACGCTCGAGAGGCCACGTCGAGCATGGCCTGACGCAGGGCGACGGACCTTGGACCGAAGACGTCGAGCGCTCGACGCGCGACCACGGCGGCGCGGTCCGGGTCCAGCCGCGTGAGCTCGCGCAGCGCGCGCGTGAAGGGGTCGCTCGCCCACGCGAAAGGGACCGGCTGCGAGAGGAGCCACGCGAGCGCATCGCACAAGCGCAACGGGTCGCCCGCACGGAGCAGGCGATCGAGCAGCTTTTCGATGGACGTCCGCTCGCCCGGCCGCAGCGCAACGCTGCGCTGCGTCCACGCCACGGCGAGATCCGCCTCGCCCAGTCCGTCGAGCGCGTCGGCGAGCGCGTTGCACCAGGTTGCGTAAGGGCCCACGATCGAGATGGCGCGCTCGAGCACGGCGGCCCCCGCCCGGTCGCTGCACCCGAGCGCGACGACGTCGGCGAGCGCGGCGATCGCGCGACCGCTCGTCGGATCTGCGCGCGTCGCGTACTCCGCGGCGCCGCGCGCCGCGCTCACGTCTCCGGCCGCGAGGTGCCGAGACGCCGCGATGGCGAGAAGGACGGCGCGCACGGGATCGGACGCGCTCGAGGCCAACCGCTCGAGCACCGACGTCTGGGCGCGCTCGTCCCGATGCAGGGCGGTGCGCACCCACGCGGCCGCGGCTCCGGCCGCCTCGTCGGGAACGCTCTGCGACGCCAGCAGCCCCGGCGCATGGCGCAGCCTCTCCGCAATGACTTCGCGCCTTCGGCCTTCGTCACCGATGGCGACCAGCGCATCGGCCAGCGCGCGAAATCCTCCGGCCCGGCCCGCGGCTGCCGCGTCCGATCCGTCGAGTATGCGCTCGAGCGCCGCAGGGTGCGCCCGCAGCAACGCGACGGCGTCCTCCGAGCTCGGGTCGGCCGCCAGCGCTGCGAGATACGCCGTGAGGGCCCGGTCGTCGTCGGCGAGCGGGCCCGCGAAGAGGCGCCCGAGCTCGACGAGGAGCGCCGCCCGTACGTCGGGCGCCGTCGCGCTCTCCGCGCGAGCCGCGAGGCGCGCGGCGAGCGGTTCGAGCATTCCGAGGCTCAGCAGGAGCGCATCGAACGCCGCGGCGTCCTCGCCCTCGAGAGCCGCGTCGAGCCCCTCGTCCAGGGCTGCACCCAGAGCCCGCGCGAGATCTCCCTCGGCTGCGGCCGCGAGGCGTCGCAAGGTGTGCGTCTGCGTCGCCCCGGCGTTCTGCCGGGCGTGCCGCCTCCACACCTCGTCGGAGGCCGCGCCGCGGCCCTGCTTCAGCAATGCCTCGCTCAGAGCGCTGGCCGCAACGGGACTCGCCGGATCGGCCCCGAACGCGCGCCACAGATCCTCGAGCGCAGCGTCGTCCTGTCCCTCTTCGGCGCGGCGCCTGGCGGCCTCCACGTAAGCCTCGGCCGCTGCCGCCGAGGAGACTGCCTCGGGCTCCCAACCGGAGATCGACCCAAGAAGCTCCGCTGGGACCGCGTCGCTCGGATCGATGGTGAGCGAGGCCTCGAGCGCGGCGGCTGCGCCGGCGGCGGCCCCTGCGCGCGCCTTCAGGATGCCGATGCGCACGAGGACGTAAGCCGCCTCGATCGAGTCGACTTCGGGCATCGACGCGATCGGCTTGAGCAGCGCCGCGGCCCGCGCAGGCTCTCCGAGGCTCTCGAGCCAGGCGGCCACCTCTCGCCGGAGCTCCGCGTCCTCGGCGATCTGCAAGGCAGCCATGCCGAGATCCACCGCTTCGTCGAGATCGCGATCGCGCGACGCGAGCCACCGCGCGAGCGCGGCGCGCGTCGAATGGATGGCAGAGGGGTCCCCCGCCGCGCGCGCCTCCGCGACGCGGGCTCGCGTCCATGCCTCCTCGGCGCGAGCCCCGGTCCGCCGCACGAGCGGCTCCGGTGCGCTGCTCGAGCGCGAGCCCGCGCCGGCGTTCGACGTCCACTCGGGCGGCGGCAACGTGCCGCGCGCGTAGCGGGGCCCGTCGCGGTGGCGCGTGGATCCTCCGCTGCCCGGACGGCGATCGGAAGGGATCATCCGGGAAGGATCGTACGCCAGGAATTACTGCACCGTTAGCGCGAACGGCAACGCACAGACCGCATGCTCTCGGGAAGCCAGGGGTGCGAGGCTCTCGAGAAACGGCAGGATCGCGGGCGGAGCCGCCCGGATCGCGACGTTGGCGAGCAGACGTTCGAGTTCGACCGCAGCTTCGCTCCCCGACAGCTCCCCGGCGAGACCCGCGCGGCTCTGGGTCCGCGGCTCGTCTTCGGCCAGGGCCTCGAGGAATCCCGATCGCTCGCTGGCGACCTCAACGCGCGCATCGGCGGGCAGATTGGCGAGGGCGCGAGCTCGAGCGATCGCTTCCCTCAGTCCCCCGAGCTCGTCGACGAGGCCGCGTGCGCGGGCTTCGCGTCCGCTGAAAATGCGACCCTCGGCAGACTCGGCAACCCGGTCGACGGGGACCCCGCGCCCTTCGGCCACCCGCGAGAGAAACAGCTGATAAATCTCGGTCATCGTCTGGAGCAGACGCGCGCGGGTGGGCTCATCCCAGGGCTCGACGATCGACTCGTAGGCCGCGCGGGCGGCCGCGCGACGATCGCCGGTCTTGGCGGGGACCGTCTCGATGTGAACGCCGATCCGTTCGAGGGCTCGCTCCGCGGCGACCTTGCCCCCGACCACGCCGATCGATCCCACGATGCTCGCTTCGTCGGCGAAGACGACGGCTCCCGTAGAAGCCAGGTAGTAGCCCCCGCTCGCCGCCATCCCACCGATGCTCACGACGAGCGGCTTCTTCCCCCGCAGCCGCATCAGCGCGTGCCAGAGCAAGTCGCTGGCGAGAGCGCTGCCGCCGGGGGAGTCGATCCGCAGGACGACCGCCTTGACCCCGTCATCCTTCTCGAGTCGGAGGAGCGTCCTCACCAACCGGGTTTCGGCGATCCCGCCCGACTCGGGCAGCAGACCTCCCTGCCCCTCCATGGAGATCGCGCCCGTGGCCCGGACGAGCGCGACCGGCGCACCTCCCAGCGATTCGCCGGCGAGGATTCGGAGCAGGTTCGACAGGTCCTCCCCGTCGCCGGCCGACTGCCCTGCCCCGAGAACGACCTCGACGCGGTCCGCTCGCACCGCTTGCTTGAGCGCGTCGCGCGCCTGATCGAAGTACGCGACCTCGTCGATGAGGCCCCGGTCCTTCGCCGAGGATGCGCCGTAGGGCCCGTCCTCGGAAACACCTTCGCCCGAGCCTGGCCGCGCCTTCTGCAGGCCCTCGAGCCAGAACGCGCGCATCCCGGCGAGCGTCGACTCGAGCGACGCCCGCGCCTCCGGACTGGGCGCGTCGCGCGTGAACGGCTCCTCGGCGCCCTTGTATTTCCCGACCTGCAAGAAGTCGACGTCGAGCCGCAGCTCGTCCGCCAGGAGCTTGTGGAAAAAGACGAGCTGCGCTGCCAGGCCGATGGCGTCCACGCTGCCCGCCGGGGACAGCCATACCTTCTTGCACGCGCGGGCGGCGAGATACAGGGTCGCGTTTCCGAGGTCGTCGGCGTGGCAATAGACGGGAAGCTTCGTCCCGACCGCCTCGAGCATCGCGCCAATCTCGCCCGCCTGCGCAAGGCCGATGCGCGCAGCACCTAGCCGCACGAGGACGCCTTTGACGTCCTTGTCGTCGCCGAGGTGCTCGACTTCGCTCTCCACCTCGTCGAAGGTCACGCTCCTGGACGGCAACCCCAGAAATCCACCGGGAGCCTGCTCCGGCACGCCGGACGACAGATCGAATACGGCAATCGACGGCCCCGACCGCGGCTCCGAGCGTGAGCCGGTCTCACCCGACCCCGATCGCGTGCGACCCTCGCACCCGAGGGATGCAGCCAAAGCGAGGGACGCGACGAGTGCCGCAGGGCGCATTTCAGAGTCCGTCTGGCTCTGCGGCGGGCCCGCTCTTGGCCCCGGCGGGCGCAGCGCTCGCGCCGTTCCCTCCTTCGGCGCGCGTCTTCACGTAGGACGGATACGTCCCCTCGGGGAACCGGTCGGCGACGTCCTTGTAGGCCCGTGCGGCGCCCGCGCGGTCGCCGGACGCCCACTCGGTGTCCGCCACGCCGAGCAAGGCCGGCAGGTACGAGGGATTCACCGCGAGGGCTCGCTTGTACGCCGCGATGGCCCCGGCCGAATTTCCCTGGGCGCGGTCGACGTCGCCAATCCCCGCGAGCGCCTCGGAATCGCTCGGATTGCGCGCGACGAGTGCCTCGTACACTTGTCGTGCCCGGTTCCAGTCGCCCTTCTTGATGGCCTGCGCGGCGGCTTGAAGGCCCCCCGTCGTCTCGCCGCCGTTCTCGCCGCCGGACGCACCCTCCGGTGGGGCGCGGCGCGCGCCCGGAAGCGCGCTGACGTCCGCGTGAGGCAGGATTGCCGTGGCGTTCTTCTCTACCGCCCCCTTGGCCGGCATCTTGTCGACGAAGGCGTGGAGCGTCGGTACGAGCGGATAAGGACGGGTCAACGCGTCGAGCTTGGCGAGTTCGGCCCGGGCCCCGTCATGGTCTCCGGATTTCGCGAGCGCATAGACGAGCGCGGCCCGCGCTCGGCCGGCGTTGCCCTCCCCCGCTGCGGCTGTCCGCAGCCTGTCGATGACCGTTGTCCAGAGCGGGTCCGGCTCGGCCAGATCGAGCGCCGCCAGGACGTACGACGTCTCCGCCTGCGACCCGAGCGCCAGTACCTTCGCCACGGAGGATCGCGCGGCGTCCCTCTCTCCGCCGAGTCGCTGGGCGTCGAGCTTGGCGCGAGCAGCCGCTGGATCGCCGGGGGCGGTGGCGACCGCCGCGTCTGCCCACCGGTTCGTTCGCGCGACTGCGTCGTCCAGCTGCGTCTTCGTAGTGCGCGCCTCTTCGCTGGCGTCCGGGGGCAACAGGCGCAGCTTCAGCCATGGAACGTCGGCGCGGGCGGCGGCGACGCGCGCTTCGTCGAGCAGGACTCTCGGATCGTGCTCGGCGAGGGCGCTCGCCTTGTCGAAGGCCTCCTGGGCGGACTCGAGGTTTCCGTCCGACATCGCGCGCTCGCCGTCCGCAACGAACTGCCGTGCGCGCGGGTCGACGCGCGCGGCCCCTGACGCGCTGCGCGCGACCAGGTAGGGGCGCGCGACCGCCCATCCGCCGACGCCGACGGCGAGCAACAAGACCAGCGCGACAATCCAGCCCCCGACGCGGCGGCGTCGGGGCAGCGAGTACAGGTCCTCCTCGAGCGATGCCGATGGCGTCGCCGATCGCATCGGAGGAAGATCGTCTTCGCTGCGCATCTGTGGCCGGCTGACCGGCGGGAGCGGCGACGATGCCTCGATTTCGGCGGCGGGAACCGGGATGTTGCGGGTGCGGACGGAGTCGCGCGCGAACTCTGCTGCAGCCAACGACGCGGCGAGGTGCCGTCCGGCGCCCACGACGGCCTGCCCCTGCGCAGCGGGAGGCGGCGGAGCGGCGGATGCGTCGGGCGGCGGCCGCAGCGTGTCGATCTTCGGTCGATCGGGGTCGGGCGGCGCCCCGAAGGAGTCGGTGCGGCGCGCGGGGGAAGAGGGAGGCGCCGCGGGGACGCGGGCGACGTACGGCAGCGGGGTCGCCTCCGGGCTCCAGTGCGCCGCTCTCTTCGGGAACGAGACCGGGGATCCCGAATCGCCCATCCGCGGTACGGCGGGCTGATGCATCGGGGGAATGCTGCTCGCCGTGGCCGAGGGGGGCGGCCGGTTCGAGGCTTTGCCCTCGAAGAACGGCTCGAGCTCAGCGATTGAGCCCAGAGAACGCGCGGGAGCGCCGCCTCGCACGAGGACATCCGTGCGCGATACCTGCTTGCCCAGGATCGCCCGCTGCAGCTCGCGCAGGCTGACGAACGTCAGGCGGTGGCCGTTCCCCGTGTGGACGAGCCATTGGTCGCTACCCGGATCGGTGGCGTCGGTGCTTCGAACCTTGAATTGATGCCCACAATTCGTGCATCGGACCGTCGTCCCACGCCCGCTGACGAGCGCGTCGTCGAACTCGTACTCTGTCTTGCAGCGGTCGCACTGTACGTCCATCGAGGATCTCCCGCGGGGCGCGGCGTCGCGAGGAGGCCGATGGAGCACGGCGGCGCGAGCTCGTCCGGCAGGTGCGGCGCGTCGGGAGCAGCGAACGTTAACATGCGCCTTCGCATGCTGTCGATCGGACGATCGCGACCCTCTTGCCCCGTTCGCCCCCTTGCGCTGGGGCGAGCGACCCCACGAGTCGCCTACCCTACCCGAATCGCGCTCGGACCAAGCCCCAACATGACACGGCTGCCCTGGCGATCACGACGACCTCGTGAACCCTGGTCCACGCCACCTCGCGCCACCGCGAGTATTTCCCGATCGCTTCGCGAATGATCGTTCCGTTCGCCCCGGGGCACGTGCGTTGCTAAAACTGCGTTGCTAACGTTGCCTCGGTGAGGGCCAGGCTCGCGCGCTCCTCGCGCCCTACATGCCACGGAGACGGTGAAGCCCATGAAGCGACTCCTGTTCGGCATCACGATCCTCGGCGCGGCCGCCGTCCTGGGCGGCTGCCCGATTTATTCGAACAGCAGCAGCCCGTACGGCGAGTACCAGGTCTGCAACGAGAGCGGGTGCTACAGCTGCCCCGACTCGTCGTACTCGTCGGCATGCGTTCCGTGGCCGTGCCGGGGAGACAACGACTGCGCTCCGGGATACGCCTGCACCAGCAGCGGCCAGTACGGCGGCAGCTGCACACCCGCGGTCGACTCCGGGTCGACGACGGGATCGTGCCGTCTGCCAAGCGACTGCGCCTCAGGGTACACATGTGGGCAAGACGGAACCTGCCACCTCGGCGACTGCGGCCAGGCGGGCGTCGGCTGTCCTGACGGCTACGTCTGCCGCCTCGCCGGGGGGCAAGCGGAGTGCGCACCGACGCAAACGGGAGATGACGGCGGCGTGGCGCAAGACTCCGCTCCTCCCACCGAAGCCGGACAGACGACCGATTCATCGAGCGGTGGGGGCGACGCGCCGTCGAGCGGAGACGACGCATCGGGCGGTTCGTCCGAGGGGGGCGCGCCACCGGACGCGGGGGTACCCGTCGTTCCGTGCAACGCGGATTCGGACTGCAGCGGATCCGGCGCGCGTTGCGTGGACGGTCAGTGTACGTCGCAGACCGGACTCTGCTCGGATACCTCACAGTGCCGCGTGAACGGCGAGGCCTGCGTCGATGGGCTCTGCGAGCCGCACTGCGATGCGGCCTCTCCCTGCCCGACGGGCTACTCGTGCGATCTCACGCGGGGCATCTGCAACATCAACCCCAGTCCGTGCGCGAGCACCGCCGCGTGCCAGGGCGGGACCGTCTGCGTCGAGCAGCATTGCGTTCCGCCGTGCGGCGCGGGCGAGGCCGGCGCGGCGTGCCCCGGCGGGCAAGTCTGCGTGAACGGCGGATGCATCCCGGATCAAGCCGCGAACTTCGCCTGCACGAACGACGGGCAGAGCGGGTCCACGGCCCACCAGTGCTCCAACGACGGCATCTGCGTACACCACGACTGCTACACTGCTTGCACGTCGGGTGACGGCGGCAGCGGCGGCTGCGCAGGATCGATGGTCTGTCAGCCGGTCACGATCGAAACGGGAAGCTATGCGGTCTGCGCTCAGCCATCGACGCTCGGAAGCGAGTGCGACCCCGCTCAGGGCAAAGTCTGCACGGCTGGCGTGTGCGTCGACGGTTACTGCCGCTGACGGCACGTCTCCGGCGCATCCCCAGGTCCTGCCGGAGCGTGGTCGGAACCTGAGGGTGGTCGTCGTCCTTTTGAGCCTCACCGCCTGCTCGTCGGCGAACACGCCGGCGGCCGGGGACGCGGGCCAGCCCGACGTCGGATGCATATTCGCATGTGGTGACGACGGCGGAAGCAACCTCCCGCTCGCCGTCCAGGTCCGGGGGAAGATCGATCAGATCTGCGCGAGCACGGACGGCTGTCACGGCGCGGGGGCAGGGATGATGGGCCTCGCCGTCGGCGACGAGTTCCCGCCGATGATCAACGTGGTTTCCTCCGAGATGAGCCCGCTGCTGCGCGTCGCTCCGGGCGACCCCGATCACAGCTACGTCTACAGGAAGCTCGCGTGCGACGGAGGCATCGTCGGGGCCTGCATGCCGGCAAGCTCCGGCTATAACCCCGATCTCGCGCGCCTCTTCCACGACTGGATCGAGGCGGGCGCTCCGACGAAGTGACGTTCGCGCGATCGGACGTCCGTCATGGCAACCGGCGGCCCGTCGCGCACCCGACGTTGATCGTCAGCTCGAAGGCGCTGTCGCTCCAGTACTTGTCGATGGCGTCGCGCACGTAGGCGAACGGCTTTTCGACGTCTGGCAGATCGAGGTTCAGCCGCACCTCGGGAAGAATGAGGAGCCGCGAGATGGGGTCCTCGAAGAAGTCCCGGCCGCTCTGGAAGGACAGCGTCGTCGGACGCAGGATGACGTCGACGAAATCGAACCCGTGCTCCTCCATCTCCGCACCGAACATCTCGAGGGTCGGGCGCACCAGGACCGCCTGCTCGACTGCGCTCGACACGTCGTGATCGTCGTACTTCAGGCCGTACTCGCGCAGCAGGTCCGCGAGCTCCTGGAAGCTGCCGCGGAGGGGCATCGCGATGAGCGCTTGCCCGTGTGGCGCAAGGAGGCGCGCACACTCGGTGAGCACGCGCCCTCTGTCGTCTGGATTGCCGAGCGGATGAAGCGTGAGCGCGTGGGAGAACGCGGACGCCGGGAGCGACGTGGGCAGGACATCGCTCTGTCGGTAATCGCTCACCATCTCGGGCATCGTCACCGCTTTTGCGCGCGCGAGTTCGAGCGCCGCTTGCGAATCGTCCAGACCGACGATGTGTACGCCGGGTAGCTTCAGGGCGATGCCGCGATCGGGATATCCGGTCCTGCATTGCAAGTGCACCAGCTGGGCCTCGTCGCTCTCGACCATCATCTCGAGCGCGAGATCCCCGAACAGCGACAGGTACCGTGGGATCACGAACGTCTCGAAGATGGCCGCCTCGGCGGGACCAAGTCGCACGTGGCCTTTGGTCTCCGGGCCCGCGGGGGCGACCCGGTGTGCGCCGGATGGTTCGGCGGTCACGTCGACCCCTTGGAGAGCAACGCTCTCGCCTCCGCAACGAGCTCGGCGATCGTCGCGTCCCCTTCGGTCCCGCCCTCGTCCTCCAGCTGGACTCTGCGTGAGTCTTGCGCCAGCGGTTCGAGGAGCGGGAGGGCGGAAGGATCTCCGATATCGACCAGGGCCTCGATCGCGGCGGCCACGGCGTCCGCGTCACGATGAGCCAGGAATCGCGCCAGGAGCTTGGCTACCCCCGGCTCGGGCACCTCGATCAGAAGGTACGGGAGCTCGGACAGGGCAGGGCTCGCGGGCGGCAAACGCTCGAGCGCACGCTCCACGCCGAGCGCGACCTCCTTGAACCGGTCGAACGCCAGCCCAGCAAGCGCCTCGCCAGCCGCGTGCCGCGCCTCCGGCTCATCGCAGGTCAAGATGTCGATCAGGAGATCGACCACGCGCGGGCCTTGCATTTCACCGAGCACGGCGGCGACTCGCACGAGCCGCAAGGATGACTCGTCCTCGTCGAGCTCGTCCAGGGTGGTCGCGGCACGAACGGCTTGCTCGAGGACCGGCAGCACGCTCTCCGGCGCCGCATCTACGAGCGCATCGTGGGCTTTGCGCACCGCGCGCTCCGCGTCGAAGAGCGCCTTGAGCGTGAGAGAGGGGTCGGACATTTTGCCCAGCAGCATGATAACCGTGACCGTGGCGCGCGCTCGTGGGAATCTCGCGGCGGGCCTTGTGCCATGACCCAGCCCGCTCGATTGAACCGAAGAACGCCACGGTACGGCGGCCGCACCAGCGCCCTCGGCTCGCTCTGGGCGACGCTCGGGGTCGCCGTTCTATCGCTCGGCGCCGGGCCCGCACGGGGCGCCGCCGTGCATCTTCAGATGGCAGACCTTCGCGCGAGCACCTCGGGCGAGAGCGGGATCATGGCCGCATGCCCCCCGGGTACTTTGCCGGACGGCGACGCGTGCGTTCGCATCGCCGACGCCGACGAAGCGCCGGAGGCCGAGGCGAACCTGAACGCTCACCACGATCGCCGCGGCCGATGGGTGACCTACGATCAAATTCCGCGGCGACCGGAGCGACCCGCCGATTACGACGCGTATCGGTATCCCGTGCCATGCGAACGGGGCTGCGTCGTCAGCGGTTACGACCTGGACCAGCCCGAGGACGCGCAACGCCGCGGGCGCCGACTTCGCTACGTGGGTCACGGTGCGGTCGACCTCCTTAAGAGGAGGGGAACGGCGGTGACCCTCGTGGCTCTCGAACACCAGGTCGAAGACGCCGAGGTCGTGTACGTAGGGCCGCTTTTCGGGACGACCGTCGTCACCCGGCATGCGCTTCGCGAGGGCGGACAGCTACGCGACTATCTGCTGCTCTTCGGGCACCTGGATGCGGCGGCTCCGGGCCTCAGGGCCGGAATGCATCTGCGCGAGGGCGACCCCGTGGGGTTCGTTGGAGACACGGGCTCCCCCTCCCTGGTCCACCTTCATCTGGAAGCAAGAAGGGTGCGCGACGGGGTGGATGTGGGCAAGCTCCCGCCATCGGCCATGATTGCGAACGAAAGCAGCGTGGTCTGCGATCCCCGCAACATATTGCCGTTACGTTGAACTTGCCTTGCGCACGAGCACCGCGCGCGCGAACATTACGAGGTCCTTGTCCCACCCCGCCGCTGCCCGTCGTCCGGACGAGACGGCGCCCTCTCAACGCGGCGCTGGCGGTTCCGTGTGCACAGCGTGCGGGCGAGAGTTCGCAGATCCCGCGCCCCTCTCGTGCCCCGACGACGGCGCGACGCTGCTGCGAACGGCTGACGTCCTGGCTGCCGAAGGCGACCCGATGCTCGGTCGCGTGCTCGCCTCGCGTTTCACGATCCTGGCCCGCATCGGTTCGGGCTCGATGGGTACCGTGTATCGCGCCAGGCAGTCGCCCATCTCCCGCGACGTCGCAATCAAGATCCTCCGCAGCGACCGCGCCATCGACGAAGTGAGCCGCGCGCGCTTTCTCCGCGAGGCGCGCGCAAATAGTCTGCTCACGTCGCCCAACACCGTGACCGTCTTCGACTTCGGCCAGAGCGAGGGCGGAGACTTTTACCTGGCGATGGAGCTGCTCGAGGGCGAGTCGCTCGGCCAGCGGATCAAGAGGATGGGGCGCATCCCGGTCGAGGACGCGCTCGACACCGCGAGGCAGGCGCTACGCTCGCTCGCGGAGGCGCACGCGAAGGGGATCATCCATCGCGATCTGAAGCCGGACAATTTGTTCTTTGCGCGCGTGCGCACGAACGAAAAATACGAAGAAATCGTCAAAGTCCTCGACTTCGGAATCGCGAAGATGCTGCCCGCCGACGGGGAGCTCGGCATGAACGCGGTCGAAACGCAGGCCGGGACCGTCTTCGGCACGCCGCGCTACATGTCTCCGGAGCAGGCGCAGGGAAAGCCGCTCGACGCGCGCAGCGACCTCTACTCCCTCGGCGTCATTTTGTATCACATGCTGACGGGGCGTCCGCCCTTCACGGACGACGACGCCATCGTCGTCATGGCTCGGCACATCAAGACGATGCCGCGGCCCATGACTGAGGTCGCCCCGGACGCTCGCATCCCCTCCGAGGTCGAGAGCCTCGTGATGAGGATCCTCTCGAAGGAGCCGGAGCGGCGGCCGGAGAGCGCCGACGTGCTCTTCGCCGAGCTCACGCGCGCCAAGGAGAGCGCGGCGGTGAGCGGCGTTCGCACCTCGCTCGTAGGAGGAGGCGCCCTCGACCCAGTGCTCCTCGAGCGGAGCAAGTCTCTTCCGCCGTCTCCGCCAGGTCACGTCACGCACGACACCTTCAGCGTTCGCATCGGGCCCGTCCCGAAGTCGCGACGAGGAATGTACGTTGCCGCCGCAGTCCTGATCGTTGCCGGCGCGGCGACGGCGGTTGGCTCGTTTGCCATGCAACGCTTTCGCTCGGTCGCAGCCGCACAGCACCCGCTGCCCGGGCCGAGCCCCGCATCGGAGCAGCGCCCGCT
>Ga0102924_1004659_pt1 | contig 13686 bp, 11 predicted proteins | sample PaiPotPPM11metaG_FD_80116 | JGI IMG/M metagenome (GOLD analysis project Ga0102924, IMG submission 80116) | Iron sulfur acid spring bacterial and archeal communities from Banff, Canada, to study Microbial Dark Matter (Phase II) - Paint Pots PPM... ... | reverse complement strand
GTTCAATGGGGGTCATGTCTGGCGAGTAGCTGGGCAGGAAGAGCACCCGACACCCGGCCGCCTCGATGGCCCGCCGGATCGGCGCCTGCTTGTGCGCCGAGAGGTTGTCCATGATGACCAGCTGCCTGGGCACCAGCGTGGGAATGAGGACTCGCTCGACATAGAGCTGGAAGAAGACGCTGTCCGCCGCTCCATCCAGCAGCCTGGCGGAACTGATGCCCTGGATCGAGGGCGGCGAAGACCTGGTTGAAGGTGTCATGGGAGGGGATGCCGTGCGGCAGGTCCAGAAAGCTGGCCAACCAGTCGGCTTTGTCCTCCCCAAACTGTCGGCTAGAGATACGGTGTGTTGATTACAATACCGGTCGCGGCCAGGCCGCCGCCACCGGTCGCCGACCTGGGACCGACTTCTCCTACCCAATTGTGTAGCGTAGAGGCGGGAAGAGTATATGATCGGCAGACGGGTGAGACAGTGGAGAGAGCTCGCTCGCATGGCGCGAGTCTACATCCGTGTGCGGCACGGCGGCTGGGCGAAGCGGCTGGCCGAGGCCCGAGTGCCCCTCGGCTCGCTCACCGTGTCTCGGGACTCTGGAAGGATCACCATGAGGGAGTTCGGTCTCAGCCTCTCCCTGGAACAAGATTTCTTCTTGGGCGGGCTGGCGGTGGCGCGGGCCATCAAACGCGAGGGAGGCCGCTTCCGGCAGGACCAGCAGGGCCGGTTGCTCTGCGAGATTGGCGGTGTGACGGTCACTATTCGCACTCTCGAGGAGCTTCGCATGATGAGTGAGACGTTCGTCGACGGCGTGTATAACATCGTCACGGAGGGGCCGGTGATCGTCTGGGATATCGGCATGAACGTAGGACTCGTGAGTCTGTACTTTGCGACGAGAGAGCACGTTCGGGTCATCGGATACGAGCCGATTCGCCGGACATACGAGCTGGCGCTGGAAAACCTGGCCCTCAATCCCGCCCTACGAGACAGAATCGTTCCCGTGCATCTGGGCGTGGGCGGGTCCGATCGCACGGAGTCGGTGCTGTGCTGTGACGAGCTGAGAGGGAGTGTGGGGATTCGCGGTGTTGTGAATGATCCTGTATTAAGGCGCCTCCTCTTCGGCGTCTCGAACATGACCACCACATTCTGGCACGAAGAGATGGTCCTCCAGGACGCGACTAGGATCCTCACCGCGATTCGTGCCGAGCATCCCAGCCTGCCTGTGATCGCGAAGATCGATTGTGAAGGAGCGGAGTACGAGATCATCGAGTCGCTACATCGAAGCGGGCAGCTGCCTCAGCTTCACGCGGTCCTGATCGAGTGGCACCGCGATGGCCCGGCGCCGTTGATCGGGCGCCTGACCAATGCCGGGTTCACGGTTGTGGCTCCCGGTCCCCGGGCCGATTTGTGGGGTATGGTGTACGCGATCCGCGGTCCCGAGGCGCGAAGCCTGTCGTTGAGTGATGCCTGAACGGGATGGTATTATGATTCCTGCATATCGAGGGTTTCGTCACATGATCCAGAGATGAAGCGCACACCGGAGAGAGCCGCGCTGACCGTGACGGACGGTGGACCGGGGAGCAGCACGTTGATTCCTCCAGCGCTGCCGGCCAGCCGCTTGAGCTGGGATAGACCCGCGCTCCGGGGCGCAAAGAGATGGATCGCCACGTGGCAGCCCTGCTGATCGCGCTAGCCGTAGGGTGGAGTTTGGCCGTCCTCTCCGGCTGGTTGGGCTACAGGCTCATGATCGACCGGGGCCGGCTCCTTCTGCGGCTTGAGGATCTGGAGGAACGCCTGGACGATCCTCCTCCGGCAGCCACAGCGGAGGCCGGCGATGCGCTTGGACTTCCAGTGGGCGCACCCGCGCCCGACTTCGAGCTCCCCAGTCTGACGGGAGGGCGCCGCGCGCTCAGTGACTGGCGCGGCAGACGTGCCCTGCTCATCTTCTTCAATCCGCGGTGTGGGTTCTGCCGGCAGATGCTCCCGGATATGCGACACCTCGGGGGAGAGACGGGAGGCGATCGCCCCATGCCGATCGTGATTACGACCGGCGACATCGAGGAGAACCGCGGACTCATGAGCGATCACGGGATCGAGCTCACGGTGCTGGTGCAGGAAGCCGGCGAGGTGGCCGCGATTTTCCGTGCACACGCAACGCCAACCGCGCACATCGTCGACGAGCGCGGTCTAGTGGCAAGTCCGCTGGCGATAGGGGCGGTGGGAGTGATGGCGCTGGCGCGAGTCCCAGCCGCCGGGGGGGACGCACCCTCCGAACCGCCGCGGGTCGCTGCTGCCGCTGGGAGCGTAACGAACCGATTCCGTCCGGTAGCCGAGAGCCGCCTGAATCGGAGTGGATTGAAGGCGGGAACGCCGGCCCCGCCGTTCTCCCTGCCCACGGTGACAGGCGGAAACATCTCGCTCGAAGCGTACCGAGGCCGGCCGGTCCTCCTGGTCTTCTCGGATCCCAGCTGCGGCCCGTGCGACGCGCTGGCGCCGCGACTGGAGCAGCTGCATCGCGGGGCGTCCGATCTTGCGGTCCTCATGGTCAGTCGCGGTTCTGTGGCGGACAACCGGGCAAAGGTCGCCGAGTACGACCTGACGCTCCCGATCGGTCTGCAGCGGCACTGGGAGGTTTCGCGGGCCTACGGCATGTTCGCGACGCCCATTGGCTATCTGATCGATGCACAGGGCATCCTGGCATCCGACGTGGCCGTTGGAGTGGAGCCGATTCTGGCCCTTGCTGCCTGCCGCGAGCGGAGGGGAAAGGAGGTTCTGGCGCACGCATAGGGCTTCGACCCGTCTCGCCCGCCCGGCGGCGGGTTGAAGCGTACCGTTCACCTCAGCAATCGCCTCCGTGAAGGGAGATACTTTGGGAAAACAGTTCGACGATCTCTCCAAGGCATTGGCACGCGGCCTGTCCCGGCGACAGGCGTTGCAGCGTATGGTCGGTGGCGTTGTCGCGGCGGCCGTGGCGCTGGTCCTCCCGGGCAGAACGTTTGCGGGCGGCACCAGCGACTGCGCCCACTTCTGCGATGCCGTCTTCGGCGACGACACACCGGAAGCCGACGCCTGCATTGCCGACGCCCGGCACGGCACGGGCGCCTGCTACGAGTTCGGCCCACGGAGTACGGCATGTGAGTTCGTGCAGTGCCCGCCGGGGGAAGTCTGCGTGAGCTTCAATACTAACTATGGCCCCGGCACGGGCACCTGCATCCCGTTCTAGAGAGCCGTTCGTCTCGGTCGTCCTGACCACCAGGGACCGGCCGCAGCTACTCGCCATCGCGCTCGCCTGCTACCGCCATCAGACGTACCGGCACCGGGAGCTGATTGTGGTGGACGACGGGCCGCGGTACCCGGCCGATCGGGCCGCGGTGGAGGCGCTGGGAGGCTCACTGATTCGGCTGGACACAGACAACCCGCTCGGCACCAAGCTCAATCTGGGCGTTGGTGCCGCGCGGGGCTCCCTGTGCGCCAAGATGGACGACGACGACTGGTATGCACCCACCTATTTGGAAACGATGATCGGCGCGGTGCTTGGCCGATCATCGCAAGTGTGCCGGCCCACCATTGCTTTCACCAGCCAGTTCCTCTTCTTCGATGTGGCGGAGTGGACCGTGCGGCTGCCGGGGTCGGGGAGCGTGCCCGGCGCCACGCTCGTGTTCGCGCGAGAGGACTGGGAGGCGCGTCCATTCCGCCGCGTCACCCATCACGAGGACATGTGGTTCCTCCGGGACCTCATGGATCTGGGCGTTTCGCCGCTGCCGGTGCTCGTTCCCGACATCTTCATGGCCGTCCGGCACGCGGGATCCCGGCGTGAGCGCGGACACACCTGGAATCATCATTGGCTGGGCAAAGACCTTGAGGCGCACCTCCGTGAGTGCCCGGTGTACCGCTCGCCGGAAGCGCTGCTGCCTGGATGGGCCGTTCAGGCGTATCGGGAGCTGCAGAGCGAGCTTGTGGCGGGCGGAGTGCCGCAGCGCGACCTATGGTGAAATCGCTCTTCGTGCTGGCGCTTCCCCACTCGCTCTCCACGACGACCTACCACGTGGCGCGCGCGGCGCTCAGCTTGTGGGAGCCGAGCTGGACCATCGACGGCGAGATACTGAACCTCGACCGCATGGCCGCGTACCGGGGACCGCGCGCCGACGAGTGCGCGAAGTACACCACGTCCGACGCCGAACCGGATCTCTTCCATCGGCTCACAGATTTCCTCGATCAGGTGACCGTGCCGGAGGGCGCCGCATACAAGGATGTGGTGCAGCCATTCGCGGTGTCCAGCTGGTCCGGGATCACCACTTTTGCCGTGCTCCGCATAGATCGAGATCCGGCGGAAGTCGCGTATTCGTTGCTGTCCCTCCGCCGCTACTACCCTCAGGCGGCTGCCCTCGGGTCGAATGTGCAGTCTTCCTGGCCGCGGCGGCTCCCTCGCCTGGGTCGGCACGAGGGCGGCAGCCTTTCACTGGCGGTCGTCGAGGGGCTGGTACGAGCGGACATGGCGCTGGACAATGCTCCTGCCGTGACCGTCTCGTATGACGACTTGTTCGAGTCGGAAGCGACATTGGCGCAGGCACTGGGAACGCTCTATCCGGAACAAGGTCCACTGGACGTCAGTTACATCGACCCGTTGTTCTGCGCGAAGCGCCGCTTCGTGATGCGGCGCCGGGACTCACCACACCTGCATCGGCTGCGGGACATGGTCGCGGCCTGCAGAGAAAGGCTGGCAGGTGGAGTGGTCTGACCGCCTCGTGCACGCGGTCCTATCACCCGGCGGGTTAACTCGAGCAGACGTTGCGAGCTGTGAGGCCGTGCTCGTGGACGGAGATGCGCGGGCTGACACGTGCGGACTGGCGCTCCGCACTGTGCTTGTGACGCTCTATACACGGCCGGAGCTTCTCAGCGATTCGACGATCGCGGCGGTGCGCTGCCTTCTGCGGCAGCCGGATGTATCGGAGTCGATTCCCCGATCGGCTGGCCAGGTCCTGCAATTCATGACATTGACGCCCTGGGCGGAGCGCAGCGCCGCAGCGATCGTGGACCTGCTGGAGGAGCCCGGTAAATCGCCGACGGTCTATCTCGCGCTGCTCGATGCGCTCAGCTACGTCGCGACGTGGCGCAGAGACCTGCTTCACCTCGCGCCGTTGATTGCTCTCGCCGAACGAGACCATCTGGCCGAGCACCGCGAGCGCTTGGTGCAGACCTGCATAGAGCCCTGCCTGTTCTATCGACCCGGCGACCTCACCGAGCCGCTGTTGATGCGGTTGCGCGGTCTCGACTGTGGCCGGCACGGACTCGCCTACTCCCTGGCAGCGCTTGCCGCGCGTGGCGATATGGCCCCCGGGCTGCGAGCGATGGCAAGACAGGCCATCCACGGACGGTTCCCTCTGGCACCAAGGGTGCGGGCGCTTCTCCTGCAGGGGGAACGACGCATTCTGGTGATACACAAGCTCAAGGATGCGCATGGGGATGAGATCGTCCGTGTCGTGCCATTGGTGCAGGCCCTTCTGGACGGCAACCCGGAACTAACCGTGACGCTCGTGACGCCGCGTCCGTATCTGTATGCCCACCCGCGCATTACGGCGGTTTGGATTGACCACATCGCCCGCCTGCATGAGGTGCTAGAGGAGCCATTCGATGCCGTCGTGGACGCCTTCCATCCGATGCTCAACCACGGATCGGGCCTGGAACGATATCTTGCCCAGTACGAGAAGCAGAGGTGCCCCTCCCTCATGCTGTCCTGGAGCACCTGCCATGAGAGCTACACCTACGAACGCGTGCAGGTCGATGGGGAGGAGTGGGCAGAGGCCTTGGGGCTCAACCGCCAGCGACTCGCCAACGTCTACGAGACAACGATCCGGTTACTTGCAGAGCTCGGACTGCCCATCCGCACGGGAGAAACGCCGCCGGTTTCCCAGCCGGTGATAGCCGGTCTCTCTTGTCCGGAATCGGATGCCGCTTGGGACACCCTGGTGCGCGGAAATGTGGAAGGGCGGCCGGTCGCCATCGTCAACCCGTTTGGGGGGCATGAGCCGCTCAAGGGCTACGTGCGGCGGACGCATCCATCGCTGGTTCGGCGGCTGCGAGGTCTGCTCGCGGAGGGCTTCTATCTCGTGCTCCTTCCCAGCGGAACGCCTTGGGGCAGCGCAGTGGAGGCGGCTGCTGTGGTGCAGGGGCTCGAACCGGACGAGCGGGTGCATGTCGCCATCGCTCCAGACCCGCACGCTGGGGCGGAAGTCACGACGTGCACCTGCGCCGGTGGCAGGCTCCTTCGCTACAACAGCTACGTCATGCGGCAGTTCTTTTCGTTCCTGGCGCGCGCCGATCTGATCGTGACGGTGGAAGGCTGGGCTGTCCACGTGGCGTACTGCCTGGGCAAGCCGTACCAGGCGTTGGCGCTGCCGCACTCGATGCCGCGCACATGGCTGCCATGGGGGACGACGCAGCACCAGACGCTCTCACTGCCGGTCACGCCGCCGGACGCCGGCGGCGAGAGGCTCCTGGCGCTCGAGGAGCAGCCGCGGTCCTATCTGCTCTGCGCGATCCTCGCCGCGCTGGGTGAGTGTGGCTCCTCTCAGGCCGTCGAGCCGCTGCGACGCGCCTGCCGGTCCGAGCATCGGCACGTCCGGCTGGCGGCGTTACACGCGCTGCGATCGCGCGGCGACATGGATCTCTCCCCGCTCTGTCTCGATCTGCTGGGCGATCCCAATTGCGAGGTGCGCGCGGTGGCAGCCGAGGCGCTGCTCGAGAGCGGTGTGGACTGGTCCGTACACTTGGGACCAGCATATCGGGAGCAGCTTCGGGTTCACGTCGCCCTCGGGGCCTCCTCGCCGGACTGGACTCAGGTCCCGATCCACGGCCGGGCGGGCCGCGCCGCTCTGGAGAGCGCGCTGCACGATGAGTATTCATCCGTGCGCCGGGGCGCGGCGCAGGGCCTGCGCCGGCTTGACTTCTACCGCGCGGAGGTTTCGCCCGCGCCGCAGCCATCCCTCCGGAATCGCCTGAACGGACGGCTGCGCCCCTTGCGTGGCTGGCGAGCTGCCGGCTCGCGTGCCGTCACGCGCCCATCTGTGCTCATCGCCACGCCACTGAAGAACGCGGAGGACTGCATCGACCTGTACTGCCGGCTGCTGCGCGAGCTTACCTATCCGCATCACCGCATCTCCCTCGGCCTGCTGGAGAGCGACAGCGAGGATGAAACGTACGAGACCATGGAGCGCTGCTTGCCGGACCTTCGCCGTACCTTTAGGCGAGCGGAGCTGTGGAAACACGACTTCGCGTATCGTATCCCGCCCGAGTACGAGCGGGGCGACGTCGTCTTGCAGGTGGAACGGCGGGCGGTGCTGGCTCGCAGCCGCAATCACCTTCTCGCTCGTGCTCTCCGCGACGAAGACTGGGTGCTGTGGCTGGATGTGGACGTGATCGCCTACCCGCCAGACATCCTGGAGCGACTCCTGGCGCCGGGCAAGGACATCATCACCCCCAACTGCGTGCTGGAGTACGGGGGCCGCAGCTTCGACCGAAACGCCTGGCGCGACCAAGCCCTGCTGCACCTCGACGACTTGCGCGGCGAGGGCGACATCGTGCCGCTTCACGCGGTGGGTGCGACCATGCTCCTGGTCCGGGCCGATCTCCACCGTGAGGGTCTCATCTTCCCACCCTTTCTCTACGGCAAGGGGAACCAGCTGAGCCGCGACGGCTACGGTGAGATCGAGACGGAGGGGCTGGGCATTATGGCGCTGGACATGGGCTACGCTCCCTTTGGCATGCCGAACCTCGAGATTCGGCATCGGAACCGGTAGCTGCACGCCGTGGTAGAGCAGCAGGACGGAGGGATGTCGCAGCCCCGGATGCTGTATCTGAGTCCGGTGGTTCCGGCCCTCGCCGGAAACGGCCTGGCCATGCGGTCAGGGATCGTCCTCGAGATACTGGCACGGCATTACTGCGTCTGGCTGCTGGTGCGGACGTTGTACCCGTCGCCTGCGCCGGCCGTGCCCGCCCTGCTCGCTCGTCTCTGTGAGGAAAGTACAGTCTTGCCAGCGAGCGGCGTGCAGCCGGCTCCGGGAAGGCGTATGCGAGACGTTCTTCGCCGCCCGCGGTCTCCAGAGCCGTTCCGCGACGTGCCGTTTGACGTGGTACATGTCTTCCGCCTGGCAATGGTCCCCGCGGCACACCCCTATCTCTCGGGGTCTCGTCCACCACAGCGTCACCTTGATCTCGATGACCTGGAGTCACGCACGAACCGGCGGCTGGCGGAGCTCTATCGCCGGAACGGCGACGAGACCGGGGCACGGCTGGCGGAGCTGCGGGCCAATGTCGCCGAGCTGGCGGAGGAGGAGGTCCTCAAAAGGTGGGATCGCATCTACGTCTGCTCCCATGGGGACCGAGCCGCGGTGACGCGCGGCGGCACGCGGGTCTCCGTCCTGCCCAATGCCGTTCGCCTCCCGGCCTCTCCGCTTCCCCCCTCGCCGAGCGGTCCGTTTACGTTTCTCTTCGTCGGAACGCTGGCGTACTTCCCAAATGAAGATGGCATGCTGTTCTTCTGCCGGCGGGTAATGCCGCTGATCCGAGCGCGGAGCGGCGCATCATTTCGGGTTCTTGTGGTCGGCATGGGGACGGGTTCGATGCTCGACGCCCTCGGGGGTATTCCCGAGGTCCGGCTGGTTGGCGGCGTTCCGGACACCGGGCCCTGGTACGGGGAGGCGCACGCCGTCGTGGTGCCGGTCCGAGCAGGAGGCGGTACGCGCATCAAAGTGCTGGAGGCGTTCGCCTATGGACGCCCGGTGGTGAGCACGTCGCTGGGGTGCGAGGGAATCGAGGTGTTGGACGGGGTACACGTGCTGCTGGGCGACACGCCGGAGAGGTTTGCCCACCATTGCGTGGCGCTCATGGAGGACGCACCGCTGCGCGCACGCTTGAGCGCCAACGCGCGTGCGCTGGTGCGGGACAGGTACACCATGGAGGCGATCTCGAGCGCCGTCGAGCCCGTGGCTCGTTACACCACGCTCTCGGAAGCCGAGGCCGGCATGCCCTTCCGTCGAGGTGCGGAGTGAGGCCGCCGGCGGCTCGCCTCAGGCGCCCCGGACGCACCCCCCGGCCGACGATCCTCTACTACAATCGGCCCCACTCGCGCGTGCCGGTCCCGATTCCGGATTGTCCGGTGGAGCCCACGATCCTGTGGGACCGCTCCAGGCTGCGCACAGCAGACGCGGTTATCTTCCACATTCCGACACTGGGGCCGATTTTCCGGCTGCGTAAGCGCAGGGGGCAGGCGTGGGTCGCCCTCTCGGTGGAGAGCGATGCCAACTATCCGAGACTGCGAGATCCCCAATTCATGTCGCGGTTCGATCTCACCATGACCTATCGGCGCGATGCGGACCTCTTCACATCCTACATCTGGCCCGGCATGGCCGATCGGCTCCGCGCTGCTCCCTGGTCGCCGGTGAAGAGCGGCTTCGCCGTCTACATGGCTTCCAGCTCTTTCAACCTGAGTGGCCGCAATGAGTATGTCCGCGAGCTGATGCGCTTCATGCCGGTCGACTCATACGGCCGCGTGCTGCAGAACCGGCAGCTCACCGACGATACGGGTCGGGAGACAAAGCTTGCCACCATCAGCCGGTACCACTTTACGCTGGCCTTCGAGAACTCCATCTCCACCGACTACGTGACGGAAAAATTCTTCGACCCGCTCCTGATAGGCTCCGTACCGGTGTATCTGGGTGCGGCGAATGTCAATGAGTTCGCTCCAGGCGACCACTGCTACATTGACGTTGCCGATTACTCCAGTCCGCGTGATCTGGCCGAATACCTTTTGTGGGTAGCCAACCATGCCGAGGTGTACGCCGAGTACCTGGCGTGGAAGGAGCGGCCACTACGCTCGGGATTCCTCGAGATGGCAGACCAGCAGCGTGTTCACCCGCTGTGCCGTCTCTGCCTTCGGCTCGCCGGCCTGTCCGACCCTGATCCATGAGAGAGATGCTCAGATATTGGGCCCCTCGAACCTTCCCGTGCGCACAGCGTAGGACCCTGTCTATACCGCTACGGCCGGTCCCGACGCATTGTCTTCCAGCCACCACGGCGCTCGCCCTCTTCCAGCGCGCACACGCCCCGGTGGCAATCGTCAGCGCCGCCCTCGCGCCTCGTCGAGTAGCGCGATGAGCCGCTCGGCCGCTCGATTCCAGGTAAGCTCGCGCAGGACCCGGTCACGGGGGCTCAGCTTGGGTTCCGCCTCGCCCCGAACGAGGGAGCGCACCACCCGCACTGCCACGTCCTCCCTCGGCTCCCACCATCGTGCTCCTCCGAACTGAAACCAGCGATTCTCCCCCACGACCGGGACCTCACGGCATGGAATGAGGTGCGCGGTCGGCGGGTCCAGATAGGCGGTATAGGCGCTATGGTGCGGAGCCACGAGCTCCAAGCCCGCCGCCGCGGCTTCCACCATGGGCTGATCCCACCCCTCGCCGAAGGACATGCTGATGTAGTGGGTGGCCGCGGCATACAGGCGTGGCATCTCGGCATCGGGCAGCAGATCGGCGTAGATGCAGATCGGGGCGGCTTCATGACGCGACTTTCCCACCTCCTGCTGCACACGCTCCATGTGCCGCTCCAGATTGGCGATTCGTTCTCGGTCTTCGGCAATTACTTTGAGAACGAACACGGCGTCGTCTGCGTGGGTCGTGGCCTGTAGCCAGACCCGCAGCAGCCCAACCAGATTCTTGCGCGGGATGAGTCCCGAGACGTTTAGAAAGCGCACGCGGTATCGATCGAGCGGCTTCTCCAGACTGTGGCTGAGCGGCAGCGGCGTCGCCGGCCTCCCGAATAGGTCTGGGTCGACGCCGAGGGGGCAGAGGCGGACGCGCTGAGACGGCACACCACTATCGATCCAGGCGCGGCGAGACGACTCCGTGGGCACCACAACCATGTCGTGGGCGCGAGCGCATGCCACCCACACGGGATGAATGCGCGACGCCTCGAACATGGTGTAGTTCACGTTGACCCCATTGGACTCCACCTGAACCTGGTGCGGCATAGAGAAGTGCAGGGTGACGTCTGCGCCCACGGGGGACGCCAGGGTGTCGAACCAAGGATCGCGCATGGTCGGCGGCAGCGCGAGCGGACTCCACTCAGGCAGATCGACCAGCTGGATCGCTACGCCTCGATCGTAGAGGGCACGCACGAAGGCACGTACGTGATGATCGTAGCCGGTCGCCCCTCGATAGGGACCACGAACCTTCAGCGCTCCGGGCATCGTCAATGAGGCCATGTGAGCGATTCAGATCAGCAGGGCAGGCGAGAGGGGATCGCCGGGATCGCATGGACGCTGCAAGTCATAGGCGGTCTGTGGAGGGGGACCTTGCCAGCGCCTCATCACGGCAGCGTAGAACGTGAAGAAGCTCCCGGGAGGGTAGCGGATCAGCGCGCCCGATTCCGCCAGCAGCAGCATCTCCACCATCGCGTCGTCACGAACCTGGCCGCTATGGCGCCCCTCGTGCAGCTCTCCATCTCCGGGCTGCCGAAAGACCTTTGCACGGCTGATGACGCCCCGGATCTGCCGTCGAGCAGCCTGCTCCACCTCGGAGCTGTCGGTGCACAGCAGCACCGGTGCGTCCCGTCCGACCCGCTCTCTCGCCAACCGGACCGCGCGTTCGCACCGGTCGATCGAGGCCTGAAACGACTGCCAATAGCGCGCATGGCCGGTTTCGGCGCCGTTGCCGTGCCGCATGTGCAGGCCTATAACCGGACCAGCGCCCAGATACTCCTTGCGGAAAGCGGCCACCTTCTGGGTGATGTGCGCCACCGGGCGAAGGGCGCTCAGGAACGTCCAGCTGTCCGCCAGCGAGACGAGCCCATCGTTCACGCACGCGTCGAAGACGACCGTCGGCGCGGCCACGTCCTGGCCGTTGCGGATCAGCGCCACCGCCGCATCGCGGTCCGCAAAGATGGTGTTGCTCGGCCGGAGGTAAGGCACTGTCAGGAGGATGTCGTTGTTCCAGAACGCAGGGTGACGTGGCCGCGGCAGATGCACCGATGCGACCTGACCGTCGCCGACGAAGGCCACGCCCGCCAGCTCGGGCACCGGCTCGAAGCACAGGGGGAACATCGTGTCTTTGGGATCGCCTCCATACGAGCCGTAACGCCAGTCGGCGATCAGGGTCCTCCCAGTGTTCCGCGCGAAGAGCCACGCCGCGCCTAGGCAGATGAGCCGGTCGCCGAGCCCCGACATTCGGATCGAGAGGACATATCGGTTGGCCCTCAGCTCGTCCGGCTCGCATCTACACCGCAGCTTGCTCCACATCACCATGCTCTGACAGTCCGGAAAAGCAAGTAGTGGATGAACCAGGGGCTCGAGAGATCGCCGCCCTCCGGTCGATTGCTTTCGGTTTGACAGTAGTCTACCCCGCTTCTACTACCCGCATCCAGCGACACCACCTGCTCGATGGGGCTTATGCGTGAGCGGGTGGAGGAGCGCAGCGCCACGTGACGACCGCCGGGCAAGGCGGTATCCCAAAATGCACCCGGTTTTCGATGCCCCAATGGGTGCGAACGGCCTCCCCAAAGGGGCGGGCGGCAAGAGGGCTGCTGAGCAGGTAGTACCGATCCTCGGTGGAGGAGGTGGTACCGATGCGCCGTTCTGCCTGCACCCAGCCGATGGCCTCCAACCCCGGCCAGGCATGATGGTCCTGCAGCCAGGCGATGATGGCTGGATCATCGATCACCCAGTGGCGGCGGACCTCGATGCGCCCATGCCCCTTCTCTACTGCCTCCGCGTGGCCGACTCCCGCGAAGTCGTCCTGCTGTGCCAAGGAGAAGCTCCGCTGCACATCCCCATGCAGCGTGCCCTGATTGCCCTTGAGCGCCAGCACAGAGTCCCCGCCCTGGTCGAGAATCTGCTGCGCAATCTCCCGCTGACAGCCCATGGCATCAATGGTCACCAGGCTCCCCAAACTGCTGGATCTTGTCCCAGCTCGCGGCACCACCGATGACAGCACAAATGGCGATCGTGATGATACTCAGCAAGGGACGGAGCCGGGTACCCTCTGGGTGTCGCTCCACCCGCGGGATAGACCCCATCCCGCCCACTCTCGCTCTACCCACGATTTAGATGCGTTGACCCTGGCGCGCACATCGGGGGAGTACGCTTTCATCCCCTAGTTTGTCAAATAGTCCAATGAAAGCGCAAATCGCTGTAAAGCGGTTATCTTTGACATTATCCCGGTAGGGGCCACCCCGAGTGGTGGCCCGCCTGCCGTTCGCAGTCCGCGAATTCTGCGTGTCGCTCTAGTCATCAATCGTTAAACAAATTTCAGGCTCGTTTCAGCTTGACTTCAGGGTGGTTTCAGCCTGATTCCCGACTATGGAGATAGTCACATAGTCGTGCAACAGAGCCCTTCACGCACAGAGGGAAGAAGCCCAATGAATCGAATCTATCGAGCACGAGCCTCGCTTTCCGCGCTGTTCGTAGTAGCAATGGCGCTCTCGACGTTGGTGCCCGCCGCGGCGGACGCTTCTGGACAGAGCCTCAATGTCTTACCGCTGGTCAACGCTCAAGTTGGCGCCAACCCGCCGGCGATCACAGTAATTGCGAATCATCGATTCTTCGCCAAGGGGTCCGGATTCCAACCGGGCGAGACGGTACGACTCACTGTGACTTTTGCGCTCTACGACGGAACCTATCTACCGGAGACAAAATCCGCTCTGATCCG
>Ga0102924_1004657_pt1 | contig 13688 bp, 12 predicted proteins | sample PaiPotPPM11metaG_FD_80116 | JGI IMG/M metagenome (GOLD analysis project Ga0102924, IMG submission 80116) | Iron sulfur acid spring bacterial and archeal communities from Banff, Canada, to study Microbial Dark Matter (Phase II) - Paint Pots PPM... ... | reverse complement strand
GGCACGACTGAAGTCGTGCCCCTTCAAAACATCGGCCGCCCAGGAAGTTCTGAGCGCCACGTAATCGAGCTGGAGACGCCGCTAGTGCGGGCCGACATTGGGATGAAGCTGCGGGTCGGAATCAGTGCGGGAGACATTCTGCTGGCGACCTCAGCTCCGGTGGGCCTGAGCGCACGAAATATTTTGACCGGACGACTACTTTCGCTCTCGCAGCGGGACATGATCGTGGTCGCCCGTGTGGACTGCGGAGTCGAGATGTCGGTGCACCTGACTCTTGCCGCTCGGGATTCACTGGAGCTTAGGCCAGGCCGACAAGTCTGGCTGATTGTGAAAACGCATTCGTGCCATTTGCTCGCTGGCCAAAGCGCTTAACGCGCTCAGGATGACAGGTGAGCTCAGAGTGCAGGTTATTGGTGATGAAGTCGGCCCGGATGGTTAGCAGCGCCAGCTGAAAATCTCAGCGGGCAATCGATATCCTCGCTTCCTCAACCTTCTCCATCTCGATAATCCCGACCCACTGGCCGTGGTGGCGCTCGACATAAACGACGTTCCCACCCAAAACCGAAGCAGCGACTTCCGGGGTGAGGTCCACATGGTAGCCGAAGTAGCGGGATTTCCACTCCTGCCATAAGCGAAAGCGGTCAAAGAAGGAGTGCTGGGGCCGATACTTAGTGGAGAAGACCAGCGCAACATCAAAGCGGGAGCGAGCGTCGGCTGCGGAGAGCACTTGCTCGGTGGAGAAATCTTCGATTTTGACCACCTGAATCGCTTTTGGGACGTACCCCAAATATGGCCGCGTAAGCTCATCGCTGGCGGGCCAAGCGGTGAGCACGCGGGCATGGGGATATCGTTCCTCCAGAAAAGTTTCGGCGCGCTGGTGCAGGCGAATGTAATCGCGATAGGCGAGATTGTCTTCAGGAGAGAATCCGTATGGCGGATTCACGAAGAGAGCGGAGGCGAATGCCAGAGCGATTACCCCGATGACCGCCTTCCATGCTGGCAATCGCCGCCAGATAGTAGAGACGCAAACCAGGACCACAAGCGGAACTACAGGAAGCATATAGCGGGCAAGTACCGCGCCACCGATGACGGAGAGGCTGATCAGGTACACAATTGCGATGGCGAGAAAACTGAACTGGACTGAGAGATCAATTCGACGGCGTTCGCCCTGAGGATCCTTGATCGGCGCGAACATCAACGCAGCCAGGCAGGCCAAGGTCAAGACATACAGATCGAGATATCCGAACGTTTGCCAGATGCGTAACAGCAGGGCAAGGAATATTCGCAAGGTGTATAACGTTTCTTGAACGTTGTAGCGGAAAAATTCGGGGTTGCCGAAGACGAATCCGGTGCGAGCGTAGTGGTAGGCGTACCAGAGGGCGAGAGGAAGGGCGGTTGCGCATAGGGACCATGCGCTCATGAGTCCGGGAAGGGCACGACCTCCAGTCGTGCCGATTCGCGGGCTTGCGATCTCGGCGGTTTTGGCCGCTGAAGGAGATGTTTGAAGGACGCGGTGCCGTCCCGTTCGGGACTCAATCCCCGCGGCGTCTTGTTCCCGGCACTGCCGTGCCGGGCTTTCATATGTCGCCGCTTTGCGGCTGGTGCCGTGGTTTGCCAGAGTAGTTTCTTCGATAATGAGTCGCGATTGGACGCTGCGAAATGGGAGTCTCCGCATGAACAGACTGATCACGTGCCACAAGATGAGCGCTACCGGCACCAGAATCGCGGTTTCTTTTGCCAAGGCGGCCAATGAGAACCAAATGAGCACGGGCGAGAATCCTTCGGCTTTGCTCAGGACAGGCGCCCGTGCCTCCACGGAAATGCGTCGTCCCCGCAAATAAGATTCCAGGCCCCAGAAGATGAGTCCGGCGGCCGGAAGATCTACTTGGGCTAGCGAGCTTTGCGTGAAGAAGACCGGGTAGATCGCGACGAGCGCCGTACTGCAAATCGCGACGGCTGAACTCGCAACCGTTCGCGCCAGGCGAAAAAATCCAAGAAGAGAAAACGCTGCCAGCAGCAGCATTGCGCAACGAGTCACCAATTGGCTTTGCCCGAAGATTTTCCAGCAAAGCGCCAACCATGCCAGCACCAACGGAGGATGCGCATTCGAGGGTGTGGAATATGGAATCAACGATCCGGCAAGCAGATCGCGTGCGGCGGGAACGTAGTAGCCGGCTTCATCCCAGAAATATGGAAGCCGGAGCAGCGGGGCGTGCAAGGCAATTAGGATAACCGCGAACAGCACAAACAAAGCGGCCGTTCTTGCTGGCCCGAGTTGTGTATTGCTGAACAGATTCAGTGCACCGGGCCAGCCGCCTGCACGCGCGGATCGAGTTTGATCTCGCCAAAAGTGCCTTCGTAATTGGTCACGTTCTGCTGCAAGATCGAGGCCAGGGCCTTGGCTTGTTGCGGGCTCAAGTAAACCCCCTGAAAGTTACGTACTTCGACCTGATTTTCAGCTTGCTGCTGCATGGTGCCGAAGACCAGGAAAAAGTCCCAGACGCTTACGCGTACTTGCACGCTATTGGCGTAGGCCTCGCGATATTCAGCGGTATTAACCAGATTAAAATTCGGCTGTGTGGGGATGATCATAAGCCACCAAGTTTAACGGGAATGGCTGGGAAAGAAAATGGCGGAGTTCAAACCCACGAATGAAACGGGTGTGCGACCCACACAATTTTGCCCGCGCCACTCGACCGAAATATCAAACCGCGGCAGCACCGCGCTCCTGGTTCCGGATGCGAATAACATCGTCGATCTTGGAGAGGAAAATCTTGCCATCGCCAATCTTGCCCGTGGCGGCCGCCTTGATCACTGCCTCAACAGCCCCCTCAACCAGATTGTCGGCGAGAACCACCTCGACTTTGATTTTAGGTATCAAGTCGACGCTGTACTCTCGGCCGCGATAATGCTCAGTGTGCCCCTTTTGGCGTCCATGGCCACGCACCTCCGAAATCGTCATACCTTCAGCACCCACTTCCGACAGTGCCTCTTTAACTGCGTCGAACTTATTGGGCTGAATGATCGCTTCAAGTTTTGTCATGATTCTTAATTATTCCTCGTAATCAAGGAGAATAATGACGCGTCCAGCGACACGCAAGGCGAACTTTTTTCTGCAGTCCATAAGTTTCAGTCTGGTTTCAATGGATGTTTGATTTAGTATTGCGATGTCTTGCTCTCGACCGACGAGTTCCGTTGAGGAATTCTGGCATGAAGCTCACCGGTTTCGTAATGTTGGTCGCTGGATGGGGAATTGTCCTCGCCTCTGTGGCCCTGCTTGTGTCCATGAAGCCACGAACGATCTTTGTACTTGCTGGTCTGGGCGTGGAAGTCATCGGGCTAGTGCTGGTTCTGCGCTCTCATGTGGTCTTGGAGGACGAAACGGGGTGACAAATCTACCTGTGCCGACGCTTTCTGAAGGAGCGGTGGCAGTCTGTGTTTTCTGTATTTTTCTCGTCCCTCTGGCAGCCGGCGGGCTTGCGCTCCTGAATGCAGGCTTAGGGCGCTCGCGCAGCGCCGCGCATACGATGCTGGCGTCGGTGTGCATCCTGTCGGTGGCCGCGATCGCGTATTTCGTGTGCGGTTTTGCGGTGCAGGGATTTACCGGGCAGCCCGCCCATGTCCTGAGGGCAGGCGGACAGCAATGGGATTGGATCGGCGCCGGACCATTTTTTCTTCGCAAATTCGAGCTTGACGGCTCTCCTGCATCACTGGCCGCGGGTTTCAGCATGTTGTGTGCCGGCCTCGCGGCCCTTATCCCCCTGGGAGCTGCGGCGGAGCGCTGGCGACTGAGGGCGATCTGCGCCTCCACAGCATTGCTTGCCGGTTTTACGTTTCCCTTGTTCGCCCACTGGGTATGGGGTGGTGGATGGCTGGCACAACTCGGCGTTAACTATGGATTGGGACATGGATTTCTCGACTTAGGCGGCTCGAGTTGCATTCAGGCCGTAAGCGGTCTGACTGCGTTGAGTATCGTGTGGATTTTGGGTCCCCGTCGTGGCAAATATTCGTCGGGCAAGCTGCCAAATGCAATTCCGGCGCATAGCGCCGTGTTCGTAATATTTGGCAGCATGCTCTGCTGGGCCGGCTGGGTAGGTCTAAATTCCGCGGGAGCGATTCTGTTTGGCGGAGCGACTCCCGGACAAACTGTGCTGGTCGCGGTCAATACTACTTTGGCGGCAGCGTCTGCGGGATTGGCAGCTCTGGTGGTTACGGGTTTGCGGTTCGGCAGACCCGACGCTTCACTTACGTGCGACGGCTGGATTGGTGGTTTGGTGGCTAGTAGCGCGGGCTGCCTGTTTATTAAACCAGCCGAGGCCGTCGTCATCGGCACGATTGCGGGCGTTCTGGTGACCTACGCGGTCGAATGGTTTGAATTTGGGTTGAAGGTAGACGATCCCGGGGGTTCGATTTCTGCCCATGCGGTGGGAGGAATTTGGGGACTACTGGCGGCGGGCATATTCGTCCGTTTTCCGATCAACTCTGGTGCTATCGCCACGGCTCAATCAGGCAGCGAGTCCGGGCAGTTCATCGCACAGTTGGTAGGCATCGCGACTCTGATCGGATTTGTCCTCCCAACCACCTACGGACTGAACTGCCTCTTGAACTGGTTCCTGCCGTATCGTGTGAGCCTCGAAGGAGAACGGCAAGGAGTCGATTTGCACGAACTGGGCGCTGACGCTTACCCGGAATTCGTCGTACACACAGAAGAGTTCATTCAGCGGTAGGATCGTAAGCGATCGGTCCGTCAACGATTACGATTAATGACGGGCGACATAGAGCAGTAATCCGAAAACCACGATCGGAATCAATGCCATGGCCACATAGAAGAGAATCTGCCGGGTTCGCGGCTGCCGGCGCACTCTCCAGTTGGTGAGCTCTTCGCGATCGGCCACCCCGACCTGATCCTGGTGCTGGAGGTCGTTCGCGAACTCTCGGGCCGACTGATAGCGTTTCGCAGGGTCGCGCTCGATGGCGCGATAGATGATCTCCTGCAGCTGAGGCGAGATCGCCGGATCAATTTCGCGAGGAGGCACCGGGTTGTTCAACAGGCGGTCATTCATAATAGTGAACGCATTCGATCCGGTAAACGGCACCTTACCTGTCAGCATTTCATAAAGCATCACGCCCAGGGCGTAGACATCACTACGCGCATCGCCACGCTTTCCTTTGACCTGTTCCGGAGAAATGTAATCGGGCGTACCCATGGTCTGGGTGAATTTGGCGAAGGTGAGGCGCTTGGAGCCGACGTTGGCGGCGATGCCGAAATCGATGAGCTTAATTCGGTCCTGGGAGTCCACCATGATGTTTTCAGGCTTCAAGTCACGGTGGACGACGCCTTTTGAGTGTACGTATTCGAGGGCCGAAGCGATCTGCAACGCGATGTTGACCGCGCGCTCGGGAGGAAACTTCTTCTGCTCATTCATGATCTGGCGCAGAAGGCGGCCATCCACCCACTCCATAGCCATGTAGAACTGGCTGTGGTCGTGGTTGGGAAAAACCTTCATTACGCCAGGGTGGTCGAGCTTTTCGCCGATTTCCTGCTCGCGCTGAAAGCGATCGTAAAAAACCGGATCGGCTTCCATTTCAGGGTGAGGAATCTTGATAGCGACGGGCTGGTCGGTGCGCTCGTCGACAGCGCGGAAAATAGACGCCATGCCGCTTCGAGCAGCTAGGCTTTCAATCCGGTAATGATCGAGGATGTCGCCGGGGTGGAGTACGCTCATGTTGAGGGATTCGGTTCCTGAGCAAAGCCTCTGTATTTTGTGTTCATCTCCATCATGACAGAAGAAAGCGTAAAGAGTCCGTAAAAGGGGGTCTTACGAATTCTGCAGGCAAAACAGCAGGTTCCTCACCGCTGAAGCGGCTCAGAATGACAGTGCTTTATTGGGAATGACGGTGCTTTACGGGAGATTAGCGGAGCTTGTAAGGCCGGCCGCGGTACATGCCAATGCGTTCTACATTTTTGACGCGAAGCAGTTGCACGCTGATGTTGTCCCCGCCGTCTTTCTCCCGGGCCAGGGAGACGAGTTGATGCGCGGCTTCGGACAAGTCGTGGAACTTGCTGGTGATCGCGGCAATTTCCTTCAGCGTAACTGATCCGTGCAGCCCATCGCTCGAAAGCGAGAGGAGATCGCCGGGCAATACCTGATGCTCGTTGATTTCAGCGTTCACAAACATGTTCGCGCCGAGAGAGCGGCTGAGCAGGTGGCGCCTTTCAGACTCTGCAGCTTCGGCATGCGAAAGCAATCCCATGCGTACCTGTTCGCCCACGAGGGTGTGGTCTTGAGTAAGAACGGTGGCGTGTCCGCGGCGAATCAAGTAGCAGCGCGAATCACCTACGTGAGCGATGGTGGCGCGATCGTAGCGAAGCAGGCAGGCGACCAGCGTGGTACACATCGAACTGCCGCCCGGAGTGGCCGCAGTAGCCGTCTCATAGATCTTGAGATTCGCCGTCTGGACCAGACGCTGAAGCACCCCGCTGGGAGATTCGTCGGCACGCGCGCCGCGAAACGACGAGAGCACCGTCTCGACCGCAGTGCGGGCAGCAACTTCTCCTCTGTCTTGCCCGCCCACGCCGTCAGCCAGGGCGAAAAGCCAGCCGTGAGCTCGTGCTTCCTCAGGCTTCGCGGGAGCGGCGTGGCCCACATAATCCTCGTTGTGTTCGCGTACCTTCCCTGGGTCGGAAAGTTCGGCGAACTCCAAATCGAGCATGGAACTCCCGGAAAAGGCTTGGCCGCCAGAGTCGACCCTGGCGGCGTTGAAAGGAATGCCTCTGTGACTTTGTAGCATGATTCGAACCTACAAACCGATCTGAATTGATTGTGGGTAAGCGATCGAGGAACCTGTTGTCATTGGGAACAGCAGATTCCTCGCTTCATCCTTCGCTAACGCTCGTAATGACAATTACTTTGCGTACCCCAGCTTCTACGCAGCCCCCGCCTGTTGAACAAGCGTTGTACGTCCGGTAGCCTTGCTGGCGCGCAGGAAATACACGCCTCCGTAAATTCCCCAAACCAAAGCTACGCCTAGCGCGATGAGTGGCTCCAGTTTGGTGCCGTATCCCATGAACGGGCCAATGACGTAGAAGGCCATGCAGGCGAGATTCGCCAGCAGCCCGAAGACGGGGATAAGCAAATGACGCACGACTTTAAATTTCGGGTGCTTGTGGTAGCAGACGATGCAGGTTATGCAACTCAGCATGTATAGAAGGAACGTGCCGAAGTTGGAAGCGAGCGTTGTAGTGAGGAACGTGTTGGGCAGCGCCGCCATCTTGTCGTGAGTGGTGTATCCAAAGCTGGACCAGAAGCCATGCGGGAGAGCAGCAATGGCGGAGTCCGCAGGAGCTGCACCGTCACCAAAGAACACTACAACGGTAATGCACCCAATAACCGCGGAAATGGCCGCCAAAGTCCAAATGGCACGATGCGGAGTCAGATTGCGAGAATGCAGCATGCCCATGGAATCCGGAAGTTCTTTGTCTTTTCCCATGGCGTAAGTAACGCGCGCTCCTGTGTTGATGCAGGAGAGCGTGGTCCCAATCAAGGCCAAAAACACTGTCAATGCTTCAACCAGCATAAAGATCCGTCCACGGCCGACGCCGAACAGAGCATCGCCGACGATGGTCATCATGTCGCCGATAGGCGCGGCCGAGCCGCCGGCAAACGACATGGGATAACCGCTGTTAAGAAAATAATTGGCAGCGAAATATTCGAGCAGGTAACAGAAGCAACCTTGGACCAGCAGTGATGTGATGACTGCAATGGGCACATCGCGTTTGGCGTTTTTGGCCTCGCCTCCCATCGAGGTCACGGATTCAAATCCCACCAGAATCAGAATAGCAATCGTCGCCTGCACAAACATCCAGCCGAAGTTGTGCATTCTCAGAACCGAGCCGGCAGTGGGATGCGATACAAATGCGCCGCTCGCGTCTTTTTCGGGATAGCTGACGTGATAGGGAACCGGCTTGCCGGCGGAGTCGAGCTTAGGTTGGGGCGTGCCATCTGCGCTGCGGACGATCGTGTCGGTGGCCTGGCCGTTCACCGTCGCGGTCGTCGTGGCGAATTCGTAGCTATAAGCGGCGCTGGTTTGCGAGTCAAATTGATAGGCGATGCTGCCCGGCGGATGATTCATGCGGTATCCGAGGGCAATAACCGTGAACACAAGAAGGGCACTGATCTGAATTACGTTGATGGCAATGTTTACTGACGTCGAGCCGTTGACACCGCGATGCGCGATGTAGGCCACAGCGAATGCGAACGCCACCGCGACCGCCATCATGAACATGGGCCCGGGATTCGATGCGCTCATAAAGTTCGGCCACAGCGTCCCGACCAAGTAGCCAGAGATAACTCCGATGACGCCGACCATCACTCCTGGATAAATCCAGTAATAAAGGTGTGAGCCCCAGCCTACGATGAACTTCGCCAGCCGGGCGTAGGGCCATGCCTTTTCGTGGTTGAGGAATGATTGTTCGGCAAAATAGTAGGAGCTTCCGGTGCCGGGATACAGTTTCGCCATTTCTGCGTAACAGACGGCGGTGGCGAGACAGAGCACGGTTGCAAACAGGATGCCCATCCACATGGAGGGGGCGGTCGCGCCAGCGGCAGCCTGTCCGGCAAAGGTGAGCCAGAGAAATGCGCCGGGGGCGATGAGCGCCATAGCATTCATCGTTAATCCGGTTAAACCTAGAGTCTGTTTCATCTCAGCGGATGCGTCGGCCATTTAGTTTTTTCTCCTTGGAGTTTGAATCGAGGGATTCGGATTTAGCGTCGGGCTCATCAACGTGGATGCTCCTTTTGGAAACTGGTGCGGGTTGGCCTGAAAACCATTGTGGTCATGGCAGGAGGTTGCGCGCTCCAAGCCAACCCGCGTATTTTTCAGCCCCGAATTGGCGGCTGTACCACAAACTTTCTTACTGCGTCCCTGCGTCGGTCCGCGTGGTCATCAGAACATGAAGCCTGCTTCAAGCACGCCGCGCGGCTGATTTGCGCTCTGACCGGTTGTCCCGAAACCGAAACCGGGTGTCATACTGGTGGCGTGAACAATCGCCAGGTCTCCACGAAGGAAGAACGCGTCTTTGCGATATGTTGGAGTTACTGTGAGTCCAAAAGCGCCGCTACCCGGACCATACATCAGGTTGACCGCGCCATTGCTGACGCTTCCCGTGCTCTTGATGTACTCAACCCTTGGCGCCAGCGAAAACCCATGCTTGAAGTTGTAAGTCATCAAAAGCGCGCCGCCACGTGTGCTCGCGCCCTGCGTTATTCCGATCTTCGCGTTTGTCGGCACATCGGTGTACTGGAAGTATGGCTGCATTACCCAATTTCCCTTGGTATACGTGTAAATCAGGTTGTAGATGTCTGAGTTATTCAACGCCAGTGGTGTCGCCAGTGTGTTCTTCGCGTACGCTCCTGCATTGCCCATTCCTATAAACGACAAGCTGTTGGCGGCATTAAACGCGTACGTAACCGAACCTGAAAGCCACGTATAGCGGTTCGAGTAGAAACCATCGTTCCAGCTCAACGCTGCGGTCCATTTCTTGTAGGTCTCGTTGAGTTGTATGCCTCGGTTGACTGCGTTTTCCTGATTCCAGAGAAGACCGCGCTCGATGTTCATGTTTTCGAAGCTGAACGTGTACTCCGCGCCGATCAGCGTTGGCAACGCGCCGATTTCCACGTTGAAATTCCCTTTGACAAACTTGGCATAACCCTGCGGGAAAGGCCCATAGATATTTTTCACCGTATCTGAGGTCGAGAGGAACGGCACTCCGATAGCGGGCAAGTTATACGCGCCGCCCTGCAAGTAGAATTGCCACCAGCCGCTGGTCTTCTGGACAAAGAGCTGGGCATTGCTCACATCCCAGTGTGTCGACGAGTCGCCTGCAGCATGGTTTCCTTCCGTCCAGCCCATGCCGGTCAGAATGCCTGTAACCGCTAGTTTTCCACCTTCGACCTCATGAGGTACCGCGGTTTGCAGCGGTCCCGCCATCGAGGGCATAGGCAGAGGTTGTGGATCAGCGGGCTTGGTCGGGGCAGCAGCGCTGTCTGCGGGAGTCGAACTCGGCGCGCTCGGAGAGTCCGAAGGAGCATTCTGCCCAAAAGACGGAAGGGCCGCCAGCGCTAGAAACAAAAACGCAACAAGACACAGCAGTCGTATGCGCAAAGTCAATCTCCTTTTCGGAAGCATGGTCACTCAGCGAACTTAGGTTGCACGTCAGCGTGGGCGTGCTCTTAACCACTCGAACTTTCGCCTCGCCCCAAGTGCGTCGCGACTAGTGGCTGGAAAGTTATTGCGTCAGAACCAGAGTGTCCAATTGATTGTTTTTTTTGCAGCGATTAGAGAAATTTTGAAAAGAGAAATCTATGGGAGAGATAAACAAAGCTTTGCTCCCTATGAAAACAAAAGGGGAGTTTCTGCCGTGAGAGGGCTACTAATCGAGAGTTGCGAATTTGGGAGATTTGATTTGTGAATAGAGAATCGGCTCAAGGCACGCATTTTCGATCAGTCGAAAACCTCACTGGTGAAAAAGCTTGTGCCGCACGTCCGGCCAGAATTCCTTCATGATGTTGAAGGCAGCGTCGAGAGCGATCTGTTGTGACCACTTGTTTGCGGTATTTCCCAGCGAACGGTCCGTGGCGGGATAGTAGAGATTCGAAATTCCGGCGGCAACCGCGTTTCCTGCGAGCTCTGATGTGTTGAAGTGATTGTTGCCATCGTCGCCACGAGTAATGACCTCACGGTTTAAGGCGTAGCCAGTTCGCTTCCAAAACCCGCCGCTTCCTTTCTGGAAATAGCGAGGATCCTGGTGAAGCGCTATGGGGAACAGCGCCTCGCTCATCATGTTTCCAATGGCTTGGTCGGCGAACGCGCCTCCATAGTATTTAGCGAAACCCTGCGCGCCCTGGCCGAAGGCGTATTGCTTTTGCGCCATCGAATCGGCGGCAAAGACGCCCGCTACCAGGAATGCAGTCGGATCAAAGGAATCATCAAAGGCTAACTTCAGCTTTTGCTTCGGGGTAAGCGGGGCAAATTTGCCGCCGTTCTCGTCCTCCCGGTAGTTTGGGATTACCCAGAGGATGTGATGTTTGCTGTATTCTCGCATCCTGCCATCGCGTGGGGCTGTCGAAGATGAAGATGAAGATGGGGACTGGGATTGCGGTTGGGGAGCGTCAGGCAAGCTGGACTGTGCCCCGGCTGGGAGACTTAGGGCCGCCAAAGCTAGGACGCATATTAAATGGATATAAGCTGACAATTTGTGGAATCAGGTGCCGCGAATTTCCAGCTCTGCATCTTTGGATGCACGCTCGGTCAATTCGTTCCATAGATTGATGTTCAAAAACCTCGAAACTAATGAAATCTTAACTATTTGGCTAAGGTTGGTGTAAATCGGGCGATCGACGAGGGGCACCCATTGGTAACTTCTCAAATATAAGATTCTGCGCAGGTTACTTTGAATTACCATCGTGGTTCAATTCCCTTTTGAGCGATTGTTCATACCTTCCCAGAGACCTATAATGAAGTCACTCTGGTAGTTATTCTCCGTCAGGTTCCGGGAGGGTAGGGGCAGCGGTGTGTTCCGCCTGCGAAGTTACTGTTACCGACCCGGTATGCGCAAACGCCTCCAACTCGCTCTGATGGCCAGTCCTGCGATCGCGGCCCTCCTTTCGCTCACGCCCTATGTCCAGGCGGCGAGCAATGCCGGCATTACTACAACAACCGACGATTCCGGTCACAAAGTGTATGTAAATGACGTTGTGCCTTCTGCCCCGCGCCGGGCAAGCCAGCCCAAAGTCGGCTTGGCTGAGATGCCGGCGCAAACCTTCCGCTCACAGCAGAACCGGCTGGTTTTCTGGAGCACCACCGAGCACCGTTGGAAGACGGTCCCGCACGTTAATGTGCGCGCAGCCAGATCGGCGGCCGCCGAGGTTGACGAGTACCTCGACAAACCGTCGGGACAGCAAAACTCTCCATTGCGTAAGGGGTTTACGCAACAGGAGATTGATGATGCGATCAATAAGGCCGCTTCGCGGCATTTCGTCGATCCGAATCTGGTGCGCGCGCTGGTGAAGGTTGAATCGAACTTCAACCCCAATGCGGTTTCGCGCAAAGGAGCGATGGGGTTGATGCAACTCATGCCGCAAACCGCGAGGCAATTGAGGTTGACGAATCCATTCAATCCCGAGGAAAACATCGACGCAGGAGTCCGGCACTTAAAGGACTTGCTCGATAACTACGGCGGTGACGTCCGCCTGAGTCTGGCGGCTTATAACGCAGGAAAAGGTGCAGTGGCGCGGAGTTCGGGGATTCCACATTATGCCGAGACGCGGAATTACGTGAAGCGCATCACGCAACTCTATGGTGGGAGCCTGGGTAGCAGCTATTTCCCGGGGACGTCACGTGAGCCGGTCAGAGTACAGCGGGACGTGCGGGGGGTACTTTACATCAGCAACACCGACTGAGGCATCTTAAGGTAGGGTATTCGTAGTATCGCGGTACTGAATCTCTCAGGGACGACACTTGAAGAATATCGCTTCCAGCCGAAGCGTCAGGCACGCAATCGGCTTTGCTGGCCGATCCGCTTTTGGTGTGCCGCAAGCGAGATGGGCCGCGCTGGTTTGCGTCCTGCTCACCGCAGCGCTGGCGCAGGCGAGAGTTCATCGTTCCCAGTCCTGGGCCGAGACGCAGTTCAACAAGGCCGAATCGCAACGCGAGACCTTAAGCGGACACTCCGAGCAGGCCCGCACCCGCCGCGAATATGAGACCGTAATCGCCTCGTACCGGCGTATTGTCCTCGAAGCTCCCACTTCCAGTAAAGCGGACGGGAGCGCCTTCGCGGTTGCGAACCTGACGGCGGAGATGGGCCGACATTTCAAAGATGATATGGCTTTGTATTCGGCGGTTCGCGAGTACAAATTTCTGAGAAGGGAATACCCCGGAAGCAAGCATCGGGTTGAAGCCCTGCTGGCAATTGGAGAGATTTACAAGAATGATTTGGGCGACGAGGCCGATGCGCGGGCCACGTTTGAGGAATTCCTCCGCCGCTACCAGCACAGCGATCTGGAGAAAGAAGCGCGGGCTGAACTGGCGACATTAAAGCCTGATTCAGATGGTGACAACCGGTCGAAGCAAGCGGCGGACGAGAACGCTGGTAATGAGAAAGCTGACAAAGGCCAGAGTTCTAGGGTGGATACGCGTGCCTCAGTTGAAAAGCCGGCGTCAGAACACGACACCCGCGACAAAATAGTTCGAGTCAATTCGATCGAGCACAAGTCCGCCCCGGACTATACCCGAATCACCGTCGACTTGGCGCAAGGCATTCAGTTCGAATCACAGCGCATCGACCATCCCGACCGGATCTTCTTCGATTTGAAAAACGCCCGGCTGGTCTCCAAGTTGATCGGTTCGAGTGTGACTGTGGATGACGAGCGGGTCAAGAAGATCCGCGTGGCGCAATATAAGCCCGGTATGGCGCGGATTGTCATTGAGACTGTCGGACGCGCGGGTTTTAACGCGTCGCTGGTGCTGAATCCGCCACGGCTCGTGATCGATGTTCACGATAACTCCGTTGCCAAGGGATCGAACTGCAACAACTCCGGATCCGACGAAAACTGTGCTGGGCGCGACAGCGAGGGTGATGGCAGAGTGATTCGTGCGACCGAGCGGACTGCCGACCCCGGGCTTCCATC
>Ga0102924_1004656_pt1 | contig 13688 bp, 8 predicted proteins | sample PaiPotPPM11metaG_FD_80116 | JGI IMG/M metagenome (GOLD analysis project Ga0102924, IMG submission 80116) | Iron sulfur acid spring bacterial and archeal communities from Banff, Canada, to study Microbial Dark Matter (Phase II) - Paint Pots PPM... ... | reverse complement strand
GCTGCCTTCGCAGTCTGAGGGATTCTCGAACTCCTTGCTGGAGTACATGGCCACCGGTTTGGCGATCGTTGCCACCGACGTCGGGGGAAACCGAGAGACGCTGGAAGAGACCGGTCTGTTGGTGCCGGCCAACGAGCCTGAATCCATGACGGACTCAATCCTCGCTCTGATTTCCGACCCTAATTTGCGCGAACGACTGGGTTTAGCAGCTCAGAGACGCGTTCGTGAGCTGTTCAATCTGGAGAATGCCAGGGAACGCATTCAGCAATATTTCAGGACCTGGGCCGCAAAACAAGGAGTGTTCAATCGATAGAAGCACTTGGTCGTGCGGGCTGAGGGTCACTTACCGAATCTGAGAACGTTGACCGAATGACGCGAGCAGGGTTGCCGGCCGCCACGCTCCCCGACGGTATCGGCCTAGTGACGACGCTGCCAGCGCCGATTACACAGTCATCGCCAATGTCCGCCATGACCGTGGTATTGGTTCCCAGCCAGCAGTTTCTGCCGACATGGACCCGAGTAAACGTTCCCGACTGATCTTGAAAACGGATGGCTCGATCGCCTATGCCGTGCTGCCGTTTTCCACTCAGAATGTACACGTGGTCGGCCAGCATGGTGTCGTCACCAATGTTCGCCAGGCCTACAATGCAGTGTGCCCCCACGTAAACGCGTTGACCGACCTCGGCTCCAGAATGCATAAACATGACCCCGAATGAAACAAAGCACTCCAGTGGACATCGCTGCAGTGTAAGGTGTAGATAAGCATTCCGGAGGAACGATCCAGCCTTCCCAGGAACAATGCTGAGCATTTCGCTGTGAGTCTGGAAGAATACGTCTCGGCTGGCTAGACTGCGCGCAAGCCGTTCCACGAGCGCGAACGGTGCCACGAGAAGAATCGCGATCCCGGAGCAAAGCTGTTTTAAAATCCGTTTCAGCATCACGTAATTGGGCATCCTGCGTCGAGCAAAGTTTCTAGAGTACCTTGCGCTTTATGGTACGGCATCAGCGAAAGGATTTGGGCGCGTGAATCGCAGTTACCACGCTGGTAATGGCCAAAAACTCTACGATCGAACGGGCGAAATATTCAAGATGTCAATGCGGTTCCGCAGTTCGCGCCGAGTCACGGAACACATCTCCAAAAGCAGTTTACCGTTCCTGGTTGTAGGATTACTGTTCGTTTCTTGGGTGAGTCAGCCTTCAGAAATGACACCGACCAGTCGCTGGATTGCGCTTTTGAAACCATCCGTTGTTCTTGCACTGGTGCCGTCCCTGCCTCATGGTTGCGGCACAGACCTAAGCGGAAACCCGACTGATGATCGGCAGTGTGGCGCCCTCGGCACGAATCCTTACAATGGAGAGAGTGCCACTGACCTGACCACCTGGTGCGGCGGAAAGATTCCGGGGTCTTGCAAGGTCATTCGTTCTTGCAATCCCCAGCTTGCATCGGGGAGTTTTTCCTCGCACAAGAAGTACTACCTTCCAGCTGATTTAAACTGCGGAGCCTCGTCGCTCGCAATCTTGATGGCAAGTTATGTGGACCTGAACCTGAATGGCCACACAGTCACCGGCGCCGTCTTCCTGAATGGCAGTTTGAAAGGGTTCCATTTCTTCAATGGAGTGCTGAACTGCGCCGTTCAGGCCCCCACTCAGCTTGGACCCGGTTTGTATACATACGGGTGCCTGGCAAACGAGAACAATGCAGGAAGTTACAAACCGGGAGGCGGGGACCAGATATCAATACACCACATTTCGGGTCAGAATTCCTATGGCGCAGCGTGGTTCATCCGGTTAACCGGGCACTTTATCACGCCAACCGGCGGATGGACTGAATACGCGATCAAGGTGTACAACAACACTTTTCAGAGCATTGCCGAAACCACCGCGCCTCGCCAGCACGCCGGGGTCTATTCCGAAGATCAGCCTATTGAGTACTTCAACAACCTGGGCGATTGCGGCTCGACGGGAGTGGTCAATGCTTGTCAGATTCTTGAACTGTATTCCGATGGAACAGGCAGCGGATCGTACGTCCACAACAACAAATTGACTTGCGCCATGTTCAATGTGCCCGGTGGCGACTCCTGTCGCCCCATTCTGGTCGATGGTTCGATCCACGCGCACGTTCAATACAACGATATATACCCTCTAAATAATCGCGCGATTCGGCTGCGGGATGCGTTTGACGCTGAAGTCGATCACAACTTCGTCCATGAACTTATTTCGGCCAACGGATACAACGGCGCGGGCATTCACGCGGGTGATAATGACATCAACAGCGGCCGGGGTGCCATCGTTTCCCTGAACATTCACAACAACACGTTTGAGCTGGCAGCGAACGGTGAGGGAATCCATGTCGGTGGGCAGCGAGGCTTGGTTAGTCTTTCAGATATTTTCTCCTGCCATAGTAATGGGTGCCCTGGAGCACACCTGCTGGTAGTGGAAAACTGGCCAACTAACTTCGGCTATCCGGTCACCGTAGACGCCATTGCCAAGACAGTGACACAGTCACACGGCAATTTTAAGCGCGGCGTGGCTGTGAGGCCAGGATCGGTTCTCTCATTTGTCGGCTTTGCCAATCCCGGCAATAATCGCGTCTTCACCGTGACCGCCGTCAGTCCGAAAACGCTTACTCTGACAGACCCGACAGATTCGCTCGTGAACGAAACCTCAACCACAAAAGCAGGATATTTCGGAGTGGTTGAAGCTGCTCTTTACAATCCGATAATCATCGGTGAACTCACGGCTGGGGTTAAGCTAGACCAATCCGCGCCTATTGAAACCTTGAAATACTGCGGTGCTCGCGAATTGACTGTTCACGGCACTGGATCAATAATCCGACTTACTCCGCCTTGTCCATAAGTCAGTTCGGACCATTTTTTGTGACATCGGCGTTAGTCCCAGAGTGACCGCAAAGTATGCCGATTAGAACTTCGAGCTGACGGTTGTCGGCTTCTCTATTCGGAGTGCCGCGGCCAGTTCGCTGGCTGGATCTGAGAGGTGCTTCTTAAGCCAGCGGGGATTCGCAGCGTAGCGATTTTCCACACGGCCCAGGCGCTGTGCCAAGTATTCAAGCCAATACAGAGTGGCAAATGCGCCTCGGGTTTTAGCATCAAGATCTATCTTCATTGCCACAGCGTACTCGTCCACAGCTCGCTTTTCATTCTCTGGCATTTTGCCGACGATGAATGGCATTAGAGCTTCAACAATGCTGATTCGGCCCTTTTCACTGCGCTCGAAGACAAGCAGGTGAAGAGCGTCGCCCATCGAGGGAATTCCAAAGGTCGCGCACGGCCAGTCAACTAAGCCGGTGATCTTCCCATCATCGCCGAGAATGTTACCGCGCCAATAATCCCCGTGATTAAGTACTCGGGGTACGGCCCGGCTTCCGAGTTGCTCTTTAGCGCAGGAAGTCAAATCCAGTAAAAGTGAGCTGTTGCCAAAGAACGGGGCTAAACACGAAGTGATGCTCCTCAACATTTCTGCCCAGTCACAAGCAGCGACAGAAATGGAATGCAGAGTCACTAAGAACCGCATCGCAGCCGGTATCATAGCCGCCGTTATCGGCTTACCTGCTACAGCGCTCTCAATAAAATAATGCGACTGCTCGAACTCTCCGGAAGCAACGATTTTCGGCAGCCAAGGCTCCGATAAATGGCTCAGGCGCTGAATTGCCGATTGATTTTGTAGGCATGCCTGGTGCGCAGCAGCGTTGAGCGGCATTCGCACGATAAAGGTATTACTGGACGAACGAAGGCGCGCAACCACAGTATCTGTAGCGGTAACAAGATATTTCTCAACAGTACTGTCGTTCAGCGGGGCGACACTGCGGATGAGTCTCGATAACCGAGAAGAGTCGGGCATTCCTGCCTTGTGGCCAACCATCCCCAATGATGGCGCGATGTACCGAATAAGCGTCCTTCCCCCAAGTGCACGGAACAGCCGCTTTTTCCCCGATTCCTCCAGAAATGCATCGATGCTGGACTTAGAATCAGCATCGACCATGCGAAAGTATTCGCGGTAGTCAGGAATAGGGAGCAGTAGTGTGCGATGCTTAAAATCCGCTTTTCCCAGAAGTGAGGACAAAGCTGGCATCGAGTACGTCCAAGTACGATAGGAATGCCCGGTTTTTGCACGAGCGTATAGATCTGCAATCCCGCGAGGCAGAAGAGACACCCACGGAAGGCGAGCATGCTCCTCAAGTTTTCCCAAGAAGTAATCTTTGCCGTATCGGTTCTCAATGCCGACGTATATGTGGCCGTTCGCGCTGAGCACCCTCGACGCTTCACGCAAGAAACGCAGCTGCACGTCATATGGCTTGCCGTTGGCCTTCCTATGGGCGACCCATTCGAGCACTCCATTAAGAATCACCAGATCGAAAACGCCGGACGCGAACGGCAAATGAGCACCGTCGCCGCCGTGAACGGCGCAGACATTTTCCAAGCCGAGCAACTGTGAGCGGAGTCTCAAGAACTGGACGCGCTCAAGCGTCAGATCGATGCCGAATACTTCGTGCCCTTGGCGCGCCAACGCTATGGAGAGGCTCCCTAGACCACCCCCAATGTCGAGAATGCGTGCCCGCTCCCGAATCGGCAACATAAACACCCATCCAGCCCTCCCCTCGCGCACGGCATAGTCGATAAAGTAATCAGGATCCTTAGCACGCCGCATCGTCTCTCTTAGCCCATGCTCGACCCCCGAGACACGAGCGAGCGCCAGAAGGTCTCGCATGTCCGTTTGTGGAATCTCGCCGTAGTAGAATGCCGGATCCAACGCTAGACTCGGAATATTGTCAATTACGCGATAATCGTGGGAACAGCGCACGCATTTCAGCCGCGAATCCTCGCTGGGCGAAAGTTCACCAACACATTCTGGGCAGCGGATAACCGACATGCAGGTGAGATTGACTGTCATTTCAGAACCGGCGGGCAGGACCCGGAAAAGCCGACGTGCGTGCCACGGAGTTCAGCAGCAAAACTCGCTGCCGAATGGCATGCTGATGATTATACCTGCCGGAGCACCCGGAAGAACCTGCGGCAGTATCATAACGGTTACGATTGTACTCATCGGAGTAATGGCGCTTGATGTCCCGCAAATGATACCTTTGATTTGCCGCTCAAAATTTCTTGGGCTGAAGCACGAATCGACTAATGTGCGACCGCTTCGTCAGGCAACGGAAGCCTATTGTCTGCGCGTGCCACGAATACGTATCCGCTTTCCGTTGAGCGAGAGCGCTACTGAACTACTACCGTGGTTTATTATCTTCTTCCCTGCCTTCTGCGATGAGGACACCATGAGCTGGCGGCGCCAGTTGGCAAGGTTAATTCCACAGGCTTCCTTCGTTTGCTCAACTGCCCTGGTTGTCGCGCGCCGCGGCGCTGTGGTGTTTATGTTTCACCGGGTACTGGAGCCGGGTGCGGTTTGCTACGACGCAGAGATGGTCACCTCGACAGATCTGTTCGGCGAGTTTGTTCAATGGCTGGCGCGCGAATTCGAGATTGTTCCACTCGGAGAAATTGCCGTCCGTTTGCAGAACGGCCGGCCTCTGAAGCGTGTATGCTCTCTGACGTTTGACGATGGCTGGGTGGACAATTACACAAATGCGTTTTCCATAATTCGGCGGTTTAACGCGCCGGCTACCATCTTCCTTGCTTCAAGCTTCATCGGAAGCACGCGCCGACTGTGGCAGGACCGGCTTTGGTACTTGCTGCGTTTGATTTCCGGGACTGATCTCGGTGATCTGGTGCGGAACTGGCGAACGCAGCATCAGATAGAGAAGGCTGTGCCGGCCGATTTGAGCTTCGCCGCATGGCGCACGTTCCTAATGGGAGTGGGAAATGAGGAAGCAGAGGATTTTGTCGTCAAACTGCAAGACGTTGTGCCCAGGGCGGCCATCCCCAATGCGCCGGTGTTTATGAATTGGGATCAAGTGAGAGAGATGCATCAAGCCGGAATTGAGTTTGGCGCGCATACATTGAATCATGTGTTTTTGCCGAACGCGGATGTAAATACGGCGCAATCGGAGATCGAAGGATCGCGGCGCGAAATTGAAGAGCGGATGAATGGGAGAATTGCAGGATTTGCTTACCCGTGGGGTGCACTGAACGCGAAAATTCGAGAGTGTGTGAAACGCGCTGGTTTTAAATATGCGGCAGGGGTTCAGCCCGGCATTGTACGCTCGAAAAGCGATATGTTCCTGTTGCCCCGGATGTTCATGAGCGATTCTGTCCTGCGTTACGGGAGCAGCTTTTCAAAAACCAACACTGCGGTTTATCTCGCAGTGAAGTCTATAACACGAGCGGGTGCGAACGAATACTAAAGCTACCGCTAAGGTACTGAGCCGTCCCTGTTGTGAATTGTATGTCGCTCAGAAGTTACTTATACAGACAAGTCATCTTACCTTCCGCGCAGCCGGCAACCCATAGGGGCGTGGCTGGCCGCTGGCGATTCTATTCAAATCTAGAGCGGGGGTCTCTAGAGCAGAACCTTGAGCTTCAAAAAGTCGCTCTCAAGCAGTTGCTGCAAGATGCGTATGAGCACGTTCCCTTCTATCGAAGGCGATTCGATAAAGCTGGATTTAATCCGAACGCGTTCAGGGAAGTTGACGACCTGCGCGGAATTCCATACTTGACCCGCGATGACCTGCGGCAAAGTTTCGAGAGCTTGAAATCGTCTCAATACAATGAGGCAGAAATGCCTCGAGCTGCCACTGGAGGTACCACGAGCAATCCGGTACCGTTTCTCCGCACCACAGAGTCAGTGCAAAGCAAAAATGCTTTGCAAATGCGTTTTGACGGCTGGGCAGGTCTCAATGCTGGGGACAAAGTTTTCTACGTTTGGGGTGCACTTCAGGACTTCGCGCAGCGCCCAAGCTGGAGATGGCACGTCTTCGATCGCTACATCATGCGCCGTGTGTACGCCCCGACCTCTCTATTCAACGAAAAGCTATTGGAGCAGTACCGAGTACAGATGTCCCGATTTCGACCCCGTGCGATTTATGCATATCCCACCCCGTTAGCTTTGTTTTGCGAATACTTGAGAGAGAGCGGCAGGGATTTCCCCGCCGTGAAGAGCGTAATCTGCACAGCTGAGCCCTTGTTCTCTGCACAGCGTAACATTATAGAGTCTGTGCTGGGCTGCCGCGTGTTTGAACAATACGGAAGCCGGGAGTTCGGGATGATCGCTGGTGAATGCGAAGCGCATGCAGGTCTCCATATCAACCCATTAGCGGCAGTAGTTGAGTTTATCCCGGTCGAAGACTCAGCCACTGAGTTGTTCGAGATAATCGTTACTGATCTGCTTAACTTTGGAATGCCGCTGATTCGGTATCGAGTTGGAGATTGTGCCGCGCCCGTCAGTGGATCCTGTGCTTGCGGCCGTGGCTATCCCCGGATCGCACAACTCGCGGGTCGTACTACAGATGTGTTCTATCTGCCGGACGGCTCAAAGGTACCCGGAGTCTCTCTCACCAACCGGGTGGTCCAGCACATTCCTGGCATTGAGCAAATGCAGATTATTCAAGAGCAGCTCGATCATATTCATGTCAAGTACGTACCTGGAGTTTCCTTCGCCAGGGCAGACCTGGACTTTCTCACCGGCAAGCTGCGCAATTTCTTTCCCTTGGTTGTCCGCATAACTTTTGAACAAGTCGAAGAGATCCCGAGAGAGCGCTCCGGCAAGACGCGGTTTTGTATCTGTCGCATCCCTGCCATGACGCGTGACCTCGCAATGCCGCAAGCGCAAGAAGACTAATATCTTCCGGAATACACGTAATCATTCTGTCGGCGCCAAGCGCCTCATCGAAGGAAATAATGCCTGCAGCAGTACGTGTGATTCGCGTGTCGTCAGATCACGCAGGAACAGCGGTATTACATAGACCGCGAGCGATAATAAGGCAACTGTAATAAGCGACGGGTATGTGGGGCGCAACATTTTTAGCGCCAAGAGAGGTACGGCAAGCGCCACCGCAATCCAACTTAAGGTACGAACGGCTTGCGCGGTATATTCGCGGAGGGAAATATTGCACAAGCGACAGACATATACCGGCTGAATAAAGATCTTTACTAAAACCATGGGAATGCACGTTCCTATAGCCACCCCCAGGATGCCGTACTTGTGAACAAGCACGATACTTAATATCACATTGGCCAGCGCTTCACCGACATTCGCGGCCGCATAGTAGCGATGGTTGTTCGTAGAGAAAAGCAGGGTGACCGCTGGCATTTGTGAGAGAGCGAAAAAACAACCGATCGTTAGCACCACCAGAACCGGGTATGCGTCCGTGTAGGATAGTCCCATCCACCGCATGATGAATGCTTTTCCCCACGCGATCAGGCCGAAGGCAATGAAGGCGGAAGTCCAAGTTGCCATCTTGATGGCGAAGAAGAAGGCGCGTCTCATTCCCGCGATGTCACGAGCGCCTTCGCGCTGGCTGAAGACCGACTGAAATATTCCCAGAATAGCCAACATCGTAGAAATGAAGTACTGGATCAGAACTCCGCCGATATTATAATGGGTAACAGCGGCAAGGCCCACGAACGCCGAGACGATAAGCGAATCAATCCCAAAGCGCAATATGTCTGCTATCTGTGAGATGAAGGTGTACGCTCCGTAGGAAAAAAGGGTTCCGATCGTTTGTCGATTTGCCAGCCCCAGGCTGACCACGAGAAACGGCATGCGGTTGCGCAGAGAAGCGATGCTGAACAGGAATGACGGAACCGAGGACAGCGCTACTGCCGCGGCAAGAGCGATCACCCCGTAGTGCATTTTGATCACAAGAACAGTTGAGGTCGCTCGCACAGCGACAGACAGTAAGTCAAGCCCAGCAGTTATTTCAAAATGGCAGGCAGCGTTGAGTGTGCCGACAAACGCACGTATTGGAATACCGGCGGCGGTGTAACACCCCATGATAAGGATCAGTTCAGCAAAGACTAGTGCATCGCCGCGGCCCTTGGCCCATAGGTAAGATCCGGCGGCGATGGCACCGCTCAAAACGATGGCCACGATAGCCATTCCGATATATGCGAACAACGCAGTATTGAAAATACGATTGCACTCAGGTTCATCGGCGGCACCGATTGCGCGCGCAACGTAACGGGTCGCCGCTGAAGTGAGACCCAGATCGAGTAAGCCGTAATAACCGATGAAGCTGGCCACAAGCGCCCATATCCCGTACATGCGATCGCCCAGGCTGTGGACGATCATCGGAGTGAGAATCAATCCGACGGCTGCATTTGCGAACAGGTTCGTGGCCCGCAGTGCTGAACCGGACGCAAGTTTTGTGGGATTGGCTACCGCCGCTGATACTGACAACGTACTCTCCCATCTCCGGACGGCACCCGCCAAATTCCCGAGCAGGCCGCACTTATCGAACTATCTAGCGATTATCCGAGGAAGCGCCGATCTTCTTCTCTAGATGCGAAATGACGAAACGATATTTACCTGATCCTTCACTAACAATACTGCTGGTTTCCTCGACTTTAAGGTTCACCAGTCTCCCTAAATAAAGAGACATGCGCTTGCGTAACTCGCTTCTGGTGTGTTCTCCGTACCCTCGGCCGGGTACAACACGTAAGTCGATCTCGGTCAATCCATGCTGGACAAATTGCACTTGCCGAACATCCGCCATGTCCGCTACGACTAGTGTTAATGCCGGGCCGGAGATTCGGCTGCCATCGCTTAACTCCAAAAAATCAGTTGTACGCCCGTGCACATCACCTAGAATAGGCAGCCTTCTCCCGCAAGGGCATTCCTGGTCGGTTGACCATTCGGCGACGTCTCCAATTTGGTATCGAATCAGAGGCATCGAATAATTCAAGAGGTCAGTTACTAGAACCTTGCCCGCAGTTAATCGATTCTCGTCAGGCTCGATTTCCACCAGCAAAGTATCAGCATTCACATGCATGCGCTGATGTTCGCATTCACTAGCAATTATGCTGACTTCCCGGCACCCATAGCGATTGAAAACGCGGCCACCGAAAACGGTTTCAAGAAGTTGCCGATCCTCGGGAAACAAAACTTCGGCAGTGGTGATAATCGCGTCAAAGCGTATATCGTCGATCCCGTTCTCACGCATATAGCTCGCGAGCAGGACTGCCGATTTGGCGTAGGCAATCATGAATCGGGGCCGCTTTTGCCGCAGTCGCACAATAAGACTTTGCCAGCGCTCATTCGTTATGTAGGAGGTGTTCAATTCTATTCTTCGGTACAGTAAAGCATTCCTGACCCAATCTTTTGCACCTCCGTGAATCACCTGGTCAAGTCGCGCTCCCCAAAGATATGCATGCCAGTCTCCGGGCCGGAGACCTGCCCAGCCATTGTGTCGGTCGGTGCTGGCCATTCGCGAGTCGAGTCGTTCCCTATCGACATAGAATTGCAGCGGACTGCCGGTCGAGCCTCCAGTTTGGTTTCGAACTCTGGCATTTTTTGGCATATTCGCAGCCAACATCTGCACGCCATTGTCCTGGATGTCTCGTTTCGTTAAGACTGCCAATGCTCTTAAGTCCTCAAGCGACTTTATGGACGAGGGAGAAAGAGCAGCGTTTTCCATCCGCCGCCGGTAGAACGGGCAATTCGCGAAAGCGTACTCCATCAGAGCTTGCAACCGTCGCAACTGCAATTCACGAACCTGCTCCGGCGAGGAAAACTGCGACTTCTGGAATTCGTGGAAGTACCGAAAATAGTGAGGGTGATCCCGTCGTGCCCAAATCGGATAAACAAGATTGCGAACTACCGCAGACGAGATCTCTCTTATACCGGAACGAGCAACTGTCACGACGAAACCTCTTGCCCAGCTGCGGTCCAGGCGTGATCTTGAGCAAAAACCCTCTCAACCTCTACTGGGACCTCTTCCTTCGCGGCACCCTCAGTTAGGGAATAAGCGCAGGCCGTGATCGCAGCCAACATAAACCACGTGCCGCGATATAAGCTGTGAGAGGTAAAGCCAGTGAACAGCAACACGAACAGGCTGAAATTACAAGCTGTCGGATATTGCTGAATCCACTTTGGAAATCTTTCCTTCCCGGCAGTATTTCGCCTCATCGCACGGTTGAGGCGGTAGAGGGACCAAAGGAAATATGCAAACGCAGCGATGCCTACAATTCCTAACTCAGCGCCGACCTGCACATAAAGTGAATGTGGCTGCAGCCAATGCTTTCTACCAGGCCTGGGCCAGTATTTTCCTCCGTTCGCGTCGGCGAAGTTGTGCATACCGATTCCGGTTAGTGGGTTGTGCTCCATCATTGCCAGACCGGCTTCCCACGCATATACCCGGTTTATGTATGACTCGTCCTGATTGCGCTGTTCCACACTTAAATAACGCTGCTGGTACTCCGCCGGAGCGAGGACGAACAGACCGCACACAATCAGCACGGCTACGGGAACGATGAAAATCTTATTGCGGCGTGTAAACGTAAATACAATCACTAGCGCGACAAAGCCAAAGAATGATGTCCGCGACGCAGTTAATATAAGTGTTAACAAGCTGGCTGCGATTGTTGCTAACGCCAGCAGGCGTAGTCTGACATTTCCGTAAAAAAGCAGCAGGGCAGCAAAGGGGATTCCGCAAACCAATGTGATACCCAGACTGTTGGGATCTCCCCCGGAACTGGTCAAGCCTTCCGCGCGACCGAAAGTGCTGGAAACGTAGTAGTAGCCGCTTTTGTAGGCCCAATAACTCGATATCGCTAGCCAACCGTTGAGAGCAACGTAAACACCGATGAGCATCTTCAGCCGCGGCAGAGTAGTAACCAGGTTAGTTATAAGGAAGAAATAAACGATGGTCCTATAAAAACTTAACGCGCCTTCGAGAGAATTGATTCTCCAATACGCCAGGGGTACACTGGCAAACAACGCCGCCCAAAACAACAGTACTGGCTTCGACATTGGGCTCTTGAAACTGATCCGGCCCTGGTGCAACAGCAATGACGCCAAGACAAAGATGGCCGCCAGTCTTTCAACATGCAGAGTGTTGAAGATCGGATACAGTTCTCCAGGCTGGATTACGTCGATGGCCAGCAAGCCCATAAGTCCGGCAAACGGGTTCAGAAAACCCAGTCCCAAGGCGAGTAGAAGCGCAATTGCTAGAAAGATTGCCATTATGTAATGTAGTTCCAAGCTCCTGCGGCGTTGATTAGCTCGCCGAAATTTTCAAACTGTCTGCCGGGTTGTTGCGTGGGAACAGCGCCGGTACTCGGCCCTGAACGCGGCGACTACCGGCCAGCCATTCAAGGATCAACCCACTACCCAAACCCGAGTGAATCGTGACGAATGCAAATGGCAGAATAGGAAGTTTCGCCACTCCGATGCGGGTTGCAACCAGAACGCTCTCAACCAGCACCAGACCGAAATAAGCTGCCACGATCAGCAGCCAAATGCGGAAAAATGGCGTAAAAGGCTTGACAACGACTCCCAGGGTAAGCAGGAGCATGAGCGCCGCCGGCGCGAGTTGAGACAGCGAAGCCGACCCTGCGTGCTTGCGCGCCAAGCGCACACGTCCTCTTCCGTATCGAACCATTTGCCGAAATAAGGACGACAAAGTCTTTCTCGGCTCATAAAAAATCGTCAGCTTCGGACTAATGTATGCCTTGATTCCCGCGCGACGTAATCTATGATTGAATTCGACGTCTTCGCAAGCATCGAAGGTTTCGTCAAATCCACCAACCTGCTCGAACAGCTCGCGACGGTACATGGCTCCGGCGCTTGCGGGATCTACCCAGCCTTCGAAAGTTGTGGAGTAAATGGTCGAATCCCGGCCATGTCCCAGCCAGCTGGCTCTTGCCGCTGCCACGACTTGTTGAAAGCGCGTGCTCTCAGGAAAATCGAGCGGCTGCGGACGACAGAGGATGCCGGCCTCACTCTGAGCGAATAGGTCGGCCGCATCTCTGAGCAGCGTGCGGCTGGGCACGTAGCAGTGACCATCGCTAAAAATAATAAGGTCGCCGTTCGCAGCTGCGACACCCGCATTTCGGCCACAACTTGAAAGCCGGCCGGGATTTTGCACCAGACGAACCGCAGGCCGGAATTCTGATGCACACTGCTCGACAATTTCCGCCGTTCGGTCCGTCGACATTCCGTCAGCCACAATAATCTCGAACAACTCGGGCGGATAAACTTGCTCGCGAAACGCGTTCAGCACGACTGCAATACGCCGCTCCTCGTTTCGTACCGGTATCACAACCGAAATGCGGGGAAGAGAACGAGCATCGGCGCTTGGGCCAACTGCCATGAATTCGCGATAAAGCGAATTGAGCTGCTGCGCTTGCCTCTGTCGCGAATAGTCTTGTTTCAGTCGCTCCCAAGACTTCTGTACCATCAAATTGCGCTTCGTAGAATCGCTGATCACCGCGTGCACAGCTTCCGCCAATACGTTGGCATGCCCAGCACTGACCAGCGCAATTGCACCGTCGCGGCCGAGCTCAGGCAGGCCGCCGACCGCCGTCGCCACCACCGGCACTCCCGCGCTCATCGCTTCCAACACGACATTAGGGATCTCCTCAGCGAAGGATGGATTAACCAGCAGGTCGGCGCCGGCCACCAGTTCCGAAAAATTTCCATGATGCCCGACCAATTTGAAGTTGGACTCGAGGCGAAGATCGCGCACCTTTTGCTCCAGGGACTTCCGTTCCACGCCGTCGCCAAATACGACGAACTGAAGCTCCGGGCACGAAGTTTTCAACCTCGCCGCTGCTCCTGCT
>Ga0102924_1004653_pt1 | contig 13695 bp, 14 predicted proteins | sample PaiPotPPM11metaG_FD_80116 | JGI IMG/M metagenome (GOLD analysis project Ga0102924, IMG submission 80116) | Iron sulfur acid spring bacterial and archeal communities from Banff, Canada, to study Microbial Dark Matter (Phase II) - Paint Pots PPM... ... | reverse complement strand
CGCGGTGACCTGCGGCACGCCGACGCCGAGCACGCCTCGTGTGGTGCACGCCGCCCCCGGTCCGACACCGACCAGGATACCGGCGATCCCAGTTTGCATCAGCTCGAGCGCGGTCTCGTACTCCACGCAGTTGCCGGCCACCACCGGAATCGACAGCTCAGCACAGAGCTTCTCGAAGGAGAGCTGCTCGTAGGAGCGGGAGATATGTCGCGCCGTGAGCACGGTGCCCTGGACCACGAAGCAGTCGGCACCAGCCTCCTGCACGACGGCCGCCCGCCGGCGGGCCTGGGCCGGGACGGTCGAGACGCCGACCGGGACGCGGGCGCGCTTGACCGCGGTGATCCGCTCACCGATCAGCTGTTCGCGGACCGGCGCCTGGTAAACCTTCTGGAGCAGGGCGTTGATCCGTTCGCGCGGCGCCTCGGCGATCTCGCGCAAAACGCTGGTCGGGTCCGCATAGCGGGTTTGCAGCCCATCCAGGTTGAGGACCGCCATCCCTCCCAGCCGCCCCATCTCGATAGCGAAGCGCACATCGACCACGCCGTCCATGGCCGCCGCCAGGATCGGCACGTCCAGGCGCAGGGCGCCCAGCTCGAACGCGCTGTCGACTTCTTCCGGGTTGATGGTCACGCGGCCCGGGACCAGCGCGACTTCGTCGAAGCCGTAGGCCCGGCGGGCCCGCTTGAAGCGCCCCAGCTCGAAGGTGTCGGCCGTCTCGAACGGCGACGGCTTCAGGGGCGCACGCACACTCATCGAGGTCGCCTCCGATGCCGTGTCGAGCTCAAAGGGTATGCGTGTACCTCAGAACGAGCTGGTTTTCGGGGATTATAACGGATGGCTTCGTAAATGGAACAACAAGTCTCTGCACCAGCGCGGGTCCAGGCAGCGCTCAACGCCGCCGGCGTCGAGGCGCGGATCGAGGAATTTCCCTCCTCGACGCGAACCGCGCAGGAGGCGGCGGCCACCGTGGGGACGAGTGTCGGTCAGATCGTGAAGTCGCTGGTCTTCCTGGCCGGCGGTTCGCCGGTGATGGCGCTCGTTTCCGGCGTCAACCAGCTCGACACGCAACGCCTCGCCGGGCTGAGCGGCGCCGAGATCGGCAAGGCCAACGCCGACGCGGTCCGTCAGGCGACCGGCTACGCGATCGGGGGCGTGCCGCCCTTCGGCTTCCCGGCGCCGATCCCGACCTTCATCGATCGAGATCTCCTCCAGTACGACGTCGTGTGGGCTGCGGCCGGGACGCCACGCCACGTCTTTCCCATTGCGCCCCAGGAGCTCCTGCGCATCACCGGCGGCAGAGTGGCCGATCTAAAGCTCAGCGGGTGAACGTAAAGAAACGAAAGCCGGGTTGGAATGGCAACGGTTCGGCGATAAGACAGACCGTGCCGATCCCGGATTTCGATTCATTGTCGATCGCGTCGAAGCTCAGTTCCTCGAAGCCACTCTCGGCGAACCAGCTCCGAATCCGGGGCGTCAGGTCCGGCTCGTTGCGATGCCGGGTCCAGATGACCGAGGCTCCGGTCTGGCAGAGCATCGAGAGGTTGCGCACCGTGCGCTCGAGGTCCTGGTCCGAGATATTGCCGAAGATCCCGCAGGCCAGCACGATGTCGGCCGGCACAAAAGGCGCATAAATGTCACTGACCGCCGCGTCGCCTTCGAGCACCTCGACTCGGCTCGGGCCGGTCTGGGCCGCGTTCGCTCGCGCCACGTCAGCGTTGCGGTGATCGAGCTCCACGAGAACGGCCGTCACATCGCCACGCCGCGGGTGCCGGGGTAGGACGCCAAACAGGTCGCGACCCTGGCCGGCGCACATGCTGATTAGCCGAACGGCACCGGACGGGGCGGCCGATAGACGCTCGGCGAGGCGGCGCTGCACGATGGCCAGCCGCTGCGCCAACGTACTGGTCGGATCGTCGTACTGGCGGTGCCAGGCCTCGTAGTCTCTAATCAGCGAGCCCCGGTGTGGAAAGGCGAGCGCGACATCAGCGAGCCCCGGTGTGGAAAGGCGAGCGTATCCGCTTAGGGGTAGATGCCGCGGATTGTGGTCGCCTGGGCGACCTTGTCAACCGCCAGCACGTAGGCCGCGGTCCGCATCATGACCTTCTTCTCCAGGCTCACCTTCAGCACGTTGTCGAAAGCCCGCAGCATGATCCGCTCCAGCCGCTCATTGATGTCGTGTTCGTCCCAGAAGAACTCCTGCAGGTCCTGGACCCACTCGAAGTACGAGACGGTCACCCCGCCGGCGTTGGCGAGGATGTCGGGGATGATGAAGACGCCCTTCTTGTAGAGGATCTCGTCCGCCTCCGGCGTCGTCGGCCCGTTGGCGCCTTCGCAAATGACCTTCGCCTTGATCCGGTTGGCGTTGCCCCGGTGGATTTGATTCTCGAGGGCCGCCGGAACCAGGACGGTGACCGGCAGCTCGAGCAGTTCCTCGTTACTGATGAAGGTGCAGATCTTCTGCCGCAGGCGGCCGGTGAGCTCTTTCTCCCGGACCACTTCGTCGAGCTCGATGCCGTCCGCGTTGTAGCACGCGCCGTTCGAGTCGCTCACCGCGATCACCCTGCAGCCGGCCTGGGCCAGCAGCTTGGCGGTGGTGTAACCCACGTTGCCGACACCCTGGACCGCGACGGTCGCGTCTTCGGGTCGGATCCCGAGATGCCGCAGCGCCGCCAGCGTGGTCAGCATGCAGCCTCGACCGGTGGCTTCCGGCCGGCCTTCGGACCCGCCGATGCCGAGCGGCTTGCCGGTGACGACCGCCGGCACCGAGTGGCCCGCCTGCATGCTGATCGTGTCCATCATCCAGGCCATGATCTGGGCGTTGGTATTGACGTCCGGAGCCGGGATATCGCGGTCGGGACCGATCACGATGCTGATCTCGCTGGTGTACCGACGGGTCAGGTTTTCGAGCTCGTTGCGGCTGAGCAGCTTGGGGTCGACGACGACGCCACCCTTCGCTCCCCCGTACGGAATGCCAACGACGGCGCACTTCCACGTCATCCACATGGCCAGGGCTTTGACTTCCTCCCGGGTGACGCCGGGGTGATACCGAATGCCACCTTTCGCGGGACCGCGGTCGATGTTGTGGTGGATGCGGTAGCCGGTGAACATCTGGATGGTGTGGTCGTCCATCAGCACCGGGAAGGTCACGATCAGCTCGCGCTTACACTCACGCAGCACCCGCGCCATGTTCGGATCCAGGCCGAGCACATTGGCCGCGATATCGAATTGCTGTTGGGCCATCGTCCACGGGTTCGCTGCCTCTGGCACTGCCTCGGCGAAGCCTCTGCTCGGCACCGCTTCTACCTTCTGGGCCATGATTCCTCCTGCCTGTTTTACGCCGGCCAAACGGCCTGACTGGGCGCTCGGCACCCATTACACTACACGGCACCGTGACGCCGCGGATGACTGTCCTGGCAAGCGTTTCGCTTGCGACTTTCCTCGTCGCGGGGCTCGCCGCCACCCAGTTCCGAAGCCAGCCGCTGCCGCCTTCCAACCGGCTCGCCCGCGATGAAGCGCTGCGCAAGAGCGTCAACCAGCTGGAGGACCAGAACCGCGTGCTCAAGGCTCGCGTCCAGACCCAGCAGGCGGATGTCAAGGCCGGCGAGGATGAGAGCGCCCGCCGGTCGAGCGCGGCCCAGGAAGTCAAAGCCCAGCTCGATGAGCAGAAGACGTTCGCGGGCCTGACCGCTCTGCACGGACCGGGGCTGACCGTCCTGCTGCATGATGGGACGGATCCGAACAGCTCGGTCGATCATTCCCTCGGCTGGACGATCCACTACCAGGACCTGCAGGACATCGTTAATGTCCTGTGGGCGAGCGGGGCGGAAGCCATCGCCGTCAACGGCCAGCGGATCGTGCCCAGCACGGCCTTCCATTACGCCGGCGTCAACATCCTGGTCAACGATGCCAGCCGGCTGAGCGGACCCTACACGGTGATTGCGCTCGGCGATCCGCCGGCGCTGGCCAACGGCGTCGGCAATCCGGATCAGCTCGCCGAGCTGAAGAGCCGCAACCGGATTTACGGGCTGGGCCTTTCCTGGCTGCGGAGCACGCGCCTCAGTGTCGCGGCTTATGACGCCACCTTCCTGGTGAAATATGCACAGCCGATCAGTTGAGCTGACCGCCCGGAGCCAGCGGCTGATCCTCTTCAGCTTGATCGCGATCGGGCTGGGGTTCCTGATCGTGGTCCAGCTTCGATCGCAGGCCGCGGTCGCCCGCACGCTGGCCGCCCAGGACGACACCAGCGTGGCACTGCTGATCAACGATCTCAACCGAGCCAACAACCAGCTGATCCAGCAGAGTGCCGTCCTGGCCGAACAACAAACGCAGCTTCACCAGGCACTCACCTCCGGCGGCGCCGATTCCCAGGCACTCTCCAAGGAGCTGACCACGCTGCGCGAGGTCAATGGTGCGGTGGCGGTGCATGGACCGGGACTCGAGATCCGGATCGAGGGGCCGGTGATGGACTTCGAGCTGCAGGACGCCTTCAACAACCTCCGCAACGCCGGCGCGGAGGCGATTTCGCTCAACGGCTATCGCATCGTTGGTAGCACGCCGGTCGTGAGCCGGGGCGATATCCTCACGGTCGCCGGCCACGCGGTCGGCACTCCGCTGGTCATGCTGGTGATTGGTGACGCGGAGCAGCTCGGCCCCGCTGCCGATCTTTCCGCCAGCAGTCTCCAGACCCGCGTCCAGGTTTCCATCCAGCGCCAGAACGACCTGTCGATCACCGAGGTCGTCACCCCTCGCCCGCTGATCTACGCCCAACTAGGCAGGTAACTTTCGTTAGCAGAACAGCGAGCCCGCAGGGCGAGCCGCGCTTTCGCGCGTATCAGGGCGGGCGTCGTATGCGGCCTGTATGCGCACACGAGGCCGTCGTGATTTCGGCCGAGTGCGCGATGGGCCGCTGGACGACGCACCCGCCCGGTCAAGTCATGTGTAACCTTGGCAGCATGACGCGCGTGGTCGAGTTGCGAAGCGATACCTTTACGCTCCCGACGGACTCGATGCGTCGGGCGATGGCGGCGGCCGAGGTCGGCGACGACGTCTGGGATGAAGACCCCACCATTCACCGACTGCAGGACCGCGCGGCCGAGATGGTCGGGAAGGAGGCGTCGCTCTTCGTTCCAAGTGGCACGATGGGCAACCTCTGCGCCCTACTCAGCCATACCGATCCGGGTGAGGAGGTACTCCTCGAGGCCGAGAGCCACATCTTCCATTCCGAAGTCGCCGGCGCCTCCGTCGTCGGCGGGCTGCAGCTACGTCCGCTCGAGACACCGGATGGGCGTTTGCAACCGGAGCAGGTCCGCGCGGCCATCCGGGAGCGGGACATTCACCAGCCGCCCACCGGCCTGCTCTGCCTGGAGAACACGCACAACCGTCGCGGCGGCACCTGCCTCACCCCCGCGCAGACGCAGGCGCTCTGTGATGTGGCGCACGACGCCGGTTTTCCGGTGCACCTCGACGGGGCGCGGGTTTTCAATGCCGCCATCGCATTGGGCGTCGACGTCCGCCAGCTCACAGGGCCGGTGGACTCGGTCATGTTCTGCCTCTCGAAGGGCCTCAGCGCGCCGGTCGGCTCCATGCTCGTCGGATCGAAGGATTTCATCGACCGGTCGCGCCGTATGCGCAAGATGCTCGGGGGTGGGATGCGCCAAGCCGGGGTGCTGGCCGCGGCGGGGTTGTGCGCCCTCGAGGAGATGGTCGACCGTCTCGCCGACGACCACCGCAACGCCCGCCGGCTCGCCGAAGGACTGCAGGGGCTGCCCGGGATCGCGATCGATCTGGAACGGGTCGAGACCAACATGGTGTTTGGGGATTGCCAGGCGCCGCTAACGGCCTCGGCGTTCATCGAGGGCTGCCGCGAGGCCGGCGTCCTGCTCGACCAGGCATCGCTCGATCGCTGGCGGATGGTTACCCATCGGGGCGTGACCGCGGACGACGTGGACTATGCCATCGGTGCGGTTCGCCGCCTCTTCGCCGTGCCGCTGCGCGCGGCTGGCTAACGAACGGGGAGGCCGGTCGCCGGGTCGAAGACCGGACCCCCGAAGGTGGCGTTCGGGAGTACGAGCAGGCTGCCGAACACCTGCCAGTCACCGCTGGCGTCGGTGAGGACCCCGGCTGGGGACTGGGCGCTGCCGGCCACCGTGATCGCCAGCGGCTTATCCGGCAAGGTCCAGCTCGAGGGCGTGACCGGCAAGGCGGCATCAGCGCCGCCAAAGGCGTGCACCCCGCCGGTAGAGTCAAGCGCAAGACCGGAGTGGGTTCCGGGGAATAAGGCGCCATCGACCACCGTCGCGCCCGCAGGCAACGCCGATGCCACGCTGGTTCCGCCAGCGATCGTTCCGTCCGCCGAGACCGCCATCAAGGCGCCGTCGGTTGCGGCGAGCAGCCGCACCGGGGCGCTGACCGCGAAACGCGGACCGGCTGCGCCGGCGTCGGTCCAGGTCGTTCCATCCGCCAGCAAGCGCAGTGTCCCGGAGGGCAGCGTGGCCACGTCGACCGCGGCGGCGGTCGAGGCGGGCGGCGCCGAGACGACGGGGCGGTCGGCCGCGAGACCATGGATGGCGGCGTCAGTACCCAGTAGCAGCGCGCCCGCGGCCGACGGATGCTCCTGGCGGACACCCATCACCAGCGGAGCGCCGTCGGGTTGATCCGGTAGTGGGCCGAGGATGCTGCGGTCTGGCGCCGTGGCGGGGAGCCCGGCTGCCGTCGGCACAGACCCGCTGAGCACGACCGGCGTGCCCGCATTTCTGGCGGCGTCTCGTACCGTGAGCCGGAACTGGTAGTCGGTGCCGGCCTCGCCGAAGAATCGCGTCGCGCCCAGGGTTTTGCCGGCGGATGGCTGATCCGCCGACTGCGAGTACCAGGGTCGGTAGGCGGACGAGCCCGCCGCGACCTCGATCGCCACGTCCTTGACGCCGGAGAGAGCGTCAGCGGCGGACCAGTGGAGGTTCATCGCGCTCGACATGCCTCGATCGACGTGCAGGGCCGAACTCGGCGGTTCGACGTCGTATAGATATAGGTAGGTGATGTCGGCGCTGGTACCGGCCCGGTCGAAGACCCGCAGGTGCAGCGTGTGCGATCCGGGGCCGGGCACGCCACTCGTCCCGCTGGCCGATGCGGTTCGGGGAGCGCCAGGGCCGGGATCGACGTCCCACCTGGCCGCGTATCCGGCCACACCGCGGCCGCCGTCACGCAGCTGCCAGCTGATCGGTGGCGGGGGCCCATCAGCGCCGTACCAGTAGTTCCAGCGCGCCCCGCCTGGGAACGCAAGCGGGAGCAGAAACGGCACCGGCGGGTTACTCGTCCAGAGATAGCCCATGTCCCAGCGCCAGGGGTCCTTGCCGGGACCCGTCCAGCCATAGGGGTCGACCGAGTGCCAGGGTGTGAGCAGGTCACGGACCTCGAAATGCACGTGCGGTCCGGTCGAGTTGCCGGTGCTGCCGCTGAGCGCGATCAGCTGTCCGCGGGACACGTGCTGGCCGGGATACACAAACAACCGGTTGTTGTGGAAGTAGGCGGTGCGGTCGAAAGTATGGTCGATCACCACGCCCCAGCCGCCGGTGTCACTCCATTCGCTGTAGATGACCGTGCCATCATCGGCGGCCACCACCGGCGTGTTCGACGGTACAGCAAAATCCGTACCGCGATGGCCATCGTATGCGTAGCCGGTGGCACCGTCGAAGCGGACCATGATGCCGTCTTCCTGTCGCGTCGGGTAATGGTGGTCCGTCCACGACGTGATCCGTGGGTTCGGGTTGGCGAAGGGGAGCGTGAGGTTGCCGTCCGCCAGCACGGGCTGCATCGTAATGACGGACATGACGGATAACCCCAGGGTCACGGCCACCGTTCTGTAGACCATTAAGAACCGCATTACAACAGGCCCGTAACAGGTTCTGAAAGAAAGCCGCAACAGGGCCGCGACGGGGCCGTCACGATGCGAGTCCTCTCTTGGGTCTCTACAGGCTTTCGCATAGGCTGGCGTTGAAGTGCGAAGGAGCAATCGATCCTACCTTGCTTTGCCATGTGTGTGGCTGCCGGGCAGCGGGATTGTAAACGCTCAGGGGACCAGGGAATGATCAAAAGGCACTCACCTTTACGCCGAAAGCGGGCCCAGGCACTGGCCGAGATGGCCGTCATGGTGCCCTTCCTCGTGATCGGCATGATGGGCATGCTGGACCTCGGCCGGGCCTTCTACTACCAGATCTCGATCACGAATGCGGTGCGGGAAGGCGCCCGCTACGCCGCGTCCCCCTATTACCTGGGCCTGAATCCTTTCTGCGCCACTATCCCGCCGGCTTCCAACCCGGGCAGCAACTGCGTCACCGCTGGCGACGCCGCCATCCAGACCCACGTTCAAAATGAGCTGGCCGGCAGCAATATCACCATCCCGGCGTCGGATATCCACGTGAGTCCCGATCAAGGCACGCGGGTGACCTACGTCAACGGGGCCACACCCACGTCCCGGTACCCAATCACGGTCTCCGCCAGTTTCAAATTCAACTTCATCACCCCGATCATCGGCGCCCTGATCGGTAATCCGCTGACCATCAATACCAGCGCGGTTTTCCGGGCGGAGTACTGATGCGCAAGGGCCTTTTCCGCCGTCACAGCGGCCAGTCGATGGTTGAGTTCGCCGTGCTCGCGCCGGTGTTCTTCCTCCTATTGCTTGGAACCATCGACCTCGGTCGCGCGGTGTACATCTACAACACGATCTCGGACGCCGCGCGTGAGGGCACCCGGGCCGCGATCCCCTTCGACTCGCCGCTCCCGACCAGCGCGGCCGTGATCGGCGCCGTTCAGAGCAAGCTCGGCGGCGGCTTCTCGCTCATGACGGACCCCTGCTCCGGCCAGCCCGTAACCAGCAACTGCCCGACCACGCCGACCACGCCGAACACCGGCTACGTCTGGTACAGCTCCGGCATCGGCGCGCCCGGCCGCGGCTCGGTCACGGTCAAAATCTCGTTCCTCTTCCAGCCATGGGTCCCAGTCGTACGCGACGCCGCCGGCAACGGCCTCGTGATCTCGGCGCAATCCACGATGGTGACGGAGTACTGAAATGATGATCAAGCTTCGGAAAGGCAAGCGCGCGCAAAGTCTCGTGATCGTCGCCCTGTCAGCGACCGCCCTTTTCGGCGTCATCGCGCTCGGCCTGGACGCCGGCCGCCTCTACTTCCAGCGTCGCGACGTTCAGAACGCGGCCGACGCCGGCGCGCTCGCGGGCGCACAGGAGCTGCTCCCGACCGGCGCCGGCTTCGGTGTGACCTCGACCATGGTTACGGCGGCCAACTGCGAGGCGTCCGTCTATGCCCTACAGACGTTGCTCGACACGCCTGCAGATGGGGGCTGTAATCCGCCATCCGGTGCCTATCAAGGCACGGGGATCACCGAACTGGCGGCCCACATCTCGGCCACCGTCCAGGTCTGGACGCCGTCCCGGAACAACTCGAACGAGATCCACGTCCGGGTGACCTATAACGTCCCGCTCACGTTCGCTTCAGTCCTGGGATTCACCAACTCCGCCGTTGTCGCCGATGCGTACGCGCACGGCGGTTTCTGGAACAAGACCTACACGATCTTCGGCTTCGACAGCGGCGGCAGCGGTAACAGCGTCAACTTCGACCAGAACGGCAATTCCCAGATCGACGACGGCCTCAACGGGACGGACATCTGCAACCCGAGCCCGACGCAGGGCCGCCTCGTTTCGAACGCCAAATGGCACGCGCCCAACCCGGGTGGCGGCTGGAACAACCTCAACGGTCAGTTCTTCTACTCGCAGGCGTCGGACACGCACGCCCTCGTGACCTACTGGTACGGCAGCGTCGCGACGTCGCAACCGGTCGAGCAGACGCCGAACTACGAGCCGCCGCTCAAGCCGGCGCTGATTGACCCCGCCTATAGCCTCAGCAGCTATGGCGGTAAGACGGTCCACGTGATCTGGCCCGGAACCTACACCCACAGCATCAACATCCCGGCCGACTTCGGCGGCGGCACCGCGAACGACTTGTTCCGGTTCATGAACGGCATCTATTACTTCCAGGGTACGGACCTGAACATCACCGGCGGCACCGTGTCGAACACCTTCAGCGGACACCCGGTCCCTGGCCCCTACGGCGGCGTTTCCGACCTGCCAAACGCGCCGGACCAGACCAACGGCGTGGAGTTCGTCTTCGATGGCAACGCGAGCTTCAGCGCCACGACCAGCGGCGGCACCTCGCCGAGCGTTTTCTTCGCAGCGCCCAGCTTCGTTTCGAGCGGTACCGACAGCATCGCCTTCTTCATCAAGACGACCGACACCATCAGCGGTCCCAACGGGACGCCCTGGAGCGAAACGATTGACGGCACCAAGCCGACCTACGGCGGGTATCCATTCCAGATCTGGGGCTCGGTCTTCAACGCCGACATGAACGGCTCCCACGGGACGGTCGTGACGCTCCAGGCCGCGAGCACCTCCGTGTACGCTGTCACGGGCGAAGTGGTCTCGTCGCAGGTCGACCTCAACGGCGGAAACCTCGCCAACGGCGCGTACACGCCCAGCACCTACCCAGGTGCGTGCCCGGCCTCGTCGAGTGGCTATTACAACAACACGGCCGGTTTGCTCGATCAGTTCAACCCGCACTACGTGCCGCACTGGCGCGGCCTCGCCTACCTCGTCAAATAACGACTGACGCCCTACAATGCGGGTGACGTGGCGCACGCCATCTACTGCTTCCTGGACGGCGAGACGTTGCACGGTGATCCGCCCACGCGGGAGCTCGAGACGCCGTTCGTCCAAACCGGCATCCATAACCTCGGCACCAACAACCGAGGCGCCTTCGTGCCGTTGAGCAGCCTCAAGTACGTCCTGCTCGACTCACGGGCACCCTCGAGCGAGGTCGATACCGCCCGCTACCAGCGGATCGCCATTCACTTCGTCGACCACGAGGTGCTGCGCGGCTACAGCGATCGCCAGATGCACCCGTCCCGCTATGGTGTCACGCTCTCGCTGGTCTCACCCGACCAGAGCGAGGTGAAGGAACTGGCCATCCCGTTCACGGCTCTTAAGGGGATCTTCTACCTGAAGACCTGGGAGGGCGGCGAATCTCCCATGCTCGAGTCGGACTGGGTACCCCGGATCCTCGAAGCCCGCGAGCAGGAGCAGGTGCGGCGGCAATACACCGGGAGCGGCAAGCCTCGCCACCTGATGCCGTTACTGGAAAGGATCATCCGGCGCCGGAAGATCGCCGACTAGCGCGATTTTGCCGGTCGCTGGGACCCCTGATATGTTGAATCCTGAGATGCAGCCTGCCGCCCCTCCGCCGGAGGCGGCGGCCCCACGGTCCGCTCTCCGCGAGCGGCTGCTCGATCCACGGACGCTCATCTCGTTCGCCATCCTCGCAGTCGTCCTCGTTGTGGTGCTGACGCACGTTCCGCTCGACTACGGCGCCAGCCTTCGCGCCATTCGGCAGACCAACCTCCTCATCTATGCCGTCGCGATCGTGGCCTTCTACTTCTCCTTCGTGGTGCGCACCGTCCGTTGGGAGATCCTGCTGCGCAACACCGGGGAATCCAACCGCTTCGGCGAACTGTTTCACATCATCATCCTGGCCTGGTTCGCCAACTGCGTGCTGCCCGCCAAGATGGGCGATTTCTACCGTGCCTACCTGCTGCGCCAGCAGACCGATGTCTCCGGCTCGAAGGGTCTGGGCACCATCTTCAGCGAACGCGCGCTGGACTTCCTGGTGCTGATGAGCTTGTTGCTGGTCAGCGGCCTGGTCAGCTTTCGGGCCTCCGTTCCTGAGCGATTTGTGCCCGCGTTCATCGTTGGGCTCGTCATCGCCGCGGGCTTGATCGCTGGCTTGCTCGTCATCCGTTACAGCGAAGGACGTCTCTCGCGCTTCCTGCCGGAGCGACTTCGCGACCAGGCCGCGCGCTTCAAGCACGGATTGTTGAGCGCTTTCGCTGGCCGCCTTCCGCTGCTGCTCGGGCTCACCGTCCTGGTCTGGATGGCGGAGTCCGCCCGCCTGTTCCTGGTGGTCCAGGCGCTCCCGCTTCACATCTCGCTGAGCGTCGCGCAGATCGTGTTCATCGCGCTGGTCGCCTCGCTGCTCACGACGATTCCCGCGCTCCCGGGCGGGTTGGTGCTGGTGGAGGGCGGAATCATCGCCGTGCTGGTGTTCTTCGGCCTCAGCTCATCCCAGGCGCTGTCGGTCGCCATCCTCGACCGCCTGATCAGCTACTGGAGCCTGATCGCGGTTGGCCTGGTCGTCTTTTTGCTGAGCCACCGGCGATGAAGGTCCTGGTTACGGGCGGCGCCGGCTTCATTGGATCGCACCTCGCCGACCGGCTCCTCAAGGAGGGGCACGAGGTGGTGATCCTCGATGACCTCTCCACCGGACACGTCGAGCACCTGCACCCCGACGCCCGCTTCTACCAGATGGATCTTCACTCGCCATGGCTCGACGAGCTGTTCAAGATCGAACGCCCCGAGGCTGTCCTTCACCAGGCGGCGCAAGCAAGCGTCCGACGCTCGGTCGAGGATCCGGGGTTCGACGCCGGCGTCAATGTGCTGGGGACGGTGACGTTGCTACAGGCCAGCGTGCGCCATGGCGTGCGGCGCTTCCTCTTCGCCTCGACCGGGGGCGCGCTCTACGGCGATGCCGACGTGATCCCGACCCCCGAGGATTACCCGACGCTGCCGGTCTCGCCCTATGGCGCCTCCAAGCTCGCCGCCGAGGTCTACCTGCGGACGTTCCACGCGTTGCACGGACTGTCCTACGCCGCGCTTCGCTATGCCAACGTCTACGGGCCGCGCCAGGATCCGCACGGCGAGGCGGGCGTGGTGGCGATCTTCGCGCGGCGCCTGCTCAGTGGAGAGACCGCGCGCATCAACGGCGATGGCAGGCAGACACGCGACTTCGTCTACGTCGGCGACATCGCGGAGGCGAACGCGCGCGCGCTGACCTCGGACGCCGTCGGGTCGTTCAACGTCGGAACCGGCGTGGAGACCGACATCAACACCATCTTCCAGCTGCTGAAGCGGCTCTCCGGCAACAACCAGGCGGAGGTGCACGGGCCACCCATGCCCGGCGAGCAGCGGCGCTCGGTGATCGATGCCCGCAAGATCGAGAAGGTGATCGGCTGGCGGCCACAGACCAGCCTGGAAGCCGGCCTCGACACTACAGTGCGGTACTTTCGGCAGGCGTCGCGAGCACCGGCGGCAGCTCCAGCGCCGCCTGCTTAAGCGCTGCGTCCCCCGCGTCGAGGAGCTGCCGGGCCGCCGCCAGGATCAGCGGGTTGTGCACGCTCTCGCTGCCGATCATCCGGCTCGCCCAGTCATAGGCCTCGCAGGCCCGGCCCAGCTCGGCACGAGCGGCAGCGCCGGCGTCGGGGCCGGTGGTGGGCCGCAGCCGGAGCGTCTGGTAGTAACCCGTCTGGAAGATCTTCCGGCTGGCGGCGGCCGCATCCTCAAGGGCGCCCGGCTCGCCGTCGAGCGCCTCGCGGAGCTGGCCGGCCGACCGCTCCACGGTGGTCGCCACGTCGGCGAGCACGATGTTGTAATCGCGGGCTGCTAAGCGTGAGGGAGTGCCGAGCACCCGGTAGGCTCCCACGAGCCCGGCGGCCAGCAGCAGCAGGATCAGGATGTAGAGCCACGCCATCGCAGTGTCCTGAGGTTACTGTTCCCCCTCCCCCTCTGGGGGAGGGCAGGGCGGG
>Ga0102924_1004652_pt1 | contig 13695 bp, 12 predicted proteins | sample PaiPotPPM11metaG_FD_80116 | JGI IMG/M metagenome (GOLD analysis project Ga0102924, IMG submission 80116) | Iron sulfur acid spring bacterial and archeal communities from Banff, Canada, to study Microbial Dark Matter (Phase II) - Paint Pots PPM... ... | reverse complement strand
TCGCTGCAACGCTCAACAGCAGACCACGCAAGACACTCGCCTGGCGCACACCCGCCGAAGCGCTCGACGAGCATCTACGATCCCTCTCAACGCAAACCGTTGCGTCCACCAGTTGAATCCGCCGTGGAAGCACGCACACAATTTCAAGCACCACGTTTACACGAACGTCCTTGGCCGCGACCGCGACCTGGGCTACTCGGCGATGCGGGTGGAGCCCGCGCAGCCCTGGCATCCGATCTACCTCGTACAGCCGATTTACTTTTTCCTCATGGCGGTGGTCTTCGAGTGGGCCATCGCCGTTTACGACATCGAGCTCGACGCGGTGCGTCGCGGCGAGAAGTCCCGCGCCAGGGCGCGCCGAGAGGTCGTCGCGCTGCTGCGCAAGGCGCGCGGCCAGCTCCTCAAGGACTACGCACTGTTTCCGGCGCTGGCCGGTCGCCGGGGCGCGCGCCGGGCGCTGACCGGCAACGTCGTCGCGAACCTCGTTCGCAACGTGTGGGTACACACGATCGTCTTCTGCGGCCACATCCCGGAGGGCGCCGAGACGTTCACCGAGGAGCAGTACCGTGGCGAGACGCCAGGCGGCTCCTATCGGCGCCAGGTGCTCGGCTCGTGCAACATCGAGGGCAGTCGGCTGTTTCACCTGCTGACCGGCAACCTCAGCTTCCAGATCGAGCATCACCTGTTCCCCGACCTACCGAGCAACCGCTATGCGGAGATCGCACCGCAAGTTCGCGCCGTGTGCGAGCGCCACGACCTTCCGTACAACAGCGGCCGCCTTGGGCGCCAGTACCGATCGGTCTATCTGCAGATCCTGCGGCTCGCCTTCCCCGGCGGCTAAACAGCTGCGCCCGTCGGCACGCTCGCAGGAACCCTCTCCTCGACGCTGTCGATCGAGCCTTCTTTGCTGCCGCGCCTTCTTGTGTGGCGCGACGGTCGATCTTGCCGCCTGACATCCGCCAGCTCTCCCAGATTCGGCCCAATCAAGCTAGAACCCGTGTGCGCCAAGCATACTCGCCGCATCGAACCGCTCGGGCGTCCTTGGGTCTCCGGGGTTTGGCGCCTCAGCTGCTATTGGCGCTACGATCGACGATGACACCAGCGAAACTGCGTCAGAGATGAACCCGCCAGCCACCCGTGAGGGCGCCCCGAGCACACACGGAGACGTGCTAACTGCCATCTCCGACGGCCTGGTGGCGCTGTTGAAGGAGTTCTATGGGCACGGGCCGACCCGTGCGAAGTCCTACTACGCGGACGACCTCGTGGTGCGCGTTTTGCGTGGTGGCTTCTCAAGGGTTGAGCAGACTCTGCTCGATGGCGGGCGCGGCACCGCGGTCATCCAGCAGCGCATGGAGTTCCAGGAGGTCATGCGCGGCCGGTTCACCGAGGTCATCGAATCGGCGACCGGGCGTAGGGTGATCGGGTTCATGAGCGGAAACCAGCAGCATCCTGATCTGATGTGCGAGGTGTTCATCCTCGCTCCCACCGACCTTGTCGACGAACACGAGCTTGCGCCCCACGGGCCATCCCGCTCTCGCGGCTGAGACAAGATCCTCGCCGCGCCCGTGAGGGCCGCGGCGCGCTGGAACAGGCGTGACCGCACCTTTCCCAAGGTGCGGTCAAGTCACTCGTCTGCCGAACAACTATTGAACGTCCCGTCGGGTCAGCCCGACGCGATCCTTGCGTTCTCGGTTCTACAAGCTGCGGCCGCGGCGTCTATAGCCGAATCCGCCGGTCAGCAGCAGGACTGCGATGACGATGAGGAGGATTATGAGCATGGTCACCTCCCAAGTCTCAGTTGAGTTGGCTTGTGCATGTCTAGAGGCCCGCTCCGTGTCATGAACCTTCCTGATTGCGTATGGGCGAGCGCTTGAGTGGGTAGCCGCGAGTACCGCCGATTAGCCGCGCGATCAGACCGCCCACGAGTAGGTAGACGATCGCTGCGATGCCCCAGTTGACAGCGATAGCGGTGTTGGCGTTGCGGAAGCTGAACATGCCGTCGAACGGACCGGCGAGCCAGTGCGCCCAGCTGTGGACTTCCGAGACGATGCTGTTGGCCGGATTGGCCTTGAGCACCACCAGCAGAATTCCAGCGATGATGATCAACACGACGATGCTTACAGCGAGCTGAACGACGCGCACCAGCAAGTCGGCGCCCTGCCCAAACGCTCGGACAATGCTCGCATCACCCCTATCCTGCCGTCGCGAGACATCGACCGGTTGACCATTCGGATCGACTTCCGAAGCAGGCCCTGCGGGCCTTGCTCTAAACATGATAGGAACCTCCGGTCGGTCTCAAATTCCCTTCCGAGCAAAGCCCGGCGGGTTTCACAATGATCAAGAGGACCTATTCGCGAGGGCGATTCTACGCCGACGGAGCATTCCCAATCTGATGGGGCAGAAGCACACGCAACCTGTTTCGCAACCTGCTTTCGGCGTGCTCCCTACGAGCGTAGCGCACTTGTGACCTGGGCTCCTTGGGGAACAGGTAGGCGGGAGCTGAGCTCTCGCTGACGCTGCGCGTCGGGAGGCGTGCCTGACCCTCCACGGACCGCTTGCGAAGATCCGCTTGACCTGCCGAGTATGCTGGGTCTTGGAGGGCATACATCGTGAGGTCCGCGCACGGCGGCGGGCAACACGGACTGACTTTCGAGGGTCACCAACTCCGGAGGTCTCTATGCCCAACACGCTGGCTAACACCGATTCGGGCGCTCGCCGTCCGGACGCGAAGGGTTTTCTGCGCGCTGACCGCACCGTCGGGTGCATGTTCACGCTCGTCCGACGCTCTGATGGTGGGGAAATCGGCGGCGACATCGAGACCTGGCTGAGGCGTCCGCGATGGTGACCTCAGAGATACTCATCCGCCCCGCTGTTGATGAGATAACCGAGCGTTTCGATCCCATCACCTGCCTTGACGAGCGTTTCCGCCACCGCGGCGAGTCCGATGAGCCGCTTGAGCCAGGCCGCTACATCGAGATCCAAGGACCCGGTCGAGCGCTGCTGGTCCCGCTCGGCGCCGAGGTCACCCACATAGGTCGCGGTCTTGCGGCCGACCTGCGTCTCGACGATATCTCCGTTTCGCGACGTCACGCGGTCCTTGTCCGGCGGTCCTCCGGCCACCGCATTCTCGATGACCGTAGCTTCAACGGCACGTTCGTCAATGGCCAGCGCGTCGAGCAGTTCGACCTGCGCAATGGTGACGTAATCGTGCTCGGCAGAGTCGTGCTGCGATATCTCGAGCGTAGGCCCGAGGGGAATGGCTGATTGGGCGGCCTTCACAGTCACTTGACGACGCGATCGCAGCTCGTAATGAAGGGGTCCGCGGTGCGAGTCCCCGTGTCGGCTCTGCAGACGGCGTGGCTCGTTCGGGCGCCGCTGCTGCTCGCGGCCATGCTGATACTCGGGCTGGCCACGGCGGGGCACTGGCTGCCTGCGGCGTCGGTACCGTCCGCTCGTCATATTCCGAAGCAAACGGCCCAGCGCAGCTGGGCCGGCGCGCTGCCGCTGCCCCTCGCCGAGGTCGCCGCACAGCAGATCGGCGCGCGCGATCGTGCAGCTTGGGCCACGCGGCATGGCAATGCGCTAGAGGTGCAGGCCGGTGCGCTGCGTGCGTCGTTCGCCGCTGGTGGCGCATCCGTGACCGCCGCCACCGGCGCGTTGGGGATCGTCGGCGTCGGGGTTGGCGGCGCCCGCGGAATGGTGTGGCAGGCACGCGTCTCGCCTCAAGCGAGCCGCAACGTGGTCACCTACGCCTACCGGGACCTCGTCGAGGTGTTCCGCAGCGGTCCGTATGGGATTGAGCAAACCTTCATCGTGCCGCGTCCGGCGGGTGCTTCGGCGGGCACCGTGCGCGTGCGGATGCGCACGGATGGGAATCTCGAGCCCTCGCTGGTCGGCTCGGGGTTGGTGCTCCGGACCCGCGACGGCACGGCGCGACTGCGCTATGAGGGGCTGAAGGTCCTCGACGCCAGCGGCAAAACGCTTCCGGCGCACTTGGTGGTACAGCGCGGAGTGATCGAAATAGACGTGCGAACCGCCGGGGCCCGCTTCCCGATTCAGATCGACCCGTTCGTCGAGCAGGCGGAGATTCCCGGCATCGGCCGGCAGAACTTCGGCGGCGAGGGCTCTGGCGTGGCGCTGTCGGCGGATGGCAACACGGCGCTGATCGGAGAATGGGAATACGCTGGTGAAGCCTTCGTGTTCACCCGCAGCGGCTCGACCTGGAGTCTGCAGGCGCGGCTCGCCCAGCCCCGCGGGGCGACACGCGAATTCGGCTACAGCGTCGCGCTGTCAGCGGACGGCAACACGGCGCTGGTCGCCCAGTGGTCCGCCGGCGCCTGGGTGTTCACGCGCTTGGGCACGAAATGGACGCTTCAGACCGAAGAACCGCTGCAGCCCAAGGAAGGCGAACCTGGAGGGTTCCACGGTTTCGGAAACAGCGCTGCGCTGTCCTTGGATGGCAATACGGCGATCATCGGCGCGACGAGCTCCAGCACAAGTGGCAACTCAGGGGCCGCCTGGATGTTCACGCGCTCCGGCTCTACCTGGTCCCGAGAAACGATGCTCAAACCCGCTGACGAGAGCATCTCCAGTCCCTCGGAATGGGGCCGGCCAGACAAGGTCGCGCTCTCGGGCGCCGGTGGCGTCGCGCTGCTGGGAAGCGAAACCGACGGCGAGAATACCGGCGGCGCGTGGATCTACGAACACACGGCGTCCGGGTGGGTCGAGCAGGGCAAGCTGACCGGGCCGGGAGAGACAGGGCCGGGCCTCTTCGGCTCAGCCGTGGCGCTATCCAGGGACGGCAGCACAGCACTCATCGGCGCCCGCTACGACGCCTACGGGGGCGGCGGCGCCTGGGCATTCGCGCGCGACGAAGGCGGCTGGAAGCCACAGGGAAACGAGTTGATCCCGGCGCTCGAACCGACGTCAGGTGGGTTTGGCGAAAGCGTGGCGCTGTCGGCGAACGGGACCACGGCGCTGATCGGCGGCCCGAACAACGGGCCGGAAGACGAAGGTGCCGTGTGGGTCTTCAGGCGCAGCGCCGAACATTGGTGGCAAGAACAGAAGCTGTCCAATCCGGTACCGCATCGCAACGGGGAGACGGGGAGCAGCGTTGCGCTCTCGGAAGACGCAACCACGGCCCTGGTGTCCGCGCCGGGCGAGACGGTCGAAGGCGCGGCATGGGTGTTCACGGGCCCGTCAGCCGCCGGCCCCGAACCGCCGTCGCGCCCGGTGCCGGCGCCGACCGGGCCGCAGTGGTCCTCGCTCGGCGGCAACCCGCAGCGGACGGCGACGGTTGACTCGCCCAAGCTTGAACCGCCGTTCGCGGCGTGGTGGAGCCATACGTTCCCGGTGCCGCCCGGCTCCAGCCCCCGCAAAGTCTGGGAAGGGGGCAAAGAAGTCGAACTACCCAACGAAGAGGTGGTCGGCTACCCGCTGCTGGGTAACGGCATGGTCTATGTGGTGCGAGCCGCGACGGGAAACGACGAAGGGACAGAGCTCGACGCGTTTAGCCAGAAGTCAGGGGAACTCGTCTGGAGCAAGGAACTCGCGGGCGGGAGCACCGTCTTCACGGCGCTCGACGGCAATCGCTTGTTCACAGACGGGAGCTCCGAAGGCGTCGTTGCGCTGAATGCACTGACCGGGGAAAAGCTCTGGAGCCGCGAAAGCGCGCACGTCGAGCCGCTGGTGGCCAGCGAAGGGGTCCTGTACTACGTGGCGGCCTTCATCGGGGCCAAGACGATCGCCGTCGCCGAGGCAACTGGGCGGACGCTGTGGGAGGGCGAAATGTTCAACTCGACGGGCGCTGGACCGGTGCTCGGCGACGGTGATGTCTACGTGATGGGGGACGTCGACGAGGACGCCCAATACGAAAAGTCTCCGGCCGGCTGGGCGTTCGATGCCAAGACGGGCAAGCTCATGTGGGAAGACGCCGCCGAAGGCTCAGGTGACCGTGGAAGCTCGTGGACGACAATCCTCGCCGAAGGGCATCTGTGGACGAGCGAATCCGGCACCAACGGGCAGGAATGGGGTGAAGGAGCGATCGTCAATCCCCTCACGGGGGCCTCCGAAGGCTCCTACAAGGCGACGGTGGCCAACAGCCCAATCATCGACGGCGCCGACGTGCTGGCACTGGCCGAACACTATGAATGCCCAGGTGTGAACATCGAATGCCGCCTGGTGTCCACGACGCTGACCGCCACGGACTCCGAAGACGGTCACACGCTGTGGACGTTCAACGGGGACGGCCGCCTCGACTCGGGCCTAATCCGCGTAAACGACGACATTCTTGTCGGCTCTGCCTCGGGGAATCTATACGCGCTCGACGAGCAGACGGGAGCGGAACTCTGGAAATCAACGATGCCCGACGGTTTCCGTCCCGAGAACGGCGACAAGATCGGCACGCCGACGGGAATGGCGGCCAACGGCGATGTGCTTGCAGTCGCCGCCGGCGACAGCCTCACCCTGATGACCAGCGGCGGGCCGCCCGCCGAACCGTCCCCGACTCCCGAATCTCCATCTCCCGAATCGACGTCTCCGGCTCCCGAATCTCCTCTCGGCCCCTCCAGCGGCACGCCGAGCATGGGGTCAAACGTGGGACCGGGTGCCACTACGAACTCTTCCGCGATCGGCCCCACCGGAGCTGTCGCGGGCTTCTCCCACGAACGCGCACCGACCTGCGCCGTCGCCGGTGGCATTCGGACGCATAGCCTTCGAGGCGGGCGCCGGCGGCTGCTCATCACGGTACGCTGCGGCGCCTCGGGGCGGATGACGCTCACAGCGGGTTACGCGCGCAAAGCCTCTGGCGGCAGCACGCATCGGCCCGTGACTTTGGTGCGCACGGTCGAGCGCGTACGCGCCGGTACGACGACCGTCTACGTCGCGCTCAACGCGCGCGCAGCACGACTGCTCGCCGCGCACCGTCCCCTCAGGCTGAGCGTCTCGCTGGTAGCGCAGGCCGGATGACCGAACGGGCCGCCGAACGCGTCTGCCAGCGCCGTGATGCGGCCGCTGACCCCGGAACCCTCCCGGTCGCGGATTTCATCCGGGTGCCCCGGGTCGTGAGCGCGACCGCGGGTCTCGCCGGGAATACGAGCGGAGCTACAGGAGTTGCGCGAGGTCGACGCGGAGTTGACGCCTTCGCCACACGCCGGATCGCCGACGATCTGGGCGCAGGCACTCGCGAGCTGTGGAAGTTCTGTGCCGGTACTGGCTCGCACGTGCTGTTCGCGGCGCGCACCCTGGCGTATTGGGAGGCCGAAGGAGAGCTGCCCGACTGGTGGGAGGCCGGAGCACAGCGACGACGACATTGAAACGCCTACCTCCGTCCGCTAAACGTCATCCTCGTCTCCTCGTCGGTAGTTATTAGCAGTACGTTTCTGGGGCGAGCTTCGGACAAGCGGGCAATCGCCGAGTCGGCCGAGTCAAGTCCGCCGCAACGCGCCAAGTCGCTTTACCGTGACGTTTGAGCCGACGATAGGTCCTCATGGACTCGGCAAGACCGCGTAAGCACCTGCGCCTGCGCCGCGCAGACAGCTGCAGCGCATGCGGACGCCAGCTCGCGATGGGTGATGAGGCGCTATGGGACCGCTCGAGCCGGACCGTCACCTGCCTTGCATGCGCCTCCGGCAAGCTCCCGATCAACCCGGGAGAGGCGGGCGCCAGTGCTCTGCGCGAGTACGAGCGCCGTCGCCAGCGCCGCGAGCAGCACGCGCGCAAGAAGCTGGGCGCTTTGGGCTGGCTGCTTGCACGGGTGATCGCTGAGCCGCAGAGCACGGTTGTGTGGCGTCAGGGCGCCAGAGGGGAGGCTCGCGTGGGTCAGCGTCTTGCCAAGCACCTGGACGGTCGCGGTGTGAGGCTGCTCCACGACCGGCGCATACCGCAGCACGGCCGCGCCAATATCGACCATCTCGCGATCGGCCCTGGGGGCGTTACGGTGATAGACACGAAGACCCACCGGGGCAAGGTCAGCGTGGAACGCGTGGGTGGGCTGTTCAAACCTCGTCGCACGATTTTGCGGATCGCAGGCCGCGACCAGACTCGACTCATCGTCGGGGTGGAGCACCAGATCGAGTTCGTACGAGACGCTCTTTCGCGCGGCGGCTTTAGGGACATCGACGTGCGCGGCGCGCTGTGCTTTGCTGACGGCAAGGGCCTGCCACTGCTCGCGAAGCTCAGTGCTCGCGACATCGCGATCGACGGGCCAAGGTCCGTGGCGAAGCTCGCACGTCGTCCTGGGCAGCTCAGCCCAGACAGCGTCGATCGCATATGGACCGAGCTCGCGCGCAGCTTCCCGAGCGCTTGAGCGGTCAAGCTGCGCCTCTGAGCGCGGGAGGACTACTCTCCGCCCCCGCGATACTCCGCGATAACGCGCTCGAGATGATCCAGCCGCCGCTCGGCCTCCTCGCGCCCGGTCGACTGCATGTGAAAGATGAAGCGGTGCACGCCTGCGTCCTCGTAGTCGCTGATCGCGTGCGCTTTGGCAGGCGCCGCATACAGGGTCACGCCGAGCCGCCCGCGGCCGTCGGCTTGTGAGCGCTCGTGAAACTCGCGGATCTGCTGCTGGAGCGCTGCTGAGTCAGGGAGTGCGTTTGGCATCCACTCGTCGCCATAGGCGAGCACCCGGTCGCGCACCGTGGGGCCGTTGCCGCCCACGAGGATCGGCGGGTGGGGCTGCTGCAAGGGCTTTGGCTGCGACCAGATCGTGTCGAAGTCGACGTGGCGCCCGTGGTAGCTGGCCTCCTCCTGTGTCCAGATCGCCTTCATCGCTTCGATGCGCTCGCGCATGATTCCGAAGCGCTTGCTCGCGTCGGTGCCGTGGTTGGCCATCTCCTCGACGTTCCACCCGGCTCCCACGCCGAACAGCAGCCGGCCGGCGGACAGGCGGTCGAGCGAGGCGACCTCCTTGGCTGTGGTGATGGGGTCGCGCTCGATCACCAGGCAGATGCCGGTGGCGATCCGCAGACGCTCGGTGGCGGCGGCTGCTGCCATCAAAGCGACGAAGGGATCGTAGGTGTGCCAGTACTCGGGCGGCAGCTCGCCACCGGCGGGATAGGGCGTGTGCCGGCTGGCGGGGATGTGCGTGTGCTCGGGGAAGAACAGCGACTCAAAGCCGCGTTGCTCGACCATCTGCGCCAGCTCGCCCGGTCCGACCGAATACGCGGTCGGGAACATCATCACCCCAAAATCCATGCCCGCATCCCCAAGTTTGGTACGCAGCGCGGCAGTGTATTCCTTGTCGTTCGGAGTCACCGCCTCGCCCGTATGCGGCGTTCACCCGCGCAGGCCGGCGCTTGATGACGGCTTTGCGCAGGCCGATGAAGCGATGGGGGTCGCCTGGACGCTACCCTGACGGATGAGCGTGCGGGGGGTGGCGGCGCGCGAGATTGTCGTGCCGGCGGGCGACCGAGCTCACTCGCGCGCGATCACCAGCTTGGTCCAGTCCAGCTCGACGAGCGCGGCGGGCCCATCCGACCATCCGACCGTGCGCGTAATGATGCGCTCCGGGCGCAACTCACCGCGCGCGGCCAGCTCCAGCACATGGGGCATGATCGAGCGCGCGTGGATCCTGCCCGTCTTGAACGTGACGATCCGCGTGTACATCTGCAGCAGTGGCAGTGATGGCGGCTCGCCGAAGTAGATCGCCGCGCTCGTGCAGGTGGCGTCGTTGTCGCACGACAGCAGCGCCAGCTCGATCCCCCGCTTGCTGGCGCATGCATCCACCGTGATCGCAAACGGCCCCAGCCGCCTCGGCCACGGCTCGCGCACCGCCTCGGCGCCCAGCGACTCGGCCAGCGCCAGGCGGCGCTCGTCGGAGTCCGCGTACACCACCCGCTGTGACCCCAGCGCGAGGGCGATCGCGACCGCGTACAGGCCGATCGAGCCCGGCCCCGCCCCGCCGACCACCAGCACCGGCGCCCCAGGGTCCTCCTCCAGCGCCGGCGCGACCGTCCGCCAGGCGTCTGAAATGTTGTCCGACGCGCTCGCCAGCGCTGTCGATGAGAGGTCGTCGGGCATCGCCAGCAGCATGTGGTCGGCATAGGGCACGAGCACCGAGTCCGACAGGAAGCCGCCCCACTGCTCCACAGCAGGGCCGAAGCCGTAAGTGGCCATCGGCGTGACCGTCTGGCAGCTGCCGGTGCGTCCGCGCTTGCAGCTGGCGCACTCGCCGCAGGAGATCTGAAAGGGAACGCTCACGCGCTGGCCCGGACGGACGCTCGTGACCCGATCGCCCACCTCGGTCACTTCGGCCACGCACTCGTGCCCGAGCGCGAAAGGGGCCGGGAACGGCGACTGCCCGGCGATGATCAGCGCGTCGAGGTCGCAGGTCGCGACCGCCAGCGGGCGCACGATCGCCGCGTCGTCAGACGTCAGCGTGGGCGCAGGCACTTCGCGCCAGGCGAGCTCGCCGGGTCCCGCGTAGGTGAGCTGGCGCATCTCGCTCACGCGGTGCCCTCTCGCATCCTCGACGGGATCGACGCGCTCACGTGTAGCCCTCGCGAGCCGGCCGCGCCGGCGCCACGGCGCGCTGCTGGGCGTTGGCCCCCGGCCCCGGTCGTACCCGCAGTTCCCTTGGCCCGATCGTCTCGCCGCAGTGCGAGCAGACCAGCTGTGGATGTGCGTCGTGCCGGCACTTGGTGTGCACGTGCACCATCGGTGGTCCGCCGGCGGGCGTGACGTAGCGGTCGCCCCACTGCATCAGCGTGACCAGCACCGGGCTCACGTCGCGCCCCATCTCCGTGGGCACGTATTCGAAGGACTCCGGGTGCTCGCTGTAGAGCCTGCGCTCGAGCAGGCCGTGCTCGACCAGGGTGGCCAGGCGGTCGCTGAGGATGTTCGGCGCCACGCCCACGTTGCGTGCGATGTCGACGAAGCGCCGGTTCCCAAGCAGGACTTCGCGCATCACCAGCAGCGTCCAGCGCTCGCCCAGCACGGACAGCGCCGCTGCAATCGAGCAGTTCTGGTCGCTGAACGGACGAAACGGCACCGCCTCACTCTACGCCATCAACTTGCATTTTGCAAGCGACTTGGCGATCGGCCAGGTTTGCCAGCCAGCCGTCGTGGCGCCCGCCGCCGCGCACCCCGGCGCCGGGAGCGCAGACGCCCGCCTGGCGCTGCAGGAGCAGGGCTTATGAGCGTCGCGCAGGCGCGCGCGGGACTGCTCTTCGAGCGCCGGTCGCCGCGCCGCCCGTCCGGGCATCATCTGGCACGTGCAGCCCGCCGGGCAACTGACCATCTTCCTGCGGCGCATCGCCCTGCTCGGTGTCGTCGTGGCGGGGCTGCTGGCGCTGGGCACGCTCGGCCTGGCGCTCAGCGAGAAGGTCGGCCCGTGGTATGCCTTTCGCTGGTCGCTGGCCACAGCCTCCACCGTCGGCGACTTCCCCCAGGCCCACAGCGTGGTTGGCCAGATCGTCGAAGTCGGGCTGATCGTCGTGGGCGTGAGTACGCTCTTCTATGCGCTCGCCACGGTTGCGGAGTTCTTCGTCGCCGGGCACCTTGGCGACCTGCTGGCGCTGCGTCGCACGCAGAAGATGATCGACTCGCTCACCGACCACCACATCATCTGCGGCTTCGGTCGCGTCGGGCGCCAGGTGGCCCGCGATCTGCACGCCGCGCGCGCCCGCTACGTCGTGGTCGACTCCAACGCGGTCAACCGCCAGCATGCCGACGGACTCGGAACCGTGTTCATCGAGGGCGACGCCACCGACGACGCCGTCCTTCAACAGGCCGGGATCGCCCGCGCGCGCTCGATCATCGCGTGCGCCGATTCCGATGCCAACAATGTGTTCATCACGCTCACCGCGCGCGAGTTGCGCTCGGACATCGCGATCGTCGCCAGGGCTGCGGTCGAGGACACCGAGAAGAAGCTCAAGCGCGCCGGCGCCGATCGGGTGATCTCCCCATACAAGGCCAGCGGAACCGAGATGGCCAGGCTGGCCCTGCACCCCCAGCTCAGCGGCGTAGTGGACGTAGACCTCGAATACCGGATGGAGGAGATCGTCGTGGGCGAGGGTTGCGAGGGCGTCGGCCAGACGGTCGACGACATCCGCGGCGGATCGATGATCGTAGGCCTGCGCCGGGGCGCCGAATTCCAGCCCCAGCCCCCCGCCGAGGCGACGCTGCGCGCGGGTGACACGATCCTCGCGATGGGCACCGCGACAGCGCTCGAGCGCCTGGAGGGGTTGCTGGAATCGCAGTAGGGCCGCGGTCGTGGGCCGTGAGGCATCCTCGCGGACGCCTATCGTGCTGGGCCATGTCGTACCTGCCCTTCTCGGCATCCCTAGTCCAGGGCGAGGCCGTCTTGCGCTTCCCCTATGACGAGCGCCTGCGCCAGCTGCTGCGCGCTCTGCCCGGGCGGCGCTGGGATCCGGTCGCGCGCGCCTGGTGCATACCGCTCGAGCCCGACCAGGCCGAGGCGCTAGCGCTGCTGTTCGCAGACCTGCCCGGCGAGCCGCAGGTGAGCGAGGCGCTGGCGCGTGCGATAGCGCGCCGGCGGGCGCGCCGGCGCCGCGGAGAGTGCCTGATCGACCTCGCCCGACCCGACGAGAACTGGTGGCTGACCATCGCCGCCGATGCCGCTACGGGCCCCGCACAGGCCTGCTGGAGCACCCCGACGCCTACCACGTGCCCGCGATCGGCCGCGTGCTGCTTCCCCTCGACGACCGCGCCGCGCAGCTGATTGAGACTGTGACCGAGCACAACGCCAGCGTGCGCCTCAGCGACGCCGCGCATCGCGCCCTGGGCCACCACCGCGAACACGCCGATCGTCGCGACGGCGGCGCGTCCACCGGCTCGCCGGGCAATGAACGCGAGTCCGAGCTCGTCTACGACGTCGAGTTTCGTCGCGACCGCCGCGGCGAGCACTGGTTGCTGATCGCCCCGCAACATGCCCGGCTGGCGCGGGTGCTCGCCGGCCAGGCCGATCTGCGCGCGCTCGACGGGCCGGCCGGGACGCTCGGCCTGGCCGCAGTCGAGCACGACGCCCACGCGCTGCTCGCGCTGGTCGACGAGCTCGAGGACGCAAGCGTCGACCCCAGGGTTGCCAGCTGGCTGGCGCGCGCGACCACCTGGCAGGGCACGATCGAGGTCGCCAACGCTGAGGGCGGGCCGGTGCTCGTGCTGCTCGGCGACCCTGAGCGCCTGCCGCAGGCGCTGCGCGCGGTGGCTGCGAGCGCGCCCGGCGGCGCGACGGTGCCGCTCGCGCTGGACTCCTGGAAGCTGATCGACGGCCAGCTCGAAGGCTGGATCAGCCATGCCGCCAGGCGCTGCGTGGAGGCGTTGACAGACGGTCGCCCCGCGCCACCGGCCGTGCTGGAGCTGTCGAGCGTCCACGAGGAGCCGACGTTCGTGCTCGCGCCCGGCCACGACGCAGGCCTGTGCGAGCAGTTCGCGGCGATCGAGGGCGCGCTGGCCGCCGCGCCGCGCCGCGGCGCCGAACGCGAGCACGCAAACCTGCCCTCGATCCGCGCTGACCCCTTCTGCGTGCCTGGGCTCGATCGCTTCCTCACGACGGGCCAGGCGTGGGTGGACCCTGAGGCGCTGGAGCTGCTGCAGGAGATTCGCGAGCAGCACGCGCAAGCCGCTGGCCTGGTGGCACTATCGGCGGCCACAGAGGCGTCGTTGTCGTTGCCGGGGCTGGGCGGTGAGCTCAAGCCGTTCCAGCGCGCGGGCGTCAGCTATCTGCTCTCGCAGCGG